>Ga0190266_10000085_pt1 | contig 12945 bp, 10 predicted proteins | sample Popmic220T_FD_132448 | JGI IMG/M metagenome (GOLD analysis project Ga0190266, IMG submission 132448) | Populus adjacent soil microbial communities from riparian zone of Indian Creek, Utah, USA - 220 T | ecosystem: Environmental > Terrestrial > Soil > Riparian zone | place: USA: Utah | collected...
CCTTCTGGCTGACCTGGCTTGCCCAGCCCGGCTGAACCCGCCCTCCGGACGTCAGACGTTGAACCGGAACAACAATACGTCGCCGTCCTGGACGACATATTCCTTGCCCTCGGCGCGCATCTTGCCCTTGTCCTTGGCGCCCTGCTCGCCGCCGCAGGCGATGAAATCCTCGTAGGCGATGGTCTCGGCGCGGATGAAGCCGCGCTCGAAGTCCGAGTGGATGACTCCGGCCGCCTCGGGCGCCTTCGACCCCTTCTCCACCGTCCAGGCGCGCGCTTCCTTGGGGCCGGCGGTGAAGAAGGTGATGAGGTGCAGGAGGTCGTAGCCGGCGCGGATGATCTGGCTGAGGCCGGTCTCGGAGAGACCGAGGTCGGAGAGGAACTCGACGCGGTCCTCGGCCGGCATCGTGGCGATCTCGGCCTCGATCGCGGCGGAGATGATGACGGCCTTGGCGCCTTCGGCCTCCGCCTTGGCGAAGACCGCCTGGCTGTGCGCATTGCCGGCGACGGCGTCGCTCTCGTCGACGTTGCAGACGTAGAGGATCGGCTTGGCGGTCAAAAGCTGCGCGCGCTCCAGCGCCAACTTCTCCTCGTGGTCCTTCGGCTCGACGAAGCGCGCGGGCTTGGAATCGCGCAGCAGCTCGAGCGCCTGGCCGAGCACGCTCGCCTGGATCTTCGCATCCGTGTCACCCTGCTGCGCCTTCTTGACGAGCGCGGGGACGCGCTTCTCGAGGCTTTCGAGGTCGGCGAGCATCAGCTCGGTCTCGACCGTCTCGGCGTCCGCGACCGGATCGACGCGGCCCTCGACATGGGTCACGTCGCCGCCCTCGAAGCAGCGCAGCACATGGACGATCGCGTCGACCTCGCGGATGTTGCCGAGGAACTGGTTGCCGAGGCCCTCGCCGGTCGAGGCGCCGCGCACGAGGCCGGCAATGTCGACGAATTCGAGCTGGGTCTCGATCTCCTGCGCCGACTTGGCGATCTCCCGGATGCGGTCGAGCCGCGGATCGGGCACGGCGACCCGGCCGACGTTCGGCTCGATCGTGCAGAACGGATAATTGGCCGCCTGCGCCGCCGCCGTCTCGGTCAGCGCGTTGAACAAGGTGGACTTGCCGACATTCGGCAGCCCGACGATTCCGCAACGAAAGCCCATGTGAATTCCCGGTGATGTGAAGGGAGCGGGGCAGAGCCCGCGCGTCGGAGGGTCCGTTAGACGTTGCGCCCGCCGATTGCCAGTCTATCGTCCGGGCCCATGAAGCTCCGTCTCGCTGTCCTGCTTCTCGCAGCCGCCGCCACGCCCGCATTCGCCGTCGATCCGCCGCCGCCGGTGCTGGCGGGGACGATCGCGCAGGAGGGTCTGCTTCCGGTCCATGTCGACCGGCGGGGAGGGCGCATCCTGCTCTCGCTCCCGGCGCCCGACGCCGACGGGATTTCGGGCCGTTTCATCTACGTCGCCGCGCTCGAATCCGGCCTCGGCTCGGCCTCGCTCGGGCTCGACCGGGCGATGAGCAGCGGCTCGCGGCTGCTCGTCTTCCGCCGCGTCGGGCGCAAGATCGTCGCCGAGATCGAGAATCCCCGCTTCCGCACGTCCGGCGCCGGGGCTGACGAGCAGGCGGGCGTGCGCCGCAGCTTCGCTTATTCGACGATCTGGATGGGCGACATCGCCGGCGAGCAGCCCGACGGGCGCCTGCTGGTAGACGTCGCGCCATTCCTCGCGCGCGACGATCTCAACCTCGCCCGGGCGCTGCGCGAGCAGGAGAATGGCGACTATCGGCTCGCCGCGGAGCTCAGCACCGCCGATCCGAACATGGTGCGCGTCTTTCCGCGCAATATCGAGCTGCAGGCGCGGCTGACCTTCGTCGGCGCGCGGCCCGGGCCCGAAGTGAACAACATTGCCCCGGTCAGCGGCAATGTCAGCTTCATCGTCCGCCACTCGCTGATCGCGCTGCCTGAAGCCGGCTACGTGCCGCGCCGCTTCGATCCGCGCGCCGGCAGCTTCGGCACCCAGGTCGTGGATTTCGGCGCCCCGCTCGGGCGGCCTCTGGTCTACGAGCTCGCCAACCGCTTCCGTCTCGAGCGGGCCGATCCGAACGATCCCGCCTCGCCGGTGCGCGCTCCGATCGTCTTCTACATCGACCGGGCCGCGCCCGAGCCGATCCGCTCGGCCCTTAGGGACGGCGTGCAATGGTGGGCGGACGCCTTCGCCGCCGCCGGCTGGCCGGGGGCGTTCCGCGCCGAGGTACTGCCCGAGGGCGTCGACCCGCTCGACATCCGCTACAACGTCGTCAATTGGGTCAACCGGGCGACGCGGGGGTGGTCCTACGGCCAGCCTATCGTCGATCCGCGCACCGGCGAGATCATCAAGGGCCAGGTGCTGCTCGGCTCGCTGCGCATCCGGCAGGATTTGATGATCTTCCAGGCGCTGGTCGGCGCCGGCCTCACCGGCAGCGGCGATCTAAGCGACCCGATCACCGCGGCGCTGGCCCGCATCCGCCAGCTCGGCGCGCACGAGGTCGGCCACGCGCTCGGCCTCGCCCATAATTTCGCCGGATCGATCCAGGGGCGTTACTCGGTCATGGACTATCCGGCGCCGCGGCTCCGGCTGGTCGACGGGCGGATCGACCTCGCCGATGCCTATGGCACCGGCATCGGCCGCTGGGACCGGTTCGCGGTCGACTGGCTCTACGGCGCGCGCACCGATGCCGAGGCCCAGCCGCGGATGGAGGCGGCGCTGCGCGAAGGGCTGCGCTATGTCGCCGACGAGGACGCCCGTTCGGCCGATTCCGCGCACCCGATCGGCAGCCTGTGGGACGATGCAGCCGATCCGGTCGCCGAGCTCGAGCGGATGATGGCGGTCCGCGCGGCGGCGGTGGCGCGGTTCGGTCCCGCCGCCTTGCATCCGGGTGATCCGCAATCTCAGCTGAGGCGCGCGTTCGTGCCGATCTGGCTGCTCCACCGCTACCAGGTCGAGGCTGCGGCGAAGCTGCTGGGCGGGGTAGATTTCCGCTATGCTGTCGCCGCCGACGGCCGCGGCGAGGCGAGCGCCGTCGCGCCGGCCGAGCAACGGCGCGCGCTCGACGCCTTGCTCGGGACTCTCAGCCCGGCCGCGCTCACCGTGCCGCCCGCCTTGCTCGGGCCGCTGTCGGCGGGCTGGTCGGGGGAAGGGGACCGCCAGACCGAGATCGAGGTCATCCAGACCGCCGGCGGCCCGGTGTTCGATCCGCTTGCCGCGAGCGAGACCGCGGCGATGGTGACGCTGACCGACCTGCTCGCGCCCGAGCGGCTCAACCGGCTCGAAATCCAGCATCAGGCCGATCCGGCGTCGCCCTCAGCCGAGGAGGTGATCGACCGGCTGATCGGTGTGACCTTCGCGGGCACCAATTCGGATGGTGTGCAGCGTCGCGTCGCGACCACGACCACGCTGGCGCTAGCGCGGCTTCAGCGGGACGCAGCGCTGTCACCGACGATCGCTCTCGCACTATCGGAACGCCTCAACCGCCTCGCGGCGCAACTGGTTCGTGGATCGAGCGACTGGAGCCGCGGGCTCGGCCGCCTTCTCGCCGACCGCGAGGCGCTGACCGCCGCGCTCGCCGACCAGCGCCGCCTGCCCCGCATCCCGCCCGGCATGCCGATCGGCGCCGGCGAAGAGGACTGGCCTGGCCTCTAGTTAGGGCCGCGGCAGGCGCGGGTCGGCCCGGCATTGGCGCAGGGGCCGCGGGGTTGCCGAATGGACTCGAGTCACTCTCCGGGTGCGGTGGTCGACGCTGACGCGCATGCAGGCGCAGCCATAGCCGTAATGGCCGTTCACCTCGACCCAGCCCGCGGTGGACATGTCGGGGATGTTGTCCATTCCGGGCGCCTGATAGCCGCCCTGGATGCCGAGCGTCCATTCTCCGTCGCGGTCGAACAGCCACCAATTGGCCGGTGTGGGATTTTGCAACCAGCCGCAGCGGGTTTCCACGGGGTTGGACGGGGCGGCGGCGAGCAGGGCGAGGACAGCGGCGATCATGAAGCGATCCTAATCCTGCCGCAGCCTCAGCGCCACATCGTTCATGAAGCGGGCGTCGTCGCCCTTGGCGAGCCATTCGGCCTCGGCGGCGATCGCGCCGAGCATTTCGGCAAGCGGGTCCATCTCCGCCTTGGCGTAGTTGCCGAGGACGTGCTTGGTCACCTTGTCCTTGTGGCCGGGGTGGCCGATGCCGATGCGCACCCGGCGGAAGGCGTTGCCGATATGGGCCTCGGTCGAGCGCAGGCCATTATGCCCGGCCGTGCCGCCGCCGACCTTCGCCTTCACCCGGAAGGGATCGAGATCGAGTTCGTCGTGGAAGACGGTGACGTCGGCGACATCCTTCTTGAAGAAGTCCATCGCCGCGCGAACTGCGCGGCCGCTGTCGTTCATGAAGGTGGCGGGCTTCAGCAGCAGGATGCGCTGGCCGCCGATCCGGCCCTGCTGGGTCCAGCCGGAGAAGGCTTTCTTCGGCGGATCGAAATTGTGGGTTTCGGCGATCGCGTCGATCGCCATGAAGCCGACATTGTGCCGGTGCATCGCATATTGCGCGCCAGGATTGCCGAGGCCGACCCAGATCTGCACGGGCGCGAACTCCCCCCAGTCCACCGCGTCAGGAGCGTCCGCCGGCTGGCCAAGCACCTCCACGCGCCTGGGCGTGAAGAGCGAGGCCAGCCAGCGGAACGGCAAATTATTCGGCCTCGCCGCCCTCGGCTTCGGCCTCGCCCACGGTCGGGACTTCGTCCGCGGCCGGCTCCTCGCCTTCCTCGCCGGTCGCCGCGGCGGCCGCTTCCGCGGCCTCGGACTTGGCGGCGGAGGGGGCGACGATCGTGGCGATGGTGAAGTCGCGGTCGGTGATCGCCGAAACGGTGCCCTTGGGCAAAGTAACGGCGGAGATGTGCAGCGAATCGCCGATATCCATGCCGGCGAGGCTGATCTCGATCTCCTCCGGGATTTCGGCCGCGTCGCAGACGAGCTCGAGGTCGTGGCGGACCTGGTTGAGCACGCCGCCGCGCTTGATGCCCTTCGACTCGTCTTCGTCGGTGAAGCGGATCGGCACCGCGACGGTGACCTTGGCATGCTCGCTGATGCGCAGGAAATCGACATGCAGCGGCCGGTCGGTGACCGGATGAAACTGGACGTCCTTGGGCAAAGTGCGGACCGGCGCGGCGCCGGCATCGATCATCACCACCGAGTTCATGAAGTGGCCGCCCGAAAGCGCCTTGATCAGCGCCTTTTCCTCGACGTGGATCGAGAGGGGCGATTCATTGTTGCCGTAGACGACGGCGGGGACGCGGCCTTCGCGGCGCAGCATTCGGGAGGCTCCCTTGCCAGCCCGTTCGCGCGCCTCGGCCGACAGCGTAAGCTGCTCGCTCATTGCATGTCTCCAAGTTGCTTAAAGTTGATATCCAAACGCCCGCGCTCACGCCTCCAGGGATGACCATGAACGGGGGAAGGCGCGCCCTATAGGCGAGCGCGACCGCAGAGGCAAGCTAGGGCGCGGCGGTTACATGGGGAACGCGCTCGGCGCGGAGATGATGGGCGGCCAGGACGGATTGGACGCTGTCTTCCCCGGCGAGGTGGCCGGCGCCGACTGCGATGAACACCGTGCCCGGCCGGGCCATCCGCTCCTCGATCCAGCGCGCCCAATTGGCGTTGCGCTCGGTGAAGATCAGCCGGTGAAGGGCGAGGTCGTCCGCGTCCTGCTCCTCGTTCATCAGGGCCACGAGACGCTCCACATCGCCGGTGGACCAGGCCGCAAGCATGGGCGCGAGCTTGCCGGCGATCTCCTCATGCTCCTTCAGCGTCTCCTCGAGCTGGGCCGCCTGAAGCGCTTCCGGCATGGAATCGAGCAAGCGCAGCTGGAGCTCGAAGCCTTCAAGCTCGCCGATCGGCATGTGGCGGGCACGCGCCGCCTGGGTCAGCACGGTTTCGGGGCCGGCGGCGCCGCTGATGCCGAGCTTTTGCGCGCTCAGCACGGCCAATGTCATCGACACGAACCAGGGTTCGAACCGGTCGAAAGCCGTGGCGGGAACGCCCACTGCGGTCAACGCTCGGCCGAGCTCGGCATTTTGCTCGGCGGTGAGGCGCGAGGACAAAGTGCGCCCGTTGGGATCCATCGCATAGCGCAGGATCACCGGCTGGAGCGAGGCCGGGTCCTCGGGAAGGATCGCCTCCATGACCAGTTCGTTCGACGCATCGAAGGCGGTCTTGATCTCGTCGTTGAACCAGGGCCTGCCGTCGAGCAGGTGGAAGGTGCCGAACAGGTAGATGGTCGTGTCCGCGTCGCGCACCACCCAGAGCGCCGGGTTGGCGTCCGGGAGCGGGGCGGGGGCGGCGGCGGGGGGCGCCGCCGCGAGGACGGGCGGCTGGGCACTGCCGGCCATGGGAGCCAGAGCGAGCGCCGTGGCGAACGCCAGGGTGGACCATTTCATCGTCAACTTCTCCATTTGGTTCGGGGCTTTAGCAGAAAGGAAAGGGAAGGAAACCGCGCGCCTAGACCCGCCACGCCTCGCGCGGAGTTCCATCGTCGAAAATTTCCTCGATGCGCTGGCCGAACAAGCGGGCGATTCGGAACGCGAGCGGCAAGGACGGATCGTGCTTGCCCGTCTCGATCGCGTTCACCGCTTGGCGCGAGACGTCGAGCCGCTCGGCCAGGTCCGCCTGGCTCCAGTTCCGCTCGGCGCGGAGCACCCTGAGCCGGTTGTTCATGCCCGGCTCCGAAGCCATTTGATGTGGAAGCCGACGAAGAAGGCGGTGATCGCGCCGATTCCCGCCCAATCCGGTGGAAAGAGCGTCTGCGGCTCGGGCGGGGCGCCGCCGGCGGCCATTTCCTGATAGAATGGCAGGAAGACGAAGCACAGGACGATCGCGGCGAAGGCCCACGAGGTCCCGGCATTCCACAATTGCTCGATATATTCGTCGCGCAGCCGCCGCCACAGGAGCAGGCAAAGGCTCACCAGCAGCATGCCGATCGCGAATCCGTGAACGAAATCGGGCCAGCGAAGGAGGAGGGCGGCGAGCAGCAGGGGCGTGCCGATCGCGCCCATGTGCGCCGCCGTCATGTAGATTGAAGAGCGCTTCTCGGGTTTCATGGTCCGTTTCCTTGTGTCAGGTTATGCTGACTAAATGTCGTGATTCGCTGACATTGTCAATACTACCTGACACATTGTCAGGAAAACATTCCTTCGGGCGCGTCCTGCGGTACCGCATCCACCCATTTTTTGGTCTCTGTCCGTTTGACCGGGCGGGCGCCTTGCGCCAAAGCCGATGCCAGATATTGCACCTGCGAAGGAATCACTGGTGGCCGCCGACCAGCCGCTCAGCTTTCAGCGACTGATCCTGACGCTCCACGATTATTGGAGCCGGCAGGGTTGCCTGATCCTTCAGCCCTACGACCTCGAAATGGGGGCGGGGACCTTCCATCCGGCGACGAGCCTGCGTTCGCTCGGCCCGGAGCCGTGGAAGGCCGCCTACGTCCAGCCCTCGCGCCGCCCCACCGACGGGCGTTACGGCGAGAATCCGAACCGGCTGCAGCATTATTACCAATATCAGGTGATCCTGAAGCCCAGCCCGCCGGATCTGCAGGCGCTCTATCTCGGCAGCCTCGCGGCGATCGGGGTCGATCCGCTCAAGCACGATATCCGCTTCGTCGAGGACGATTGGGAGAGCCCGACGCTCGGCGCCTGGGGCCTCGGCTGGGAGGTCTGGTGCGACGGCATGGAGGTGACCCAGTTCACCTATTTCCAGCAGGTCGGCGGGTTCGATTGCAAGCCGGTCGCCGGCGAGCTGACCTACGGGCTCGAGCGCCTCGCCATGTACATCCAGGGCGTCGACAGCGTCTACGATCTGGCGTTCAACGATGAAGGCGTGACCTACGGCCAGGTGTTCCACGAGAACGAGGTCGAGTTCAGCGCCTACAATTTCGAGGTGGCGGACACCGAGAGCCTGTTCCTGCGCTTCACCCATGCCGCCGAGGAATGCCGCCGCTGCATCGAGGCGAAGCTGCCGCTGCCGGCTTACGACCAGGCGATCAAGGCGAGCCACATCTTCAACACGCTGCAGGCCCGCGGCGTGATCTCGGTTGCCGAGCGTGCCGCCTATATCGGCCGCGTCCGCGAGCTGGCGAAGGGCGCCTGCGCGGCCTGGATGGAGAAGAACGGGTGGGCGGCATGAGCGACTTTCTGCTCGAATTGCTGTCCGAGGAAATCCCGGCCCGGATGCAGGACAAGGCGCGCGCCGATCTGGCGCGCCTGTTCGAAGAGCAGATCGCCGAGGCAGGACTCAAGGCCGAAGCGATCGAGACCTATGCCACGCCGCGCCGCCTCGCGCTGATCGCGCGCGGGCTGCCGACCCAGACCGAGGCCGTCAGCGAGGAGCTGAAGGGGCCGCGCACGTCGGCGCCGCCGCAGGCGCTGGAAGGGTTCCTGCGCAAGACCGGACTCGCGCGGGACAATCTGGTCGAACGCGACGGCGTCTGGTTCGCGAACGTGGAGCGGCTGGGACGTACTGCCGCCTCGGTCCTCGCCGAAGCGATTCCGGCGATCGTCCGCGCTTTTCCCTGGCCCAAGTCGATGCGTTGGGGCGAGGCCTCGGCCTCGACCGAAAGCCCGCGCTGGGTTCGGCCGTTGCAGGGCATTGTCGCCCTGCTTGGCGACGAAGTGGTCGATTTCGAGATCGCCGGTATACGCTCCGGCGCCGCCACCGTCGGCCATCGCTTCCACCATCCCGGGCCGATCACCATCGGCGGCGCCAATGACTATTCGGAGAAGCTGCGCGCCTGCCACGTGATCGTCGACCAGGAGGAGCGCAAGGCGATTATCCGCAAGGAATCGAACAAGCTCCAGCGCAAGACCAAGACCATTCCCGATGAGGGGCTGGTCGCCGAGAATGCCGGCCTGACCGAATGGCCGGTGCCGCTCAAGGGCAGCTTCGACGAGGCCTTCCTCGCGCTTCCGCCCGAGCTGATCCGGCTGACGATGCGGGTGAACCAGAAATATTTTGCCTGCCAGGGCGAGAATGGCGCCCTCTCCAACCGCTTCGTCTGCGTCGCCAACATCGCCTCCAGTGATCCCGAGGCGGTCGTCGCGGGCAACGAGAAGGTGCTCGCCGCCCGCCTCAGCGACGCGCGTTTCTTCTGGGATCAGGATCTCAAGGTACCGCTCGCCGAACAGGCGAAGAAGCTCGATCAGATCGTCTTCCACGAGAAGCTCGGAACGACCGCCGACAAGGTCGAGCGCGTCGCAAAGCTCGCCGAATGGCTGGTCAAGGAGCGGCTCGTCCGCGCCGACTTCGAGGAGGTGGGTCTGGCGGCGCGTCTCGCCAAGGCCGATCTGGTGAGCGAGCTCGTCGGGGAGTTTCCGGAGCTGCAGGGCGTGATCGGCGGCTATTATGCCCGCGCGCAGGGGCACAGCGAAGCCGTCGCCAAGGCGATCCGCGATCATTACCGGCCGGCGGGGCAGGGCGACGAGATCCCCACCGATCCGTGCACCGTCGCGGTCAATATCGCCGACAAGCTCGACACGCTGGTCGCCTTCTTCTCGATCGGCGAGAAGCCGACCGGCTCGCGCGATCCCTTCGCGCTGCGCCGCGCGGCCTTGGGCTTCCTCCAGATCCTGACCGCAAACAATTTGCGCCTGCCGCTCAGCGACGTGCTGGTCCAGGCGGCGGTGCTGAACGCGGTCTCCAGGCTCGGCGCGATCCGCTCGGTCACCTTCCCCGACCTGCTCGAGAGCGACGATCACGAGCACGAGATCACCGCCGAGGTCGGCTCCTTCACCTACCGGCACGGCGACCGAGTCACCACGCGCTGGAAGTCCGATCTTACGCCCAATATCGAGCGCGGGGCGATCATCGAGGAGGTGAAGGATGTCGGGGAGGCGATCCTCGAATTCCTCGGCGACCGGCTCAAGGTCCAGCAGCGTGAGGCCGGCGTCCGCCACGACTTGATCGACGCGGTGTTCGCATTGGGCGGAGAGGACGACCTCGTCCGGCTGCTCGCGCGCGTGAAAGCGCTGCAGGATTTCGTCGAGAAACCGGAGGGGGAGAATCTCCTCGCCGGCTACAAGCGGGCGACCAATATCCTCAAGAAAGAGGGCTGGGCCGGTCACGGCTCGGCACGGCCGCCCTCCTATGCGACGGAGATCGAGGAATCGGAGCTCGACGAGGCGCTCGACGCGGCCGAGCCGAGGGTCGCGACTTCGGTGGCCGAAGAGGATTATGAGCGCGCAATGAAGGCGCTGGCCTCGCTGCGCGGGCCCGTGGATGCATTCTTCGACAAGGTCACCGTCAACGATCCGGATTCGGTCAAGCGCGAGGCCCGGCTCGGCCTGCTCGCCCGGGTGCGCGACGCCGTTCACCGCGTGGCGGATTTCTCCCGGATCGAAGGATAATGGCGGGCTACGTCTACCGCTTCGGCGGCGGCGTTTCGGACGGCGAGGCCGGCAACAAGAATCTGCTCGGCGGCAAGGGCGCGAACCTCGCGGAAATGGCCTCGATCGGCCTTCCCGTGCCGCCCGGCTTCACCATCGCGACGCCCGCTTGCGCGCTCTACTACGAGCGGGGCGACGAATTCCGCCAAACCCTCTCGGCCGAGGTGGCAGAGGGCATCGCCCATATCGAGAAAGTGACCGGCCGACGCTTCGGCGACGCGGCGGATCCGTTGCTGGTCTCGGTGCGCTCCGGCGCGCGCGTCTCGATGCCGGGGATGATGGACACCGTTCTCAATCTCGGCCTCAACGATGGGACGGTCGAGGGATTGGCCGCGGAATCGGGCGATCCGCGCTTCGCCTGGGACAGCTATCGCCGCTTCATCCACATGTACGCCAACGTCGTGCTCGGCCTGCGCCACGATCTGTTCGAGGAAGCGCTCGAGATCGCCAAGGAGGACAAGGGCGTTCACCTCGACACGGAGCTCGCGGCCGAAGACTGGAAGCGCCTGACCGTGCGCTACAAGGAGCTGGTCGGGGAAGAGCTCGGCGAGTCCTTTCCGGACGATCCGCAGGACCAGCTCTGGGGCGCGATCGGCGCGGTGTTCGGCTCGTGGCAGTCGGACCGGGCGAAAACCTATCGGCGGATCAACAATATCCCGGGCGACTGGGGCACGGCGGTCAACGTCCAGGCGATGGTGTTCGGCAATATGGGCGAGACCTCGGCCACCGGAGTCGCCTTCACCCGCGATCCCTCGACCGGCGAGCGCGCTTACTATGGCGAATATCTGATCAACGCCCAGGGCGAGGACGTCGTCGCCGGCATCCGAACGCCGCAATATCTGACGCGCGCGGCCCGCGACCGGGCGGGGGCGAAGGCGCCGTCGATGGAAGAGACGATGCCCGAGGTGTTTGGCGAGCTGGCGGGCGTCTTCGATCTGCTCGAGCGCCACTATCGGGACATGCAGGATATCGAGTTCACGGTCGAGCGCGGGCAGCTGTGGATGCTGCAGACGCGGACCGGCAAGCGGACCGCGAAGGCGGCGCTCAGGATCGCGGTCGAGATGGCCAACGAGACTCTGATCTCCGAGGAGGAGGCGGTGCTGCGCGTCGATCCCGCCGCGCTCGATCAGCTGCTTCACCCGACGCTGGACCCGGCCGCCGAACGCTCGGTGATCGCCAAGGGCCTGCCGGCCTCGCCGGGCGCTGCCTGCGGCAAGGCGGTGTTCGACGCCGACACGGCCGAGAAATGGGCGGCGGCGGGCGAGAAGATCATCCTCGTTCGGATCGAGACCAGCCCCGAGGACATTCACGGCATGCACGCCGCGGAAGGGATTCTGACCGCACGCGGCGGGATGACCAGCCACGCCGCGGTCGTCGCGCGTGGCATGGGCCGCCCCTGCGTCTCCGGCGCGGGCGGGCTCGCAATCGACTATCGTGGCAGGCTGATGCGGGTCGGCGGGCACGAGATCCGGGAAGGCGATCTCATCACTCTCGATGGCTCAAGCGGCGAGGTGATGCTCGGCGCCGTGCCGACGGTGAAGCCCGAGCTGGTCGGCGATTTCGGCACCCTGATGCACTGGGCCGATGCCAAGCGCCGCCTCAAAGTCCGCGCCAATGCCGAAACGCCGCTCGATTGCCGCACCGCCCGCGAGTTCGGCGCGGAGGGGATCGGCCTTTGCCGCACCGAGCATATGTTCTTCGACGCCGAGCGGATCGCCAATGTGCGGCAGATGATCCTGGCCGAGGACGAGGCCGCCCGCCGCACCGCGCTCGACAGGCTGCTGCCCGCGCAGCGCGGCGACTTCATCGAGATTTTCAAAGTCATGGCGGGCTTGCCGGTCACCATCCGCCTGCTCGATCCGCCGCTGCACGAATTCCTGCCGCACGGTGAAGAGGAGTTCGCCGAGCTCGCCGCGGCTTCGGGCGTCGGGATCGAGGCGCTGCGGCGCCGCGCGGGCGAGCTCGCGGAGTCGAACCCGATGCTCGGCCATCGCGGCTGCCGGCTCGGCATCACCTGGCCGGAAATCTACGAGATGCAGGCGCGCGCGATTTTCGAGGCGGCGCTCGAAGTCGCCGCGGAGGGCGAGGCGCCCATCCCCGAGATCATGGTCCCGCTTGTCGCCACGCGCGAGGAACTGGCGATCGTCCGTGCGCTGATCGACCGGATCGCCAGGACGGTGTTCGAAGAGGCGGGCCGGAGCGTCGACTATCTCGTCGGGACGATGATCGAACTGCCACGCGCCGCGTTGCGCGCCGGCGACATTGCCGAGGAAGCCGCCTTCTTCAGCTTCGGCACCAACGATCTGACCCAGACCGCGCTCGGCCTCAGCCGCGACGACGCGGGCAAGTTCTTGCCCGTCTATGTCGAGAAGGGCATTTTCGCTCGGGACCCGTTCGTCAGCATCGACGTCGAGGGGGTCGGCGAGCTGATATCGCTGGCCGTGGAACGGGGCAGGGGCACAACGCCGTCGCTCAAGCTCGGCATTTGCGGCGAGCATGGCGGCGATCC
>Ga0190266_10000086_pt1 | contig 12888 bp, 14 predicted proteins | sample Popmic220T_FD_132448 | JGI IMG/M metagenome (GOLD analysis project Ga0190266, IMG submission 132448) | Populus adjacent soil microbial communities from riparian zone of Indian Creek, Utah, USA - 220 T | ecosystem: Environmental > Terrestrial > Soil > Riparian zone | place: USA: Utah | collected...
CGTTGTGACTATGATCGGACCGTGCCGGGACGAGTGAATCGCCAATGGAACCGCCGCCGGTACCGTCCGCGTATAGTTCGGCCGGATCCGGCAAGTCCGAACGCATGCCCAGGGTGACACCGGTCAGGTACCAAAGGCCGCCAATAAGAGTCCACTCTGCATACTGGCCGGGTGACAGTGGGCACCCACTGCCGAACGATCCATCACGCTGTTGCATGGACTCGGGGAGATCAAACCCTGCATGCGCGGAACCTTCCCCGACCATGAATCCGACGCGCGTTCCGTCCGGCAAGCCGACGGGTAAACCCGAGTCATAATAACCTTCATCACCCGTGGCGTACGTGACGCCCCATGTGTTGGCGTCCAGCGGTTCAACCTCTAGATCCACGTACCGCAGTGCAAAGCGTGGATCATCGCCAGCCGCGATCTCACCCTCACCACTGCCGAACGGCGGCAAGCCGTGGACGTGATCGGACGCGGATAGCGCGGGGCTAGTGCCGGCCTCCCCGGTGCCGCCGATCACTAGATCCGCCGGTGCGGCCACGCTCACCGAGTGCACGTGATCCGCGCGCGCGGCCTCGGTCGACACACCGGGATCCGCCGGCACGATCGAGATCTCACTAGGCGGCACCGTGGCTAGCGTACCTGTTGGCAACCATGCCGCGTGTTCCGCATCGATCGCGGTCAGTACATCCCCGGGGTTAGGTGGCGCGCTGGCCGACACGTCCACGGGTGCCCCCGTAGTGTCGAGTGCACCCGCGGCCGTGGCGGCCGTTGGCGTTTGCCACACGGCGTGTTCCGCATCCTGCGCGATCAGTACATCACCCGGGTTAGGCGGGTTAGCTTGCGACACGTTCACCGGGGCACCCGGCACGTTAGTCAACAGTGAATCGGCCGGACCGCTCGACAATATTGGATCTAAAAATGACATGTGCGATCACCCGTTCCTTGGCCCCGGATCCCAAAACTGTAGACGCAAACCGAACAAGCGATTATTGGCACCGCCGGCCAGCCGCACGACAACGGCGTAGCGTTCCAGCTCGGGTGCGAACGTGCTTGTGATTACCGGCCCCGCGTTCACCACGGCTTCACCGGGTACCGCGGTGTATACGCTTTCGGAAACGGAACCTTCCATCACACCATCGGCCATCATGGCCGGGCCTAGATTCGAGTAGTCACGCGTCCAGTGCCACACTTCCGCGGTGTTAGTTTCACCGGACGCGGCCGCGGACCACATGACTTGAAACGACCATTGTTCCGTCCCGCGCGGGATCAGGATCGGGATCTCTAGGCGGGCCGCCCCGCCGGTGTTCACCACCCACATGCCCGCGATGTAATCGTAATCGGGTGCGCCTTGTGAGATCCGCGCGCGTGATATGTCCACCTGCACTAGACGTAGCGGCTGCAACGCCCCGCCAAAAGTCGGGTGCACAATGTCCACGGCTTCCGCAAGGAACAAGTGCGGCACGTTCACGTACACGGAGTCATCCGCGTGCAATTCGCTGATCACATTGATCGTGCCATCGTTGGCCGCCAGCACACCGTTTACCCGTAGCTGTCCGGTCACGTGCACGTCCGCCGCGGCGATCACCGTGGACGTTAGTTCCAGCGTTCCGTCGGTTGCTTTGATCCCGCCATTCACGGTCAGTGCCCCGGTGACCGTGGCCGCGTTGGCCGTTAGGCCCGCGTTGAACGTGTTGAGTGCGGTGAACGTGTTGGCCGCGTTGCGCAGCGCGGCAAAGTCCGTAACGGCCTTGAGTGAGCGTGTGCGGTTTGCCAGTGACTGCGCGATCGCCGCCACGACTTCCGCGGCGTTCACGCGCGAGTCCGTGCCGTCGGGTACGGTCACCGTTGGGGTAAACACGGGTGTTTCGGTGATTACATGTGCCATACGATTGTTACCTAACGCGTACGCGGATTGTAGTGTCTGCAGTGTTCCACGTGCCGGCCCCGTTCCATGGTTCCGTTGGCGGGTAGTTCCAGAGTTCCGCGCCAGTGGGCATCACAATGATCTCACCTAAGCAGTGCGCGGCGATCCATTCACGCGGCACCACGGCCAGATCGTCCAGGTCGGCCGGGGTGGTGACGGGCAACGTGTCAGTGAAATAGAGCAGGTACCACTGTGCCCATTGCGGCACCATCCCGGTGCTTGCTTCCACGTACGTGATCGCCCCGGCCGCGCTGATCGTGAACTGTCCGCCGGACGGGTAAATCAGTGCGATAGGAAAGCTATCAGGTGCATAGTGATAATACAGTTGTCGCAACAGTGCGTACGGACCGCCGCGTGTTTTGTGATCTTCTAACCAACGCACTAAGCGCGTGGCATAGGTTGGATCCGCTTCCGATCGGCCGCGGCGGATCCTGCGCTCGCGACCGATCAGCGGTAGCGATTCGTACGTGTACACCCCGGGAAAACGCAACTTCACCCCGGCCGTGATCGCATCACCCGCCGCGTCCAGCTGGACCGCGATCGAGTACAGGATCCGCTGCGCGGTGCCCGTGGTTAGCCACGTTGGCGACGCACGCCAGATCGCGTCACGGAACGTTAGGATGATGCTTTGTGGATCGGTAGCCATAGGCGTTAGGGGTGGAACGCCTCGGGGGGCGGCACTGGCTTGATCAGTAGCGGCGTGATGGTGCCCAGGATCGCAACTTGATCCGCGGTCAACAGCACATCACCCGACGGGGCGGTCAGTTCCACGCGGAAGATCTCGGGGATGGACTGTAAGATCGCCCCCTTGATTGTGTCGTGATAGATGGCACCCGGCGGGGCGATCGATACGTTGCCGCCTACAGGCTGGCGCGGGAAGTACTCGCGCAGTGCCGCCGCGATCGTATCCTCGATCTGATCGCGTGTGAGGCCGCTCGTATTGTACAGCCACACGCTGTAAGTCACGGGCACGATCCGCTCCGTCGCACCGTGCACCCGCGGCGTGACGGCTTGCGGTGCGGCCCATTCCAGCACCGCGGCCATTGCGGCCCCTAGGTCTGTAGCGGGATCGGTTGGATCCCCGGTGACGCCACCCGCGTCCGTGGCGCAATACACGTCTACGTGCCCGTAGCCGTCCGCGGTGAGGCCAACGCGGGTGATGCTAAGGGACGTGCCGTCTAGCCGTGTAGCCTTGCGCAGCGCTGTGCTGTAGGCATCCCACGGCCCCATTGGGGAAAGTGCCCCGAGGGTTTCAGAGCAGCGTTGACGTAAAGCCGAATCGATCTCTTCATTGAATCCAGTGAGCGATCCCGGGTTAGTGCACGTCACGCCTAACAGCGTTGTCACTAGGTGCGTGATCTTGCCCGCGTCCGCACTTGAGTCTGCACCCGAGTCCGTAGCCGCGATCGGCACGGTGACGGTACCCGGGGTGATGGCCGGCGGGGTGCCCGTGGCGGCGGGGAGCGTAAAGGGTGCGGTGCTGCGGTACGTGCGGCCGGTGTCCACGTTGGACACAATCAAGTCACCCGCGTCCAGCGTATAGATCCCGCCTTGCGCGTTGGACAGTACAACCGATCCAGTGGCGTACGTGGCCGCGTTCCGCTCGACACCGTAGACGTACCGGGCCACTAGCGTAAGCCACTGGCCGGCCGACAACTCGAGAAACCCGGATCGTGCGATCGAGGCCATGATCGTGGTGAACGCGGCGAACACCACGCTCACCGCCACGATCATGGTGCGCACCACGGATCCCGATTTCCAGGATGTGACGTTTACCCCGACGCGGGCCAGCACCGCATAAATGCTGGACTGCACTTGTTGGCGTGTCAGCGGGTAGATCAGATCGTTGATAGTGAGTTTAGCCATGCTGATCGATGCTTTCCTGCAACTCGATCCCATCCGCGGTCACCCAGAATGTCAGCGCGAAATCATCGCGCGTTACATCGTTGGGTGTGATGATGATCGAGACTGATAGCCGGCGGTCCGCGTAAGTCATAGTCACGTCCGCGTCCGATACTCGATCGTCTTTTTTGCACTCGGACCGTGCGCGCGCGGCGATGGATCGCACGTCGGTTTCAGTCACGCCGCGATTGCAGTAGCCGCGCAGATCAAAGCCGTACCCTTCATCATCCACCACGCCGCGGCGGGGCGTGATCAATCGGCGCAACACGGCTTCCCCGATGGCAACCGGGGAGCGCGGATCTACTTCATCAACGCTAGGTGTTACATCTGTGATGCATGATAGATCCGTCCCGTACCCTAGGTTAGTCGGGGCCACGCGGTCCGTGATCGGGATCTCTTCAATCGCCGCGGCTATCGCGTCGGTTAGTTGCGTCACGCGATTTTGACCTTACTGCTACCCGTTGATATGGTTCCGTTGCCGCCCCATGCGGTCACGGTGCACACGGTAGACACGCCGCCGATCGTTGCCGTGAAAGTCGTGCCCACTGGCAAGGCAACAGCGTCCCCGACGCGCGCGGCGTACGGTCCGACGGGGCCGCCTAGCGTGAGTTCCACGGGTGCAAAGCCACCTTGCCCGTACGGACCGAGGGCCATCACAAGCGGCTGCGCGCGGTCACCGGCCACAAACATCACGAGGGCCTCACTACCCGGGGTAACCTTTGCCCAGGTGCCGGCGGTGCCCGGCCACACGGTGATCGCGCGCAAGTCGGGGAGGCCGGCCGCTTGCTGGACGGCTTGCAGGTCCAGCCGCCCGTCCGTGGCCTGCGACACCACGCGGTACCGGTACACGCCCCACAAGCGATCGGCGGCCACCCGGCGGGTGATGGACGCCAGCAAGCCGGCCAGCCTTGCGCCGTCCTGTGCGGTGCCGCCTAGCCACACGTTCACGCGCATGGACTCTTCACCGCTCGCGATGATTTCCAGCTCGCGCACCACCCCGGGCACGTCTAACCCTTCCGCGATGGTGGCCCCGACCGGGATGGACGCGGGATCGTCCGTCTGCAACGTGGCCGTGCGTTCCGCGGGATCGTACGAAAGCACCGTGTACAGGTCGGGATCCACCGTGGTGGCCGGACGCGGGCCAACGTGCGTCACACCCTGATAGTCCACCCACCACGCCGCGTTCCCTATGATCGCGGTCAGCACGCTGGACGCGGTGCCGGCGGGCCGCGCGTAGTCCACCCCGATGCGTTCCGCCGCCGGCACGAACTGGCCGATCGTTTCCCCGATTGCGCGCGCTACATCATCGGCGATCAGCCGCGCTTTGATCCCCGCATCATTGTGATACCCGGCCGCCGGCACCGCGGCCCCCCACGCACCCGCGCCACCCACGATCCGCGTGTGGCGCTGCGCGGCATATGTGCCGTCCATCGCGGCCAGCGGCGTGCCGATCAGTGTGAGCGGCCCGATCTTGATCGTGCACGGCTTGCCCAGCGCGTCCGGTGTGCTGACATGGACTTCCGCTTGCCACGGCCCCGCGTAGCCGACGGTCACGCGGATCCACGGCACAGGCTGGCCGTCTACCGTGACATATGCATCGTTTGCGTTAGTCACGGATTACCCTTGTCCAACGCAAGCTTGTTCCGGTTGTACTCGTCCATTGCTTCGCCAAATTCGACTTGCAATGGATCCACGGGTGTGGCCTCGGATCCGTCCGGCTTGGCAGTGCTGATCGTGTACCGCCGCCATTCAATGCACTTGAGTTCAATCGTCCATACGCCGTCCTCGGTTTGCTCGGGTGCGGTCACATCCTCGATCACCATCTGACTGATCCCGACTTCATCTAACACCGGGTGTTGCACGTCCAGCGCGCGCGCGAGTTTCCCGACGGGCGGCCGCAACAGGAACGGGCGGATCGCGGCCCACTCTTCCCAGTGCTCGCGCGTGAACAATCGGAACCGCATCGAAAAGTGCGCGAGTCCGATCCCGCGATAGATCAGGATCGCACCCGTCATAGCGTAGCCGGCTTGTTCATCCCACTTGCGCGGACTGCCGGCCCCGGTGATCTCGCACAGGCCGGGTGTTAGTCGGTCCGCGATCAGCGCGCGATCTTGCGGTGCGTCTATTGGATTCCACGTAGTCACGCGACGGGTGCCCCCATCTGGACGGCTACGGACGCCAGCACGTTTTCCAACTCGCGCTTGATCGAGGCCGCGATCTGCTTAGCGTCGGACGGTTGGGTGTCCTTGCTGCAATACACGTTCAACGTGGCGATCTGCACGCCGCTACCACCACCCGCCGCTTGACCGCCGCCGATCGAGTCCACCACGCCACTGGCGTCCGGTGTCTTGATCATGGCCTCGGTGGCTTGCTGTGCTTGCGGGGTGCCGGCCTCGATCCCGAGTGTCAGGCCGGCGGTGATATCTTGGCCGTACTGCGCGAATAGCTTAGACGGTGACGCGATACCAAACGCCTTGCGGAATGCCTCGGAACATTTCTTGGCAAGGCTGCGGAACACGTCGGCCACCTTGTCCGAGGCCGACGATAGGAAACCGACGATCCCATCCCATACGGCCTTGCCCAGGGCCGGCCAGTCTACTTCCCGCCAGATCACATACAACAGTTCCACGATCTTGATCAGGCCCCACACGGCCGCGGCCGCGAGTAGGAACGGGGAGATCAATACGAGCATGTTTAGGGCCGCGGCCCCGAGGGCCGTCACCATGCCCCATAGGCCAACTAGGATCGGCGGCAACACGTTGTACGCCAGCACTAGGCCGACGGCGATCAGTGCCTCGGTGTTGCTAGTCAGTTCCTTGTAATACTCTTCTAACCCTAGGTCGCGCAGTCCTAGCCGTACGCGTTGCCACATGATCGCGACGCGCACGCCCCATATCATCAGCTGCAGAAAGAAGTTTTTCGACGCGGTAAGGCCGGCGGCCCATGCGTCCACCATCGGCTGAATCAGCGATCCTAGGAACTGCTTTAGTGCACGGCCGCTAGCCGTGGACTGCGCAAACATATCATTGAATGCTTTGTTAGCTTTCAACAGGCCGCTGATATCCACACTGCCGAATAGTGCTTGCTGTGACTCGGCTAGCTTCTTTTGCTGGACGTTTAGATCCAGCATGCGTTTTTTGACGTTGCCGCCGATCTGGCGATCCACGCGTTCGGCCAGCTTGTTCACGTTGCCGCCGGTGATCGCGAGTTGCGCGGCCCATGTGGCCGTCTGGTTAGCTTGTTCCGTGCCCCACCCGGACGCGGCCGTAGCTACGGCCTTGAGTGCCGCGGGCATGTTGTTTGCGCGCACGCCCATCTTTTCGAGTTGGATCGCGTACTGTGCGACTTCATCGCGGCCGATCGATACGCTGGCGCTAACCTTATCGATCGTGGTTTGCAGCTCCGCCGCGTTGTCACGCGGTAAGCGGAACGCCGTGGCGTACACGGTGCGTAACCGCGTCACGGATTCGAGCTGCAACAGTTCCGCGCGGCGTGCGTTCTGTGCCTGCACGGCGTAGTTAGTCAGGGACTTCCCCGCCACGGCGGCCCCGACGGCCAACGCAACAAACCCGGCGGCCACGGCTACCAGCGCGATCTTTGCCCCGTTGCCTGCACTCGCAAACGCCGCGAGTCTACTCACCACGCCACCTAGCGGGCCGGGCATTAGGCTGGCCGTTTTGCTGATTTCCTGCAGTTTCTTGCGGAACGCATCGGCCTTGGATGTGGTCTTTACGAGCGATCCACCTTGCGCGATCACGCTTGCCTGAGATCCCGCGATCCGTTCCTTGAGTTGCCCGATCGCCTTGGTTACCCGGTTGATTTCCTCTTCATTGGGTTTCGTGGACCGCTTGAGATTTTTCAGCGCCTTTTCAAGTTGCGCCAACGCCTTAGTGTCTGACTCGATCTGTGACTGTAGCTTTTCAAGCGCGGCCGCGGCCTCCCCGGCCGCGTCTGACACGCCGTCCACCATGTCTATGCGTACGGTTGCGACGACGTCTGTTGCCACGTGCGATCAATCCCGGCTAAGTGCCTTCACTAGAATCTTGCGGATCAGCGTGAGTTCCCGCGCCAAGTCCATCACGATCATTGCCCCTACGTAGCCGCGCGCGGCTGGATCGGATCCGTCGGGTTCACGGTAGCCGAATAGTTCCATCAAACATGCGGCCGATACACCATCATCATGCCGCGCGCGTGCACGTAGGGATTCTATTTTGTGCGCACCTCATTGGAGCGGAAGCCGGCCAGCTCGACACACACGCTAGCCGCTTGCGTGAGGCACCCGGGCAAGTCCCGCATGAGCCGATCGAATTCCGGCTTGCTAGGGTATACCAGTGATGATTTCACTAACTCTTCCGCTTGATCGGACTTGAGTTCACCTGAGTCCTGAAACTTGCGGAACGCGGCAATGTGGGGCCGCCTAACAATGATGGCCCCGGCCTCGGTGTTGATTAGGCGGACCGCGCGCGCACCAAACTGTGTTTGTGCCGCGGCCAATGCTTCATCCTCCGCAAGGCCGCGTTGCGCCAGTGCCAGCCGTTCCTCGGGTGACGGTTCCAGCCGCTTAGCTTCCGCGTCGGCCAGTACCGCGCGGCGTGCCTCGATCGCGGCGATCTGCTTTTCAATCTCACTTGCGTCACTCATACGGGTACCAGTTCCATGCTGTCAAATAGGGTTAGGCCATTGCGGCGGATGGCCATGCAATCGATCTCGATCTCTTCCTTGAGTGGATCGGCCGACTCTTCATCGCTGCTAGAGTTGCCGACCACTACGCATCCGCTGATCTGCACGTCCACGTTAGGTTCCGACGGTTCCGAGTAGATCACCGAGATCATAAACTCGACACTGCCGTAACTCACCTGATCGGGTGACAGCGCGGCCAGCGTGGCGCGCAACATGGTCATCGATCCCTTCCACCCGGTAAGCTTCACCGATTCGGTTGAATACTTGCCAGATGAACGGCCGCGCGGGGCGTGGTGCCGCCCCATGCCATACGCTTTGACGCGTTCACGCTTGTCCGCAAAGCTGATAGCTGTGAAGCCTGTGAACGTGTCACCCGCCACGGTTAGGCGGATGCTGCCCCATGAGAGTTGTACGCCGTTGACGCGAATAGGATCAGGCATGACTTAGATCTCCGATCACGCGGCCACGGCCGTGGTGAATAGGGCCGGGTTATAGAAGCCCAGCTGAATGTTGATAAACTCGGGGTACGCCAGCGGGATCACGCGGGCCGTGCCCGTGAGGGTTTTGGTTGCCAGCAAATTATCCGTGCGGGACAGGATGAACTGCACGCCGCTAGCCTTTGGCTTGGCGGTGAGTGCGTCCCGCATGGCCTGTGTAGCGGCCCCCTCGATTTCAAGGGCATCGGCCTCTAGTATAAAACCAGTGGCCGGATCCACACGGATCGGCCGGTTTAGCCGGCGGATGAAGTACGATCGTAGTACCAGCGCGGCAAGGTTCAACACGCGGCGGTTAGGGATGATCTGGAAGTCAGATCCGTCCGTAGACATGACTCGCGGCCGCGTGATGTACACCCCGGGGTATCCATCCCATGTGCGCAGCGTGATGAACCGGGCATCATCTAGCCCCGGGAATACGGCTTCATCATGCTCGATCGTGTTGCCGTTGTCGTCCCGGATGGAACACCCGGGGAGTGCACCTAGGTTCACGTCCGCGGTGTCGATTTCCTCGGTCACTTCACCCTGGACCGCGGCCACGGAAAACACGATCGGCCGGCGGTACTTGCGACCACTGACACCGCTGGTTAGTCGGCACGCACCCGCGCACATGGAACCGTGCGTGGTGGACTTGCCGCTAAACGCCCCGGCCATCGATGTTAGATAGGTGGACTCGGATTCACCCGCGTTAGGCATGCGGGTACCGCCGATCCACGATCGGTACTTGCCGGCCGCTGCAAACCCTACGATCTTGGACTCGACCAGATCGAACAACGTACCTAGTACGTCACCGATCACCGCGAGTTGTTCCCACTGGATCGCGGTAGCGCCTAGCGCGTCGATCGCGGGGCCGTACGTGGTGGCGTCCGCCGCCGGGGCCGTGGCCGTGGCCCGGTGAATATCCCCGGCTTTCATGGTGCCGGCGGCGATGGCAAACGTCACACCGGTGGGGGTAACGATCGCGGTGAGCGTGCCCAGTTGCGCCACGGGCGTGCGGGTGTACCCGCCATCATATGACAGCTGATAAGTGATCCCGGCCGTGCCGACGATGCCATCGGCTAGGATATAGAGCACGTACTCGTATGCATCGAATGGCTTGTTAGCCACTGAGTCCACGGTCACCACGGCCGTGCCCGTGGCGACGCTGGTTACAGCGCTCACCGATCCTTCGGTGACCGTGTCTGCGCGCGAGATCACCACTGGATTACCCGTGGTGTTGATATAGTGCGCGGCACCCTCGACTAGTGGGCCTTGCCCAAAGTTGGAGATCAGATCGGTTACCCGTGCAAACGTGGCCGGTGTCGCGATCGGGCCTTTTTCACATGGCCCCGTGTACGCGATCAGCCGTCCCGCGGACGGAGGTAACACGCCTAGTGCACCATCAATCTCGGTGATGGTTACTTGCGGTAGCGTCATAGTGTTAGATCCTTTTAGGGTGTATCCGTCGGATGCACGATCACTTGTTCTGTAACGTCCAGCTCGATCACATCGATCACGGCCCCGGTGTCCGGCGGTGCGTACCCGGTGCCGGTTTCCGGGTAAGGCACGTCAAAGATGGCCGTCTGCAACTCGGTCACAATGCGCAGCGCGGTGCCGTGGCGGCGTTCCGTGCGCGTGGTGATCCACTCTTCATAACGCACGGTGAATATGCCGTGCGCTACGTGGTAAACCGCGCGGAACCATGCGTCACGTAGGTACCGGGTGATGCTGTATTGCTTGATTTCGTTTTCCGGTTCCGCGGGATCCTGACCGTTGATCGTCACCGTGAAGAGTTCCAACAGCGTGCCGAGTGACCGCGGATCCCCGCCGGGGTTACGCGGCGGTGCCATGGTGCCGACGGCCCCGTTAGGATCCCCGGGCACCCATGCGATCCGGTTGCCGTAGACTTGCTGCGCGGGAATGCGCCAGCCGAACGCGCTCACCACGGGCGTGCCGTCCGCGAGTAGCTGCGCGGTGACTTGTTCGTAAAGCCACGGCAAGGCTAGACGGGTGGTCATTCAGCCGCCCCGGCCATGGTGGTGTTGAATGATGATTCGATTACACGCCGCATCGCGTCCAGCATTGGCGCGGGTAGACGTTCACCCTTGAGCGGGATCATCTGGCGTTGCGTGCCGCCTTTCACCCATCCGCGATGATGCCGCGCATAGTGCCCGTACACCTGGACAAAGATCTGATTACCGATCCCGCGCACGATCACCGAGTCACGCGCGTGGACTAACACCGGCCGGGTGCCGCGCTTGCGCGGTGCCCATGGGTGGCCCTCGGGTGTCGAGCTGGCCGCCAGCGTGCGGTCCAGTTCCATCCGCACCACGGCCGCCAGCTTGGCGATATTCTCGCGCAGCAAAGCATCCGGGAGATCTTCGATCTGATCGATGATCGTGCTGAGTTTTAGATCTGACACAGGTTAGGTATTCTGATCTTCCGATCGTCCGGCACGGCCCTGGATCGTGGTCCACACGTATGGCGATTGTTCCGAGTACCCGCGCGGGAAACCGCGCGTCACGCCACTAGCGTCCGCGTTGCTGCGCGTTGGCAGATCAAACAATCCGACTTCCGAATCGGCCGCTTCTTTGATCTCGGTGATGGCCGTGGCGGCCTGATCTTTGAACTCTATAAATTGCTCGTCCGTGGCCGATACGCCGCGGCGTAGCCAGCAATCCACGGCCGCGAGTTTTGACACCCACTCAGTGACGGCCACGGGGTACGGTGCTTGGAACGGTGCGTCATAGCGTTTTGCTAGACGTGAATCGAGGTAAGCAGAGTGGACGATCAATCGCTGATCGATCCACCCCGGTGTGCGGCCCTCGATTTCGTCGATGAAGTCCGCGGGCACTAGTGTGATCAGCTTGAAACTATCAAGGTTCAAATACGGCACTGTGCCCACAGATCACCCCGCGTGTTAGGTCGCCATGCACTTAAACAACAGGTATGGGTGACCGGGCATGATCACGTTACGGCCCTCGGTGGTCCACTGGTACCGGCGGATGCGCGCCAGCTGCGCGTCCGTTTGCGGCCCGTAGAAAAGCACTGAGAATGCTTCACGGTTGATATAGTTGAACGCCCCTAGTTCATTGGTAAGAATATCTTCCATACCAATGTACCAAGTGGTGTCCGATCCGTTCGTGAAGCCCGCGCCGATCTCGGGGATCTCGATCGGTTGACCGAGGCCAAAGTTACGGATCACTGCGTCCACGTCACCGCTACCGGCCCCGGACGTGGCCGCTTGCGCGATGAATTTCGCGTTCGTGATCTGTTGCGCGCGCGCGGTGAGGGCCGGCGGCACGAACAAGTACGCCACGCGTAGCATGCGGGGATCTTCCCCGTTGGGCATCTTGAGTGATGCTGTGTATGCAATGGCCTTGGCCACGTTGCCGACGGCTACGTCAACCGTAACAGACGCATCGATCGGCAATGCACCCGGGTAGTTACCTGACACCGCCCCGGTAAACACGTTGCGATAGGTACCCGCACCCGTGTTGAACGGATTGACCGGGTGATCGGTCGCGAAAAACTGCTTAGTGTCATACGTGACCGGGTTAGCCAGGATGGCTTGCGCCACCATCTTTTGCGGCCAGTACGCGGCATAGGCCCCCATTTCACGGGACCATTGCGAACTGTAATCGATGCCCTGACCGTCGATATCCTCGAATTGCTCTTTTTTGATTTCGAGGCCGGCGGCTGCATTCAGGTTTTCGGCCTCATGCGTGACCGCAACGATATCCTCGAATTCGATGTTACCGCCTTTGCCGGTACGCTGGATCCGCGCGGTGTCGAGTAACCAGGAAACGCGTTCACGCTTGGCGCTAGACGGCATTTCCTTGGCGATACGCCGCCACCACAAATTGGACAACAAGCGATCATATTCACGTGACGTGATCGTTC
>Ga0190266_10000087_pt1 | contig 12879 bp, 19 predicted proteins | sample Popmic220T_FD_132448 | JGI IMG/M metagenome (GOLD analysis project Ga0190266, IMG submission 132448) | Populus adjacent soil microbial communities from riparian zone of Indian Creek, Utah, USA - 220 T | ecosystem: Environmental > Terrestrial > Soil > Riparian zone | place: USA: Utah | collected...
ACGTCGAAGGCGCGGAGCGCGCCGATCCGGGCTTCGACGTTCGCCGCCCCCTGAAAATGGGCAATGTGTCCCGCTTCCTCGGCGACAAGGCGCTCGTCATTCTCGGAAATCCAACGAGGCGGAAACAGGAAGATCGGCTGGGCGCGGACGAACGCCTCGACGCCGCTGCCGTGCAACAGGTTGAGGCGCGCCTCGAAGCAGCGAAGAAAATGCGGATCGGGCGCAGACCAGCCGTTGATGATTGCCAGGGCGTCGATGCGGTCCGGATGGCTGAGCGCGAGCGACAGTCCGATCGCGCCACCCGCCGCATGCCCGATCAGGCCGGCGCTGGCGAGCCCGATCCCGTCCATCAACGCTAGCACGTCCCCTGCCATGTCTTCGACGGTGATCGCGGACGGAAGCGTTCGGTCGCTCCTTCCGGTGCCGCGCTGATCGTAAAGGATGACTCGATGATCCGCGCTCAGCAGGTCGAGGTTCGGCGCCCAATAGGCGCCGGAACCCCCGAGGCCGGCGGAAAGGATCAGCGGCGGCGCGTCGGCCGGCCCGTGCTCCTCGTAATAGAGACCGGCGACCTCGCCCATCAGCCGATATGCGCCACGCTGGCGATCTCGACGACGAAGCCGGGCTTCACCAGGCCGCACTGGATGCAGTAGCGCGCCGGCTTCGGGCCCGGGAAATATTCGGCATAGACCGCGTTCATCGCCTGATAGTCGGCCCAGTCAGTGAGGAAGATGTGGTTGAAGGCGACGTCGGCGAGGCTCGCGCCGGCGGCTTCGAGCGACACCTTGATCGTCTCCAGCACGTGGCGGGTCTGCGCCGTGCAATTGCCCGGAAAGAGCACCGCGCCGCCCTCGCCGAGCGCGAGGGTGCCCGAGACGTAGACCGTGTTTCCCGCCTTGGTCGCGGCCGAATAAGGCGCGATCGGCACCGGGAATTGCGACGGGTTGATCGATTCGAAGGGCATGTCTTTCTCCTATTCCTCGGCGATCTGGCCGAAGGCGCCGCAGAAATCTGCGACGGTCGAGACCCAGCCGAAGAAGGTCTCGACATTGTAGACCGTCGCGCGCTGGACGAATTCGGGGCCGGCCTGGTGGGTCGCGTCCTCGAGCATGATGCCGAAATATTCGAGGAAGAAGCCGTCCCTGAGCGTGCTCTCGACGCAGACGTTGGTGGCGATGCCGACGAAGACGAGATTGCGGATGCCGCGCGAGCGCAGAACGCTGTCGAGCTGCGAATTGAAGAAGCCCGAGTAACGCGGCTTGGGCAGGACGATGTCGTTCGGCCCGGGCTTGAGCGCCTCGACCAGATCATAGTCCCAGCCGCCGCGCGCCAGCAGCTTGCCCTGCAGCTCGGGCCGCGCGCGCATCGTCTTCAGCGCGTTCGACTTGTGGAAATTGGGCGAGCCGGGCCCACCCGCCTCGACATAATTCGGGTCCCAGCCGTTCTGGAAATAGACCACCGTCATGCCGGCGGCGCGGGCGGTTTCGAGCACTTTGGCCGATTGCGCGATCACGCCTTCCGCGCCGGAAATGTCGAAACCGGCGAGATCGAGATAGCCGCCTTCGCTGGCATAAGCGTTCTGCATGTCGATGACGATCACCGCGGTCTCGTCGGCGGACACGCGGATCGGCTCGGGCCGCGCGGGCAGCGTTACCACCCGCCCCTTCGATGCACCCGCCTCGACCGTCATTCAGCAAGCCCCTCTCTTCGGCGATGTTGTCCCCAAAGCGGTTCGCGCACAACCCTGCGCTATCCATTGCGTCTCCACTCTGTCATTGCAGAGACGTAACGATGTGAGGGGGGACATCATGGCGACACTGGCGCGACCTGCGGTTCCCATCCTGAGCCTGGTGCTGCTCGTCGCGGGCGCGATCCTTCTCAACTATGTCGACCGCGGCACGATCGCGGTCGCGGCGCCTCTGATGAAAAGCGAGCTCGGCCTCAGCGCGACCGGCTTCGGCATCGCGGTCTCGGCCTTCTTCTGGGTCTACGCGCCGATCCAGCTCGCCGTCGGCTGGCTGTGCGACCGCTTCCCGGTCTACCGGCTGCTTGCGGGCGGCCTGCTGGTTTGGGCGCTCAGCACTGCGGCGATGGGCTTCGTCGGCACGCTGACCGGGCTGGTCGCGCTCCGGCTGCTGCTCGGCCTCGGCGAGAGCATCGCCTTTCCCGCCGCTTCGAAGATCATCTGCCGCCACGTCCCGGCGTCCCGGCGCGGGATCGCCAATTCCGCTATCGCCGCCGCGATCGCGCTGGGGCCGGCGGTCGGCACGCTCGCCGGCGGGGTGTTGATGATCAACTTCGGCTGGCGCGCGATGTTCGTCGTCTGCGGCCTCGCGACGCTCTCGTGGTTCCTCCCGTGGGCGGGGTTGATGCGCACGCTTCCCCCGTCGCACGGCCACCCCGTCGAGCCTTTCCCGGTGGCGCGGCTGGCGCGGACGCGCGCGCTCGCCACGACGAGCTTCTGCCATTTCGCGGCGAACTACAGCTTCTATTTCCTGCTGGCGTGGTTGCCGCTCTACCTCACCCAGCAGCGCGGCCTTTCGATCGCGACGATGACCGTCCTCGCCACGCTCGCCTATCTGGCCCAGGCCGCCAGCGCGGTCGCGACCGGCTGGACCCACGACCGGCTCGTCGCGGACGGCGCGGATGACGGCCGGGTGCTTCGGATTTTCTCGGTGTGCGGGATCGGGTTGGTCGGGGTTTCGATTCTCGGCATCGCGCTCGCCACCGACATGTCTCAGCTGGTGGCGTTCCTGATGCTCGCGGGCGCCGGTTGCGGCCCCTGCTCGGTCACCCTCTATGCCACGGCGCAGATCTTCGCCGGGCCGCGCGCCGCGGGGACCTATGTCGGCGTACAGAACGCGGTTGGAAATCTCGCCGGGATCATCGCGCCGATCGTGACCGGCATGATCGTCGACCGGACCGGCAGCTTCATCAACGCTTTCTACGTCGCGGCGGCAGTCTGCGCGGCCGGCGCCCTCTGCTGGGCGCTCGTCGTACCGCGGATCGCGCCGCTCGAGCTCGACTGATCTAGGCGGGAAACCCGCCGCGGTGGACGAAGTCGGCGAGCGGCTTGCGGTCGCTCGGGAATTCGCGGCCGCGCTGTTTCTCGTCGAGCTGGGCGGGATCGCCGAGCTTGCCGATCACGCAGGCGGCGTTGAGATGGTAGCGCTCGGGCAGGCCCAGCGCGGCGGGCGCCAGCTCATATTCGAGTCCCGACATGCCATGGGCGTGATAGCCCATCCGGGTCGCCTGGAGCGCGAGGGAGACCCAGGCGGCACCGGCATCGAAGCTGTGGGTCGTCGATGGTGCCGGTTCGCCACTATGCCGTTCGGTGAAGGGAAGCGTGTCCGAGACGATGAACACGAGCACCGAGGCGGTCTGCGCCCAGCCCCGGTTGAACGGGATCAGCAGCGAGAGGAAGCGCTCCCAATCCGCGTCGCCGTTCTTGGCGTAGAGGAAATGCCAGGGCTGCGAGTTGAACGCCGAGGGCGCCCAGCGCGCCGCCTCGAACATGCTCATCAAATCCGAGTCTGGCACCTCCGCCCCGTCAAACGCCCGCGGCGACCAGCGCTCGAGGAACAAGGGGTCGATCGGGTGGTCGCTCCGGCGCGGACTGCTCATCGCTTGATCATCATCCATCCAACGGCCAGCAGGAATAAGCCGATCAGCCCCGAAACGATCGACCGGGAGCTAAGACCAAGCAAAACGCAGGACCCGCCGGTCAACAGGAAAATGAGCCCAAACGCCCCAGCCAGGCAGCCGAAGGAGGATGTGTTGCCGGGGCCCTGCCAGACGTCATAATCGAGAGGCGGCTCATCGCTCAACGGCGATACTTGCCCGTCAGCAGCTTGAAGCCGACCCACAGCAAGGCGATCCCGCCGAAGAGGGTGACGAGCGACAGGAGGAACAGCGGATTGAGAATGCCGCCCATCCCGCCCGAATAAGGCGAGTTGAGCTCCGACAGCCACAGCAAGGTGCAGCCGCCGCCGACCAGGGTGATGCACAATCCGAACAGAAGCATGAAAAGACCGCCCAGGATCTGGCCGGCGCTGGGTCCCTCGTCGTTCATGCCCCCACTCCCCCCTTTTCCGCCAGCTTGCCCGCGCCGGGCGCGCCCGGGCGGTAGAAGCTGTTATAGGTGTCGAACGGAATGATCCGCCCGTCGGTCGTCGCGAAATGGATGCACGAGCGCTTGACCGTGCCGATGTCGAAATTGAAGCGGTCGAGGAACTGGATGATGACCACCTTGAACGTGTCCTGATAGGCGAGGCTCGCCGGAGTCTCGATCTCCGGCAGGCAGCAGAACAGGCTGGCGAGACGGCTTTCGCCATTGTCCTCGACGGTGGAGAGCGAGAGCAGATCGAAGATTCGCGCCTTCAGCGCCGGATCCCGCTCGAAGCTGATCGTGTTGGGCGCGACCGAGAGGATGTCCTCGCGCTTCATCATCCGCGTCACCGGCACCACGCTCTGGCCGGCGCGGATGCCGTAGCCGATGCAGATCTGGTCCGGATTGCACGGCAGCGGCACGAGGTCCGACGCCTCGAATACACCGCCCGAGGCGATCTGCCGCCTCAGACCCGAAAGCGTCGCGCGGTGCAGCGCCGGATCGAACCCCTCGTTGCGCCCGGCGTCCTGGACCGGCTGGAAGACGACTCCGCGCACGCATTTCCATTGCAGCGCGTAATCGACGATCGCCGCGCATTCGTGGTCGTTGACGCCCTGGCGCACCGCGCAGACCAGGGTCGTGGAGACGCCCGCCGCCTCGAGCCGCTCGAGCGCCTGGCGGCGGATGCGCCCCAGGCGCGCCCCGCGCAATTCCATCAGCGCGTCGTCGCTCAGAGAATCGAACTGAAGGTAGACCTCGAAGCCGATGCCGACCGCCTTGAGCTTCTCGGCGAAGCCCTCTTCCTGGGCGATGCGCACGCCGTTGGTGTTGACCATGATGTGGCGGATCGGCCGCTCGCGTGCGGCGGCGACGATCTCCCAGAATTGGGGATGGATGGTCGGCTCGCCGCCCGAAAGCTGGATCAGATCCGGCTCGCCCTCCGCCGCGACCACCGCGTCGAGCATCGCCTCGACCTCGGCGAGGCTCTTGTGCCCGCCCTTCCCCACCGCGCTGTCGGCGAAGCAGACCGGGCAGGTGAGGTTGCAGGCGTCGTTGATCTCGACGATGCACAGGCAGCTATGCTGCTCGTGGTCCGGGCAGAGGCCGCAATCCCAAGGGCAGCCGCGCTCGGTCTTGGTCGCATTGTGCAGCGGCCGGTCGCCGGGCTTCAGCCAGCGGCGGATATCGAGCCAGTAATCCGCATCCTCCTCGATCAGCGTCTTCATGACGCCGTGCTCGAGGCAGCGTTTCTGGAGGAAAACCTTGCCTTCCTGGCCGATGATCTTGGCCGGGACGAGCTCCCAGCACGTCTCGCACAGGCTCGTCGTCTGGCCGTAGAAGATCCAGGGCACGCTCTTGCGCGTGAGATCAGAGGCTTCGGCGAGCGCGTGCATCGAAGATCAGGGCATAGAAGATCATTACGCCTGCGAGAAGATGGAACAGGTCGAACGGGCCGACGAGGCGCGGATAAGGCTTGAGGAACTCCCAGGCGAAGCGCTGCGCGGCGTAGAACAACACGAACAGATAGAAAGCGCGCGTCTCGATCCAGGCGGCGCGGCGGGCGAGCGCGGCGAGGTACACCCCGAGGAAGGCGAGCATCGCCAGGCTCTCATAGATTTGAACCGGGTGGCGCGGCACGCCGTCGCCGAGATCCATGCCCCAAGGTAGGCCGGTGGGCGTGCCGTAGGTCTCGTCGGGCAGGCCCGCGAGCAGGCAGCCCCAGCGCCCGACCGCGATGCCAAGCGCCAGCGGACCGACCCAGATCGCGCCGGTCGACCCCTTGATCCCGCGCGCCAACTTGTAAAGCTCGACCCCAACGATCCCGCCGGCGAGCCCCCCCGCGACGCTGTGCGAAGGATGCGGCAGCGCCATCATCGCCGTGTTCCACGACCCGAACGCCCATGCCCCGCCGATCGCCCCTGCGGCGAGCGCGGCGGCATAGCCCAGCCCCATACCACCCGCGACGCGCGCGGCCGCCTCTTTCAACCGCCAGCGGTAGAGCAGGTGCGCGAGCAGGCCGGCCGAACCCCAGGCGAGGAGATCGAACAGGATATGCAGGGCCGGATCGGTCGCGATCTTCACTCCGCCCTCCCTTCGACGCTGCGCAAAGGCTGGCATGGCGCCTGGCGATTGGGAAGCCTCGATCCCGCTTAGTCGGGGTCGAAGCCAGGTTCGCCGCGCCCGCCCCGGTTCCCTTTCGCGGGCGAAGATGGCACAGATGCCTCATGTGGCTGGCCTCGATCCGACACAATCTTCGATCGTTGCTGCGCTTTTCCGGACGCGATGCGCCGCACCGTTTCTGGCCTTATGCGTTCACCCTGTTCGTGATCAGCAACATCATCCTGTCCGTCGCGCTCCAGCGCGGGATGGAGAGAATGTTGCGCTATGCGGTCACGCATCCCGCGCAATCGCGTGTCGCCCTCGGGACATCGACCGTCCAGGTCAGTATCGCGGAGCGGCCGCATGAGGTCCAGGGCGTGATGATGCAGATCGTAGCCTGGGCGGGCATCAGCATGGTCTCGTTCCTGCTGCTCTCGGCGGCAGCGGTTGCGCGGCGGCTGCATGACCGGGGCAAGTCCGGCTGGTGGGGCGCGGCGACGGCCGCGCTGGGGGCGGTCGGCATGGTCGGCACGGGCCGCACCTTGCTGGCACCGACCGGAGTGCCGCCGGGCATCTTCTTCGCCGCCTTTCTCGTCAACGCGGCATATTTGGTCTCGGCTGCCTGCCTGGTCGTCCTCCTGGCCGGATCCGGCACGGAAGGACCGAACGAATACGGACCGGGGACGCCGGCCGACTGATCGAGCCGCAGGGGGGTGACGCTGGTGTGACGTCAGCCATCGCAACCCCCGGGGTCCGCCTTACTTGGTCGCGAACTCCCCGGCCTTGGCGCCGAAATTCTCCTTGGCGTAGGCGCGGGCGGCGGCGGCGGTCGGGAAGGACTGGTCGACCGGCGCTTCGCTGACGATCGGGTAGTTCTGGCTGTTGAAGCGGGTCTCGCGCAACGTCAGCCGCCAGGCGCCGTCCTGGACCTTCTCGAGCAGATAAGGCTGAGCCTTGGAACGGTCGTGATCGGGGATTCTCATTGGCTCATCTCCTCCGGAAATTGCCTCGGCGTGGTCCACCCCCGCCGGAACCCGCGATCTTTTCGCGATAGACGATCCGCCCCTTGCTCAGATCGTACGGAGTCATTTCGACATGAACGCGGTCGCCGACGATCGAGCGGATGCGAAAGCGGCGCATCTTTCCCGCGGTATAGGCGATGATCCGGTGCTCGTTGTCGAGTACGACACCGAAGCGGCCGTCGGGCAGGATCTCGTCGATCAGCCCCTCCATCACCATCAATTCCTCTTTCATGCGCGCTCCTGAAGGCGAAAATCAGTCCACGCGCCAGTGAAGGCGCGGGGCCGGGCGGCTTTGAGAGAAAGGAGTGGCCTCAGGGCCAATCGGTTCCGTCGTGAGCGACGTCAGCGCCGCCGCTATGGGCGCATTGGCGCTCTTTTACAATCAAAGACGGGCGAAGACGCCCAGCCGGGGCCGGACCGGCGAATAAAATCGCTATCTTCACCCCTTCGTGCTAGGCCCCGGCCATCACCTGCTTATTCACGCAAGCATCCTGTGACAGAGAGACACGTCGTGCTCCCGCTTGCACAGCCAAGGTGATCTCCCATGGATAAGGCATACTGGATCGGCCGCAAGCGCGCGTCGCTGCGGATGGCGCGTGCCGCCACGAGCGCTGAGGCGCGGCTCATTCATTACGATCTGGCCGGCCGCTACAGCGTGAGGGCCGCGGACGCCGTGCCCTTCATGCTGCCCGTCGCGGGACCGGCCAGCGAAGGCGAGCAGACGGCGCTGCAGATCCATCTGCCGCCCATCGCCACCCGCGCGATCGTCGAGCGGCCCCGGCCCGAACGCCGCACGCGCAGAGGATTGCGCTTCGGCGGGCACAAGGACGGTGGCCGATGAGCGATCCCTATCGCAGGAAGCACGCAGGCCCGGTCCTCTCGCCCGCCGAGGGCAAAAGGCAGGGACGCGCCGTGCGCGCCGCCCAGGCCTTGGGCGACGTCGACGCGGTGCGCGCCTTCCTCAACTCGCCGCACGAAGCGCTGGGCGGGCGCCCGATCGACCTCGCCGTGGCGAGCGAGGCGGGCATGGCGGCGGTCGAAGCGGCGATCGACGCCGAGTGCGCGGGGCGCGCTGCAGCGCCGCCCCCTGCCAAGCAGGTGAACCGGCGATGATCGCCACCCCGCCCGTTTCACGCCGGCTGACCATGGCGATGGACTTCGCGGCCCAGGCGCGGCTCGGCATCGTCCGGGTCGCGGCCGAGCATTTCCACGTCGGCCCTTATCGCTACGCCAGGCTCAGCGACGCCATCGCCGAGGCGCAGCGCGGCCGCATCCCGGACAATGACGCATGAGCCTCCACGACTGGTTCGGCACGCACAAGGCGGACACAAGGGACAGCCATTGGGAAGGCGGCCATTTCGTCTCGCGCTGCGCGATCTGCCACAAGGAAATGGAAAAGCTGCCGGGCCTTCCCTGGCGTCTGCGCCAGAGCAGGCCCGCTTAGGGGGGCGCCAGGCGCCCCCGGCGGGAGGCGTCGGGGCGCTTCGGCTGCGCGGCTCAATCCCGCGCGATGCCCGTCGTTAATCGGCGGGGCCGCGATCCCGGATTTTCTTTTCGATCCGCTCGAGTAGGTCGCCGCGCGCGGTCCACACGGCGGCGCTGTGCTCCAGACGCACGCGCATATAGTCGCTGCCCGGTGCGTTGGCGCGGACCAGATTGGCCGCGGCGTTGGCATGGCAGCCCACCGCCGTATCCTCCGGGCGCTTGCCCGAACGGCCGATCTGCCGGGGCGCCCTCTGGCTGGGCGTCAGGGCAAGGTGTCCCCCTTCATTCTCCCAGGCGACGACCGGGTCGGATGAGACGCGAGTGGCGCTCACTGGTGCAATGTTCATGCGCTTTCCTTTCCATAGAGCAGGGAAAGTATGCCCGGCACGCGCGGGGAAATCGGCGAGCTGGGCGGGGTGGCCGTTGTCGCGGCCTCGAGGGAGTCGTTGCCGACCATGATCTGGCGCGTTGTCGCGTCCAGCACCCGGCGCGGGCTCCAGCCGCCTCTTCGCTGCTTCCTCATCGGTTCGCTCCTGAAGGGGCGGCGAGGCCGGGCTGGCTTCGCGCATGTGCATGGCGCCGGTCGGCGACGTCCTGCGAGGCCGCGACCGCGGCACGGCTGATATGGGGAGCGACTCGTTCAGTTACAACCTGAGAAAGCTGAACAAAGGGCGGCGCGCTGGTCAAGATGCGGGAGGATGGACTGGCGCGAAACCACCGTTTCTGGCAGCGAGTATGAGGAAGCGCGAGCCGCCAGATGAGAGGATTCCCGCCGCATGGATTTTGACCTTACGGAACGGCAGGCTTTTTACCGGGACCGGGTGAAGGCGTTCATCGAGACTCGGATCCGGCCGCGCAACGCGGACTACAAATCGGGGCTTGCGCAAGGGGATCGCTGGCAGCCGATCCCGGTGATCGAGGAGCTGAAGCCCGTCGCCCGCGCCGAGGGGCTGTGGAACCTGTTCATGCCGCCGGGCCACGCCCTCCCCCATGTCGACGAGAGCTTCCAGTTCGAAGGCACGCAGCTCACCAACCTCGAATATGCCTTGTGCGCCGAGGAGATGGGGCGGCTGCCCTGGTCGAGCGAGGTGTTCAACTGCTCGGCGCCCGACACCGGCAACATGGAGGTGTTCCACCGCTACGGCACGCGCGAGCAGAAGGATGCGTGGCTGCGGCCGCTGATGAACGGCGAAATCCGCTCGGCCTTCCTGATGACCGAGCCGGCGGTCGCCTCGTCCGACGCGACCAATATCGAATGCGACATCGCCCGCGACGGCGAGGATTATGTGATCAACGGCCGCAAATGGTGGTCGTCGGGCGCGGGCGATCCGCGCTGCAAGGTCGCGATCCTGATGGGCAAGACCGACCGAAGCGCCGACAAGCACCGCCAGCAATCGATGATCCTCGTGCCGCTCGACGCGCCGGGCCTGACCGTCGAGCGCGCGCTCACCGTCTACGGCTTCGACGATGCGCCGCACGGCCATATGGAGATCGTGCTCAAGGACGTGCGCGTGCCGGCGACGAACCTGCTGCTCGGCGAAGGGCGCGGCTTCGAGATCGCGCAGGGGCGCCTGGGGCCGGGCCGAATCCACCATTGCATGCGCACGATCGGCGCGGCCGAGGAGGCGCTGAAGGCGATGGTGCTCAGGCTCCAGTCGCGCGTCGCCTTCGGCAAGAAGCTGATGGAGCATAGTATCTGGGAGCAGCGCGTGGCGCAGGCGCGGATCGACATCGACATGTCGCGCCTCCTCTGCCTCAAGGCCGCCGACCTGATGGACAAGGCCGGCAACAAGGCCGCCCAGGCCGAGATCGCGATGATCAAGGTCCACGCGCCGCAAATGGCGCTGAGGATCATCGACGACGCGGTCCAGGCGCATGGCGGCGCGGGGGTGAGCCAAGACTTCGGCCTCGCCGCGTCCTGGGCGGGAATCCGCACCCTGCGCCTCGCCGACGGACCGGACGAGGTCCACAACCGCGCCATCGCCCGGCTGGAGTTCGCCAAGCACCGCCCCGAATAGAGAGGAACGGAATGAACCTGTTCGACCTGACCGGAAAGGTCGCGATCGTCACCGGCTCGTCGCGCGGCATCGGCCGCGCCATCGCCGAGGCGCTGGCCGATCATGGCGCGAAGGTGGTGATCTCCAGCCGCAAGGCGCCCGCCTGCCAGGAGGTGGCCGACGCGATCAACGCCAGACATGCGGGCGCGGCGATCGTCGTCCCCGCCTCCATCTCCTCCAAGGAGGAACTGCAGAACCTCGTCGACGAAACCCGCCGCCAGCTCGGCCGCATCGACATCCTCGTCTGCAACGCCGCCTCCAACCCCTATTACGGGCCGATGGGCGGGATCAGCGACGAGCAGTTCCGCAAGATCCTCGACAACAACGTCATCGCCAACCACTGGCTGATCCAGATGGCCGCTCCCGAGATGCTCGAGCGGAATGAAGGCTCGATCATCATCGTCAGCTCGATCGGCGGCCTCAAGGGCTCGCCGGTGATCGGCGCCTACAACATCTCCAAGGCCGCCGATTTCCAGCTCGCCCGCAACCTCGCCCAGGAGTTCGGGCCGCGCCAGGTGCGGGTCAATTGCATCGCGCCGGGCCTGATCAAGACGGATTTCGCCAAGGCGCTGTGGGAGAATCCCGACACGCTGAAGCTGGTCACCGCGCACACGCCGCTGCAGCGGATCGGCGAACCGCACGAGATCGCCGGCGCCGCCGTCTTCCTCGCCTCGCCGGCCTCGACCTTCATGACCGGCCAGGCGATCGTCGTCGACGGCGGCAGCACGATTGGAGTTGGACTATAGTCCCTCTCCCGGGGGGAGAGGGGTTGGGGTGAGGGGCTCCAGCCTGATAGCTTCCCCACCAACAACCGAACCCCTCACCCTACCCTCTCCCCAGGGAGAGGGTTTTTAGGAGCGAATGATGACGCAAAGGCTCACTGGCAAGGTCGCGATCGTCACCGGGGCGGCGTCGGGCATCGGCAAAGCGACGGCGGCGCGCTTTCGCGAGGAAGGCGCGATCGTGATCGCCGCCGACGTCGCCGCGTCCGAGGGCGTGGTCGCGGCCGATGCCGGGCGCGACGAGGACGTGCGCTCCCTCGTCGAACTGGCCGTCGGCGAGCATGGCGGCCTCGACGTCTTCTTCGCCAATGCCGGCATATCGGGGGGGCTCGCCTCGATCTTCGAGCAGGAGGTGGCGGACTGGGAGGAGATTCTGCGCGTCAATCTGATCGGCCCGTGGCTGGCGGTGAAGCACGCCGCCCCGGCGATGAAGGCGCGCGGCGGCGGATCGATCATTGCCACCGCCTCGGTCGCAGGCCTGCGCGCGGGCGCGGGCGGCCCGGCTTATTCGGCGTCCAAGGCGGGCGTGATCCAGCTCGTCCGGGTCGCCGCGACCCAGCTTTGCGGCGCCAATATCCGCGTCAACGCCATCTGCCCGGGCCTGATCGAGACCGGCATGACCAAGGGCCTCTACGACATGGCGCGCGCGGCCGGGAAGGAAGACCAGATCGGCCACCTCAACCCGCTGAAGCGCGGCGGCGCGCCGGCGGAAATCGCCAACGCAGCCTTGTTCCTCGCCTCTGAGGAATCCAGCTACGTCAACGGCCACGCTCTGGTGGTCGACGGCGGGCTTTCCTGCACCCACCCCTTCTACCGCCAGGATTATGGCCGGACTTCCTTCTAAGGACCTGACTCATGCCCGAAGCCTATATCGTCAGCACAGCGCGGACCGCCGGAGGCCGCAAGGGCGGCAGGCTGGCCGGAATCCACCCGGTCGATCTCGCCGCGATCAGCCTCGATGCGGTGGCGGAGCGGTCCGGCATCGACCCCGCTGCGATCGACGACGTGATCATGGGCTGCGTGACCCAGGCCGGGGAGCAGTCGCTCCATGTCGGGCGCAACGCCGTGCTGGCCTCGAAGCTGCTGCCGCAGAGCGTGCCGGCGGTGACGATCGACCGCCAGTGCGGCTCATCGCAGCAGGCGATCCAGTTCGCCGCCCAAGCGGTGATGAGCGGCACGCAGGACGTGGTCATCGCCGCCGGGATCGAGAGCATGACCCGCGCGCAGATGGGGCTTTCGGTGGTCGCCGACAAGGGCTTCAACCCCTTCCCGCCGAGCGTCACCGGCAAATATGGCGTGCCGATGTTCAGCCAGTTCATGGGCGC
>Ga0190266_10000088_pt1 | contig 12862 bp, 10 predicted proteins | sample Popmic220T_FD_132448 | JGI IMG/M metagenome (GOLD analysis project Ga0190266, IMG submission 132448) | Populus adjacent soil microbial communities from riparian zone of Indian Creek, Utah, USA - 220 T | ecosystem: Environmental > Terrestrial > Soil > Riparian zone | place: USA: Utah | collected...
ACATCTTGCGGCCCTGGCCGTCGAGCGCGAAGCCATGGGTGAGGACGGCGTCATAGGGTGCCCGGCCGCGCGTACCGCAGCTTTCGAGCAGCGACGACTGGAACCAGCCGCGATGCTGGTCCGAGCCCTCGACATAGAGGTCGGCCCGGACCCCGTCGCCGTAGCGGGCCTCGACGACATAGCTGTGGGTCGAGCCCGAATCGAACCAGACGTCGAGGATGTCGTTGACCGGCTCGTAATCGTCCAGGCTATAGCCGTTGCCGAGCAAAGCCTGGTGGTCGGCGCCGAACCAGGCGTCGGCGCCGCCCTCGTGGAAGGCGCGGATGATGCGGGAGTTGACGACTACGTCCCTGAGATACTCGCCGGTCTTCCGGTGGACATAGAGGGCGATCGGGACTCCCCAGGCGCGCTGGCGGCTGATCACCCAGTCCGGCCGCCCCTCGACCATGGCTCGGATGCGGTTCTTCGACTTCTCGGGCACCCAGCGGGTGTCGTCTATGGCCTGGAGGGCGGTTTGGCGGAGCGTTGGAGACCCGCCCCGTTCGCCCTGAGCTTGTCGAAGGGCCTCGCTTTCTTCCTGCGCAGTGGAAGGGAGGGCTTCGACAGGCTCAGCCCGAACGGATTCCGAGGCGCCGGCTCTTCCGCCTTGGCCGTCCATCGGGATGAACCATTGCGGCGTGCAGCGGAAGATGATCTTGGCCTTGGAGCGCCAGCTGTGCGGATAGGAATGGCGGAAATCCGCCGAGGCCGCGAGCAGGCCGCCATGCTCGCTGAGCCCAAGGCAGATCGGCCCGTCGGGCGCGTTGAACCTGGCGTTGATGACGGAGCCGAGGCCGCCGAGCCATTCCCAGTCGTTGCGGTAAAAGCCGCCGTCGTCGACCGCGAAGACCGGGTCGATGCCGTGCGCCTTGCAGAGCAGGAAATCGTCCTCGCCATGGTCGGGCGCCATGTGGACCAGGCCCGTTCCCTGCTCGGTGGTTACGAAGTCGCCGGGGAGGAAGGGACGGGGCCGGGCGTAGAAGCCGCCCTCCTCGTGCATCGGATGGCGGGCGACGGCGCCTTCGAGGTCGCCGCCCTTCAAGGCCCGCTCTTCGCTCCACTCGAGGCGGAAGCCCGCGCCTTCGGGCGCCAGCGCGGCGAAATATCGCCCGGCCCGCTCCCTGAAGCCTTCGGCAAGCTCGCGGGCGACGAGGAATCGCCCGCCGAAAGCGCTCAGAGCGGCGTTGGTCTGGGTGTGGCGGGCGACCTCGGCGCCGTCGCCGCCGATCCGCGAGCGCAGCACGACATAGTCGATCTCCCGGCCGTAGGAGAGCGCCTGGTTGACCGGGATCGTCCAGGGCGTCGTCGTCCAGATCACCGCCCGGGCGCCGACCAGCTCGGGCAGCCGCGGCGCCTCGACGATCGGAAAGGCGACGTCGATCTGGGTCGAGGTCACGTCCTCATATTCCACCTCGGCCTCGGCCAGCGCCGTCTTCTCGACCGGCGACCACATCACCGGCTTGGCGCCGCGGTAGAGCTGGCCGCTCTCGGCGAACTTCAGAAGCTCCTCGACGATCTTGGCCTCGGCCTCATACTTCATGGTCAGATAGGGGTCGTCCCACTCGCCCATCACGCCGAGGCGCTGGAACTGCTCGGACTGGATGGCGACCCATTTCTCCGCATAGGCGCGGCATTCGGCCCGGAATTCCCGCGCGGGCACCTCATCCTTGTCGAGCTTCTTCTTTCGGTACTGCTCCTCGATCTTCCACTCGATCGGAAGGCCGTGGCAGTCCCAGCCGGGAACGTAGGGCGCGTCCTTGCCGAGAAGCGACTGGGAGCGGACCACCATGTCCTTGAGGATCTTGTTCATGGCGTGGCCCATGTGGATGTCGCCATTGGCGTAGGGCGGGCCGTCGTGGAGGATGAAGCGCTGGCGGCCGGCGCGGGCCTCGCGGAGGCGCCTGTAGAGCCCCATCCCGGCCCAGCGCGCGAGGATGGCCGGCTCCTTGCTCGCAAGGCCGGCTTTCATCGGGAAGTCGGTCTTCGGAAGGAAGACCGTGTCGCGGTAATCGGGTTTTTCGGACATTGGCGGGGCCTTAGCGCAGGGAGGGTGGGATTGGGAACACCTGTTCCCCGGCGAAGGCCGGGGCCCAGCCCCCTCGGCTTGCGCGGCTGGGCCCCGGCCTTCGCCGGGGAGCTAATTCTCCAGCGCCCGCCCGACGTCGTAGAAATCCTCGATCCACAGATAGCCGCGGAAGTCGCGCGGCACCTTGCCGAGCTGCTCGGGGCGGTCGAGGCCGAGGGCGCCTTTATCCTTATAGTCCCCGGTCAGGATCACCTTGGTGCCGGCCCCCGCCATTCGGGCGAGGAAGCGCTTGGGCCAACCCCAGATCGCCCATTGATAATTGAGCGGCACCATCACCGTCGTATTGCGGCACGAGCGGGGGACGTAGCTCGTCCATCCGAACTTGACGTAATCGGTGAGGCACGCCTTGGTATCCTGGACGGCGAACGTCCAGGCGCGGGGTTCGAGCTGCTTCACCCGGCGCAGGACGGCGGGATGGCCGTAAAAGCCGAACCGGGGCTCGCTCGCGGCGGCGCCGCCGCGCCGCAGTTCCGCGAGCAGCGCGTCGGCATCGGCCGGGTCCTTGCTCTTGAACTGGAAGATGAGCCGCATCCGGGGCGCTTCGCGAAGCACTTCTTCCACGGTCGGCATACCGCCGACACCCTTCCCGCGGAGCGGATGGGTCTTGCCGCCGTCGGACGTATAGCCATAGCCGACATCCAGCTTCTTGAGCTCGGCGAGGGTCAATTCCCGAACGGCTCCATGGCCCTCGGTGCGGCAATCGACCGTCCAGTCATGGAAGGCGACCATTCGGCCGTCCCGGGTCGGATGCACCTGGAGAGCGATCGCGTCCGCGCCGAAGTGACGCGCGTTGGAGAAGGACCGGAGCGTGTTGTCGATGAAATCATGCTCGGACTCGACCATCCGCTCCGCCGTGCAGGTCTCGGGGGTAATTCCCCGATGGTCGATCTGCTGGGCGACGCCGCGATGGGCGACGAGGATCAGCGGCCCCTTCGGCCGAGGCGCGATCCACGAGGCGTTGATCACCGAGACTGTGACCGCGAAGGCGCAGATGCCGGCGCCGGCCCATTGCCAGAGCTTCATCGCGCGAGCCTCCGACGGGCCTCGTCGCAATCCGCGGCCATTTGCGCCCGGAGCGCGTCGAGGCTGTCGAACTTCGCCTCGGGCCGGAGGAAATCGATCAGCTCGACCTCGATCCGCCGGCCGTAGAGATCGCCGTCGAAGTCGAAGAAATAGGGCTCGAGAAGCTCCTTGGGCGGCTCGAAGGTCGGGCGTATGCCGAGATTGGCGGCGCCGTCGAGCCGCCGGCCGTCGGCGAGCCGCCCCCTCACCGCATAGATTCCGAAGCGCGGCCTGAGATAGCGGCCGAGCGCGATGTTGGCGGTCGGATAGCCGATCGTCCGCCCCCTCTTGTCGCCATGCTCGACGACGCCCTCGATCGCGAACGGCCGGGTGAGCAGCCGGGCGGCGGTGGCGCAGTCGCCGGCCTGGAGTGCGTCGCGGATCCGGCTCGACGAGATCGGCCCCGCCTCGTCCGAGACCGGGCCGACCGAATCGACCGAGAAGCCGAGCCTGGCTCCGGCCGCCTCGAGCACCCCGACATTGCCGCCGCGGCCGCGGCCGAAGGTGAAGTCCTCGCCGGTCACCACGCCGGCCGCGCCGATCAGGTCGAGCAGGTTGGTCGAGATGAAGTCTTCCGCCGGGGTCGCGGCGAGCTCGGCTCCGAAGCGGAAGACGATCATCGCGTCGGCGCCGGCCGCGGCGAACAGGCGCTGGCGCTGGTCGAGGCTGGTCAGCCGGAAGGGCGGTGCGCCGGGGCGGAAGAAACGGACCGGGTGGGGGTCGAAGGTCGCGACCAGCACCGGCCGGCCCTCGGCCCGGCCGCGCTCGACCGCGCGGCCGACCACCGCCTGGTGCCCCGAGTGAAACCCGTCGAAATTGCCGAGCGCGACGATGCCCCCGCGAAGCGCCTGCGGAACCGCCGAGCCGCCGTCCAGCCGCTCCATGCGGCGCGGTATAGGAGAGGGGGAGGAGGGCGTAAACTGCCTCCCCATCTTCGATGGGGAGGCAGGATCAGGGGAGCCCCTGCAGAAGCCTCAGCAGATTGCCGCCCATCACCTTGGCGATCTCCTCGTCGCTGAAGCCGCGCTCGACCAGCGCCTGGGTGACGTTGACGAGGCCGGCGGTGTCGAAGCCCGTCGTCACCGCGCCGTCGAAATCGGAGCCCAAGGCGACATGGTCGATGCCGACGAGGTCGCGGACATGGGCGATCGCGGCGGCGACGGCGGCGGGGCGGAGGTCGCAGACGGCGGCGTCCCAATAACCGATCCCGACCAGGCCGCCGGTGCGGGCGACTCCGCGAATCTCGTCGTCGGTGAGGTTGCGGTTGACCTTGCAGGTCGCCTGCACTCCGCCATGGCTGGAGACGACCGGCCTTCTCGCCATCGCCAGCACCTCGGCGACGGCGGCGTGGCTCGAATGGGCGATGTCGACGATCATCCCGAGCCGCTCCATCTCGCGGACGACCTGGCGGCCGAGCGGGGTCAGGCCGCCTTTCTTCAGGCCGTGCATCGATCCGGCGACCTCATTGTCGAAGAAGTGGGCGAGTCCGGCCATCCGGAAGCCGGCGGCGTGGAGCCGGCCGACATGGTCGAGGCGGCCTTCGATATTCTGCAGGCCTTCGATCGAGAGCAGGGCCCCGACGACCTTGCGCCCGGCGGTCCGGTCCGCGAGCAGCCGCCGGACGTCGCTCCCGCTCCTGACGATCCTCAGCCGCCCCTCCGAACCGGCTTCGGCGCGTCGAAGCTTCTCGGCATGCCAGAGCGACCGCTCGAGCAGCGACTGCCAGGTCCGCGGCGGCTGCAGCTGGGCGACGGCGAGCAGGGTGATGTTGTCGGTATCGGCGCCGTTGGAATCGTAATTCTGGCCCTTCGGGGTCTTGGTCACCGACGAGAAGACCTGGAGGGCGACATTCCCCGCCTCCAGCCGCGGCAGGTCGACCTGGCCGCGCGACGCGGGGTCGAGCAGGCCGCGCTGCCAGAGCAGGGTGTCGGCGTGCATGTCGGCGATGGCGAGCCGGGGGTGGAGCGCTTTGGCCCGGTCGCCGACGGCAGGGAGCGGCGTCGCCACGACCCTGTTCATCCCGCCTTCGACGATCCCCGGGGCGACGATGAGGAAGGCGCCCACGGCGATGACGATCAGGGCGAGAAGCCCGTAGACGATTTTGCGCATGATCCCCCCGGCGTTTCGCGCAGGTATAGCGGTTGCTTGCGCTCCCTGTAAGGGAGGGAAGCCTATCGACGCCGCCCCAGCCTGACGAAGCTGTAGTCCGGATGGTCTTCCCTCGCCGCTTCAAGCCATTCGGCCGGGTCGAACTCCGGCATGAACGTGTCCGCTTCGGGCTCGTCATGGACTTCGGTCAGCTCGACCGCATCGGCGATGGGCAGGAACAACGCGATGATCTCGGCGCCTCCGATGACGGAGACCGGCTCGCCCGCCGCGGCAGTGAGCGCCTCGTCGAGCGATCCGGCTCTGTGCGCCCCTTCCGCCCGCCAGCTCGGATCGCGGGTCAGGACGATGTGCCGGCGGCCGGGCAGGAGGCCGGGAAGGCTGTCGAAGGTGCGGCGCCCCATCACCATCGCGGTCCCCATGGTCACGGCCTTGAAATGCTTCAGGTCGGCCGGGATTCGCCAGGGAAGCCCTCCGTCCCGCCCGATGGCGCCGTTCGACGCGCGGGCGACGACGATGGTGACGCTCAAACCGCCACCTCGGCCTTGATGTGAGGGTGGGCGTCGTAGCCGGTGATCTCGAAATCCTCATATTCGTAGCGGTCGATCGCTTCCGGGCGGCGGAGGATGTTGAGCTTCGGGAGCGGCCTCGGCTCGCGGGTCAGCTGCAGCCGGGCCTGCTCTAGATGGTTGGAATAGAGGTGGCAGTCGCCTCCGGTCCAGACGAACACGCCGGGCTCGAGCCCGCATTGCTGGGCGAGCATGTGGGTGAGGAGGGCGTAGCTGGCGATGTTGAACGGCACTCCGAGGAAGGCGTCGGCGCTCCTCTGGTAGAGCTGCAGGTTCAATCGGCCGCGCGCCACCTGGGTCTGGAACAGGCAGTGGCAGGGCGCCAGCGCCATCCGCTCGATCTCGGCCGGGTTCCAGGCGGAGACGATCTGGCGGCGCGAGGCCGGGTCGCGGTTGATGAGGTCGATCAGGTTGGCGATCTGGTCGACATGGACCCCGCCCGGCCCTTCCCAGTCGCGCCATTGCTTGCCGTAGACCGGGCCGAGCTCGCCGCCCTCGTCGGCCCATTCGTCCCAGATCCGGACCCGATTCTCCTTCAGCCAGGCGATGTTGGTCTCGCCGCGCAGGAACCAGAGCAGCTCGATTACGATCGAGCGCAGGTGGAGCTTCTTGGTGGTGAGGAGCGGGAAGCCGTCGGCGAGGTCGAAGCGCATCTGGTGGCCGAAGACGGAAAGGGTGCCGACTCCGGTGCGGTCTTGCTGCTCCGAGCCCTCGTCGAGGATTCGGGAGAGGAGCTGGAGATAGGGCTGCATCGGGCGACTATGGCGGGGGAGGCGGGCGTTTCCAAGCGCCGGTGTGGCGCGAAGCTCAGGGTTGCGGCGTCACTTCCGACAATCTCCACTGCAGGACGCCCGTCATGCTCGCTTCGATCGGCGTTGCGCTCGCGTCGGTGGCCGGCGTGAAACGGGCGCGCGCGGTCAACATCCGGCACGTCTCCGAGTCGAGGATCGCCGAGCCGCTGGACGCTGTGACGGTGCATCGGGTGACCCGGCCGTTGGGACCGACGTCGAGCCGGTAACCGACGTCGCCCTGCTCGCCGGCTCGGACCGCCGCCGCCGGATAATCGAAATCGATCGAGATCAGGCCGCTGACCGCGCCTCGCGCCTTGAGCGGACGAAGCGGCGGCGGCGGGGCGGGCGGCGCCGGCGGCGAAACCGCTTCTGGAGGGGCGCTGGCGACCGACGATGACGCCACGGCGGCCACATCTTCGCCGGCCGCCGCCAGCGCCGCGGTCACCAACGCCGCCAGTTTCGAGAGGGGGAGATGTTGCATTCGTCGATTATCCCTTTTGCCGCGCGTCCCGGATCGCGTCGCGCAGGGCTTCATAGCCGACCGCGCCCTGGAGGATCTGGTCGCCGACGACGAACGTCGGCGTGCCGGTGGCCTCGAGGCCGCGGGCCAGCTCGAAATTCTTGGCCAGCTCGGGGTCGGCGACCGCGGCGGGCAGGTCGGCGCCGAGGCCGGCCTCGGCGCGCGCCCTCGCCACCGCTTCGGCGCTGGGCTTGCCGGCGGCGAACAGGGAGTCGTGGAAAGGCTTGAACCGCCCCGCCCGGGCGGCGGCGAGGCTTGCCCGGGCGGCCGCCTCGCTGTCCGGGCCGAGCACCGGCCATTCGCGCCAGACCACCTTGAGCTTCCTGTCCTCGCTCAGCAGGCGGTCGACGTCGGCATTGCTCTTGCGGCAATAGCCGCAGGCATAATCGAAGAATTCGACGAGGACGACGTCGGCGTCCGCGGCGCCGGCCCAGGCGCCCGCGAACGGAGTCTCGAGCGCGGCCCGGTTGGCCGAGATCACCTTGGCCGCCTCGCGCTCGCGGAGGCGGTCCATCGCCTCGGGCAGGACCTCCGGATTTTCGAGCAGATAGTCGCGGACGGACTGGCGCGAGCCGTAGGCGACCGCGCCGCCGCCGATCAGGGCTCCGACCAGGCCCGCGGTGAGGGCGGTCTTCCAGCCCGAATGGCCCCGGGCCGGAGCGGCGTCAGTTGTCACGGTTCTTTTTCTTCTTCTCCACCTCGGTCCGCGAGACCATCGCGATGTCCTGGGCGCGAAGCCAGTCGGGGGTGCCGGTGGGGACGGTCTTCAGGGCCTGCTCGGCATTGACCAGGGCAAGGCGCGGCTCCCCCTGCAAATTGTAGCGCTCGGCGGTGGCGAGCGCGGCCCGGCCGGGGTCGCCCTCGCGGTCGTAGACGATTCCGAGCTGGTACCAGGCGAAGGGGTTGCTGTTGTCGCGGCCGATCGCCGCCCGGAGCACCCTCTTGGCCTCCTCGTAATTGTCCGGCCGCTCGGTCGCGATCAGGGCGTGGCCGAGCAGGGCCGAGATGAGCGGCTGGTCGGGCGCGTATCTGACCGACTGGCGGAGCGCCTCGAGCGCCTCGTTCGGACGGCCGGATTCGAGCAGGATCTGGCCCTTCAGCTCGAGGAAATAGGGATCGGTCGGAGCGTCCGCGAGAAGGCTGTCCGCCTCGGCGAGGGCCTTCTCCGGATAGGCGCTCTTGTGCCAGGCATAGGCCCGGGCATAGCGGGCGGGAATGCTCTTGTTGCTCTCGGGGTAGACCACCCGGGTCCGGGTCGGATCCTCGACATAGCCCATCAGCTTCGCCTTGACCCGCTGGAAGCTCGCCTCGAGCCTGGCGTCGGGAGCGCTGTTCCAGCCGGGCGCGCTCTTCACCGATTGCTCGAGCGCGGCGAGGCGCTCGCCGTTCAGCGGGTGGGTGCGCATATAGCCGTTGTCCTGAGGGATGGCGTAGCGGAACTCCTGGTTCTGAAGCTTCTTGAAGAAGCTCAGCAGGCCCGCTCCGTTAACCTTCGACTTGGCGAGGAAGCCGGCGGCGGCGGCGTCGGCCGACGATTCCTGGGTCCGGCTGAAGGCGAGGAACTTGCCCATCGCCGCCTGCTGGCCGGCCGCCATCACGCCCATGCCCGCCTCGCCGGCCCCGGCCGCCATCGCCGCGGCGCCGAGGACGAGCGAGAGCAGCATGATACCGGTGGCGACCTTGATCCCCTCCTGGATCCGGATGACGTGGCCGCCGGTGATGTGGCCGACCTCGTGGGCGATGACCCCCTGCACCTCGTTGGCGGAGTCGGCGGCGGAGATCAGGCCGGAATGGATGTAGACGATCTGGCCGCCCGCGACGAAGGCGTTGATCGAGCGGTCGTGGATGAGGACGACCTGGACGTCGTCCGGCCTCAGCCCGGCGGCCTCGACGATCGGCCTCGACATGGCCTTGAACAGGGCCTCGGTCTCGGCGTCGCGGAGGATCGACTGAGCCGCCGCCGGCCGGGCCGCGAGCCCGAAGCTGAGGATGAGGAGGAATGCGAGGCGCGCGGCGAAGGCGCTCCACCGTCTCAGCGTAACCATAGCTTCAGCCATGCCGATCCTATCCCTTCGCCGGGCTGAACCTGACATGAGCGCGCCTGCCGGGGCAAGCGCGCCCATGCCGTCGGTCAGGCCCCGAAAGTGCGCTGCCACCAGCCGCGGCGCGGCTCGCCGGCCTCGGCGGGCTCGGCCGGTCCGGCCTGCTCCTCAGCGGCGCCTTCGGTGTCGTTGGCCGCTTCGGGCGCCGGAGCTTCGGCCGGAGCCTCGGCTTCGGCGGCCTTCTTGCGGCGGGTGCGCTTCGGCTTGGCGGGCTTCTCCTCTTCGGAAGCAGCCTCCGCCACGGGAGCCGGTTCGGGCTCGGCGGCCGGAGCGGGAGCTTCGGCGGCCTCGGGCTGCGGAGCGGGCTCCACCGGAGCCTCCTCCTTGCGGCGGGCACGGGGGCGCCGGCGGCCTTTGGGCTTCTCCTCGGCCTCGGCCGGGGCGTCGGGGGCCGGCTCGACCGGGTCCACCGATTCCGCGACGGGCGCGTACTGGGGCTCGGCCTCGCCGGGCACTTCCGCCACGGCCGGAGCCGAGTCCGGCTCGGACGAAGGCTCGGCCGGTCCCTGCTCGCCTTCCTCGCCCTCCCTGCGGCGGCCGCCGCGACGGCCGCGCCGCCGGCGGCGCTTGCGGCCGCGCTCCTCGCTCTCCTCGCGGCGCTCGCGCTGCTCGCGATTCTCGGAGCGCCGGGGTCGGGCCTCCTCCTCCTCGTCTTCCTCGGCCTCCTCGCTTTCCTCGATCTCGTCGGCGAGATCCTCGGCGAACTCCTCCTCGTCCAGCTCCGGCTCGACGATCCGCTCGACCCGAGGCCGGGCGGCGGGCGGCGGGCCGAAGGATTCGACCGCCATCTTGGCGCCCTCGAACGTCTCCTCGATCAGGACCTCGATGACGACCCCGTAGCGCGACTCGATCTCGCCGATCTCGCCGCGCTTGCGGTTGAGGACGTAGACGGCGGCCTCGCGGCCGGCGCGGAGAACGATCCGGCTGCCGCGGCCGCGCGCGGCCTCCTCCTCGAGCATCCGGAGCGCCGACAGGCCGGCCGACGAGGCCGTCCGCATCAGCCCGGTGCCCTCGCAATGCGGGCAGGGGCGGGTCGACGCCTCGAGCACTCCGGTGCGAAGCCGCTGGCGGCTCATCTCCATCAGCCCGAAGGACGAGATCCGGCCGACCTGGATCCGGGCGCGGTCGTTCTTCAGCGCCTCCTTCATCGCCTTCTCGACCTTGCGGATATGGCCGTTCGATTCCATGTCGATGAAGTCGATGACGACGAGTCCGGCCATGTCGCGGAGGCGAAGCTGGCGGGCGATCTCGTTGGCGGCCTCGATGTTGGTCGCGTAGGCGGTCTGCTCGATATTGTGCTCGCGGGTCGAGCGGCCCGAGTTGATGTCGATCGAGACCAGGGCCTCGGTCGGGTTGATCACCAGATAGCCGCCGGATTTGAGCTGGACGACGGGCTGGTACATCGCCGCGAGCTGGTCCTCGGCGCCGTAGCGCTGGAAGAGCGGAACGGTGTCGACATAGTTCGCGACCCGCTTGACGTGGCTCGGCATCAGCAATTTCATGAAGGCGCGGGCGGCCTTGTAGCCGTCCTCGCCCTCGACGATCACCTCGTCGATGTCGCGATTGTAGATGTCGCGGATGGCGCGCTTGATGAGGTCGCTGTCGCCGTAGATCAGCGCGGGGGCCGAGCTCTTCAGGGTGCGCTCGCGGATCTCGTCCCAAAGGCGGGCGAGATAGTCGAAGTCGCGCTTGATCTCGACCTTGGTGCGCGAAAGACCGGCGGTGCGGACGATGCAGCTCATGCTGTTGGGCAGCGAGAGGTCCGACATGATCTGCTTGAGGCGCTTGCGGTCCGCCCCGTTCGAGATCTTGCGGCTGATGCCGCCGCCGTGGCTGGTGTTGGGCATCAGCACGCAATAGCGGCCGGCAAGGCTGAGATAGGTGGTCAGCGCGGCGCCCTTGTTGCCGCGCTCCTCCTTGACGACCTGCACGAGCAGCACCTGGCGGCGCCGGATGACGTCCTGGATCTTGTAGCGGCGCCGAAGATTCTGGCGCTTGCGGCGAAGCTCGTCGGCGGCATTCTCCTCCGGGGCGCTCTCGGCGGATTCGGGCGGGGCGGGCGCGTCCTCGTCGCCCTCTTCACTCTCGCCGTCGGATTCGACGAATCCATTCTGGTTGCCGCTGTCGATGAAGCCCCGGCCGTGATCCTCCTCCTCGTCGTCGCGATCCTCGTAGCGCGCGTCCTCGGCGGCGCGCAGGCGCTCCTCCTCGGCGGCATGCTCGGCTTCCTCGCGGAGCAGGGCCTCGCGGTCCTCGCGCGGGATCTGGTAATAATCGGGATGGATTTCGGAGAAGGCCAGGAAGCCGTGGCGGTTGCCGCCATAGTCGACGAACGCCGCCTGAAGCGACGGTTCGACCCTTGTGACCTTGGCTAGGTAGATATTCCCCTTGAGCTGCTTGTGCTCGGCGGATTCGAAATCAAATTCCTCGATCCGGTTTCCCTTGACCACCGCCACCCGAGTTTCCTCCTGGTGGCGCGCGTCGATCAACATGCGCATCGTCATTAACATCACTCCACGCGCGCTGGGCCGTCCTTGCGGCGGCGGCGAGCGCGCGCTCGAATATGGACGAAGGCGCGGCCGGCTCGGCGCGCGCCCTCAATGTCCGGGTTGAAAAGAAAAAAGTCGCCTCTGCTGCGCGCGGCAGGCCGGCGGAAATGCCCGGCCGCAAAGCCCCGGCCGCAACGCCCGGCCCCGTTCGGGCGGGCAGCGTCAGGGGGGAAAAATGCCTCATGCAGCGTCAACCTTGGTGGCCGGCATGGGGTGCCGGCGCATGCGTTCGGCCCGAGACCGGAAGCAAGGTCGCTCCTTCAGCGGGTGCCGAGCCCGGTAGCTAGCATCTGCCATGGGCAGCGGCAACCGGTATCGGGGTTCCGCTTCTCGGAAGGGGACAGCCGGCCGTGCCGGTCCCTATTCGGCCGAAGCCGACGCGACCGCCTCGGCGAGGGCGCGCTTGTCGGCCTCCTGGCGGGCGCGCATCGCGTCGCCGCGGTGGGCCCTCGCCGCCATCGCGTCCCAGGCCGCCGCCGCCCTCAGGCAGCGGTCGCGGACATTGTCGAGAGTGGCGGCTTCGGCGTCGGCCCGAGCCTCGGCGGCGCGGGCGAGATAGAAATCGAGCTGGCTGGACATGGCCGCCTTCTGTTCGGAATCGCCGCGCGAGTCCAGAGCGGCGCCTCTGGCGACTGTCCCGACGCTGGAATCTTGCCAAGCGCCGACGCTGCCGGAATAATCGCACCGGCATCGGCGGCAGGGGGCGGCCATGAGCAATTTCGAGTTCGTTTTCTCGCTGTTCGCGCTTCTCCTCGGCTTCAGCCTCGTCGAGGTGCTCGGCGGGCTCGGGCGGACGGTGAAGCTCGGCGCCCGGATCCGGCTGCGCGGGGCCCGCGAGGGCGAGCAGGTGCGGATCGGCTGGCTGACTCCGCTGCTCGGCCTGATCGTCATGCTCGACCTCACCTCCTTCTGGGTGCTGGCCTGGCATGCGCGCGACCATGTCCCGCCGACCTACGAGGCGCTGATGGCCGGCCTCCTCATCACCGGAATCTACTATCTGGCGGCGATGCTGGTCTTCCCGGAGCGGCCGGAGGAGTG
>Ga0190266_10000090_pt1 | contig 12811 bp, 12 predicted proteins | sample Popmic220T_FD_132448 | JGI IMG/M metagenome (GOLD analysis project Ga0190266, IMG submission 132448) | Populus adjacent soil microbial communities from riparian zone of Indian Creek, Utah, USA - 220 T | ecosystem: Environmental > Terrestrial > Soil > Riparian zone | place: USA: Utah | collected...
CGCCGCCCTTAAGTTTCCTTCCTAGTGCACCAAAGCTGGACAGAGGCTGAATGGTTCAGGTTAGCGCCGTGACAAGCCACACCGGCCACGCCGACACGGCCATCAGCGTGCCGAGCGGAAGGCGGGTCGTCGCGGCGACCGTCTCGCCACGGAGCCGCATCGCCAGCACGGCGACGAGGCCCAGAAGCCCAGCGCCGATCAGGATGAAGGGGAGCAGGAGCGCCCCAATCCAAGCGCCGATCGCGCCGAGCAGTTTCGGGTCCCCGCCGCCCATTCCCTCGCGGGCCCGGAGGCGCCGGTACAGCGCGGCGATCAGCCACAGGGCGCCCCAGCCAATGACCGCGCCGAGCGCGCGTCCGGCCAGCGGCAGGCCGAAGCCGGCCCAGGCGGCGGCGAGGCCGAGCGGGATCAACGGCAGCGTCAGCCGGTCCGGCAACCACTGATGCTCGAGGTCGAGGATCGCGATCAGCAGCAGCCACCAGCCGAAGGCCGCGCTGATGAGCCCCAGCCAGTCGGGATGCGCAACCATCGCCACCGCCCCGAGAAGGGCCGCCGCAAGCTCAATCGCCGGGTGCCGCCGGTCGATCGCCGCAGCGCAGCGGCGGCAGCGTCCGCGCTGGATCACGAAGGACAGCAGCGGGAGGAGTTCGGCGGGCCCGAGCGTCGCGCCGCAGGCGTCGCACTTAGAGCGCCCTCGCGCCACGCCGCGCCCTTGCGGCCAGCGGATCGACGCGGAGGCGAGGAAGCTGCCGACGATGAGCCCGAGCCCGCCGCCAATCGCGGCGCGCAGCCAAAGCTCGGTCACTCGCCCGCGCCGGCCAGTGCCAGGATGCGCTGGGCCTGGACGAGGTGCGGCCGATCGATCATCCGCCCCTCGAGCGAGAGCGCGCCCGCCTCAGGGCTCGCGGCGAAGGCCGCGACCACGGCGCGCGCATGGGCGATCTCGGCCTCGCTCGGCGTGAAGGCAAGGTTGATGACCGGGACCTGCGCCGGATGGATCGCCATCATTCCGGTGAAGCCGTCGCGCCGCGCCCGGGCCGCATAGGCGGCGAGCCCATCCAGGTCCTTATAGGCGGGGTAGACCGTCTCGATCGGCGCCACGCCCGCTGCGGCCGCACCGAACAGGCAGAGCGCGCGGACGATCTCGTAGGGCGCCGTGTAGCTGCCGTCCTCCTCGCGTGACGTCGCAGCACCGATCGCCGCCGGCAAATCCTCCGCCCCCCAGGTCAGGCCGGCGAGCCGTTTCGCCCCGCCATAAGTGCCGAGCTGGAAGATCGCCGCGGGCGTCTCGGTGGCGATCGCCAGGATCTGCGCCGCGGCGTTGCCGAGGCCGGTCATCCGCCGTGCCAGCTCGGCCACCGAGGCGCCGCCCTCGGCCTTGGGCAGCACGATCCCGTTCGGATGCGAGGGCAACACCGCCGCGAGGTCCCTGTCGCATTCCGGCCCATCGAGCGGATTGACCCGCACCCAGATCTGCGCCTCGCGGTGATTGTTGAGGAAATGCGCCACCTCGCGCCGCGCCACCAGCTTGCTGGCGGGCGCGACGGAATCCTCGAGATCGAGGATCAGCCCGTCCGCGCCCGCGCCCAGCGCCTTCTCCATCCGGTCCGGCCGGTCGCCGGGGACGAACAGCAGCGAGCGCAGCCTCATACCGGCCGGCGCTGCATCAACGCGGTGCGCTCCGTCACGCAGACCAGTTCGTCCTTCTGGTTGTACATCCGGTGCTCGAAGGTCACGATCCCCGCATCGGGTCGCGAGCCGCTGTCCTTGAGGCCAACCACCTCGGTCTCGGCGCGCAGCGTGTCGCCGATGAACACGGGCTTCGGCATCCGCACCTTGTCGTAGCCGAGATTGGCGACGAGCGTGCCCAGCGTCGTGTCGCCGACCGAGAGACCGACCAGAAGCGCGAAGGTGAAGGTCCCGTTGACGACGATCCGCCCGAACTCGGTCTTCTCGGCATAGGTCTCGTCGAGGTGGAGCGGCTGCGGATTGTGGGTCAGCGCCGAGATCAGCAAATTGTCGGTCTCGGTCACCGTCCGGTGCGGCTGATGCCGGATGCGGTCGCCCAGGGTCCATTGCTCGTAATAGCGCCCGGGCATCACCCCTCCCCTTTTTCGATCCGCGCCAGAAGAGCCCCCTCGCTCACCTGCGCCCCCTCCTCGGCATTCAGCTCGGCCACGATACCGTCGAACGGCGCGACGAGGCTATGCTCCATCTTCATCGCCTCAAGCGTAAGCAGCTTCTGGCCCTTGGTCACGGCCTCGCCCCGCTTCACCACCAGCGCGATGATCTTGCCGGGCATGGGCGAGACAATCGCGCCATCGCCGGCCGCGCCGACGGTAGCACCGCCCACCCGGGTCTCGGTGAACATGAAAGTCTGCCCATCCTCGGACACGAGATAACCCTCGTCGACCTTCTGCACCCAAATCGTCTTGCCGACGTCCCTCTCTTCGAATTCGACCACATAATCCTGGGACCGCTCGCTGAGCCGCACGATCGTCGGCATGTTCTCGGCGTTCAAGCGGAAGCCCCGTGCCCAGCTCCAGGCCGAGGGAGGCCGGTACAGATAGGTCTCGCGGATGTCCCCAGCCTTGCCGCCCAGCGCCTTGTCTACGACCATCATCGCCACCGATTCCAGTACGCGCGGCGAAGCGCGCTCGGTCGGGAGGACGGCGTCAAGGTCTCGAGCGATCAGGCCCGTATCGGCCACGCCCTCCTCGAATTCAGGATGGGCCAGTAGTTTCACCAGGAACCCGGCATTCGTCTTCACCGGCCAGCATTCGACACTGCGCGCCATGTCCGAAAGATAAGAAATGGCCGCGGCCCGGTCGCTACCGTGAACCACCAACTTGGCAATCATAGGATCGTAGTACGGGGAGACAGCGTCGCCTTTCCTGACCCCGGATTCGATACGTCGCCGGCCGTCGCGGCCGTAGTCCGATATATGAAAATGGGTGAGCGGGCCGGTAGAGGGGAGAAAACCGGAGATTGGGTCCTCCGCATAAAGCCGAGCCTCCATTGCCCAGCCGTCGATGCTCAACTGGTCCTGCGTCTTCGGCAGCTTTTCGCCCGAGGCCACCCGCAATTGCCACTCGACCAGATCCTGCCCGGTAATCTCCTCGGTCACCGGATGCTCGACCTGGAGGCGGGTGTTCATCTCCATGAACCAGATGCGGTCGGCCCGAAGCCCCTCGCTGGCGTCGGCGATGAATTCGATCGTCCCCGCCCCGACATAATCGACCGCCTTGGCCGCCTTCACCGCAGCGCCGCACACCGCTTCGCGCGTCGCTTCGTCCATCCCCGGCGCCGGCGCCTCCTCGATCACCTTCTGGTGGCGGCGCTGGAGCGAGCAGTCGCGCTCGAACAGGTGGACGACGTTGCCGTGCTTGTCGCCGAACACCTGCACCTCGATATGGCGCGGGCGTTCGATATATTTCTCGATCAGCACCCGGTCGTCGCCGAAGGACGAGGCCGCCTCGCGCTTGCACGAGAGCAGCATCTCCTCGAACTCGTTAGAGGCATTCACGCGCCGCATCCCCTTGCCGCCGCCGCCCGCCACGGCCTTGATCAGCACCGGATAGCCGATCTTGTCGGCCTCTTGCCTAAGCCGCGCCGGGTCCTGGTCCTCGCCGAGATAGCCGGGCGTCGTCGGCACGCCGGCTTCGTCCATCAGCTTCTTCGCCGCGTCCTTGAGGCCCATTGCGGTGATGCTCGCGGGATTCGGACCGACCCAGACCAGCCCGGCGTCGATCACCGCCTGCGCGAAGCCGGCATTCTCCGAGAGAAAGCCGTAGCCCGGATGGATCGCCTCGGCGCCCGTCGCCTTCGCCGCGGCGATGATCTTTTCGCCGACCAGATAGCTCTCCCGCGCCGGCGAAGGCCCGATATGCACCGCCTCGTCGGCCTCGCGCACGTGCAGCGCCTTGGCGTCCGCGTCCGAATAGACCGCGACCGTCCGCACCCCCATCCGCCGCGCGGTGCGGATGATCCGGCAAGCGATCTCGCCGCGGTTGGCGATGAGGAGCGATGTGATCATTCGGTCGGGCATCCAGCGGCGCGCGAGGAAAAGGTCAAGTTCATCACCTTCCACGCGCCGTTCTCGCGCACCAGATCGAAATGATCGTAGCCGCAATTGACGACCCTGCCGCCGACGCGCACGACGAACGGCGCCCAGACCATCGCGATATCGCCGTCGATCGCGACCGTGGGATCGGAAATCCGCTCCTGAAAGGCGCTGTCGGGCCGGACTCGCCCGGCGAACTGGGTCCAGCTCATCTGCCGCAGGTTCGACGCCCCGTCGTCGCGCGTCCCCGAGGCGGTCACCCGCCCGTCGGGATAGACCTGGGCCAGCATCGCCGTCGCGTCGCCCGCCTCGAACGCCGCAAACAGAGCGTTCAGGGGCGCCATCACCGCCGTTCGGTCGGGCGCGGTGGCGGGCTCCGGGGCCAGGACAGCAGAGGCGAGCACCAAGGCAGAGAGCATCGTCATCGCGCCTTCACTCCTCCGATGCCAGACCGGCGCCGACATAGCCGGGCCTCGGCCCGTCGATGTAGCTGGCGAAAATCTCGATCAGCTCTTCAGCGGAAAAGATCTTGCTGCCCTCGTGCCTCGGCCGGTTGTCGTACAGCTCATATTCCGGGCCCGGCGGGCCGAGCCGCGAGCGGATGACGAAACCGCCGCCTTGCGTCTGCGCCGACATGATGCAGCGGTCGCAGGTCTCGAGCATCACGCTCGTGCAGCCGCTCGGCCTGGCACATCGTGCGAGCGCCCGGCGCACCGCGGCCGCCGAGGCGACCCGCACCGGGTCGCCGTCATCGATCGAAAGCATCCCCGGCATCGGCGGTTCGGCCGCAGCCGCGGCGCTCGCGAGGAGGGCGGCCAGCAGCGCGATCAATCGGGCAGGCATCGGCCGGTCTCTTCCTTTTCCTGGGCGGTGGCGCCATGGACGGCGCAATAGATCGCCTCGCCAAGCTCCTCTTCGCTCGGCACGTTGATCGACCCGTCGGACGCCAGGAAATGATGTTCGAGCACCACGTCGGCCGCCCTATCGTCCCGGTCGCGATAGATCGAGGCGACATTCGCGTCGGGCGCGTTCTTGAGCAGCAGCCGTCCGGGGTGCGCGGCGTTCGGCCCGATCAGCGCATGACCGCGCAGCACGCCGCTGGCACAGGCCGCGAGATAGGCCGCGGCGAAATGCTCCTCTGTCTGTCGGTAAGGCGCCGATCCCGCGGCGAAGCGCGGGTCCGTGAAATCCGGTGCGAGGGCGAGCGTCGGCGCGGGCGCACAAGTGCCGGAAGCAGCTTTGGCCGGAGTTGCGGCTGGTGCCGAAGTCGCCTGCGGCGCCGTTGCCTGGGAAGCGATATTGTTGTCGCCCGAGCTTACCTGACCGCCGCACGCTGCAAGGCCGAGCGCGAGCAAGGAGATAACGACTCTCCGGGGCGGATTTGGTGCGGCGCTTCCCACCATCACATCCTGAACACGCCGAACTTCGCCCGCTCGGGAATGGGCGCGTTCAGCGTGGCCGCGAAGGCCAGCCCCAGCACATCCCGCGTCTGCGCCGGATCGACGATGCCGTCGTCCCAGAGACGGGCGGTGGCGTGGTAGGGGTTGCCCTCGTCCTCGTAGCGCTGGCGGATGGGGCCCTTGAACGCTTCCGCCTCCTCGGCCGACCACGTCTCTGCATCCTTATGCACCGTGGCGAGTACCGATGCGGCCTGCTCGCCGCCCATCACGGAGATGCGCGCGTTGGGCCAAGTGAATAGGAATCGAGGAGAGTAGGCCCGCCCGCACATGCCGTAATTGCCGGCGCCGAAGCTGCCGCCGATCAGCAGGGTGATCTTGGGCACGCTCGCCGTCGCGACCGCGGTGACCAATTTGGCGCCGTTCTTGGCGATCCCCTCGGCCTCGTATCTCCCGCCGACCATGAAGCCCGAGATGTTTTGCAGGAACAGCAAGGGCGTCCGCCGCTGGCAGGCGAGCTCGATGAAATGCGCGCCCTTGACCGCGCTCTCGCTGAACAGGATGCCGTTGTTCGCCAGGATCGCGACCGGCATCCCCCAGATCCGCGCGAAACCGCAGGCGAGCGTGCTGCCGTAGAGCGCCTTGAACTCGTGGAACTCGGAGCCGTCGACGATCCGCGCAATCACCTCGTGCACGTCGTAGGGCGTGCGCACATCGTCGGGGATGACGCCGTATAGCCCCTCGGGGTCCAGCTTCGGCGGCATCGGCTCGACGAGATCGATGTCCGGCGCCTTCACCGTATTCAGCCGCGCCACGATGTCGCGGACGATGGTCAGCGCATGCTCGTCATTCTCGGCGAGATGATCGACCACGCCCGATTTGCGCGCATGGAGATCGCCGCCGCCCAGATCCTCGGCGCTGATCACCTCACCCGTCGCCGCTTTCACCAGCGGCGGGCCGGCGAGGAAAATCGTGCCCTGCTCGCGCACGATCACGCTCTCGTCGCTCATCGCCGGCACATAGGCGCCGCCCGCGGTGCAGCTGCCCATCACGCAGGCGATCTGCGCCAGTCCTTCCGCCGACATCTGCGCCTGGTTGTAGAAGATGCGGCCGAAATGGTCGCGGTCGGGGAAGACCTCGGCCTGGTGCGGCAGGTTCGCGCCGCCGCTGTCGACGAGGTAGACCGACGGCAGCCGGTTCTGCAGCGCGATCTCCTGCGCACGCAGATGCTTCTTCACCGTCATCGGATAATAGGTTCCGCCCTTCACCGTCGCGTCGTTGCAGACGATCATCGTCTCGCGCCCCGAGACTCGGCCGATCCCGGCGATCATTCCCGCGCCCGGCACCTCGCTTTTGTACATGTCGCAGGCGGCGAGCTGGCCGATTTCGAGGAACGGCGAGCCCGGATCGAGTAGCCGCTCCACGCGCTCCCTCGGAAGCAGCTTGCCGCGACTGACATGCCGCTCCCGCGACTTCTCGTTGCCCCCCAGCGCCGCCTCCGCGACCCGCGCCCGCAGCTCCTCGGCCAGCGCCCGGTTGTGCGCCGCATTGGCGCGAAATGTGTCGCTATTCTCGTCGAGCTTGGTCGTCAGCACGCTCATGCCGCGGCCCTCGCCGACGCCGCATGCACCGGCTTCTTGCGGATAAGATAGCGGTACACGCCGATCACATTGATCGCGAAGAGGATCACGTTCTGAGTCCCGATCCCTTCCGCTTCCTCGCTGAGGAAGCCCCACAGGATCAGCGCGATCGAGGCGGTGACGAAGATGACGAACGCCCAGCCGGTCGGCTTGCGCCCGACGTCGAGCGAGACGATGAGCGCCGCCAGCGCGCCAGCCGCCGCTCCGTACCACTGGAGCGCATTCAGCAGCCCTTCGCTCATCTCTCTCCCCTTAACCTGTTGAAGTCCGGTTAGCCGCGTCGCCCGTCGATGGGAAGTGGCGGTTGGTCGAACGGGCTAGGCGACCGAACCCTGAAGTCCTAATGGCGTCCAGTTCGGCCTTCACCTCATTCTGGAAATACGCCCCATGACCCGTTTCGCGCTGCTCGCCGCCGTCTCGCTGGCCACTGTCGCCTGCGCCCAGACCACCGCTTCCACCGCCCCAGAAGCCGCCGCCGGCGCCCCGCCCGCCGCCGCCCACAACGGGATCGGCGTCGACGTCGCCGGCATGAACCGCAGCGTCCAGGCCGGCGACAGCTTCGACCGCTACGCCAATGAGGGCTGGCGCAACGCCACCGAAATGCCCGCCGACCGGACCCGGATCGGCTCGTTCGTCAGCGTCGGCGACGTGGTCGAGGCGCGCAACATCGACATCATCGCCGGCGCCGCGGCGCGCAATCCCGCGCCCGGCAGCGACGAGCGCAAGATCGCCGATTATTACGCCACCTATCTCGACGTCCCCGCGATCGACGCCCAGGGCGTCGCCCCGCTCCAGCCGGTCCTGCAGCGCATCGCCGCCATCTCCGATCGCCGCGCGCTCTCCGCCGCGCTCGGCGCCAGCCTTCGCGCCGACGTCGACCCGCTCAACGCGACCAATTTCTGGACCGAGAACCTGTTCGGCCTGTTCGTCACCCAGGGCCTGCAGGATCCGACCCGCACCATGCCCTATCTGCTCCAGGGCGGCCTCGGCATGCCCGAGCGCGACTATTACCTCTCCGACGATGCCGACATGGTCCGCATCCGCACCGCCTACCGCAGCTACATCGCCGCGATGCTGGGCCTGCTCGGAACGCCCGACGCCGAGGCGCGCGCGCAGCGCATCTTCGATCTCGAGACCAGGATCGCCCGCGCCCAGGTCGGCGCCGTCGACGCCCAGAATGCGGGCGCCGTCGAGAATTGGGCCCGCGCCGATTTCGCGCGCCGCGCGCCGGGGATCGATTGGGACGCCTTCTTCGAGGCCGCCCAGCTCTCCGGCCAGCCGAACTTCCTCGCCTGGCACCCGGCGCCGATCCGCGATCTTTCCGCGCTCGTCGCCTCCGAGCCGATCGAGGTCTGGAAGGACTGGCTTGCCTTCCACACCGCGAGCCGCATGGCCTCGGTGCTGCCGAAGCGGTTCGACGACCTGCGCTTCTCTTTCTACGGCACGACGCTCTCGGGCGCGCAGCAGCAGCGTCCGCGCGACCGCCGAGCGCTTCTCGCCACCTCGGGCGCGCTCGGCGACGCGGTCGGCCAGATCTACGTCCGGCGTCACTTCTCCGCCGAGGCCAAGGCCGACGTGCAGCAGATGGTGACCAACATCGTCCAGGCGTTCGACCGCCGCCTCGTCGCGATCGACTGGATGAACCCGGCGACCCGCGCCGAGGCCCGCCGCAAGGTCGAGACGCTTCGCGTCGGCGTCGGCTATCCCGAGCATTGGCGCGATTATTCGGGTCTCGAGATCCGGCCCGGCGACGCCTTCGGCAATGCCTGGCGCGCCCAGCTCGCCGAATATCGTCACCAGATCTCGAAGATCGGCCAGCCGGTCGACCGCGGCGAATGGTGGATGTTCCCGCAGACGGTCAACGCGATCAATATGCCGCTGCAGAATTCGATCACCTTCCCGGCCGCGATCCTGCTGCCGCCCTTCTACGATCCCAACGCGGATCCCGCGTTCAACTATGGCGCGATCGGCTCGGTGATCGGCCACGAGATCAGCCACAGCTTCGACAATCTCGGCGCCGGCTTCGACGCCGAGGGGCGCCTGCGCAACTGGTGGACGAGCGAGGATCTCGCCCACTTCCAGGCCGCCGGCCAGGCGCTGGTGCGGCAGTACAATGCCTACGAGCCCTTCCCCGGCGTGCACATCAACGGCCAGCTCACGCTTGGCGAGAATATCGCCGATCTCGCCGGCCTTACCGCCGCCTATGACGCCTATCACGCCTCGCTGAACGGCCGCGAGGCGCCGGTGATCGGCGGCCTGACCGGCGACCAGCGCTTCTTCCTCGCTTTCGCCCAGGCCCATCGCGCCAAGGCCCGCGAGGCGGCGATGCGCGGCCAGATCGCCACCAACGAGCACGCCCCCGACCAGTATCGCGCGGAGACGGTGCGCAACATGGACGCCTGGTATTCGGCGTTCGGCGTGCAGCCCGGCCAGGCGATGTACCTGCCGCCGGCGGAGCGCGTCAGGGTCTGGTGATTTCTACGTCATTGCGAGCGTAGCGAAGCAATCCAGTGCGGCCGCGGAGGCCCGCTGGATTGCTTCGTCGCTAACGCTCCTCCCAATGACGGACCGGGGGATCAGGCTCCGATCAGCTCGCGCCCGATCAGCATCCGGCGGATCTCGTTGGTCCCCGCGCCGATGTCCAGCAGCTTCGCGTCGCGGAAGTAGCGCTCGACCGGCCAATCCTTGGTGTAGCCGGCGCCGCCCAGCGCCTGGATCGCCTCGCCCGAAACACGCACCGCATTCTCGCTGGCAAGGAGGATCGCGCCGGCGGCATCGAAGCGGGTCGTCTTCCCCGCGTCACACGCCCGCGCCACCTGGTAGACGTAAGCCCGCGCCGAGTTGAGCGCGACATACATGTCCGCCACCTTCGCCTGCATCAGCTGGAACGAGCCGATCGCCTTGCCGAACTGCTTGCGCTCGCGGACATAGGGCAGGACCACGTCGAGGCAGGCCTGCATGATCCCGAGCTGGATTCCGGCGAGCACGGTCCGCTCGTAATCGAGCCCGCTCATCAGCACGCCGACTCCGCCGTTCAGCGGCCCCATCACATTCTCCTCGGGCACCTCGCAATCGTCGAAGATCAGCTCCGCGGTCGGCGAGCCCCGCATCCCCATCTTGTCGAGCTTCTGGCCGATGGCGAAGCCCTTCATCCCCTTCTCGATCAGGAAGGTGGTGATGCCGCGCGAGCCCTCGCCGGTCTTCGCGTAGACGACCAGCGTGTCGGCATATTGCGCGTTGGTGATCCAGAATTTGGTGCCGTTCAGCACATAGCCGCCCGCGACCGGCTCGGCCTTGAGCTTCATCGAGACGACGTCGCTCCCCGCTCCCGCCTCGGACATGGCGAGGCTGCCGACATGCTCGCCGGAGATCAGTTTCGGCAGATATTTCGCCTTCTGCTCGGGGCTCGCCCAGCGGCGGATCTGGTTGACGCACAGGTTAGAGTGGGCACCGTAGCTGAGTCCGATCGAGGCCGAGGCCCGCGCCACCTCCTCCTGCGCCACGACATGCTCGAGATAGCCGAGCCCGAGTCCCCCATCCTCCTCGGCCACCGTGATCCCGTGGAGGCCCAATTCCCCCATCTGCGGCCACAGCTCGGTCGGGAACCAGTCCTCCTCGTCGATCCTGGCCGCCAGCGGCGCGATCTTGTCGCTCGCGAAGCGCCGCGTGGTCTCGCGGATCGTGTCGGCCATCTCGCCCAGCTCGAAATCGAGGCCCAGCTCGGACATGTGCGTCTCTCCCTATTTGCCGCGTGCCCTAATGCTGGGGCGGGATTTGAACAAGGCGCGCCGCCGCCCTATGTGCGCCGCACGCAACAACCGTCATTGCGAGGAGCGCAGCGACGCGCCAATCCATGGCGCAGGGCTGGATTGCTTCGCTCCGCTCGCAATGACGAACAAGGAGCACCTCATGTCCACCGATCCCGTCGTCATCCTCTCCTACGCCCGCACCCCGATGGGCTCGTTCCAGGGCAGCCTCGCCGGCGCCAGCGCGACCGAATTGGGCGCCGCTGCGGTCAAGGCCGCGGTCGAGCGAGCCGGCGTTTCGCCCGAGGATGTCGAGCGCTGCTACATGGGCTGCGTCCTTCCCGCCGGCCTCGGCCAGGCTCCGGCGCGCCAGGCGGCGCTCTTCGCCGGCCTGCCCAAGTCGACCGAGGCGGTGACGATCAACAAGATGTGCGGCTCCGGCATGAAGGCGGCGATGATGGCCGCCGATGCGATCGCCGCGGGCTCCTCGGACGTGATCGTCGCCGGCGGCATGGAGTCGATGTCCAACGCGCCTTACCTGATGAAGAAGCACCGCGCCGGCGCGCGGATCGGCCACGACACGGTCTACGATCACATGATGCTCGACGGGCTCGAGGACGCCTACGAGCCCGGCCGCGCCATGGGCACCTTCGCCGAAGCCACGGCGGGCGAATACCAGCTGACCCGCGGTGCGCAGGACGATTACGCGATCGAGTCCCTCACCCGCGCCCAGACCGCCCAGAACAGCGGCTGGTTCGACCGCGAGATCGTCGCCGTCGAGGTCAAGACGCGCAAGGGCGTGGACATTGTCGACAAGGACGAGCAGCCGTCCAAGGGTGATCCCTCCAAGATTCCGACGCTGCGCCCGGCCTTCAGCAAGGACGGCACGATCACCGCCGCCAACGCCTCCTCGATCAGCGACGGCGCCGCGGCGCTCGTCCTCACCCGCGCCAGCCTCGCCGCCGAGAAGGGCCTGAAGCCCGTCGCCCGCATCGCCGGCCACACCGCCCACGCCCGCGAGCCCGCCCAGTTCACCACCGCTCCGGTCGGCGCGATCGAGAAGCTCCTCGCGCAGACCGGCTGGAGCGTCGCCGACGTGGATCTGTTCGAGATCAACGAGGCCTTCGCCTGCGTCACCATGTTCGCGATGCAGGACCTCGGCATCCCCCGCGACAAGGTCAACATCCACGGCGGCGCCACCGCCATGGGCCACCCGATCGGCGCCTCTGGCGCCCGAATCCTCGCCACGCTCATCTCCGCGCTCGAGCGCACGGGGGGCAAGCGCGGCATCGCGGCCCTGTGCATCGGCGGGGGTGAGGCGACGGCGATGGCGGTTGAGCTGGTGGACTAGGAGCCGAACGCCTTAGGGTCAGCCGGCAGTGCGAGGAGCGTAGCGACGAAGCAATCCAGAGAGCGGAAGCGCCGCACTGGATTGCTTCGCTATGCTCGCAATGACGAAGTGATTTCCGCTGGGAGATCGCTCCCTAGAAGACGAAGTCGCTGACCAGAATCTGCGTCCCGCTGGCGATGATGTGAAGGTCGGCGCGGCCGTCGCCGTTCATGTCGCCGAATATGTGGACCTGATCGCCGAGCACCTCCGCGCGCAGCTGGCCCGCCACCTGGGTGAACGCCCCGGCGCCGATCCAGATGAAGTGATCGTCGCCCTCGGTGCCGGAATTGGCGTCGATTCCGCTCAGATCGATCCGGTCGGTGCCCGAGACGAAATCGCCGATGATGTCCGGGCTCAGCTTCTTCCCATCCGATCGCAACGTGTACTCCATGCTGTCGCCGGGCCCGCCGAAGACGAAAACGTCCCCGTCGACTCCGCCTTCGATCCGGTCGGTGCCCTTGCCCGGAGCGATCGTGTCGTTGCCGACCCCGCCGCGCAGCAGGTTGCCCGCGTTGTTGCCGGTGATACTGTCGTTGCCGGCACCGGCGATCGCATTCTCGATCAATGTGCCGAAG
>Ga0190266_10000091_pt1 | contig 12736 bp, 16 predicted proteins | sample Popmic220T_FD_132448 | JGI IMG/M metagenome (GOLD analysis project Ga0190266, IMG submission 132448) | Populus adjacent soil microbial communities from riparian zone of Indian Creek, Utah, USA - 220 T | ecosystem: Environmental > Terrestrial > Soil > Riparian zone | place: USA: Utah | collected...
GGCGTCCTGTTCCTGGGCCCTGGGGATGTGCTCGGGAAAGCTGGATCAGCTGGGTGGCTTCGACGACCAGATCCGCGAAGCGGTGGAGCGAGCAATGGCCTGCATCAACGCGCTGAAGGAGGGTGGATGAACGAGGAACCGAAGCAAGCGGTCAACATCGCCAGGAACCTGAACGAGAGCGGCTACCACTCGGCGGTGAAGGTGGAAGCCATGCTGCGCATTCCGATCAAGGGGCTGCGCGGTGTCTTCGCTGACGAGGCGGGGAAGCCGATGCGCCCGGTGGACGCGCGGCGGAAGCTGTTCAACCTGAAGGCCAAGGGCGTGGTCTGGATTCCCCTGGGAACCCGCTGCCCCGGCTTCAACGACAAGACCGGCTGTCCAGGCCACTCAGCCGAGGCGCAGCGTGTGCCCGGCCCACCCAGCGAGGGCGACCAGCGCTCCGCAGGCGAAGAGGATGCGGCCCAGCTCGGCAAAGCGGGGGCTGGTCAGGGGTTTCCCGACGACCGGGGAAGCGCAGACGAAGTAGATGATCGCACCGAGGAGCGCCACGAACAGCGGGACAGCCGCAATGATTGTCATGGCGCGGAGAGTACCGCAGGGGCGGGGAAGCGCCCATGAACCAGGGTACCTGCACCAGCTGCATGGCACCTATCCTCTGGGCCAGCACCGAGAAGGGGAAGGCCATCCCCCTGGACCGCGACCCCGTACCGGACGGCAACCTGGTGCTCGTTGAGGTGGACCCCAGGGACGCCCCGGTGGCGATGTCGATCTCCAGCATCCGAGGCAAGGACGTTTCAACCGCTGTCCGGTACGTGAGCCATAAATGTTCTCAGTAAGCGAGCTGGCGTGGGCCGCTGGGCTGTTTGAGGGGGAGGGTACGGTTCGGATCAACGCCCTCTCGAAGCGCAACACCGGGGCGCTAATTGTCTCGGTGGTCAACTGCGACGAGCAGATCGTTGCCTTCTTTGCTGAGCGATTCGGTGGCCGGGTCAAGCCAGCCACCGGGCTCCACGGGAACAGGCGACCCGCCTGGGTTTGGACCTGCGCGGCGCGCGTGGCAGCCCGCTTCCTGCGGCAGATCGAACCGCACCTCCGCACTGACCGAAACAAGAAGCGGGCTCGCGCCGGGATTCTATTTCAGGAGGGCAAGGTGCATCGCTCCAAGCAAGGGCCCGGCTACGTGCAGGAGCAATGGGAAGCATTCATGTGGCTGAAGCACCTCAACCAACGTGGGCTTGGTCCCACCAGGGAGCAGTGAGATGGCAAAGCGAAAGACGATGGGAGCAGCAGCGAAGACAATCTTCCCCAGCCGCACCGGGCGCCAGGCGCTCGCTGACGTGGCACACCCCCAGGCGGTACCCCACGCGCCCCGTGGTGCCTTCGACGTGACCACGGTCAGGCTACGGCGCGACCAGGTGGCTTGGCTGCGTGGCGAGGCCGCCCAGCGCGCCAACACGAACGGCGGGAAGCCCGACGCCAGCGAGGTGATTCGCGAGCTGATCGACGGACGGATGGGACCGTGAAAGAGAAGCTCCAAGCGATGGCGGTGCGCGTCGTCCGCCTGGCCCAGCAGAAGGAAGACCTCGAGCGCGAGCGGAACCTCCTGCGCGACCAGCTGGCGGCGTGCCGTCGCAGGCTGGTGCCGCGATGACCGAGAACCGGCCGATCAATCCAATGGCGGCGCACGGGCTCGTTGCGGTTCACATGCTGCGCGAGGGCCGAGCTCTTTGTCGGTTCAAGCCGCGCAAGCTCCCAGACCAGTGGCCTCCAGGTCACTTCTGGGTTGGCTGGACAGACCGGGCCGACGTCACCTGCCGGGGCTGTCTCGAGGTGTTGAGGCGATGATTACTTCCGGCTACGCGCTGCGGCTCTCGTGCGATGGAACGGGCTGCTGCGCGGGCTGGAACGGTGACCAGCCAGGTCAGGCTGTCTTCACCGGGGAGAGCGGATCTGAGTGCCGGCGACTGGCCAGGGAGCGCGGCTGGTCGGTGTGGAAGCGGTTGAGCATCGCGCTCTGTCCCAAGTGCAACCCCAGGAATCCACGGAGAGACATTGAAGACCGAAGGCGCGGTGAACGAAGAGGCCAAGCAGCTGCTGCTGATCGACGTCCCAGCCATCATCCACCCACCGGGGGAGAGCGATGAGTTCTACACGCCGCGCCACCTGTTCGCGAAGTGGCACGCTGAGACACCCTTCACCATCGACGTCGCAGCCACCGCTGAGAGCGCCTGTCTCCCGCGCTTCTGGACCATCCACGACGACGCGCTCAAGCAGAGCTGGGCCGGCGAGCACTTCTGGTGCAACCCCCCTTTCTCTCGGCTGTCGGAGTTCGTGGAGAAGGCCCACTGCGAGGTCCTGGGCAACGGTTGCATGGGTGGCCGGATGCTCATGCCAGCGAACCGCACCGAGCAGCCCTTCTGGCAGGAGTTCATCGAGCCCTACCGCGACGGCGGTGGCGACGACGAGCTGCGCTTCGCTCTGCTCACGCAGTTCCTCCCGAAGCGCTTCCAGTTCGGCTTCCCCGGCGACCCCACGGGAGAGAGCGGAGACAGTCCGAAGTTCGGGTGCGTGCTCGTCACCTGGGTCGCCACCGAATAGGCTTCGGGGTGCCCTGGTTGGGCACGCGGGGCGCGGCAGTACCGCGCGCCTCGCGTTTTTTGCGTTACTCTCGCGACCGCGACCAACCAACCAGGGGGCGCAACATGGCTAAGAAGCAGCAGCTGGCAACACCGCAGGGCATGACCGTGCGCAGGGTTCCGCTGGGCGAGCTGGTCCCCGACGCAGCGAACGTGCGTACTCACGATGAAAAGAACCTCAGTGCCATCACCGGCTCCCTGAAGCAGTTCGGTCAGGTGGAGCCCCTGGTGGTGCAGAAGGGAACGAACCGCGTCATCGGTGGCAACGGTCGACTCCAGGCGATGCAGGCGCTCGGGTGGACCGAGGCCGACGTGGTGGAGCTCGAGCTGAACGCCACCCAGGCCACCGCGCTCGGCATCGCGCTAAACCGCACCGGCGAGCTGGCGGCGTGGGACTTCGAGGGCCTCGGCAAGCTGCTCGGTGCGCTGAAGACAGATGGCTTCGACCTCACCGAGCTGGGTTGGGCCCCTGGAGAGGTGGACAACCTGCTCTCGGCTACCTGGGCCCCGCCTGCCACCGAGTCCCTGGACGGCGAGAGCGCCCCTGGTGCTGGCAGCGAGAGCGCAGCGGACGTTCACCTCACGGTGGACCAGAGAGAGGTCTTCGACCGCGCGGTGTCCAGGGTGCGAGCGCTGAGCGGGGACCTGGCGATCGCCGAGGGCCGCTGCCTCGAGCTGATCTGCGCCGACTACCTCTCGGGGGCCGCGCCCGAGTGACCACGATTCGTCTCGCGCATTGCGGCCCACAGTCCGCGCTGCTGACCGGGCTCAAGCCCAAGGAGGACGACGTGACGACCGTGCGCCTGGCCTACGCCACCACCCCCACCAGCCCGCGAGGAACGCTCGCGCTGGGCTCGCAGTACGAGACGCGACCGGCGCTGCTGGTCAGCTACGTCTACCTCAAGGGGTTCCTGTCCCAGCGAGCAAAGTACGGGTTCAGGGACTGGGTCCTCGACTCCGGGGCCTTCAGCGCTCACATGAGCGGGACGGAAATCAAGCTGCAAGACTTCATCGCCTGCGCCAAGGGGCTGCGCGCGCAGGACCCCACGCTGACCGAGGTGTTCGCGCTGGACGTGATCGGCGACTGGCGTGCCTCGCTAAAGAACTGCGAGCAGATGTGGAAGCAGGGTGTCGAGGCCATCCCCTGTTACCACCGGGGCGAGCCCGAGGACGTGCTGCGCGGCATGGCGCGCGACTACCCGAAGATCGCCCTGGGTGGGGTGGCGCGCCTCAAGCTGAAGCAGAAGAACGCCTGGGCCCAGCAGTGCTTCGCCAGGGTGTGGCCGAAGCCCATTCACGGGTTCGGGTTCGGCAGCGAGGAGTCGGTGATGGCGATGCCGTTCCACTCGGTCGACGCGACGAATTGGGAGATGGGGCCCTGCGCGTTCGGCAGCTGGCGGACCTACGGCAAGATGAGCGTGCGCGGTGGGAAGCAGGACCTGCGCGGCGAAGTGGAGTGGCACCTCAAGCTCGAGCAGCGCGCGAAGGCCAAGTGGGGCAAGGCGCTCGCTGAGCTTCAAACCAAGGAGAGCGCATGAAGTCAGTCGTCGTGCTGTCGGGAGGAATGGACTCGTCGGTGCTCGCCTACTGGTCCAAGGACCAGGGGGACCAGGTGGTGGCCATCACCGTGCTCTACGGCCAGCGCCACGTGAAAGAGCTGGACGCAGCGCGCGTCATCTGTGACCGGCTTGGCATCAAGCACGAGGTCGCTGACCTGGGTGGAGCGGCCCAGCTGTTCGCGGGCTCGGCGCTCACCGGGACCGGCGAGGTGCCACACGGTCACTACGCCGACGAGTCGATGAAGAAGACCGTCGTCCCGAATCGCAACATGGTGCTGCTCTCGCTGGGCATCGCCCTGGCGGTCCGCGAGAAGGCGCAGCGCGTGCTCTACGGGGCGCACTCCGGGGACCACGCCATCTATCCAGACTGCCGGCCCGAGTACTTCCGCGCGATGGGTCAGGCCGCGATGCGCTGCGATTGGGAGCCCATCCACCTGGAGGCCCCGTTCATGGACCGGGACAAGGCGGCGATCGCCTCGCTCGGCAACATGCTCAAGGTCCCGTTCCAAGAGACCTGGAGCTGCTACGAGGGCGGGGAGCTGCACTGCGGCAAGTGCGGCACCTGCGTCGAACGGCGCGAAGCCTTCCAGCTGGCCAACGTCAGCGACCCCACGATGTACCGGGAGGCGTGATGTACATCATTCGCAAGTCGTTTGAATTCTCTGCCAGCCACCGACTGGCCGGGCTGCCCGAGCATCACCCCTGCTCGCGCCACCACGGGCACAACTATGTGGTGACAGTAGAGCTGAGCGCTGAGCGGCTCGACGGGGTGGGCTTCGTGTTGGACTACCGGACGCTCGACAAGTTCAAGCAGTGGATCAACGACAGCATGGACCACCGCCATCTCAACGAGGTGTTCCCCGCGATGAACCCCACCGCCGAGAACCTGGCTGAGACCCTTTGCGCGGTGGCCACCGAAATGTTCGGTGAGCGCGTCAGCCTGGTGGCGGTCAGTGAGACGCCGCGCACGGTGGCTGAATACGTTCCACCCGGCCACTGGTCCACGAGGCGGCTGTGAGGACCTACCGCGTCAGCGAGGTCTACGCGACGATTCAGGGGGAGGGGCAGCTCACCGGCACCCCCGTCGTACTGCTGCGCCTCCAGGGCTGCACGGTGGGTTGTCCCTGGTGTGACACGAAGCACAGCTGGCCGCTCGACGCGACCCGCCTGGAGAAGCTGGAACACACCCCCGAGGAAATCTTCCGGCTGGTGCGCAACGTGTCTCACGAGGAGAAGTGGGTCCTGCTGACAGGTGGTGAGCCCTGCGAGCAGTCTCCGCTGCGTCCCCTGGTGGCCGAGCTGCGCAAGCGGTGGCGCGTCATGTTGGAGACGAGCGGGACCGACGCGCTCGACTGTCCCGAGCTGATCGACCACATATGCTGCTCCCCCAAGGCGAACATGCCAGGCGGGAAGGGGCTCATCGCCAAGACGCTGCTCGACGCCCACGAGGTGAAGTTCGTGGTGGGGAAGTCGGAGGATCTCTCGAAGGCCTCCGACCTGGTGGACAAGCTGGGCCTGCGCAACGACCGCGTCTCGCTCCAGCCCCTGGGGAGCAAGGACCGGGCGGCGGGGGACATCACCACCTCCCTCTGCATGGACTGGGCAGCGCAGCGCGGCTGGCGCGTCTCCATTCAGACCCATAAGCTCATCGGAGTACCCTGATGCCTGCGAACCTTGGTGAGCTGGAAGCGCTTGGGCGGAGACTCCTGGTCGCCATCGGGGAAGACCCCGAGCGCGAGGGGCTTCGCGACACACCGGCCCGCTGGGCGCGCTGGTGGGGTGAATTCATCGACTACCAGCCGGGCAAGGTGGAGACCGCGTTTCAGTCGGTGTCGGTCGACCAGATGGTGGTCGTCTCGGGCATGAGGGTCTGGAGCCTCTGCGAGCACCACCTGCTCCCGTTCTGGTGCGACGTGTCGATCGGCTACCTCGCCGGCGAGCGCGTGCTGGGGCTGTCCAAGTTCGCTCGGGTCGCTCACCACCACGCACACCGCCTCCAGGTACAGGAGCGCCTGGTGCAAGGCATTGCGGAGACGGTGCAGGACCTCGCGGCGACCAAGAACGTGGCCGTCATCGCGCACGGTGAGCATCTCTGTATGACGATGAGGGGAATCAAAACGCAGGGCGTAATGACATCCTCGGTGATGACAGGTGTGTTCAGGGAGAACGCAGCTGTCCGCGCCGAGTTCCTGGCCATCGAGGCAGAGAACAGCCGCTACAAGCGCTAGGGAGCCCTATGGGAGCACGTCCGGTCGGTCGTCCGTCGAAGCTGACGCCTGAGATCAAGAAGGCTTTCTTGGACTCGATTCAGCTCGGCAACTACATCGAGACAGCAGCTGCCTTCGCTGGGATCGCCAAGCAAACTGTCTACGATTGGATGCGCAAGGGGCGTCGGGGTGAGGGTAAGGAGTACATCGAATTTCTGGACGCTATAGAGAAAGCCCAAGCAGCCGACGAGTCCCGAGAATTGGCCACCATCGCCAAGGCAGCGCAGCAGCACTGGCAGGCGGCGGCGTGGAAGCTCGAGCGGAAGTACCCTGCCCGGTGGCAGCCCAAGGTTGTGGTGACGGTGAGGTCGGAACATGAAGCGTTCCTTGCGCGGCTCGAACGCCGCCTCTCACCAGAGCTATTCGAGCGGGTCCTCGTCGCAGGACTCCCTGACGACCCTGGTGAGGGAGAAGCTGGCGAGGATTCGGAACGAGAGACACCAGCTGCTCCAGCGCTCACAGACGATTCCCTCGCTCTTGGAGTGGATGCCGAAGGTCAGCCCTAGATACGTCTCCCCGTTCCACCTGCGCGCAGCGGCGGATCAGCTGAACGCCTTCGAGACCAAGCCCTTTGAGTTCGTGTTCTCGGTGCCACCCAGGCACGGCAAGACGCTGCTCCTGCTGCACTTCATCGTCTGGGCGCTGCTGCGGAACCCCCGGCTGAACATCTGCTACGTCACGTACAACTCGGACCAGGCGAAAGACAAAAGCCGCCTGGCGCTGGGCATCGCGGAGCGGGCAGGGCTGACGCTGGTGTCCAAGACGATGGCGCGGTGGGCCACCCCCGAGAACGAGCACGTCCTCTGGACCGGCGTCGGGGGCCCGGTGACGGGGAAGGGCTTCGACATCATCCTGTTTGACGACCCGGTGAAGAACCGCGCCGAGGCCGAGAGCCCGGTGAAGCGCGAGGCGGCCTGGAGCTTCTACCAGAGCGACCTCGCGACACGCATGGAGCCGGGGTGCAGCTTCGCTTGCATTCAAACCAGGTGGCACGAGGACGACCTGGCGGGGCGTCTCACCAAGGACGACGAGGGGGAGGGGTTCGTCGCGCTCCCCTACACGAACATCCCGGCGATCATCGACGAGGGGTTGCCCACCGAGAGAGCGCTCTGGCCCGAGCGGTGGTCGTTGCCGCTGCTGTACCGGAGACGCCAGAGGGTAGGGGAGTACGCCTGGGCCTCGCTGTTCGCCGGCCAGCCTCGCCCCAGGGGGAGCGCTGTCTTTGGCGACCCGACGTTCTTCAACGCGCTGCCGGGCAACTACCAGCTGGCGCAGGGGCTCGACCTTTCCTACACCGAGAAGAAGACCAGCGACTGGTCTGTCATTGTCACGATGATGAAGTGCGGTGACTTCTTCTATGTGCGCAAGGTGCTGCGCAGACAGAAGCGGGCACCTGACTTCAAGCAGGACCTGCGCCTCGAGCGGCAACGCTTCAAGAACCCCAGGGTGCGCATCTACGCGGCTGGAACGGAGACAGGTGCGGTGGACTTCCTGCGCCGCTCGGATCTGGTGCGCAACGGGACGCCGCTGCCTGGTCTGAACATCGAGATGCTCACCCCCGAGGGAGACAAGTTCACCCGCGCCATCCCCTTCGCGGCTGCCTGGAATGCGCAGCGGGTGCTGGTGCCCTCGCCCGAGCTGATCGACGAGCACCCAGAGGAATACAGCTGGGTCCACGACTTCCTTGACGAGATGCGAGCCTTTACCGGGGTGAAGGATGCCCACGACGACCAGGTGGACGCCTCGGTCGCGGCCTTCGACGTGCTCAACGTCGGGGGGACCGGCTACCACGGTTGGGGCAAGGTGCCCAAGCCACAGGGGAGGCGCATGTGAAACACTCGCGCCGGGACGCCAACCAGGAGCCACCGATGAACGAAGCCCCCAGCCGCCCTCGTATGGTGATTGCCCGCGAGCTCGCCGTCACCAGCTGGTCCGAGTGGGACAGCGTTCGACTGGTGAAGGCAGCCATTCGAGAGCTGGAGCTGGGCAACTTCAACTCGGCCGCGCAGGTCATCGACGCGATGGGCCGCGACGACCGGATCTCCGGGGTGATGAGCACCAGGTCGGGCTGCTTGCCCTCGCTCCCGATGGTGATGGAGCCGCGCGGCGACGGGCGACAGAAGGCGGCGGTCGCCGCTGAGTGCGACGATATGTTCGAGGAAATGTTCCCGGACGACGCGCTCTCGGACCTGCTGCACTGGGGCACGATGGCGAACCTCGGCATCGGGCAGCTCGTCTGGGAGACAGGCACCTCGCGCTGGCTTCCTCGGCTGAAGGTCTTTCACCCGCGCTTCGCTCGCTGGAAATGGGAGACGCGCTCCTACTGGGTCCAGGCCGAAGGAGGGGAGCTGGAAATCACTCCTGGCGACGGCCAGTGGGTCCTGTTCACGCCGCGCGGTCCTCACCGGGGTTGGATGAAGGGCGCGGTCCGCTCGCTCTACGTGCCCTGGCTGGTTCGCCAGTGGGGTCTGCGCGACTGGGCCCGCTACTCCGAGGTCCTGGGCAATCCAATCAAGAAGGCGGTCGTGCCCGCTGGCGTCGAGCAGAAGGACCGCGAGGCGTTTCTCCTCGAGGTGGCCAACCTCGGCGCTGAGAACACCCTGGTCACCGAACGCGTGAACGGGGCAGGGGACAGCGAGGCCAACCGATACGACCTCGAGCTGCTGGAAGCGGTGGGCAAGTCCAGCGAGACCTTCGAGCACCTCATCGAGATGGCGAACGCTTGCGTGGCGATCAACCTCCTCGGGCAGAACCTGTCCACCGAAGTGAAGGGCGGGAGCTTCGCCGCCGCCAAGGGGCACCAGCAGATCCGCGAGGACATTCTCACCAGCGACGCCGAGCTGCTGGCCAGCTGCCTGCGGACCCAGGCGCTGTCCTGGTGGGCGATGCACAACTTCGGCAACCGCGAGCTGGCTCCGCTCCCGATGTGGAAGACGCGCGAGCAGCGACCCGAGGAGCGCAAGCTCAAGGGCGAGGGACTGAAGGCTGTCGGCGACGGCATCCTCGCGCTCAAGGGCATCGGGGCGAAGCCGGACGTGGACAAGATTCTGGAGGCCGACGAGATTCCGGTGACAGGTCCCGCTGAAGAAGTCGAGGTGCCGGTGCCTGGCTCTGTTCCTATTGGAGCCCCTGGTGCGGCAGGAGAGGGGGGGACCACCGCACCAGGGGGGAAGCCCAAGCCAGCGAAGGGAAAAGTAGCGCAGGCGTCTCAGCAAGACAAAGAGCTGCCCCTGGCGGTCCTCGAGGGACAGCTGTTCGTCGACGAAGTGGTGGACGACGGGACCGAGCGCGGCCGCGCTGCGCTCACACCGGACCTGGCGCACCTACTCAAGCTGATCAACGCCGCCACCAGCTACGAGGGGCTGAAGCACAGCCTGCTCACCGCTTACGAAGGGATGGACCGCGCTGCGCTGGCCAAGGTGCTGCGGAAGACGCTGCTCCTGGCCGAGCTGGCGGGGAAACACTCTGTTCTCGAGGAGGTCGTAACGGATGGGAGCTGACTGGAAGGAGAAGCTGCGCGCGATTCGACCGATGGCGGTGCGTGAACCGGACCCCGAGACGGTCATGGTGGACGACCCCGGTCTGGACGCGCAGAGACCGCCCTGTCGCGTCGTTCCTCTTGGGGGTGGTGTCTACCGCCTCGAGCGCGGACGAGACGTCAAGGCACCCCTCCAGCGCTCGTTCCTGGGGGAGTACCAGCGCGGGGGCTGCCCTCACATCGACGGACCAGGGCGCTGCCTGGACTGCGCTGGCCAGGGCGAGCGACCGAAGGCGGGCTGATGGCTGATCAACCCCCCGCCAGGAACTTCCGCGAGGCGGTGAAGTGGTTCCGAGCTCGCGTGCCGATCACGAAGGAGAAGTGGATAGAAATGGGGGAGGCCGCGCAGGCCAAGGGCTTCACCATCGCCGGCGTTGCGCAGCTCGAGCTGGTGGCCGACGTGTTCAAGGACCTGGTGAAGTCGCTGGAGAAGGGCGAGGCCCTGGACGACTTCAAGAAGCGGGTCAGCGCCAAGCTGGAGACCGCCTGGGGCGAGGACCGTCCCTGGCACGTCGAAAACATCTTCCGCACGAACCTCCAGCGGGCCTACAGCCACGCGCGCCACGAGCAGATGAGCCAGCCCGCTGTCCTTCGGGATCGGCCCTTCTGGCGCTACAGCGCGACGATCGACCAGCGCACCACCGAAATCTGTCGTCGTATCCACGGGACCGTTCTGCCTGCTGACGACCCCTGGTGGAGAACCCACATACCTCCACTCCATTTCAAGTGTCGGGGGGCCAAAATGGCTCTCACGCGGGAGCAGGCCGAGGCGCTAGGAATTGCGGCAGCTGCACCCAACGTTGACGCGATGGAAGGCTTTGGGCTGCTCGATGAATGGGAGCCGGATCTAAGCGCCATGCCTGCGCCGCTTGTGAAAACATACCGTCGCGGTCAATGATTCGCGTCACGCAGGGGTGCCATTGACGATCCGCCTCCAACAGACCCAGCTCGTCATTGAGCTTCTGGCGCAGGCAGACGGCAAGCCGCCGAAGGAGTTTCGTCTCTTCAAGAGCGGTCTCCAGGAGACGAGCAAGGGCATCTTCAAGTTCAGCGAGAAGTCCTGCACCACCGTTCTCGAAGGCGCGAAGAAGTACGGGAACGACTACGCCATCGATTACGGCCACGCGATGCACTCGTGGATCTCCCTGGACCCAGCGGAGAGCGGGAAGGCCGCTGGTTGGTTCTCCCTCGAGATTCGCAGCGGTGAGGCCTGGGCGGTAATGAAGCGCTGGACCCCCAAGGCAACCAAGATGCTGGAGGACGGCGAGTACCGCTACTTCAGCCCGGTCTTCGACCACACCGAGGAAGGCGAAATTGTCTCGCTTGTTTCGGTGGGTCTGACCAACATCCCCGCCACGTATGAAATGACGCCGCTGATGGCCAGCCAGCTCGCGGCGGCCCAAGCAGCGCTGTCGAACACCACGCCTCACCAGCCCTCGGAGCCACCCGCCATGAAGTTCCTTCTCGCCAAGCTGGGCCTTTCGGACACCGCCACCGAGGTTGAGGCCGTCGCCAAGCTGGAGCAGCTGCTGGCCGCGCCCGCGCAGTTCCAGTCGCAGATCGCCCAGCTGACCGGGAAGACCGGCCCCGAGGCGCTGGGGACGATTCAGGCGTGGAAGGCGGGCTTCGACACCGTGGCCACGCTGTCCCAGGAGAACACCTCGCTGAAGGCCGCCCAGCTCTCCCAGGAGGTCACCGCGCTGCTCGACCAGGGCAAGCGCGACGGGAAGATTCCCCCGGCGCTGGAGCCCGTGCTGAAGACGATGGAGCTCTCGCAGCTGAAGGCGTTCCTGGCCGTGGCCCCGAAGGCCGTGGTGAAGGGCGAGGTCATCGAAGGGACAGCGGGTCGGCACGCGACGCTGACCCAAGAAGAGATGCTGGTAGCGGCGCAGATGGGCATGAGCCCCGAAGCTGTGGAGAAGGCCAAGGCGGCGCGCAACGCCATCAAGCCCTAGACAAATCAAGCGGTTGAAGTGTCCGATAATGCGTCTTATGTAAACTTCGCAGGACCCCAGGGGTACTCACATGGCTCTCACCGCTGCCCGGCTCGGAACTGTTCGGATGGGCGACTCCGCCGTCATTGACCTCGTCTCGTACAAGGTCAAGGGCACCACGAAGATTTGGGCCGGCTCCCAGGTCGCCATCAACTCCTCGGGCTACCTGGTCCCCGCGTCGGCGGCTGCGACGCAGATCGTGGTGGGCCGCGCAGAGGAGACCGTGGACAACCTCCTCGGGGCGGACGGCGCTGTCGAGTGCGAGGTTCGCCGGGGGACCTTCTCCTGGGCGAACGCGGGCGGTGGCGAGGCCCTGGCTGCGACCGACGTGGAGAAGGTCTGCTACGCGGTCGATGACCAGACCGTGGGCAAGACGAACGCAGGCGGGACGCTCTCCGTCGCCGGCATCGTGAAGCGAGTCGAGACGGGCAAGGTCTGGGTGGAGACGACCTCGGTGGTCGCCGTCAACAGCGCCTCGACGCAGACCGCGTTCGTGGACATCACGGACAGCACCGGACTGTCGGGCTCGCACGACGACACCCTGGCCGCGACCCCGCCCCTGACCGCGCCGTCCGCGTACACCGCTCACTCGTCAGGTGCCACACCTGTCACCAGTGCAGCGGCGACGGACCTGGACACCACGGCGGCGGCGGTGGCGAACGTCCGGCTTCGTCTCGCGGACACCATCACGCAGCTCGCCATCACCAACCAGAACATCTCGGACCTGGCGCAGAAGGTGAAA
>Ga0190266_10000092_pt1 | contig 12703 bp, 12 predicted proteins | sample Popmic220T_FD_132448 | JGI IMG/M metagenome (GOLD analysis project Ga0190266, IMG submission 132448) | Populus adjacent soil microbial communities from riparian zone of Indian Creek, Utah, USA - 220 T | ecosystem: Environmental > Terrestrial > Soil > Riparian zone | place: USA: Utah | collected...
GCAATTTCTCGCTTCTGGTCGAGGGCAGGAGCGCCCATGCCGGCCGCAACCCGGAGGAGGGCCGCAACGCGGTGCTGGCGGCAGCCGAGTTGGCGCTGCGGTTGGAGCAGGAAGTCGGGGCGGGCTTGAACGTCAATCCGGCCCGGATCGAGGGGGGCGGACCCAACAACGTCGTCCCCGATCATGCGATATTGCGCATAAATATGCGCCCGCGAACGCCGGCCGACCAAGAGCGGGCGCAGGCCGCGCTCGAATCAGCGATCGCGGAGATCGCCGCGAAGCGCGACGTGCGCATGAATATGCACGGCGGCTGGGGCCGTCCGCCGAAGCCGCTCGATCCACAGGCCGAGAAGCTGTTCGAACTGGTCCGGCGTTGCGGCGCCGACCTTGGCCAGAGCATCGGCTGGCGCGACAGCGGAGGCGTGTGCGACGGCAACAACATCGCCGCCTGCGGCGTGCCGGTGGTCGACACGATGGGCGTGCGCGGCGGCGCGATCCATTCGGACGCGGAATATCTGATCGTCGAGAGCCTGGTCGAGCGCGCGCAGCTTTCGGCGCTGACGATCTTGAGACTGGCCAATTGGGAGGCCCTGTGAGCTATCGAGTACGGCCCGCGCGGGGCGAGGATTTCGACGCGATCTACGAGATGGCGCTGCTGACCGGCGGGGGCTTCACCAACCTCCCCGCCGACAAGGGCACTTTGGTCGGCAAGCTGGCGCGCTCCGAGGCCGCCTTCGCCAGCGCGGAAGGCGCGCCCGAGGGCGACCTGTTCGTGTTCGTGCTCGAAAACGCCGAGACCGGCGCTGTCCGCGGCACCTGTCAGGTGTTCAGCCGGATCGGCGTCGAGCAGCCTTTCTATTCCTACCGGATCAGCAAGCTGACCCAGACCTCTCCGGAGCTGGGGCGGACCTTCCACACCGAGATGCTGAACCTGTGCACCGACTTCAACGACTGCTCCGAGGTCGGCGGCCTGTTCCTGCATCCGGAGGCCCGCTCGAGCGGGCTCGGGCTCGGCGTGTTGCTCGCCCGAAGCCGCTACCTCTTCATTCGCCGCAACCGGGCGCGCTTCGCCGACAAGGTGGTCGCCGAGCTGCGCGGGGTGATCGACGCGCAGGGCGGCTCGCCCTTCTGGGACGCGATCGCCGGGCGCTTCTTCGGCATGGGCTTCCAGGAGGCCGACACGTTCAACGGCGCGCACGGCACCCAGTTCATCGCCGATCTGATGCCCAAGACTCCGATCTACACCGCGATGCTCTCCGATGAGGCGCTGGCGGTGATGCGCAGGCCCCATCCTTCGGGCGAGGCGGCGATGCGCATGCTCGAAGCCGAGGGCTTCAGCGGCGAGGGCTATGTCGACATTTTCGACGGCGGCCCGACCATGTCGGCATCGACCGACAAGATCCGCACCGTCGAGGAGGCGCGCGAGCTGGTGCTCGGCGGCACCGCGGACTCGGTCGAGGGCGAACGCATGCTGCTCGCCAGCGGAAGCCTCGGCGACTTCGCCGCCAGCTTCGGCCGCCTCACCATGACTCCGCAGGACGGCGCGGTGCTCGACGCCGAGAGCGCCGGGCTGCTCAGCCTCGAGCCGGGCGACCCCTTCCTCGCCGCGGCGCGCTGATGGCGCTGGTCGAGATCAATTTCGACGGAATCGTCGGGCCGAGCCACAATTATGCCGGGCTCAGCCTCGGCAATCTGGCGGCGACGGCCAATGCGGGCGCGGTCTCCTACCCCCGGGCGGCGGCGCTGCAGGGGATCGCGAAGATGCGCCACACTCTGCGCCTCGGCCTCGCGCAGGGCATCTTCCTGCCCCACCGGCGGCCCAACCAAGCGTGGCTGGCCGCGCTCGGCGCCGAAGGAGAGGCCATGCCCGAAAGCCTGATTGCACCGGCCTTCTCCGCATCGGCGATGTGGGCGGCCAATGCGGCGACCGTCTCGCCCGCGCCGGACAGCACGGACGGACGCTGCCACCTGACCGTCGCCAATCTGAGGACGATGGCCCACCGTAGCCACGAATGGCCGGAGACGCTCGCCCAGCTCCGCCTCGCCTTCGCCGACGAGGCGCATTTTGCGGTGCACGAACCGGTGCCGACGTTCGGCGACGAGGGCGCGGCCAACCATATGCGGCTCTGCCCTGACCATGATGCGCCGGGGGTCGAGATCTTCGTCTACGGGGAACGCGGCGGCGCGTTTCCGGTGCGCCAGCATGTCGAGGCGTCGCGCGCAGTGGCCCGCCTGCACAGCCTCGATCCGGCGCGCACCCTGTTCGTCCGGCAGTCCGAGGCGGCGATCGCCGCGGGGGCGTTCCACAACGACGTCGTCGCGGTGGCCAATGGGCCCGTCCTGTTCGCGCACGAGCAGGCGTTCGCGGACAAGGAGGGCTTCTACGCCCACCTGAGGCGCTTGCTGCCCGAGGCCGAGATCGTCGAGGTGCCGGCGAGCGTCGTCAGCCTCGAGGACGCAATCAAATCCTATCTGTTCAACGCCCAGCTGGTGACGTTGCCCGAAGGCGGCATGGCGCTGATCCTGCCAGAGGAGGCGCGCGAGACGCCCGCCGTCTGGGCCTGGCTGGAGACGATGGCGGCGGGCAACGGCCCGATCCGCCGGCTCGCTCTGGTCGACGTGCGCCAATCGATGGCCAATGGCGGCGGTCCGGCCTGCCTCAGGCTGCGCGTCGTCGCCGATCCGGCCAGGGTCGATCACCGCTTCCTGGTCGACGAGGCGAAGCTCGAGACGATCGCCGCCTGCGTCGAGGCCCATTGGCCGGAGGAAATCCGCCCCGCCGATCTCGCCGATCCCGCGCTGGCCACCCGTGTCGAATCCGCGCGCGCGGCCTTACTCCGCCTGCTCCGCCTGGACGCGCCGATCTAGCGGCGCTTCACCGGCTCAGGCTGCATCCGCTGTGCGGCCGGGCGTGGCGCCGGCGCCTGGGCGACCTGAGGCCCGCCGGCGAGGCGGACGACGACGTCCTCGACCTGGAGGCCGCCGCGCTCGATCAGCAGATTCTGGAAATTGTGCTCGTCCTCGCGGGTCGTCGCCGGAATGTCGCCCTCGCGGCGGAAGCGGCGGCGGACGTAGGTGGACAGCTCGCCGGCCGAGACGATGCGGTCGCCGTCGTCGTCCGCCTCGCCCGAGAGGCCGGTACGCAGGAAGTAGGCGAGGAAGCCGCCGGCCTTGAAGCGGCTGGCGACGAGGCTGGTCAGATCCTCCTCGGAGCTGAACAGGCCCATCACGTTGGGCCGGTTGACGAGGCTGCGGAACCCGCCGGAATAGCAGGCGTCGATCGCCACGATCGACAGCCGGCCGCGGACCCGGGCGAAGAGCGGCGCGAGCTCGGCGTCGGTCATCGCCGCGTCGTAGAGCTCGATCGTCTCGGCGCGGCCGTCGAGCTCGGCGGCGCTCGCGGGCACGTCGACCTGGTCGCCATGGCCCGAGAAGAAGAACATGAAGGTGTCGTTCGGACCCGCCGCCGCCGCGGCTCGAGCGAAGGCCTCGGCGACCGCCTTGGTCGTCGCCTCCTCGTTGGTCAGAACGACGCTCGCCGGATGGAGGAGGCCGGACTGGCGCAGCGAATTGTAGAGCTGGCGCGCATCTTCATCGGTGTTGGGAAGACCGCTCGTGCGCTCCCCATAATCGGACACGCCGACGAGCAGGGCGATGACTCGGGCGCCGCCGGGAACGCCGATCTGGCGCGGATGGCCGGGGCTGGGCGCGAGCGTCAGCTGATAGTCGCCGCTCTCGCCGGAGCGGTAGGAGGTCACGGTCACGACATAGTCGCCATCCTCGGCGAGCACGGTGTCGATCCGGCTGTTGGTCGAGGTCTCGCCGTTGACCGTCGTGTCGTCGCTGACGTCCTGCGTGCCGTCGGGGCGGCTCAATTGGAGCACCGGATCCAGCTTGCTCGCGGTCAGGGCGATCGCGACGCGCTGGCCGCGCTGGGCGTGGAAGCGGAAGCGATCGGCGAATGCGCCCGATCCCTCGCGCCCGTCGCCCTCGGCGAGGCGGCCGTTGATCGTCCGGCCGATCGCGATCGGCTCGGCCGCGACCGGGGCGCTCACGCGCACATTGGCGGCGGGCGTGCTGGTCGTCAGGCGGTAGGCACCGGTCTCGCCGGCGCGGAAGGTGGTCGCCGAGACGCGATAGGCGCCGTCTGTCGGAAACTGGACGACGATCCGGCTGTGCAGCGCGCTGCTGCCCTCGGCGTCGTCATTGGCGAGGTTGAAGCCCTCCGGCCCGGTCACCACCAGGTAGGAATCGAACGCGTCGGAGGCGAGATCGATCTGGATCCGCTGCCCGCGCCGCCCGTCGATCAGATAGACGTCCTCATATTTGCCCGAGCGGCGCTGCGCGTCGTTCGGCCCGAGCTCGCCGGCGACCGTCTGGCCGGGGCCGAGGCTGGATGCGCCCGGCGCGTTCTGAGCGAGAGCCGAAGGAGCGCCGGCAAGCGCCGCCAAGCCAAGCACCAAGGCAATGCGAATCCTGTTCATCGACCCCTCCGCACGGGCGCCTACCATATGGCACGCTCGGGCTACATTTCGTAACGGGCGTGAAGCAAGCATGAATGACGGGCGTTGATCCCCGAGCCCCAAAGGTGAAGGATGAGCGAATGAAGAGAAAAGTGCTCCCCTTTGTCGCGATCGCCGCCGTCATGCTGGCGGTGGCGGCGCTTCTCCTGTGGATGCAGCCCCGCGACCCCTCACCCGCCCCTTCCGGGAACGTTACGGAAGCCGAGGCGGTGGATCCGCTGGTCCAGGAAATGGCCTGCGTCGATCGGGTGCTCCAGAACCGGAATTTGAAATCGGAAGCCGTCCAGCCGGCGCTCGACCGGTGCCGCGGCCGGGCGGGCTCGGCGGAGGCGAATCTCACGCAGTGAAGGGAAATGGCGCGCCCGGAAGGATTCGAACCTCCGGCCCCCAGATTCGTAGTCTGGTGCTCTATCCAGCTGAGCTACGGGCGCGCGGGAGGCTGCGACATAGGGGCAAGGTGAGGCCCACGCAACCCCCGGTTACGCCGGTAAAGCACGCTGTTGCCGCTGGCCCGGGCGACGCATAGGAAAGGGTGATGACCATGCCCAGACCGGCCCTCGCGGCGCTCGCCGCCACCCTCCTCGCGGGCTGCGTTTCGCAGGGTCCCTTCCCTTCGCTCGCGCCGCGTCCGGCCGAGCTTGAGGACTGGAGCGAGGAGCCGGTGCGCGCCGTCCCGGTCGTCGCCGACGATCCGGCGCTGAGCGCACGCATTGCCGCATTGCTCGGCGAGGCCCGCACTGGACAGCGCGCGTTCGAGGCCGAGGCGCCGGCCGCCGAACGCGTCGCGGCCAGAGCCGGCGCGCGCGGCTCCGATTCCTGGCTCGAGGCGCAGCAGGCGATCTCCCGGCTCGAGGCCGCGCGCGGCTCGACCGGGGCGGCGGTGGCCGAGCTCCACGCGCTCGATCTCGCCCGCGCCTCCGCGCCCACGAGCGAAGCGGATCAGGCGGCGCTCAAAGCCGCAATCGAGGAGGCGGAAGCGATCGCCGCCCGCCAGCAGCAGCGAATCGACCGGCTTAGCCGCTGACCGCGGCCCGGTGGCGCTTTGCCAGCGCGACATAATGGGCGACGCCCATCCGCATCCCCGCCAGATCGGCTTCGGTCAGGTCGCGCAGATATTTGGCGGGGCGCCCACCCCAGAGCTGGCCCGAAGGCACGCGCTTGCCCGGGGTCAGCATCGCGCCGGCGGCGAGCATCGCATCGCCCTCGACCACGCAGCCGTCCATGACGATCGCGCCGAGACCGACAAAGGCGCGATCGTGCAGCGTGCAGCCGTGGATCATCGCCATATGGCCGATCAGGACGTCCTCGCCGATCAGGCAGGGAAAGCCCTCCTCCGGGCCGCCGGGCCGGGGCGGGTCGACGTGGATCACGCTGCCGTCCTGGAGGTTGGAGCGCGCGCCGATGCGGATCCGGTTCATGTCGCCGCGCAGCACGCAATTGTACCAGGCGCTGGACTCCGGGCCCATTTCGACATCGCCGATCAGGGTGGCGCTCGGCGCGACGAAGGCGCTCGGATCGATCCGCGGCGCGATGCCTTCGAAGGCATGGAGGGTCATCGTTTCAGCTCCCCCGGCCGGATGTCGTAGGCGATGGTCGGGTTGACCTCGGCGGGGAAGCGCGGATCGTCATGGTCGAGCTCGGGCCGGCGGGTCATGCCGATCCGCTCCATCAGGCCCCAGCTCGCCCGGTTCTGGATGCAGGTGAGCGCGATGACGCGGTCAGCGCCGAGCGTGTGGAACGCGTAGTCCAGCGAGGCGATCGCGGCTTCCTTCGCATAGCCCTGCCCCCAGGCATCCTCGCGCAGCCGCCAGCCGATCTCGTACATGCCCTCGACCTGGGTGCCCGCCGTGTCGGCGATCTTGATCCCGCAAAAGCCGAGCATTTCCCCGTCCACCTTGCGCTCGACCGCCCAGAAGGTGAATCCGCGCTGCTCCTGCCAGGGAATGATGCGCTGCCTGATGCGTTCGCTGGCCTCCGGCTCCGGAGTCACCCCGCCGAGCCAGCGCATGACGGCGGGCGTATTGGTGTGGCGCAGGAACGGCTCGATATCCGCCTCGGTCCAGTTGCGGAGGATCAGTCTATCGGTCTCGATCATCGGCCGGGAAGCATCGATCTGAAGTTGATGATCGGCAGGATCGAGCCGTGATCGTCGCTCCAGCCCGCGAAGCCGGGCCGAGGCTCGATCCCCTCCCAATAGATCGCATCGTCTCCGGACAGCGCGATCAGGCGGTCGATCGTCGCCGGATTGCGCGACAGCGCGATCCACACCGAGATGGTCGCGTTCAAGACCTCCTCATTCTCCTCCGGCACATATTGGAGCATCGCCAGCCGCCAGCCCTCGCGCGCCGCCAGATCGGCAATCACCGGCTTCAGATCGAGATAGCGGTTGGAGATGTGGAACAGCACGATTCCATTGCGCTGCACTGCCCGGCCGTAAACCTGGAGCGCCTCGCGGGTCAGCAGGTGCATCGGCACCGAATCCGAGGAGAAGGCGTCGACCGCGAGAATGTCGAGCGAGTTTGCGCCCTGGCGCGCCAGGCTGATCCGCGCATCGCCGAGCGCGATCCTGACCTGCGGCGCGCAGCGCTACAGGAAGGAGAAGCGGTTGCGCGCCACCTGGACCATCGCCGGGTCGATCTCGAAGAAGGTCCAGGCCTGGTTGGGCCGCGCGTAGCAGGAAAGCGTACCGCTCCCGAGGCCGACGACGCCGATCCTGGGATGCGCGCCGAACAAAGCATCGGCATTGCCCAGCGCCAGCCCGACACCCGAGCGCCGGGCGTAATAGGAGGTCGGCACCGTCTCGAGGCCGGGCTGCAGATTCTGGATGCCGTGGAGCGTCGTGCCGTGGGTCAGGATGCGGGCGATCGGGTGGCGCTGCGCGTCGAGCCGCTCGGAGACTTCGTAGATGCCGAAATAGGAGCGCGTGCGGGTCCCCTCGACCGAATGGACGATCGTCGTCCAGCCGCCGTAGCTCAGCATCAAGGCGGCCAGGCTGGCGGCGAAGGCCCAGCGCCGGCCGAGGCAGGCGAGCGCGAGCAGCGAAACGGCGATGTTCCCGAGCATCGAGGTAAAATCCCCCCGCCCGAAGAAGCCGGCATCGGTGAGGAAGGAGAGCAGGAACGCGATCGAAGGAATGGAGAGGCAGAGCATGAAGGCGTAGCGCTTCGGCCAGGGGACGAGCGGGAATTGCGGGGCGAGCGCCGCTGCGGCGATGATCAGCAGCGGATGCTCGTAGGCCCAATCGAACAGCAAGGGGGCGACGATCGCGCAGAACAGCCCGCCGAGCATGCCGCCCAGCGACATCGCAAGGTAGAAGCGCGTCAGATGGCCCACCGCCGGGCGCAAACGGAACAGCTCCGCATGGAGCGCCACCGCGACGACGAACAGCAGCACCAGTCCCAAAGTCGCCGAGAAGAAGGGGCTGCGAGTCCCGTCGCTGAAGGCCAGTCCGCCGGCGACGAGGATCACCAGCGGCGCAAGGATGGTCATGAAGTTCGCCACCGCCCGCCGCTCGGCGAAGGCGATGACGAAGCTCAGCAGATAGAGGCCGAGCGGCAGCACCCAAAGCAGCGGAATGGCGACGATGTCGGTGGTGAGGTGAGTCGTGGTCGACAGCATCAGCCCGGAGGGCACGGCGGCCAGGATGACCCAGAGCATCGTCTGCCGCGCGGTTGGGGCCGGGCTGGTTTCCTCCGGCAGCGCCTCGACCGCCTGGGCGGGAACGGTAAGCGCACAGGCGGCGACGAGCAGCACGAGCACGGCGTAGAGGATGGTCCACAGCCAGCTCTGCGCGGCGAGGCTCATCGTCGGCTCGACGATCAGGGGATAGGAGATGAGGCCGGCGAAACTGCCCAGGTTCGACGCCGCGTAGAGCGTGTAGGGCTCGCCGCGCGCAGTCTCGAGCGCGTACCAGCGCTGCATCAGCGGCGCCTGGCTGGAGACGATGAAGAAGAGCGGGCCGATCGAGGCGATCAGGAACCAGGGCACCCAGAAGGCCGGCTCGGCGTCGGGCGCGGGCGCCAAGGCGATGAGGTGGATCGGCAGCCAGATCGCGGCGACGGCGAGCAGGACGAGGTGGATTCCGACCTGGCGGCGGGGCTTCAGGCGCGCGATCCAGTGGGCATAGGCATAACCGGCGAGCAGCAGCAGCTGGTAGACCAGCATCGCGCTGTTCCAGATCGACGGCGCGCCGCCGACCCTGGGCAGCGCCATGCGCGCGACCATCGGCTGCGTCAGGAACAGCAGGAACGATCCGGTGATGATGGTGAACAGGAACAGCGGGCGCGCGAAACGCTCGTGAACCTGGCTCGCTGCGACGGCGTCAGTCGGCACTCGATACTTCCCCTAACTCGGACTGGAGCGCAGCGGCGATGCGGCTCAATATGTCGATCGTCTCGTCGATATGCGCCAGGTGCGTGCGGAACGACAAGATTGCACAGCGCAGCCAGGCGACGCCGTCAATCCGGGTCCCACTCAGAAACACCCGCCCCTCCTCCTGCAGTTGGCGCAGGAGGCTGTCGTTGAAGGCGTTCGCGTCGCCCTTTGCGGGGCGGTAGCGGAAGGCGACGACCGACAAATCGGGCGGCGCGCCGACCTCCCAGCCGTCCATCGCCGCCAATCGCGCGTGGAAATAGCGCGCCAGCTTGATCTTTTCCGATTGGGCGGCTCGGAACGCGGCGATTCCGGCGATCTGGAGCGGCAGCCAGAGCCTCAGCGCCCGGAAATGCCGCGTCAGCTCGGGCGACAGATCGGCCGGGGATGGACCGACCTCGCTCTCGCCGAGCGGGCGGATATAGTCCGCGCTGGCGCTGAACGCATCGAGGAGGTGGCGGGAATCGCGGGCGACCACCGCCCCTGTGCCGTAGGGCAGGAACAAGGTCTTGTGCGGATCGAGCGCGACCGTATCGGCGCGCTCGATGCCGCCGAGCACCGCCTTGCCTTCGTCGCAGAGCATGAACAGGCCGCCATAAGCGCCGTCGACGTGCAGCCAAATGCCGTGCCGCTCGCAAATGTCGGCGATCGCGGCGAGCGGATCGACCGCGCCCGTATCGACGGTCCCGGCGGAGGCCACGACCAGCCAGGGCCTGACCCCATCGGCCAGGTCGCGGTCGATCGCGGCGGCGAGGGCGTCGGAGCGCATCCGGTGGCGATCGTCGGTGTCGATCAGGCGGCGCGGCGCCTTGCCCCGCCCCGCTATGAGCAGTGCCTTGTCGATACAATAATGGGCGAATTTGGTGAGATAGACCGCCCCGCCGCCATCGGCGTCGCGCGCCTCCCGGGCAGCGACGACCGCCGTCAGATTCGCCAGGCTGCCGCCGGTGGTGAGCGTGCCGGCGGCGGTTTCCGGAAACCCGATGACCTGCGCCAGCCAGGCGGAGGTGGCGTTTTCGAGGCGCACTGCGCCCGGCGCGGCCGAGGCGAAGCCGGCATATTTGTTCGACGCGGCGGCGAGGAAATCGCCCAGCGCCGAGTGGAATAACCCGCCGCCCGGAATATAGCCCATGAAACGCGGCGAGGCGGTGGTGAAGCCGGGCGCATCGACGCAGCGGCCGAGATAGTCGAGCACGCTTTGCGGATCGCGACCCGCTTCGGCGAATTCCGGTGCGAGCCGCTCGGCGAATACCTGCTCGCGCGGCACGTTGGACGGGCCTTGCGCGAGCCCGGCCCAGAAATCCTCCGCGTGGTCGAAGGCCTGCCGAAGCATCCCGTCCCGCGCCTCGGCGTCCGGCTCGAGCGGCGCCGCCTCGGCGCGGAGCGCCTCGATCTCGGCGCGAAGCCCTTCCAGCATCAGGATCCGAGCAGGCGCGCGGCGTGGGCCGCATGATAGGTGAGGACGCCCGAGCAGCCGGCCCGCTTGAACGCCATCAGGGTTTCGAGAACGAGCGCGTCGCGCTCTCCAGCGCCGGCCGCGGCGGCGGCCTCGATCATCGCATATTCGCCCGAGACCTGATAAGCGAAAACAGGGACTTGGAAGCGGTCCTTCACGCGGCGAATGATATCGAGATAGGGCAGGCCCGGCTTGACCATCACGCTGTCCGCGCCCTCGGCGAGGTCGAGCGCGACCTCGCGCAGCGCCTCCTCGGCATTGGCCGGGTCCATCTGGTAGCTTTTCTTGTCGCCCTTCAGCAGGCCGCGCGAGCCGACCGCGTCGCGGAACGGGCCGTAGAAGGCCGAGGCATATTTGGCGGCATAGGCCATGATCTGGACGTTGGCGTGGCCGCCACTCTCCAGCGCCGCGCGGATCGCGCCGACCCGGCCGTCCATCATGTCGGAGGGGGCGATGATGTCCGCCCCCGCCTCGGCCTGAACCAGCGCCTGGTCGACGAGAATAGCGCTGGTCACGTCGTTGAGCACATAGCCGGTCTCGTCGACGATCCCGTCATGGCCGTGCGCGGTATAGGGATCGAGCGCGACGTCGGTCAGCACGCCCACTTCGGGCGCCGCGTCCTTGAGCGCCTTGACCGCGCGGCAGATGAGATTGTCCGGATTGAGCGCCTCGCGCGCATCCTCTGTCCGCAATGCCGGCGGCGTGTTCGGAAACAACGCCAGGCAGGGGATGCCGAGCTGCCGCGCCTCCCGCGCCCGCTCCCCGATCCGGTCGACGCTCCAGCGGGATACGCCGGGCAAGGTGGCGATCGGCTCCTCGATCCCGCTGCCGTCGGTGACGAACAAAGGCCAGATCAGGTCCGACGGCGTCAGCACGGTCTCGGCGAACAGCGCCCGGCTCCAGGCCGCGGCCCGGGTGCGGCGCATGCGAAGTGCGGGGAAGGCGGCGGGGCTCATATCGCGAGGGCTTAGCGCGCCCCACGCCCCCTGCAAAGGCGGGCTTTCCTTGAACGCAGCCCGGTTCGGTGGCATTGTCGTTTCGCCGGTGAAATGCCGGCGTGGGGGGAAATCCCGAATAGCGTCCGAGTCCTTCACTTACAACGAAAGGACAGATGATGAACACTGCCAAGCTGCGCGCATATATTGGGGCCGGCCTGCTCGCCCTGACCATGGGCGCCACGCCCGCCCAAGCCGTCACGCCCAACCCCATTTTGTATCTGGTGGGGAGCGAATATTATACGGCGAACGGGCAAAACTTCGTCCGCTACCGCTACGACGTGTTCAACAAGGACCAATATCCGGCCGAGATGTTCGCGCCGGCGCCGGGCCTGCCGCCGTGCGGCTCGAACACCAATTCGTCGCGCACCTGGGTCGATTTTTTCGAGAATCGGACGAACCGGCGCATTTACGGCTTCTGCGCGCTGGGCAGCCCGGCCAATCTCGGCTCGATCTGGTTCGCGCTGCCGGAAGGGCAGCTCCCGCCGAGCTACGTCTACATCAAGATTATCGACCGCCAGACCAACACCACCTACCAGTCCAACCTGGCGGACACGACGAATTGAGCGGTCTTATCCGGCCGGGTTGATCCGTCCGCCCGGTTCGGCGAGTCCTTCCGCCTCCTCGGCCAGCTCCTCTGGCGGCGGGGGCGGCATCATGCGTGCCTTGCGCCAGCCGCCGTGCAGGTAGAAACCGATCGCCAGCGCCATGTTGGCGAAGGAGGCGGCGGGGAAGCTCAGCCACAGCGCGTCCGCGCCGAGCCAGGGATAGGCGCCGAGCGCGAAACCGAGCCGCACCGGATAGAGGGCGATGATCAGAATCACGAGCGGCCCGATCACCGCGCCGTTCGCGCGCACCGTGCCGAAGATGATCATCGTCACCCCGAACATGAGGAACGGCCAGGTCGCCAGCAGCAGGATATGCTTGGCGATCGGCAGCGCGGGGCTGTCGCCGCCCAGGAACAAGGCGATCGCCGCGCGGTCCGTGACCGCGAGCAGGGCAACGAGCGCGCCCGTGATCAGCAAATTGTAGACGATTCCGGATCGGGTGATCGCACTCACGCGCTCCCATTTTCCGGCGCCGATATTCTGCGCGGCCATCGCGCTGGCGGCGGCGCCGAGCGCCATTGCCGGCATCTGCACATAGGTCCACAGCTGCAGCGCCGCGCCGAACGCGGCCGTGGTGTGGACGCCTTCGCGGTTGACCAGCCCGATCGTCGCCAGCGCGGAGGAGGAGATGACGATCATCTGCAGGCCCATCGGCAGGCCCTTGACGACGATCGCCTTGATCAGCGCCGGATCGGGCCACAGATGGCGCAGCTCGGCGCCGCGCAGCCGAAGCGGCAGATCCTTCCAGTA
>Ga0190266_10000093_pt1 | contig 12688 bp, 13 predicted proteins | sample Popmic220T_FD_132448 | JGI IMG/M metagenome (GOLD analysis project Ga0190266, IMG submission 132448) | Populus adjacent soil microbial communities from riparian zone of Indian Creek, Utah, USA - 220 T | ecosystem: Environmental > Terrestrial > Soil > Riparian zone | place: USA: Utah | collected...
ACTCGCGGTGCCGTTTGCGGGTCTCGTCGTCGATCGTGAAGCCGAGCAGCGGATTGTCGGTGCCGATCCCGACATGGTCCTCGCCGCACACCTTCACCGCATGCTCGATATGGCGGATCCGGTCCTCGCGCCCCGGCTGGCCCTTCGCCTTCAGGAAGGGCATCAGGTAGATTCCGGCCACTCCGCCCTTGTCGGCGAGCGCCCGAAGCTCGCGGTCATACTGGTTGCGCGGCAGGTCGACGAGGTCGCGGCAGCCGGTGTGGGTGATCGCCGGCGGCCTCGTCGCTTCGGCGATTCCCTCGGCGGTGGTGCGCTGGCCGGAATGGCTGAGGTCCAGCAGCAATTTGTGGCGTTCGATCCCGGCGATCACCTGCCGGCCGAAATCGGAGAGACCGGCATTGGCCCGCTCCAGGCAGCCGTCGCCGGCGAGGTTGCGCTTGTTGTAGGTGAGCTGGAGGATTCGGAGGCCGAGCGCCTTGAACGTCGCCACCCGGCCCGGATCGCCCTCCAGCGGAGTCGTGTCCTGGAAATTGTAGACGATCGCGACCTTGCCGGCGGACCTGGCCGAGCGCAGGTCGGCGACGCTCGTCGTCTTGGCGAACAGCGACGGCATCTCGGCGACGAAGCGGTCCATGAAGGCGATGCCCTCGACCGCCGACCGGAACCGGTCCGGGCCGTTGCCGACCTCGCCCACGGTCTGGCTGACGACGTCGATCGAGCCGGCCCTGACCGCCTCGATCAGCCGCGCCGACGGCACCAGGCGCCCGTCCTTCTCCTCGAACCCGTCGATCCCGCCCTGGGCGTCGACCCGGATCGAGCCGGGGCCCGGCCCCGGCGGGCGGGATTGAGCGCGAGCGGCGGCGGCGGGGAGGGCGAGGACGGCGCCTGCGGCCGCCAGGAACTCGCGGCGGTGAAGGTTGCTCACGGGTCGATCGCTCCGAAAGCCTTCCAGGTGCCGGGCGTGCCCGCGCCGGTGCAGACCCAGCCCACCTTTCCGCCCGCGGCCGGTGCGATATTGTAGACGATCTCCCCGGCGGCGTGGTGGCCGCCGGCCGGGGGCGCCGCGGCGACGCTGATCGAGCGCGCATTCGCCCCCGAGCCGGCCGTGCCCCCGACGAACAGTTCGGGGATGACCGTCTTCCCCACCTGCGCCGTCGAGCGCCCGCCGGTGAAGGTTGTCTTCGGCCCGGTGAAGGCGAGCAGCTCGCCCACCCCGTCGAGAATGAAATAGGTGTCGGCCAGCTGGCGGACGTCGAGGGCGTTGAGGTGAAGAGTCTCATGCTGGGCCCTGAACAGGACGCCATTGGCCAGATCATGTCCGAACATGGCGATTTGCTGGCCGCCGTCGCCGCGCGGGCCGATGGCCGCGAAGCCGCGCGTCGTCGTCAGGGCGCCGCTCTCGTTGCTATATTGCTGGACGCAGGTGCTCCACAGGCTCGGAGGCGACTGGCCGCCGATCCAGATCGCCGGGGCCCGGATCTGGGCGAGAGGCTGATCGTCCTCGCTGTAGCAGGCGACCCAGACGGTCGCTCCGGCCGCCGACGTGCCCCGGTAGCTGCCGCCGTCGACCCAGGTCATGCCCCTGGTCCATAGCGGAATGCCCTTGCGGGGCGCCCGGAAGTGCATCGGCACCCAGATCGCCGGGTTGGTGCCCGGGACGGTCGTCGAGGCCGCCTGGAATTCGCCCGGGGCGACGTGGTACATCCGGGTCAGAATCGTCCCGTCATAGGTCCAGCGATAGCCGTCCGGCTCGGCCCTGCCCCCGGCGCCGGCAAGGACGGCATGGGACGGAGCGCTCGAGGTCTTGCCTCGGCCCGCCTCGAGCAGGCGGTAGAGCTTTCCGGCACTGGCCCGGTAGGTGCCGCCGGGCGAGATGGTCGGGGTCTCTCCGGCCGTCCATTCGGAGACGGGATAGTAGCAGGCCGATCCGACGGCTCCCATCTTGTGACCGGCATGGACCAGGCCGAGCCCGTTGGCCTCCGAGTGATGCCCGGTGTGGCTGTTGCTCAGGAAGCTGTCGTCGCAAAGGCCGTAGCGGCCGTTGGCGTGGAAGTCGCAGCCGATGGTGACGATGCAATTCGCGTCGCCGCCCATCAGGTGGATGCCGCTGCCGCCATTGCCTCCGAACTGGCAGTAAAGGATGCGGGTGCTGTTGGCGTTGGTGGGCACCCCGCCGAAGGCGGTCGGAGTCTCGACTCGAAGGCCGTCGCCGGGGAAGGCGTTGAAGCTGCAGCGGATGATGTCGCCGCGGCAGACGGCGTGGAGGCCGTGGAATTCCGATCCCGCCGGCGCCCGGCTGGTGCAGTAGAGATTCTCCAGCCGGAACCCATCCGCCCCGGTCGTCGGCGGTTTTTCCGCCGCGCCCTTGAAGGTGTTCTGGCGGTTGGCGACGAACCCCGCTTCGTCGAAGTCGAAATGGGTCGCGTAGCCGTGCCTCTGGGAATTGGACTGGCCCTCGATCCAGAGGGCCTGCTTGAGCTCCCAGGGGCGGGCGAAGCGGAAATGACCGGCCGGGACGGCGACTTTGATCCCCGCCGCGCCGACCTGGTAGGGCGTCGGGTTGTTGGCGAGGAGGTAGGCGAGAAGCTTCTCGACCGCGGCGCTGTTGGAGCGGGCCAGGGCGTCGCTGTCGCCGGCGACGATTCCGAAATCCGTCATGTTCACGACCTGCGGGGCTTTGCCGGGGCCGGGGGTCTGGGCGGAGGCGGAAGTGCTCAGCGACAGCAGCGCGGCCCCGCTGCCCGTGGTCGCCAGGAATTCGCGACGGTCCATGAATCTATCTCCTCGCGCCGGCCAATCTACGTCATTCCCGCGAAAGCGGGAATCCATCCTGACTCCGAGCCGCGCCGCCCAAGTCTGGATTCCCGCTTTCGCGGGAATGACGGGGGTTGGACAGTCCCATAAAGCCGCTCGACAGCCACGGCGCTTCGGCTAATGCTCGCTGGCGTGGAGCAGGAGCGGATCATCGGCGGGGAAAGGCGCCCCGAGGATATCGACGCCGCCCTGCGTCCGAAGACTCTCGACGATTTCGTCGGCCAGAAAGCGGCCCGGGAGAATCTGCGGGTGTTCATCGAGGCGGCGAAGAGCCGCGGCGACGCGCTCGACCATGTCCTCTTCTTCGGCCCGCCCGGCCTCGGCAAGACCACGCTCGCCCAGATCATCGCCCGCGAGCTCGGAGTCGGCTTCCGCGCCACCTCGGGCCCGGTCATCGCCAAGTCGGGCGATCTCGCCGCCTTGCTGACCAATCTCGAGGACGGCGACGTCCTCTTCATCGACGAGATCCACCGCCTCGCCCCCGCCGTCGAGGAGATACTCTATCCGGCGATGGAGGACAGGGCCCTCGATCTGATGATCGGCGAAGGCCCCTCGGCCCGCTCGGTCCGGATCGACCTGCCCAAATTCACTTTGGTCGGAGCCACCACCCGCCAGGGCCTGATCACGACTCCGCTGAGGGACCGGTTCGGGATCCCGGTGCGCCTCACCTTCTACTCGGTCGAGGAGCTCGAGCAGGTCGTCCGCCGCGCCGCCCGGCTGCTCGGCCTGGCGCTGACCGAGGACGGCGCCAAGGAGATCGCCCGGCGCTCGCGCGGGACCCCCCGGATCGCCGGCCGGCTGCTCCGCCGGGTGCGCGACTTCGCCCAGTCGGCGGGGTCGGGCGAGGTCGACTCGCAAGTGGCCGACGGCGCCCTCACCCGGATGGAGGTCGACCAGCTCGGCCTCGACGCCATGGACCGGCGCTACCTCATGATGATCGCCGATCTCTACAAGGGCGGCCCGGTCGGAGTGGAGACCCTCGCCGCCGGCCTCTCCGAGCCGCGCGACACGATCGAGGAAGTGATCGAGCCCTTCCTCATCCAATTGGGCCTCGTCGCCCGGACCGCCCGCGGCCGCTGCCTCAACGGCAAGGCCTGGACCCACCTCGGCCTGCCCCAGCCCAGGACGGCGCAGGACGGCCTGTTCGACTGAATTCGCAAGGAGAGGGCAAATGTACCCGTCAATGGTGAAGTCACCGTTCGCCCTGAGCCTGTCGAAGGGCCTTGCTTCCTTTTCGGGCAGGGCTTCGACCAGCTCGGCCCGAACGGGGTGGGGCCTGGCTCTGGCTCTCGCCGCCGCGGCGCCCGGTCTCGCCCAGGCGCCGGCCGCGGCTCCCGCGCCCGCCGCCGCTCCGGATTACCGGCAGGATTCCGCCTGGCTCTGCCTGCCCGGCCGCGCCGACACGTGCGGCGGGCCGCTGGCGACGACGGCGCTCAACACCACCAGCTATGGTCCCCCCACCCAGGCGCTTCCGAACAAGGCGGCGAAGGTCGATTGCTTCTACGTCTATCCGACCGTCTCGCGCGATCCCGGCCTCAACAGCGATCTCGCCCCCGGCCTCGAGGAGAATGCGACCGCGGCGGTGCAATTCGCCCGCTTCGCAAGCGTCTGCAGAACCTATGCGCCGATCTACCGCCAGGTGACCGCGACCGCGCTTCCCAAGGCCTTCGCGGGCCTCGACGTCAGGCCCAATTTCGCCACCGCCTATGCCGACGTCCTGGCCGCCTGGCGCCAGTTCCTCGCCTCGCGCAACGCTGGCCGCCCCTTCGTCCTCATCGGCCACAGCCAGGGCTCGATCCACCTGCTCAAGCTCCTCCAGGAGGAGATCGAGGGCAAGCCGGTCGCGAAGAAGATGCTCTCCGCCATCCTGCTCGGCTGGGCGGTCGAGGTTCCCGAAGGCAAGCTCGTCGGCGGAAGCCTGAAATCGACGCCCTTGTGCAGCAGGGCCGGGCAGAAAAATTGCGTCATCACCTACATGACCTTCCGGGCCTCGGCCCCGCCGCCGGCCGGCTCCTTCCTCGGCCGCGCTTCCAAGCCCGGCATGACCGCAGGCTGCACCAACCCCGCGGCGCTTCGCGGCGGCAAGGCCACGCTAGATTCCTATTGGTTCGCTTTGTCCCCGACCGCGCCCGGCGCGACTCCGGTGACCTGGTCGAGCCAAGGCGCTCCGCCGACACCCTTCCTTCGCACCGAAGGCCTCGTCACGGCCGAGTGCCGCCACGACGGCCAGGCCGGCTGGCTCGCCGTCGCCGAGAATGCCGACCCGAAGGACGCCCGTACCGACCGGATCCCCGGCGACGTCTACATCGCCGGCCGGCTCAACCCCGGCTGGGGCCTCCATCTCGTCGACATGAACGTCGCCCAGGGCGACCTCATCCGCCTCGTCGAGGCGCAGTCGAAGCGATAATCCTCCCCATCGCCAGATGGGGAGGGGGACCACACGCAGTGTGGTGGAGGGGTAACCGGCAGAAGCCTCGTCAGCTACCCCTCCACCATGCTTCGCATGGTCCCCCTCCCCGAGCTTGCTCGGGGAGGATCACTCCCACTCCAGCCAGGCGTAGACGAAGAGCGCCGTCGCCAGCCCGGCCGCGGTGATCAGCTTGATCGCATCGCCGGCGGCGATCTCCACCCGCCAGGTCGCGACGTAGACGGCCAGCGCCGCCGCCAGGGCCATGTAGAAGCCTGCGGCCAGCGCCTTGGCGCGGTTCCTCAGCGACAGCTCGTCGTTGAGCAGCTCCCGCATCCGGCCGCGCAGCCTCAGTCCGCCGCCGTTGGCGAGGATCAGCATCCACAGGCCGATGACCAGCAGCCAGCTGCCGCCGCGCGCATTGGCCTCGACATAGTGCGGATTGCCATATTGGAGGTAGACGTTGAGCAGAAGCACGGCGGCGGCGATCGCCATGATGATCGCCCGGCCGCGCGAGGCGCGCTCGGCCTGTTCGACGGTGACGTTACGCATTTTCCAAAGCCTCCTGAAATTCAGTCTTCGAGCGAGAAGAGCGATTCGACCGGGCAGCCCAGCGCCCGGGCCAGCTTGAGCGCGAGCGCGACCGAGGGGACGAAGACTCCATTCTCGACGGTGTTGACGGTCTTGCGGCTGACCCCGACCAGCTCGGCCAGCGCCGCCTGGGTGAGGTCGCGCTCGGAGCGAAGCTCGCGAAGGCGGTTGGCGAGGCCCTCAGCCATCCCTCAAGGCCCGCTTTTCGAGCATCCCGAACGTGATCAGCGCCGCCGCGACCGAGAAGGTCATGACGAGGTGAAGCGATTCGCGGCCCTGGATATTGTCGAAGACCGACAGGCCGTAGATTCCGAAGACCGTCGCCATCGCGGTCCAGAATCCCGCCGCATAGGCGCGAAGCCGGTTCGAGCGGGTCACCTCGTCCTCGACGAGGTCGCGGACCGCCTTGCCCCGGAAATGGCCGCCGGCCATCGCCAGCGCCAGCAGCAGGATCGCCGCCCAGACCAGCCAGACGGCGGTCTTGACGGGCGTATCGATCTCGATCCGGTTGCGCGCGAAGTAGAAGGGCTGCCCCGCGAGGAAGAGGATGGCGAGCACGGGCATCATCCGCGCCCGGCGGCGAGTCACCCGGTCGGCGAGTTCGTGGTCGGCGGTGGTCGGCATCTTCTGTCCCCTTTTGTGTAACCTTTAGGTGACATGTAACCTTGGGGTTACATCGATGTCAACGCAAAATCGTCACGTCTCGTCCCGGCGCCTCCCTTTGGGCTTGTCGGGGCGAATCCGCAGCCGATAGAGCCGTCTGCATGGGAGGGGACGGACCGAAGCCGGCGGACGGGGTCATGCGGGGTGCGACGCACCTCTTCCCGCTGCGCGTCTATTTCGAGGACACGGACGTCGCCGGGATCGTCTATTACGCCAATTACCTGCGCTTCATCGAGCGGGCCCGCTCCGACATGCTTCGGCTCATCGGGGTCGACCAGCGCGGAGCGCTCGAAGGCGGCGAGGGCGTCTATGCCGTCGCCGAGCTGTCGGTGAGATACCGCTCGCCCGCGAAGCTCGGCGACGATCTCCTCGTGCTGACCGAGATCGACGAGGTGCGCGCGGCGAGCGTGCTCATTCATCAGCGGGTCATGCGCGGGGATGAACTTCTGGCCGACGCCAGGGTGACGGCGGCCTTCCTGACCCCGGAGGGCCGTCCCCGGCGTCAGCCGAGTGAATGGACTCAGGCGTTCACCCGGTTGCTAAAGGAAGGAAGAGCGTGAACGAATTGGCGATGACGGGAAGCGATATGTCGCCCCTCGCGCTGTTCCTGCAGGCCGACATCGTCGTCAAGGCGGTCATCATCGGCCTGCTCCTGGCCAGCATCTGGACCTGGGCGATCATCATCGGCCACGCGATGAGGCTCGGCCGCGCCTCGCGCGGCTCGCGCGACTTCGAGCGGGATTTCTGGAAGGCGGACGATATCGACCGCTTCTACGAGACCCGCGGCCGGTCCGACATCCCCAGCGCCAGGGTGCTCGCGGCCGGGATCGCCGAATGGCGCCGCTCGACCGGCGGCAAGACGGTCGACCGCGAAGGCGCCCGCTCGCGACTCGCCCTCGTCATGCATTCGGCGCTGACCGAGGAGGTCGACAGGCTCGCGACCCGGCTCAACGTCCTCGCCACGATCGGCTCGGTCGCCCCCTTCGTCGGGCTGTTCGGGACGGTCTGGGGGATCATGCGCAGCTTCACCGCCATCGCCGGAGCCAACAACACCAGCCTCGCCGTCGTCGCGCCCGGGATCGCCGAGGCGCTGTTCGCGACCGCGCTCGGCCTGTTCGCGGCCATTCCGGCGGTGATCGCCTACAATCGCATGAGCTTCGGCATCAACCGCCTCGAAGCGAGGCTCCAGCGCTTCGCCGACGGCTTCCACGCCACCCTCAGCCGCGAGCTGGAGCTGGAGGGATGAGGTCCACCGTTCGCCCTGAGCCTGTCGAAGGGCTTTCCTTCTCTTGCGGCGCCAAGGCGAGGGGAGGGCTTCGACAAGCTCAGCCCGAACGGTTTGCCTTTCGTCGGGCACTCCCCTGATGGCCATGGGCCCGATCCTCGGCTCCCACCGCCGCGCCCGGCGCTCGCCGATGGCGGAGATCAACGTCACCCCGATGGTCGACGTCATGCTGGTCCTGCTCATCATCTTCATGGTGACGGCGCCCCTTCTCGTCGCCGGGGTCCCCGTCGACCTCCCGGACAGCAAGGCCAAGGCCCTCGACCAGGAGCGCAAGCCGGTCCAGATCTCGATCGAGTCGGACGGCGCCATCCATGTCGACGATCAGCCGGTCGCGCCCGCCGACCTCGGCCGGCGTCTCGCCGCCATCGCCGCTTCCTCGCGCGAGCCCGGCGGCCCCCGCATCTTCCTCCGCGCCGACCGCGCCCTCGATTACGGCCGGGTCATGGCAGTGATGGGCGAGATCAACGCCGCCGGGCTCAGGAAGGTCGCCCTGGTCAGCACCCAGGGGCGCGAGCGATGATCGACCGGGCTGAAGCCGCCGGCCTCGGAGTCGCGACGGCGGGCCATGCCGCTCTGCTGATCGCGATCAGCCTCCTCGCCGCCAATACCCGCCTGCCCGTTCCCGGGACCGATCCGATCGAGGTGTCCCTGGTCGACGAGGTCGGGCTCGAAAGCACCGCTCCGTCGCCTTCGCAAACCGAAGCGGCGCCGCTGCCCGGGCCGCCGGATTCCCCGCCCGAGCCGGCCATGCCCGCGCCGCCCCAGCTCCAGCAGGCTCCGGCGCCGCGCCCCGAGCCCCGGCCCCAGCCGCGCGCCGCCGCGCCGACCCCGGCGGCTCCCAAGGTCGAGCCGCGCCCGGCGCCTGCCAAGGCCGCCGCGGCCCCGGCCAGGCCCGCGCCGCCGCGGCGCAATGCCGGCGGGCTGGCCGGAGTCGTCGCGGGCCTCAACGACCGCCCCAGCCCGAGTCAGTCGACCGCCGCTCCGGCCGCCGCCGCCGGGCCCCAGGTCCAGGCGTCGCTCGGCGCCGAGGTCCGGCGCCAGCTCAAGCCGCACTGGAAAGCGCCGACCGGAGCCGATTCCGAGCAGCTTCGGACCGAGGTCGTGATCGCCCTCGCCGAGGACGGCCGGGTGACCGACATCCGAATCGTCGGCACCACCGGCCAGACCGCGAGCAACCGCCCCCAGGTCCCGCTCCACCGGGAGCAGGCCGAGCGCGCCGTCCGCCTCGCCTCGCCCTTCCGGCTCCCCGCCCAATATTATGAGGCGTGGAAGTCGCTCCGAGTCACTTTCGACAAGAGGCTTTCGCAATGATGAAGCGCCTGTTCCCGCTCTTCCTGTTCGCGTTCGCGATGCCCGCCGCGGCCCAGCTCAGCGTCGACGTCACCGACGAGAGCGGCGAGGATCTGGTCATAGCCGTCCCGGTCATGCCGACCCCGGAAGCCGCGGACACGCCGGCCGGAAGCACCGAGGCTCTGGGGCGGCAGGTCGCCGAGGTCGTCGCCGCGGACCTTCGCGGAAGCGGCCTGTTCCGTCCGGTCGGTCCGGGAGGCGTTCGCGCCGTGCCGTTCGCCGAAGTCACCGCTCCCGCCTACGATGCCTGGAGCGCCGCCGGCGCCGCCGCCCTCGTCCAGGGCTTCGTCAAGGCCAATCCGGACGGGCAGCTCAGCGTCGGCTGCTATCTCTACGACGTCGCTCTGCAGAGCGAGCTGACCCGCGCCGGCTATGTCGTCGCCCCGCGCGACTGGCGCCGGGCCGCCCACAAATGCGCCGACGCCATCTATTCGCGCCTGTCCGGCGAGAGCCCCTTCTTCGACAGCCGGATCGCCTACATCGCCGAGAGCGGGCCGAAGGGCCGGCGGGTGAAGCGGCTCGCGATCATGGATTCGGACGGCGCCAACCACCGCTTCCTGACCAACGGCCAGTCGACCGTCCTGACCCCGCGCTTCTCGCCCGACTACAAGCAGATCGTCTATCTGAGCTACGTCGAGAAAAGGCCGCGGATCTACATTTACGACATCGGCACCGGCCGCCAGCGCATCGTCACCGAGAGCGCCAACCAGACCTTCGCCCCGCGCTTCTCCCCCGACGGGCGCTGGATCCTCTACGCCATGGCGGTGGGCGGCAATACCGACATCTACCGGGTCTCGGCCCAGGGCGGGGCTCCGGCGCGGCTGACCAACTCGCCCGGGATCGACGTCGGCGGCTCCTATTCCCCCGACGGGTCGAAGATCGTCTTCGAGAGCGACCGGTCGGGCAGCCAGCAGCTCTACGTGATGAACTCCGACGGCTCGAGCCCGCGCCGGATCAGCTTCGGCGGAGGCGGCTACGCCACGCCCGAATGGAGCCCGCGCGGCGACCTCATCGCCTTCACCCGGATCGCCGGCAACTTCCGGGTCGGCGTGATGGCCCCCGACGGCTCCGGAGAGCGGCTGCTCACCGACAGCTGGCAGGACGAGGCGCCGAGCTGGTCGCCCAACGGCCGGGTGCTGCAATTCTTCCGGACCAGCCAGGGCCGCTCGGGCCGGTCGAGCGTCTGGCAGGTCGACCTCACCGGACGCAACGAGCGCCGGATCCCGACCCCGCTGGACGGCTCGGACCCCGCCTGGGGCCCGATCCTGCCCTGAATGTACCCGAAAGGAGAGAGCGTATGAGACACACCCCCTGGAAGGTCGCCGTGATCGCCGCGGCGCTGGCGCTGACCGCCGGCTGCGGCAAGAAGGCGCCCAAGGAGCTCCCGCCGCCCCCGGGCGACAGCGCCGATTCCGGAACCGCGACCGGGGTCGACGACGGGTCGGACGATTCGGCCGGAGTCGGCCCCGGCTCGCGCGAGGATTTCATCCGCACCGTCGGCCTGGAAGGCGACCGGGTCTTCTTCGACACCGACCAGTACGATCTCGACGACCGCGACCGCGCCACTCTCGACGCCCAGGCCGCCTGGCTCAACCGCTATCCGACGGTGCGCGTGACGATCGAGGGCCATGCCGACGAGCGCGGCACCCGCGACTACAATCTCGCTCTCGGCGACCGGCGCGCCAACGCCGCCAAGAACCACCTCGCCGCCCGCGGCGTCGCACTCCAGCGGATGACCGTGATCAGCTACGGCAAGGAGCGGCCCGAGGCGCTGGGCTCGGACGAGGGCGCCTGGGCCCAGAACCGCCGCGCGGTGACGGTGTTGCCGCAATAACTTGCCTCCCCATCGAAGATGGGGAGTGGGACCATGCGAAGCATGGTGGAGGGGTATCGGCGCAGGTCTGTTCCAGCTACCCCTCCACCACCCTGCGGGTGGTCCCCCTCCCCACCGCGTCGCGGCAGGGAGGCAAAGCTATTCGTCGGCGTAGATGGCGACCCTCCGCCCCTCGGCCGAGGCGAGGCCGCGGTACATCCCCGGCGTGTTGAAGGCCCAGGCGGCGTCGCCCTGAGCCGTTACCAAAATGACCCCGCCGCTGCCGCCCAGCGAGCCGACGTCGGCGATCACCTTGTCGGCGGCGACGGCGGCGCTCTCGCCGAGCATCCGCATCCGGGCGCAGATCTCGTGGGCGACGGCGGCTCGGATGAAATATTCGCCGGCGCCGGTGGCGGAGACGGCGCCGGCCCGGTCGTCGGCATAGGTTCCGGCGCCGATCAGGGGGGTGTCGCCGATCCGGCCCCAGCGCTTGCCGGTCAGCCCGCCGGTCGAGGTCGCGGCGGCGACATGGCCGTGCATGTCGACGGCGACGGCGCCGACCGTTCCGTATTTCAGCTCCTCGTCGAAATAATGGCTCTCGTCCGACCGCATCACCTCGAGCTGGCGCCGCCGCTCGGCGGTGGCGAACCATTCGGGGCCGACCTGATCGAGCCCCTGCTCGCGCGAGAATTGGTCGGCGCCCTCGCGGCTGAGGAAGACGTGCGGGCTGTGCTCCATGACCGCCCGGGCGAGGCTGACCGGATTCCTCGTCGCGCTCACCCCGGTGACCGCTCCGGCGTCGCGGCTCCGGCCGTCCATCACCGCCGCGTCGAGCTCGTTGGTGCCCTGATAGGTGAAGACGGCGCCCCGCCCGGCGTTGAAATTCGGGTCGTCCTCGAGGATGCAGGCGGCGCGCTCGACCGCGTCGAGAGCGCTTCCGCCCCCGGCGAGGACCTCCGCTCCGGCAGCGAGAGCCCGGTCGAGCCCGGCCCGGATCTCCGCTTCATGCTCCGGGGTCGACTGCCCCCGCTCGATCACTCCGGCGCCGCCGTGGACGACGAGCTTCCAGGGGATTTGGGTCATGGTGTCGGCTCCGTTCGGGCAGGCAACGCGCGGGAGGCCGTGCCCTATCCGTGTGGGGTGAGGCGGGCAAGGCGGCCCGATCCGTCATTCCCGCGAAAGCGGGAATCCAGGCTGACTCGGCGCAGCTCCACCGATCGACTGGATTCCCGCTTTCGCGGGAATGACGAAAATCTCTTGCCGGACACTCTTCATATAATTATGATATCATCATTACAGGAGGGTATCGATGGCGACTTCTCTTCAGGCTTCCCCCAATCATCAGGCGCTTCGGCTGTCGCGGGAGCGGCCGGCCTCCACCTTCAACGGCTTCGCGATGCTGCTCGTGCAGCTGGTCGCGCTCGTCGCCGGCCTCGCCGGCCTGGGCCTCTTCCAGACGAGCCCTCTCGCCGGGCTGGCGCTGGTCGTCGCGAGCACCGTCGTCATCGTCTTCATCTCCGCGGGCTATTATCTGCTCCAGCCCAACCAGGCGGCGGCCCTCCTGCTGTTCGGCGACTATAAGGGCAGCGACCGCACCGCCGGGCTGCGCTGGCGCTGGCCCTGGCTGACCCGGACCAAGATCTCGACCCGGGTCCACAACGTCACCTCGGAGCGACTCAAGGTGAACGACCTTCGCGGTAACCCGATCGAGATCGCCACCAACGTCGTCTGGCGGGTCACCGACACCGCCCAGGCCCTGTTCGAC
>Ga0190266_10000094_pt1 | contig 12638 bp, 15 predicted proteins | sample Popmic220T_FD_132448 | JGI IMG/M metagenome (GOLD analysis project Ga0190266, IMG submission 132448) | Populus adjacent soil microbial communities from riparian zone of Indian Creek, Utah, USA - 220 T | ecosystem: Environmental > Terrestrial > Soil > Riparian zone | place: USA: Utah | collected...
TGCATCTGCTGCAGAAAATAGGTGGGGTGATAGGCGGCGATCGGAGCGTTCTCGGGCCGCCCCGAGCCGCAGCGCCCCGCACCCGCCCGGAGTCTGCAGCCCGATGATCCGCTCGTCCGCCGCCAGCGCCTCGCCGAACACGATCGGCTTGATCAGATCGGTGAAGCGCGCGTCGCCCTGCGAGCCGATATAAGCCTTCGTCTCCTGCGTCTCCCACAGGATCTTCTCGGCCGCCTTGACGCATTTGAGGATCGGCGTGCCGCCCGCCGCGTCGCGATAGACGCCGACTCCGACGTCGATCTTGGTTTCCCTGGGATCGGCATTGGCGAGCGCGATCAAAGCGATCAGCGAATCCGCCGGCTGCGCCTCGAGCCGGTCCAGCAGCAAAGGCTTGTCGCTCAAGATGAACCCCTGTTCCATGTGCAGCGCCTGTCGTGGAGATTTGCGCCTTATTCCTATGCGAGCCGGCGCGCAAAGGCTTATCAATTTCGCCGCGATAACGCCCTTTCGTGAAACATCCGTTTCATGATATGCCAATATCATGAGCGATGAAGTTCATCTCGACGCAATAGACCGCCGGATCGTTCGCGCACTCCAGCGCGACGCCAGCCTATCCCACGCCGCGCTGGCCGAGGGCGTCGGCGCCTCGGCCGCCTCGGTCTGGCGCCGCGTCCGCGCGCTCGAGAAGGCCGGCGTGCTCGGCGCCGCCGTCCGCCTCGCCGATCCGGCGCGGCTCGGCCGCGCGGTCAACGTCATGTGCCAGGTCCGCATGCACCGCCAGACGGTCGACGCCCGCGCCGAGTTCGAGGCGTTCATCACCTCGCGCGAGGAGATCGTCGAATGCTACGCCATGTCGGGCGAGTGGGACTATCTCCTGCGCATCGCCGTCCGCGACGTGGCGGACTATGACCGCTTCATCCGCCAGGGCGTCCTCGCCCACCCCAGCGTCGCCAACGCCGCCAGCAATTTCGCGCTGCGGCAGGTCAAGTACACGACGGAGATCCCGGTTTAGGCGATCGCTCGGCGGCCCCCTTCGCCGGGGCGGTTACGGCGTGCGGCGGGCCATGTTCAGGCTTCCGTCCGGCGCCACCACCACCGCCTCGTTCGTCCCCGGCGGGGTGAAATAGGCCGCGGCCCCGGTGACAAGCGCGGTGATGATCGTGGTGATTGCCGTCTGGATCTCCGGCGGCAGCGTGTTGCCGCCGAGGAAATAGAGCGCGATCGTGGCGACGGCCGCGCCGAAGGCGGAGGCGCCGGTCGCGGCGACGGATTTGTTGGTGGGCGCCGCGCTTGGCGTGACGGCGGGCGGGATGGTGGCCATGAGAGCTCTCCTCATCGATGAACGCATGCACCTGACCGGCCCGGCGCGGCGCAAAGCCCGCCTGGCGCGGACCGCATTACCGGAGCCGGGCGCGCCGCGCACGTGACCGCCGTCACATTCGCCGCCCTCACAGCATCCGCACCCTGGGCTGCGCGCGGGGCCGGGTCAGCTCGGTCAGCGCCCAGACGCAGGCGTCGGCCCGGTCCGGCGACTTCCCCGGCCCCTCAGCTTCTCCGTATGGGTTCACGTCCGACAAATGAACGCAGTTTTCGGCGGATTTCCGCGGCGAACGCGCTGCGAAAATTGGACGCGCCAATCCTACGCAATTCCGCGCGAATCTATTTTTCAGCTGGCCGATTCGGGTCCGCCGGGGCCGACTCGACCGGTTCCGCCGTCGGCACCTTCCGCGCCCGGTCGGCGGCGAAGGCTTCGGCATCGGCGATGCGCCAGTACCGGAGCTGGACATATTCCGGGACATCCGGCGTCAGCGAGGACAAAGTGTTGCTTCCGGCGAGATCGGCGCGGACTCCGTCGCGCTCGAAGCGCCCATATGCGACGGTGGCATAGGCGGCGCGTTGGACATCGCTGACCCGGAAAATGGGAATCGATCGAAACCGGCGGCCCGAATTGCTGCTCGAGCAACCCGGCAACCCGCGTGAAATTCGACCGCTCGAATCTTATCCGACCCGAAAGCATACGCCCCCAGCGGACCTCCACGTAGAACAGGCGGTCATCGACGAAGCCGAATGCCGCCTCGGCCGACCTGCCGGCTTCCCGGATCGAATCGCGCGTCGCCACGAACTGGCGATGGGTCTCTGGATCGGTGCCGGTCTCGGTCCTGATCCCCTGCGCCGTCAGCGCCGCCCGCACCTCGGCCGGGCTCATCCCCGCGCGAAGCCCGCGCCAGAGCAAGGGCCGCTCGTCGCGCGCCGCCTGGACTTGCGGCTGCGGCGCCACCGCCGTCTGCGGCGCCTGCCCGCCAAGCGCCGCCGCCGCCAAAGCCATCGCACTCCACATGCCCGTCACTCCACAGGGACAAATCGGCTCGAATGAAATTGAAACGCTGTCCCAGCGCAAGCGGAAATCTCGCCGCGATGCGGTTTCCCAGCCCCCGTCATCCCGGCGAAGGCCGGGATCCACCTTCCTCGCGACTCGTCAAACCACGTCTTGCTGGCAGCGCCGCGCGGCTTGCAGAAACTCCTGCGTGACGCGTTCGCGGTCCGGGCCGGACATGCGCCGGTGCACGTCGACGAGATAGGCGCGGCGGTCCTCGTCCACCTGCCGGCTCGATTTGCCGAGCGGCGGCCCGAGGACCTCGGTTTGTCCGTGGTAATAGGCGTTGGCGCGCTGCAGGCCGGCGCGCTGGGGCCGCGGCATGTTGGGATGGAAGGCGCCGACGATCCCTGTCGCCATCTCGCACGCGACCGCCTGCTCGAACGCCGCCTGTTGCTGGCCGGCGCCGCAACCGATCAGGCTGAGGATCGGCAGGATGAGCAAGGCACGGCGCATGGAGAGACCTTCACGGATCGTCGCGGAAAGCGGCGACGCTAGGAGGGAGCCGCTAACGTTCGGTGAAGTTTCGCGGCGGTCTTCCCCACAAGGCCAGTGCCTTGCCTTTGTCATGCCGGCGGAGGCCGGAATCCAGCTTCCTTTGCTTCCGTGCCAACTCGCGAGCGCGTGATATTTGGGGATTTAGCAAACTGTCACCGTAACCCCGGGGTCAGCCGCACCGACTCAGGTGGGGTCCTGTTCGCGCCGGCGGTCCAGCTCAGCGCGATTCGGCGGCTGCGCTCGCCGATCTCGCCGGCGCCATTCATGACGTTCTCGCGCACCTCGAGCAGGACCCGCCCCGGCGTCTCGGAGACGATCCGGTAAGTGAGGAAGTCGCCGATCTCGAACACCCGCCAGCCCTCCGCCGGGGAGACGAAGAAGGCGAGATAGGTGTAGAGCCCGTTCATCGCCGGATCGCCGCCGGCCGTGCCGAACAGCTTCCCGCCCAGCGCCCCCTGTCGGCGCAATTCGTCGATCCGGACGACGGAGGCCGCGTCCTGCAATTGCAGCTCGTCGGGGTTCTCCGCCAACAGAGTCGCCGGCGCCGGGTTCGCCGGCGGCTGCGCGCCCAGCGGCGCCGCGGCCAGCACCGCCAGCGCCGGCGCGATGGTCCGAATCCAGCTCATCTGCGCCCTCCCCCAGTCCCGGTCATGATGGGCCAGTTCCTTCGTTAACCGGGAATCTAGTAACCTGTCACCGTAATCCGAATTCGGAAAACCGGCCGTTAAGCTCCGAGGGTTAGGGGTCTGGCGATGCGGCGGGCGATTGTCCTCATTGCGTTGTTTCTTGTGGCGGTCGGCGCTGGCCCGGCCTCAGCCGCACGCGACGCCTCGCCGACCCAGGTCGAGGTGTCGTTCACCCCGCAAGACGGGTGCCGGGCGCAGCTTTTCCAATTTGCCGCGGAGCCGCCTTACCGCCGGCCGGCCGGGCGGGCGTACCGGCTTCCGCACGAGCAGCGGCGGCTGGCGAGCGCGCTCCGGCGCCCGGGCCGCGAGCGTGGGCCGGCCGAGGTTCATGGCGGTCCGGACGTGCCGGAAGCCTGTTCCGGCGGCGTCCTCGAAGCGGCCCGCTCGGCAGGTTTCTCTCAGGTCGCCTTCTGGTTCCCGCCGCCGGCGAGCGCCGCGCCGGCCGAGGATATATCGGTGTGCGAGCTCGCCACCGATCCGGCCCGCTTCCACGGCCGCCGGATCAGGCTGCGCGGCCTCGTGCATCAAGCGATGACGCCCGACTACATCGCATATACCCTGATGGACTTGGCCTGCCATGTCGGGGTTGATCTGGCTGGAACGGATGAGCCCTTTTGGCGGCTGTTTCAGGGCCGCGAGCTGCGGGACAGGGTCGTCGCCGCGACCGTTATCGGCACCCCGGGGGCATCGATGTGCTACGCGAGGCCGCCGGGATCCTCGTGCGGGCCCTATTTTCGGGTCGAAAGCTACGAGGATGTCGAGCGACCGGACCTCTGCTGGGGATATCGGCCGGTCTCTGAGGGGCGCTACGAGCTGATTACACAACCCTGTCCGGCGGACGACGCGCGCTGAACGCGCCAACGCAATCAAGGAACCGCCACAGATTGGTCGAGTGAACCGACCAGTCACTGCCCCCTCCTTCGTCATCCCGGCGGAGGCCGGGATCCAGCTTCTTTGCGTCTTCGCGGCTTTGCGTGAGACCGCCCGGCACTTGCCGAGCGTCCAGATTCCGGGTCTTGTGGGGTCGATACGGCGGGAGAGGAAAATGGGATTGTTCGACTGGCTGACCGGCAGCAAGGCAGCCCCGGCGGGCGTCGCGCGGCAGCCCGCGGCCGAGTTGCGCGCCCGGCTCCTCGAGGTCAATCGCGACACCGCCCCGTTCATTGTTCGCGACGGCGCACTGGAAGGCGTGGATCTGGTGGCGGAATGGAAGATCGTCGACGCCAAATGGTACGAGATTTTCGCCAAGGCGGGCCTCGAGCGCGTGTTCAAGGTGCTGATGAAGTTCGACGAGGCCAAAAGCGAGGTGCGCGCCGTCGATCAGGAATGGTCGCTGGAATGGCGCGCCGGCGTGCCCAGCCTCGCGCTCAGCGCCAGCGCCTTCCGCGGCCAGAAGGCGGAGATGAGCTTCGGCACCGCCTACGCCTTCCGCGAGGACGCCTCCTACGGCAAGGTCTACGACTACCGCTTCAACACCAGGGAGCTGAAGACGCCCCTGATCGAGGCCGCGCAGGCGGCGGGCTGGGGCTGGAAGGGCGTGGCGTTCGGGAAGCTTTGAGGCGGGCGGTCTCCGGCTGTCTCAATTCCTGCTTCATTCGTCATCCCGGCCCGGGCCGGGGATGCGGTGCACCGTCGCCTGAGTTCTGGGAAATTGGCCCTGTCGCCATAATCCCGAAGCTAGCGCGTGAGGTCTGTGACCAGAACCACGAGCATGATCGCAAAATACAGCAGATAAAATCCGGCCCCCATCAGCAAGAGTGTCAGCAAATCTCTGATCGCGAACACGCCCCAAAACCTGAAAACCGCATCGGCGCATATCAGCGCGGCGGCAGCAGGAAACACGACAAAGGATAACCTCTTGATAAACTCCACCCTTTTGACGATGCGCTCGATTTGTGGAAATCGATCAATCAAGTTCAACAGTCCTAGCTAATCCCGGACCTTAGCGCGGGCCCAACCCTTCAAAGCCAGCCCCAATTCCAGGCGAGAAACACAAGGCAGGCAAGCGCCGGCGCCCAGAGCCATGGTCGATGCGCGCGCCGCTCGAGTTCGTGCTGCGCGACGAGTCGATCGCGCCAGTCCTCCTGGACTTTCATCTCCCCTTCCAGCTCCTCCTTGGTGAGCTTGCGGGCGAACGCCCCGGGGTCGGAGATGGGCATGCGCGCATAATCCGGCAGGTCGGACTCCGCCCAGCGCAGCCGGGCCGCGTCGACAGTCTCGCCGCCCATGTACGTCACGAAGGCGGCGCGGATCTCCGCTTTGGCGCGCTGCCACCTTGGAGCCGGATCGTCGAACCGGACAGATGACGCCTCGAAGGCCCAGCGCACGAACTCATCGGCACAGACATCGCCCGACGGCGGAATGAAGCGGGTCACATCGGTGGGCTCGCCATCGGGCTCGAACCGTTGCCCAAGGCACCACTCGGCCGCCACGACCCGCATCAGCGCCTCGAAGCCGTCTTTCTTGGCCATTGCGAGAGATTAGGCTGGCGGACCTGGAATTGACAATGAGCGGGAGCGTCGATCGAGCGCAATCACTCGCTAGGAACATTTGAAAATGCCCTCGCCGGTCGAGGTCCGGATGAAATATCGCTCGCTATGGTCGTTCGGATCGAAATCCGGATCGCTGGGAGGATGCCGGACGACCCGCGCCTCGGTCAGCCCGACATTGATATTGTAGAGCAGAAGTACGTTCGGGAATGCGCTGACGACATAGCCACCCGAGGGCGGCGCCAGATGCGGCGCCGGCGCCACTTCGATGAGGTCTCCGACCCGGGTCGATACTCGGGTCGCGCCGATCAGGGCGCCGCAGGATCTTGGAAAGGCGAGCGCCATCCTGTTCGGGATCGCTAGGCAGAGGACGTCCTGATCGGAGCAATCCACGGTCTCCGCCGTCCATCGCGCCGTGGTGGCGGTCCCGGCCGCCAGGTTGATGACAAGCGCCTCGCTGACTGATCGGCCCGCTGCATCCGTGACTCCCGAAGGGGCTGTCGTCGCACAGCCGGCGCACAGCAGCCCAAGGGCAGCCAGCCAAGTCAGCGGCAGGTGTTGAAAGCCCCGCATTTCAACCTTCCTTCGTCATCCCGGCGGAGGCCGGGATCCAGATACTTCAGAACTCACTCAAGTGCACTGTCACCGGAATTTTGACTGTAAGAGGGCTCAAATCCATGTCCTCTGCGGAGATGTCAGAGAATATTTGCTGGAGCGATTGTCAATATTATCGTCTACCCGCAGACTGCTGGCAACGCGCGTTCCAGCCGCCCACGACAGCTTTGGAGATCATTCATGCCGCATCGTCTTGCTGCTCTAGTGCCAGATGCAGATGACCTGCTGGAACTGGAGCCCGAGGAGCTCGGCGGCATCCTGTTACAAGCATTGAAGACTCCGCCCGGACCGATGGGCGATAACAGGATCATGCTCTACAATTTCGTTGTGGGTTTGCGTCAGATCGAGCCTATTTACCCACCACATCAAGTAAATAGCGTTATCCGAGCAATTTCCGAGGCGTGGCATTGGCTTCGAATGCAAGGACTTCTCGCGCCCATTGGGGACGATGAGAATAACGAGTTCATTACTCGCAAGGGGCAAGCGATCCAATCTGAGGAAGCGTTCAAGAGCTTTCGAAAGGCAAGCCAGCTTCCTCGCGCGATACTCCACTCGACACTGGTGCAATCTGCTTGGCGAAATTACATACGAGGTGCGCACGACACAGCAGTCTTCGAGGCCTTCAAAGCGGTTGAGGAAGCTGTTCGCGGGGCTGGAGATTTTGAAAACAGAGACATCGGAGTGGATCTGATGCGCAAGGCGTTCCATCCCGAACGCGGCCCGCTGACGGATTTGACCTTGCCGTTCGCCGAACGTGAAGCGCTATCCTTTTTATTCACCGGCGCAATCGGCTCCTACAAGAATCCAGCTAGCCATCGGACAGTCGTTATCGACGATGCCACGGAGGCCGGAGAAATGCTTATCCTTGCTAGCCACCTGCTTCGCATCGTGGATGCCCGTCGCCCTGTGGAGGCACCGGCTGACTGAGTGACGCGTCCGCCCCGCCGCAAGTACCACTTGCGGACGCTGCGTCTTGCCCCTCCCCCCGCTTCTCTCTATATGCGCGCCCGTCCGATGGGCGGCGTGCCCGGCGGAAGCCTGATAAATAGGCGCGCTTCGGAGACGGCATGAGCCGGCTCCCGCGGCACGTTTTAAGCTTCCCCCAAACGCCCGCCCGAAGGACGCTGCAGCGGCATGAGGCCGCTGCGGCAAACCCCTCTGGCCCGGCCCGCGCTCTCAGCTGAGTCCGCGGTGCGGTCCGGTAAATTTTGAAGGACTCATATCCATGGCCACTACGGCACATCCGACGCGCGACGATTTCGCCGCGATGCTCAACGAATCCCTCGGCGGCGAGAACGAAAGCTTCGAAGGCCGGGTCGTCACCGGCACGGTCACCGCGATCGAGAACGATCTCGCGGTCATCGACGTCGGGCTCAAATCCGAAGGCCGCGTGCCGCTGCGCGAGTTCGCCGCGCCGGGCCAGAAGGCCGAGCTCAATGTCGGCGACAAGGTCGAAGTCTTCGTCGACCGGATCGAGAACACCCATGGCGAGGCGATGCTGTCGCGCGACCGCGCCCGCCGCGAAGCCGCCTGGGACAAGCTCGAGACCGAGCACACCGCCGGCAACCGCGTCGAGGGCGTGATCTTCGGCCGCGTCAAGGGCGGCTTCACCGTCGATCTCGGCGGCGCCGTCGCCTTCCTGCCCGGCAGCCAGGTCGACATCCGCCCGGTCCGCGACGTCGGCCCGCTGATGGACCTCGCCCAGCCGTTCCAGATTCTGAAGATGGACCGCCGCCGCGGCAACATCGTCGTTTCGCGCCGCGCGATCCTCGAAGAGACCCGCGCCGAGCAGCGCAGCGGCCTGATCCAGAGCCTCGAGGAAGGCCAGATCGTCGACGGCGTGGTCAAGAATATCACCGATTACGGCGCCTTCGTCGATCTCGGCGGCATCGACGGCCTGCTCCACGTCACCGACATCAGCTACAAGCGCGTCGGCCACCCGAGCGAGCTGATCAACATCGGCGACACCGTGAAGGTGCAGATCATCCGCATCAACCGCGACACCCAGCGCATTTCGCTCGGCATGAAGCAGCTCGAGAGCGATCCGTGGGAGGGCGCCGGCTCCAAATACCCGGTCGGCGGCGTGTTCAAGGGCCGCGTGACCAACATCACCGAATATGGCGCGTTCGTCGAGCTCGAGGCCGGCATCGAGGGCCTGGTCCACGTCTCCGAGATGAGCTGGACCAAGAAGAACGTCCATCCGGGCAAGATCGTCTCCACCAGCCAAGAGGTCGACGTGGCGGTGATCGAGGTCGATGAGGAGAAGCGGCGCATCTCGCTCGGCCTCAAGCAGGCGCAGGCCAATCCGTGGCACGCCTTCGCCGAGAAGCATCCGGTGGGCACCGAGGTCGAGGGCGAGGTCAAGAATTCGACCGAGTTCGGCCTGTTCGTCGGCCTCGACGGCGACGTCGACGGCATGGTCCACATGTCGGACATCGCCTGGGGCGTGACCGGCGAGGAGGCCCTGAACCTTCACCGCAAGGGCGAGACGGTGAAAGCCGTGGTGCTCGACGTCGACGTCGAGAAGGAGCGCATCAGCCTCGGCATGAAGCAGCTCGAGCGCGGCGGGGTCGCCAAGGGCGGCGCGGCCGGTGCCGGCGCCGGCGCGGGCGGAGTGAACAAGGGCGAGACGGTCACCGTCATCGTGCTCGACGTCAAGGACGGCGGCTTGGACGTGCAGGTCGGCGACGACGGCGCGATGGGCTTCATCAAGCGCACCGATCTCGGCCGCGACCGCGACGAGCAGCGCCCCGAGCGCTTCCAGGTCGGCCAGAAGTTCGACGCTTTGGTGATCGGCTTCGACCGCTCGAAGAAGCCCAATTTCTCGATCAAGGCGCTCCAGATCGCCGAAGAGAAGCAGGCCGTCGCGCAATACGGATCCTCGGATTCCGGCGCGTCCTTGGGCGACATCCTCGGCGAGGCCCTCAAGCAAAAGAACGGCTAATTCCGTAGCGGCGGCGGGCGCGCCAAGGCGCCCGCCGTCACCTTTTCTGCCCGCTTTCGCCTACCCGATTGAATTTGTCGGCTTTTCCGTCCGCGTCCGATATTGATTTTTGTTGCTTTCGGTGCGACTGTCTCTCTGCAAATTGCGTGGGGGCGCGCGATATCCGGTTGGCACAAAGGGCCGGCCGCTGTTTCCTTGAGGAGGGGGGACGAAGTGATCCGATCCGAACTGGTTCAGAAGCTGTGCGACGACCATCCGGACTTGACCCTCAAAGAGGTCGAGCGTGTCGTCTCCGCTTTCTTCGATTCCATCATCGAACAGCTCCAGTCGGGCGGCCGCGTCGAGCTGCGCGGCTTCGGCGCCTTCTCGACCCGCGGCCGCGACGCGCGCAAGGGCCGCAATCCGCGCACCGGCGAGGCGGTCGACGTCTCGGCCAAGAGCGTGCCCTATTTCAAGCCGGGCAAGGAAATGCGCGAGCGCTTAAACGTCTGACGACGTTGACGTGACGCTCCGTGCGCTTCACGTCGGGTCCATGCGGACGTGGCGGAACCGGTAGACGCTGGAGACTTAAAATCTTCTGCCCTTCGAGGCGTGCGGGTTCGAATCCCGCCGTCCGCACCATGACCACCATTCAGTGATCAACCGGTCGTCGCGTCTCCCGCGGCCCATTCGCAGCGCGCCAGCGTGATCGGATCGAGGAACATGCCGCCCATCCGCCGGCCGATCTGCCAGCGCACCTGCGCCTCGACCCTGCCGATGCCGGGAATGTCGAGCGCGACGTAGGAGCCGATCCGGACCGGCTCGCCGCATTCGGCCATGAAGCCGGTGCTCGACATGTTGCGGACCTGGACGGGAATCCCCCCGCGGTTCTCGTCGGCGAGACTGGCCTTTCCCCCGCCCTCGACGCGCCGCTGACGCCGGGGCGTCAGGTCAGGGCCCAGCTCGTGGCCGGAGTGAAGATCGTCGGGGTTTCGGTCCATCGGCCGGACGTAATCCAGGTTGGTGAACGAGCCGTAAAAAAGCGCAGGAGATTTTGGCGCGCGGCATCGGCTATCGTTCGCTTCATGGCGATTCGAGCATCGTGCCAAGCCGCGCTGCTGGCGGCCGCGCTGGGCCTTGCCGGCTGCGGCGACGACGCGGCAGGGCCGATCAGGGTCAGCGCGATCGGCGCGCCGCCAGCGATCGCCAACCCGAACCTCCAGCCCCTCGACGCCCCGTCGGCATTTCTGACGGAGGCCGCGGCGCAGGGGCTCGTCCATTTCGACGCTGCCGGGGAGATCGAGCCGGCGCTCGCGCAAAGCTGGGTCGTCTCCAATGACGGCCTGCGCTACACCTTCCGCATCCGCCCCGCCCAATGGGCCGGGGGCGCGCCGGTCACCGCCCAGCAGGTGGCGCTGCGGCTGCGGGCGACATTGAGCAGGGCCAGCCGCAATCCGCTGAAGCCCGTGCTCGGCGCGGTCGCCGCGATCACGCCGATGACCGATCGCGTCCTCGAAATCTCGCTGCACGGCGCGCGGCCGAATTTCCTCCAGCTGCTCGCGCAGCCGGAAATGGCGATCCTCCAGGGCAATGTCGGGACCGGTCCCTATCGGGTCGCAGACTCGAACCTGGGCGAGGTGCGCCTGGCGCTGCCCCGCGGCGAAGACGAGGAGATCGCGCGCGAAAGCCCGGATGTCGAGCTGCGCGGCGAGGGCGGCGCGATGGCAGTCGCGCGCTTCGCCGAAGGGCGGGCCGACCTCGTGCTCGGCGGCACGGGCGGAGACCTGGCTTTCGCGCGGGCCGCCAATCTTGCCGCGAGCCGGCTCGTTTTCGATCCGGTGAACGGGCTGTTCGGGCTTGCCTTCACCAGCACGCTCGGCGATCCGGCAACCCGCCGCGCTTTGGCGATGGCCATCGATCGCGACGCCCTTGCCGCTGCGATCGGTGCGCCGCGGCTTGCCGGGCGCGCGGCGATCGTGCCCGCCGGTATTCTGGACCTCCCTGCTCCGGCCCAGCCGGACTGGGCGGCGCTTCCGATCGACGCCCGACGCAGCCGCGCGGCGCAGTCGCTGGCCGAGCTCCCCGCGCCGCTGCGCCTGCGCGTCGCCATGCCGTCGGGGCCGGGCTATCGCCTCGTCTTCGCCCATCTGAGACGCGACTGGCGGATGATTGGGGTCGAGGCCGAGGCGGTGGCGCCCGGCGCGCCCGCGGACCTCATCCTCATCGACCAGGTGGCCCCGGCCAACCTCGCCAGCTGGTACCTTCGCCATTTCGCGTGCGATGCCAGCGCGATCTGCGATCCTGCCGCGGATCAGGCCCTGCTCGCGGCCCGCGCCGCGCCCAACCCGGCGGAGCGCCAGGCCCACTTCGCCGAGGCCGACCGCATCCTTACCGAGCTTGCGCCGTTCATAGCGCTGACCGCGCCGGTGCGCTGGTCGCTGGTGTCGCCGCGATTGACGGGCTTCCGTCCCAATCCCTTTGCGCGCCACCAGGTCACGACCTTGATCGCGGAGCGCGAATGATGGCGATTAACCGGCAGGAATTCGAGCGAACGATGAACAGGCTGCCGCTCGGGCGGGACCCGGCCTCGGTACGGCAGCGGGTCGAGACGATGGAGAAGCTGCTCGAACGCGGCTTCAAGATTCCCGGCACCAATCAAAATTTCGGCCTCGACGTCGTGCTCGATCTCATCCCGGTGGTCGGCGACGTGATCGCCGCCGGCATGGGCGCGTGGATCGTCTGGGAGGCGAGCAACCTCGGCATGTCGAAATGGCAGATCGCCCGGATGAGCGGCAATGTCGGCGTCGATTTCCTGCTCGGCGCCATCCCCTGGATCGGCGCGATCCCCGATCTCTTCTTCCGCTCGAACACCCGCAACATCCGGATCGTGCGCAAATGGCTCGACAAGAACCATCCGGAGACCGCGGTGATCGAGGGCGAGGTGCTGGAGCGGCGCGAGCTCTAGCCAAAGACGCCGGGGTCGACGGGCGGCACACGCGAGAACCACGCTTCCGAATCTCCCCGGAGCAGCAGCCAGATCATCGCCGCCGACA
>Ga0190266_10000095_pt1 | contig 12617 bp, 9 predicted proteins | sample Popmic220T_FD_132448 | JGI IMG/M metagenome (GOLD analysis project Ga0190266, IMG submission 132448) | Populus adjacent soil microbial communities from riparian zone of Indian Creek, Utah, USA - 220 T | ecosystem: Environmental > Terrestrial > Soil > Riparian zone | place: USA: Utah | collected...
ATGTGGCTCGGCGCCGTCAGCGTCGCTCATTATCTCCGCCTGGAGCCGAAGGACCGCGTGCTCGGGGTGCTTCCGCTCAGCTTCGACTACGGCCAGAACCAGCTGTTCTCGACCTGGGCGGCGGGGGCTTGCGTGGTGCCGCTGGACTATCTCGCCGCGCGGGACGTCATCAGGGCGGTCGAGGCCCAGGGCATCACCACCCTGGCGGGGGTGCCGCCGCTGTGGGTCCAGCTGGTCGAGGCGCCCTGGCCGGCGGCTGCGGCGCTGTCGCTTCGGCGGCTCACCAACAGCGGCGGCCGGCTTCCGGTGTCGATCGTCCGCCGGCTGCGCGAGCTGTTCCCGGCCGCCGAGCTCTATCTGATGTACGGCCTGACCGAGGCGTTCCGCTCGACCTTCCTCGATCCGGCCCTCCTCGACGATCATCCGGATTCGATCGGAAGCGCCATTCCCTTCGCCGAAGTCATGACGTCAAAGCCGGACGGCACCCTCTGCGGGCCGGGCGAGGACGGGGAGCTGGTTCACGCCGGTCCGCTGGTGGCCAAGGGCTATTGGAACGATCCGGAGCGGACGGCGCAGCGCTTCAAGCCGGCGCCGGAGGGTTCGCGCTATGGCGGAATCGCGGTCTGGTCGGGCGACCGGGTCCGTCGGGACGAGCAGGGGCTGCTCTATTTCGTCGGCCGCGAGGATTCGATGATCAAGACGAGCGGCAACCGGGTCAGCCCGACCGAGGTCGAGGAAGCCGCGGTGGCGAGCGGGGTTGTAGCCGAGGCGGTGGCGCTGGGCGTCCCGGACGACCGGTTGGGCGAGGCGATCGCTTTGGTGGTGAGGGGGGAGGGGCCGGACGAGGCGCTGCGCAATTATCTTCGGCGCGAGTTACCGAATTTTATGCAGCCGTCGCATATCGTCTGGCGCGACGAGCTGCCGCGCTCTCCCAACGGCAAGCTCGACCGCGAGATCATCAAGAGCGAGCTGATGCGATGAGCAAGCCCATGGGGGCGATTCCGGAAGGCTTCACCGCCGAGGACGGCATGCTCCTGATCGGCGGCCGCCGGGCCGACTCGCTCGTCGAGGAGGCGGGGGATACGCCCTTGTTCGTCTATCATGTCGGCAAAGTTGCCGCGCAAGTCGAACTTTTCCGGCGTCACTTTCCCGGCGTCAATCTGCACTATGCCATAAAAGCAAATACTTATGAGCCATTACTGAGAAATGTTGCCAAGCTCGTCGACGGGCTGGACGTGGCCTCGGCCGGAGAGATGGAGGCGGCGCTGGCGAGCGGGACCGGCGCTTCGGACATCTCCTTCGCCGGCCCCGGCAAGCGCGACGACGAGATCGCCGCGGCGATCGCCGCCGGGGTCACGCTCAACCTCGAATCGGAAGGCGAGGCGGAACGCGCGCTGGCGATCGGGCGCGGCCAGGGGCGCCGGCCGAGGCTTGCCGTCAGGGTCAATCCCGACTTCGAGATCAAGGGCTCGGGCATGCGCATGGGCGGCGGCGCCAAGCCGTTCGGGGTCGATTCGGCGAGGGTTCCGGCCCTGATCCGCAAGGTGGTCGAAGATGGAGGAATGTGGCGAGGATTGCATATCTTTGCAGGTTCTCAGGCCTTGTCGCCACAATCGCTCATCGAAGCGCAGCGGTCGACGGTCGCGCTTGCAGCCGAGCTGGCCGAGGCGGCGGGAATGGCCCCGCCGCTCGTCAATCTCGGCGGCGGCTTCGGGATCCCCTATTTCGCCACCGAGGCGCCGCTCGACGTCGAGGCGGTCGGGGCGGCCCTGGCCGAGACCCTGGCGGCCCGCCCCGCCATCCTCGCCGAGACCGGCTTCGCGATCGAGCTCGGCCGCTGGCTGGTGGGGGAAGCGGGGGTCTATCTGACCCGGATCGTCGACCGCAAGCGGAGCCACGGCAAGACCTTCCTCGTCACCGACGGCGGAATGCACCACCAGCTCGCCGCCTCGGGCAATTTCGGTCAGGTCGTCCGGCGCAACTATCCGGTCGCGATCGCCTCGCGCTTCGGAGCGGAGGCGGAGGAGGAGGCGAGCATCGTCGGCTGCCTGTGCACGCCGCTCGACCGGCTCGCCGACGACGTCATGATCCCCCGGGCCGAGGTCGGCGACCTCGTCGCCGTCTTCCTCGCCGGCGCCTACGGAAGGTCGGCGAGCCCGGAGGCGTTCCTCGGGCATCCGCCGCCGCGGGAGATGGTGGTGGGGTGACTGGGTCATGCCGGACTTGATCCGGCATCCACCTTCTTCCTTCCAAGCGGCTGACAAGAAAGGTGGACCCCGGATCAAATCCGGGGTGACGGACAAGGGAATTAACTCTCGTCCGGCACCAGTCCCATTCCGGGACGCGCCTCTAAAGGCCATTGTTCCTAACGGTAATTTTACCTCTTCAGGCCATAGCGGACCCAAATCTCGCGTCCCTGACGTCAGGCGCGGATCCGCGGCGATAAGAAGAGGATCGGTTCCATGCGTTCACTGCCAGTCTCCACGCTCGCGCTCGCAGCCTGTCTCGGAGCGGCCGCCGCGGCCGACGCCAAGGGTCGGGAAAGCCTGCCCCCGGCGAGCTTCGTCGGCGCCGACGATGCCGTTCCCACCGAGAAATATGTGATCGGAGCCCTCGATCAGCTCAACGTGTTCGTCTGGCGCAACAGCGATCTCGGAGGCAAGGTCCAGGTCCGCCCGGACGGGATGATCACCACTCCGCTGATCCCGGACCTTCAGGCGGCGGGCAAGACTCCCGCGCAGCTCGGCGAGGACATCCGCCTCGCCCTCACCAAATATGTCGACGACCCGCGCGTGACGGTGATGGTCGAGAGCTTCCAGGGCAGCTTCAGCCAGCAGATCCGGATCGTCGGAGCGACCGAGAAGCCGGCCTCGCTTCCCTACCGGGCCAACATGACCCTGCTCGACGCGATGATCGCGGTCGGAGGCCTCTCCGAATATGCCGCCGGCAACCGCGCCCGGCTGATCCGCCACGACCGCTCGACCGGCACCCAGAAGGAATATGGCCTGAAGATCGCCCGCCTCCTCAAGAAGGGCGACTACAGCGCCAACGTCCGCCTCGAGCCGGGTGACGTCATCATCATCCCGGAGAGCATGTTCTAGGCCCGCGCCGGCCGCCGCCGCCCGCACGCGAACGCAAGGAATTCCAGGCCCGATGGACGGACTCTACGAACAGATCAGGATCGCGATCCACCAGGTCTGGCGCCGCCGCTGGCTGGCGCTGGCCGTCGCCTGGGGGCTGTGCCTGGTCGGCTGGCTGGCGGTCGCGCTCATCCCCAACACCTACGAATCCAAGGCCCGGGTCTTCGTCCAGATGCAGTCGATCCTGCCCAACCAGGTCGGGATCACCGTCCAGGAGCGGGAAGGGGATTTGAACCGGGTCAAGCAGACGCTGACGTCGAGCGAGAACCTCGCCAAGGTGGTGCGCCGCACCGAGCTCGCCGGGCTCGTCGCCGGCGAGCGCGACCTCGCCGTCCAGGTCGCGGCGCTGCGCGAGTCGATCAAGATCACCGCCCAGCCCGACAACATCTTCGAGATCAGCGCCACGGCGAGGGTCTCCGGCTTCTCCAACCGCCAGAACGCCAAGCTCTCCGCGGCGGTGGTCCAGGGGCTCCTCGACATCTTCGCCGAGCAGAACATCGCCGGCGACCGCGACGAGGCGAACCAGAGCCTCGCCTTCCTCGACCAGCAATTGAAGGAGCGCGAGAAGCAGCTCCAGGAGGCCGAGCAGAGCCGCGTCGAGTTCGAGCAGCGCTATCTCGGCCTTCTCCCCGGCGAAGGCTCGATCGGCTCCCGCATGGCCGCGGCGCGGACCGAGCTCGCCGGCATCGACCAGCAGCTGATGCAGGCGCAGAGCTCGCTTTCCGCGCTTCGCGGCCAGCTCGCCTCCACCCCGCCCTCGATGCCCTCGCTGGGCGGCGGCGACGGCGGCGCGCGCGGACAGCTCGCGGCCCTGGAGGGCCAGCTCGCCCAGGCCGCCGCCCAGGGCTGGACGGATTCGCATCCCGACGTGGTCAGGCTCCGCAACCAGATCGCCCGGCTGAGGCCGATCGCGGCGCGCGAGCCGGCCGGCGCCGGAACCATGGCCAACCCCTCCTACGTGTCGCTCCGGGCGATGGTCGCCGAGAAGGAGGGCCAAGTGAACGCGGCCGCGACCCGCAAGGCGCAACTCCAGGCCGACCTCGCCCAGCTCGGCAACCGCCAGGCCTCCGAGCCGGGAGTCGCCGCCGAGCAGGAGAAGCTCAACCGCAATTACGACGTCCTCAAGAAGCAATATGACAAATTGCTCGAGGACCGTGAGCAGGTCCGCCTGAGGAGCGACGTCAGAAGCCAGGTCGACGCGGTCAAGTTCAAGGTCATCGTCCCGCCCAGCCATCCCAGCGTACCGATGACCCCGAACCGTCCGCTGCTGCTCACCCTCATCCTGTTCGTCGGCCTCGGGGCCGGTGCGGGCGCGGCCTATGTGCTGGGCCAGATCCAGACCACCTTCCCGACCCAGACCCGCCTCGCCGAGGCGACCGGACTGCCGGTGCTCGGCTCGATCGGCGAGGTGTTCACCGAGGAAAAAAGGGCGCTGCACAGGCGGCGGCTGCTGTGGCTGGGAGGCGGGGCGGGAGCGCTGGGAGCGGCCTGGGCGCTGCTTCTGGCGGTCGAGTTCTGGCAGCGAAGCACGGTCGCGTGAGGGACAGCGAGATGAACAAGCACAGCCCCCTCAGCCGTTCGGGCTCGCTCCTCGAGCGGGCGGCGGAGCTTTACGGCTTCGGTTCGGCACCCGCCATTATGCCCAGCTCATCGGCCGAGGCTGCCCGGGCGGCGCCCGAGGCGGAGCGGGAGCGCGCGCCGGAGCCGAGGCCGGTTCCGCGGAGCTTCCTTCCGGCGGTGACCGAGGCCAAGGCCGAGGTGGACCGCAAGTCGCTCGGTGAAAAAGGCTTCATCGTCCCCGGAACCCCGGCCGGGCCGCTCGCCGAGGAGTTCCGGATCGTCAAGCGCCAGCTCCTGCTCGGAATGGGGGCGGGGAGCTCGGTGAACGCGGACAAGCGCCGGACGGTTCTGGTCTGCTCGGCCCAGCCCGACGAGGGCAAGACCTTCTGCGCGGTCAACCTCGCCCTCTCTCTGGCGGGGGAGCGCGACCTCGATGTTCTGCTCGTCGACGCCGACTTCCCGAAGCCGGAAGTGCTCTCGATCCTCGGGCTCGAAGCCCGCGGCGCCGGCTTCGTCGACGCCCTGGCGGATCCCTCGCTCGATCCGGAGCGGCTCGTCGTCCCGACGGACATAAGCGGCCTCTCGGTGATGCCGGCGGGGCGCTACGAGAACGACGTCCCCGAGCTGCTCGGCTCCGATCGCACGGCGCGGGTGCTGGAGCGGCTGACCGAAGGCCGGCCCAAGCGGGTGGTCCTGTTCGATTCCCCGCCGGCGCTGATGGCCTCGGCGGCGGCGGCGCTTGCCGCCCATGTCGGCCAGCTCGTGCTCGTCGTCCGCGCCGACCAGACCCACGAGGCGGATTTGAAGGAGGCCGTCGGCCTGCTTTCCGGCTGCCCCCAGATCAGCCTGCTGCTCAACGGCACGGGCTTCGCCGCCACCGGCCGCCGGTTCGGCTCCTATTATGGATACGGCCAATGAAACAGCCTGTCTTCCAGAGGCTTGCAAGCCGAAGCTGGCTCATAGTCGCAGCCGCCGCGGGGGTCAGCCTGGCCGTCGGGGCGGTCGCCGTCCAGGGCGAGCCGCGCTCCAGCATCCACCCCTATCTCCAGGTCGAGCAGGTCGCGACCATGGACTTCGACCGCGGCGAGGTGCTCACCTATACCGGCGTCGGCGGCGGCGTCGACGCCTCCATCGCCACCCGGCGGATGCAGGCGACGATCAGCGTCGACTATCAGCACAGGGTCGGCTGGAACGACCGGCTCAACGACCATGACGTGGTCAGCGGCCTCGCCGCCGCCCATTTCGAGGCTGTCCCGGGCGTCCTCAGCATCGACGCCGGCGCCATGGCGGCGCGCACCCATTCCGACATCAGGCTGCCGGTGGCGGCGGTCCGGACGATCGACAGCGCCAACGTCGCCGAGATCTACAGCGCCTATGCGGGCCCGACCCTGACCACCCATGCCGGACCGGTGTCGGTCGGAGCCAGCTACCGGCTCGGCTACGTCAAGGTCGACGACCACAGCCTCGCCGGGGCGGACCTCCCGCCCGGCGCCCCCCGGGTCGACCGCTATTCGAGCAGCATTGTCCACAACGCCACGGTCAGCTTCGGAATGGCGCCGGGCCGGCTTCCCTTCGGCTGGACGGTCGGCGCGGGCTATGTCCGCGAGGACATGAACCGGCTCGATTCCAATTTCGAGGCCAAATATGTCCGCGGCGACGTCGTCGTCCCGGTCTCGCCGACCCTCGCCGTCACCGGCGGCGTGGGCTACGAGACGATGCAGGGCTCGCAGCAGGATTTCCTTCGCGGCCCCGGCGGGCTGCCGGTGCTGACGCCGGGGGGCAACCTCATCCCGGATCCCTCGAGGCCGCGCCTCAAGACCGTCGACCAGGACGGGGTGATGTGGGACGCGGGCATCCTCTGGCGGCCGAGCCCGAGGACCGAGCTCCAGGCCCGGGCCGGGTGGCGCTACGGCGGCGAAAGCTTCACCGCCTCGCTCTCGCACAAGATCAACAGCCGTTCCGCGCTCAACGCTTCCGTCTATGACAGCGTAAGCAGCTTCGGGAGGCTTTTAATAGCCGATCTCAACGGCTTGCCGACGAAGTTTCAGACTCCGCCGGGAGGCAGCCTGACCGGCGCCGGCTGCGTCTTCGGCAACGATCCGGGCACCGGCCGCTGCTTCGGCGACGCCTTCCAGTCGATCAGCAACTTCAACTTCCGAAACCGCGGCGCGAACTTCCAATATTCGTCGGTCCGCGGGCCGTGGACGATGGGGCTCGGGGCCGGCTATTCCAATCGCCGTTATCTGGCGCCCGACAGCAGCCTGTTCGCCTTGAACGGGGTGACCGACCAGAGCTTCAGCCTGCAGGGCAATCTCGGCCGCCGGCTGACCCGCAGCTCCGGCTACGACCTCAACGCCTATGCCGCCTGGTTCGACAGCGGGATCAGCGACGCCGACGCCAGCTTCGGCGCCGGCCTCACCGGGCGCTATTATCGCAACGTCTTCCGCGACCGGCTCCAGGCGCAGGTCTCGGCGGGCCTCTACACCACCCAGGCCGGGGAGTTCGACGCCAGCTACGGCTCGATCCTGGTCGGCCTGCGCTACACTTTCTAAGGGACGGCAAGAATGTACACCGACCATTACGGCCTCGCCGAGCGCCCCTTCCAGCTGACCCCGGACGCGCGCTACTGGTATGAGAGCCGGACCCACAAGAAGGCGATGGCCTATCTCGGCTACGGCCTCGCCCAGGGCGAGGGCTTCATCGTCATCACCGGCGAGATCGGCGCCGGCAAGTCGACCCTCGTCGCCCATCTGATGGCGACGATCGACCGCGAGCGCCTCAACGCGATCAGCCTCGTCTCGACCCAGGTCGAGGGCGACGACATGCTCCGCCTCGCCGCCCAGGGGCTCGGGCTGGAGACCGGCGGGGTCGCCAAGGCGCAGTTGCTCGACCGGATCGAACAGAGGCTTCGCGAGGAAGCGGGGCGGGGCAAGCGCACCCTGCTGATCGTCGACGAGGCCCAGAACCTCCCGGTCTCCGCCCTCGAAGAGCTGCGGATGCTGTCGAACTTCACCAGCCAGGGCCGCGCGCTGCTCCAGATCTTCCTGCTCGGCCAGCCCGAGTTCCGCGACCGGGTCGCGGCCGAGGACGGCCTCGAGCAGCTCCGCCAGCGGGTCATCGCCAGCCATCATCTCGAGGCGATGGAGGCGAACGAGGTCGAGCCCTACGTCGTCCATCGGCTGGCGGTCGCCGGCTGGAAGGGCCGGCCGGGCTTCGAGCCGGAGTCCTTCCCGGCGCTCTACCGGCACAGCGGTGGAGTCCCGCGCAAGCTCAACCAGCTCGCCAACCGGCTCCTCCTCTACGCGTCGGTCGAGCGGCTCGAGACGATCGGCGGCAATGACGTCGAGGCGGTGGCGGCCGACATGGCCGCCGACCGGCCGGAGAGCGGCTCGAAGCGGGTGCTGCCGCTGCGCCGGGCCGTCGAAGCGGCGGGGGCCGCGGGCGACGTCTCGCTCGAGCGGCGGATCGCGGCGATCGAGGTGCGGCTGGACGAGCAGGAAGCGGCGGTTCGCCGGGTCTTGACCGTCCTGCTCGACTGGGTCGAGAACGAAAGCCAGCCGCGCCGAAGCAATGCGGCTTGAGCCATATGATCCTCCCCGCGCGAAGCGTGGGGAGGGGGACCACCCGAAGGGTGGTGGAGGGGTAATTGGAACAGGTCTGCGCCATCTACCCCTCCACCAGGCTTCGCCTGGTCCCCCTCCCCAAGCGAAGCTTGGGGAGGATAAAATGCTGAACGCCCTTTCGGTGGACGTCGAGGACTGGTTCCAGGTCGGGGCGTTCGAGGGCGTCATCGGCCGCGACCAGTGGGACGGGCTCGAGCAGAGGGTCGAGCGCAACGGGGCGGCGGTGCTCGACCTGTTCGCCGAGGCCGGGGTCAAGGCCACCTTCTTCACTTTGGGCTGGGTCGCCGAGCGCTATCCGGCGCTGATCCGGCGGGCGGCCGAGGCCGGGCACGAGATCGCCAGCCACGGCTGGGACCATCGGCGGGTCTTCACCCTGGGCGAGGCCGGCTTCAGGGCCGATCTGCGCCGGGCCCATGCCGCCATCGCCGAAGCCTCGGGGGTGGAGCCGAGGGGCTACAGGGCGCCGAGCTTCTCGATCGACGCCCGGACGCCCTGGGCCCACCCGGTCCTCGCCGAGGAGGGCTATGCCTATTCGTCGAGCGTCGCTCCGATCGCCCACGACCATTACGGCTGGCGCGAGGCGCCGCGCTTCGCTCATCGGCCGCTCGCCGATTCCGGCCTGATCGAGCTTCCGGTGACCACCGTCGAGCTCGCCGGGCGGCGGATGGCCGCCGGCGGCGGCGGTTTCTTCCGGCTTCTGCCCTATCGTTTCTCGAGCTGGGCGATCGACCGGGTGAACCGCGAGGATAAGCGGCCGGCTGTCTTCTATTTCCACCCCTGGGAGATCGACCCCGGCCAGCCGCGGGTGGCCGGGGCGCCGCTCAGGTCCCGGCTTCGTCATTACAGCCGGCTCTCCGCGATGCGGCCCAAGCTTCTGAAATTGCTCGAAGCGCACGCATGGGGGCGGACCGACCAGGTGGTCGAGCGCGAGCGGGAGAGGCTGCCATGACCCTGCACCGGCCGATCGCCACCGCCGCGGTCCGGACCGCCGACCTCGGCGACCCGACCGAGCGCGCCCGGATCGATTGCTACGTCGCCGAACATCCGGAATCGGTCTTCTTCCACCGGCCGCAATGGAGCCTCGCGGTCGAGCGGGGCTGCGGCCAGCGGGCGCATTACCTGGTCGCCGAGCGGCCCGGCGGGGCATTGGCCGGCTGCCTCCCGCTCACCGACGTCCGCTCGGCCCTGTTCGGCCGGGCTTTGGTCTCGACCGGCTTCGGCACCGGCGGCGGAGTCATCGCCGACGACCGCGCCGCCGAGGCCGCGCTGCTGGGCGCCGCGGCCGGGCTGGCCGACCGGCTCGGCTGCCCGGCGCTGGAGCTTCGCGGCGGCCGGTTCCCCGAGGATTATGCGGTGCGCGACGACGTCTATGTCGGCTTCGCCATGGACCTGCCCGAGGGGGAGGAGGCGATCCTCAGATCGATCAAGCGCCGCCATCGCGGGGTCAGACGGGCTCGGGCGCTGGACCTCGGGGTGCGGATCGGCGCCGGGCCGCGGGACCGGTCGGATTTCTTCCGGGTCTATGGCGAATCGACGCGCAACCTCGGCTCGCCGGTCTTCTCGCGCCGGCTGTTCGACTCGATGCTCGACCTGTTCGGCGAGGAGGCCGACATCGTCACCGTCTTCAACGGCGCCGAGCCGGTGGCGAGCGTCCTCAATTTCTACTTCAAGGGCATCGTCCACCCTTATTGGGGCGGCGGGACGATGGCGGCGCGCGACTGCTTCGGAAGCGAGCTCATGTATTTCGAGACGATGTGCCACGCCTCGAGGCGCGGCTGCACCCGCTTCGACTTCGGCCGCTCGAAAGTCGGAAGCGGCAACCACAGCTTCAAGATGAACTGGGGCATGGAGCCCGAGCCCCTGCGCTACGGGATCCGGACCGCGCCGGGCGCGGCGCCTCGCGACATCAACCCGCTGAGCCCGAAGAACCGGCTCAAGGTCGAGGCCTGGAAGAGGCTTCCGCTGTGGGCGGCGAACCGGCTCGGGCCGCTCCTCGCCAGGGGCCTGGGCTGATGGAGACCCTGTTCCTGGCCCACCGGATCCCGTTCCCCCCCGACCGGGGCGACAAGATCCGGACGTTCCACGAGCTCAGGCACCTCGCCGGGCTCGGGCCGGTCCACCTCGCCTGCCTCGCCGACGACGAGGAGGATGCCGCCAACCTTGCCGGCCTCCGCGAGGCGATCGGGCCGGCGCTGGGCGAGGCCCATGTCGAGGTCCGGCGGACGTCGCGGGTGGCCGCGGGCGCCCGCGCCCTGGTCGAGGGCAGGCCGGTGTCGCTCACCCTGTTCGACAGCGCCGGGCTTCGCGGCTTCGTCGGGCGGATGCTGGCGAACGGGCGGATCGGAACGGTCTTCGCTTTCTCGGGGCAGATGGCGCAATTCGTCCCCGAGGGGGTTCGCGCGCGCTTCGTGATGGACTTCGGCGACGTCGATTCGGCCAAGTTCGAGGCCTATGGGACCGAGGGCGGAGCGATGGCCGCGATCCACCGCCGCGAGGGCCGGCTGCTCGCCGCCTTCGAGCGGTCCGTCGCCGGGCGGGCCGACGTCAGCCTGTTCGTCAGCGAGGCCGAGGCGGAATTGTTCAGGCGGCGGAGCGGGCTGGAGGGGGCCGACGTCCGCGCCCTGCAGAACGGGGTCGACCTCGATTATTACGACCCGGAGGCCGGCTTCGCCAGGATCGGGGAAGGCGGACCTCTGATCGTCTTCACCGGCCAGATGGATTACGCGCCCAATATCGACGCGGTGCGCTGGTTCGCGGGCGAGGTGATGCCGAGGCTTCCCGAAGCGCGATTCGCGATCGTCGGGCGCAAGCCGCCGGAGGCCGTGCGGAGGCTCGCCGGGCCGCGGGTCGTCGTCACCGGGGCGGTTCCCGACGTCCGTTCGTGGCTGGCCGCGGCCGACGTGGTCGCGGCTCCGCTCAGGATCGCCCGGGGAATCCAGAACAAGGTGCTCGAGGCGATGGCGATGGCGCGGCCCGTGGTCGCCTCGCCGGCCGCCTTCGAGGGGATCGAGGCGGAGCCGGGCCGCCACCTTCTCGTCGCCGGGACGGCCGAGGCCCAGGCGGAGGCGATAAACGGGCTGCTCGGCGATCCGGAGCGGGCGCGGCGGCTCGGCGAGGCCGCACGCCGCCGGATGGAGCAGGCCTATCGCTGGGAGGCCCGGCTGGCGCCGCTCGCCGGGATAATCGGCGCCGCTCCGCGCCGGGCGGCGGCATGACGGCGGTCCTCCCGGTCCGCCGGGCCGAGCCGCTCGACTCGGCCTGGCGAGCCCATCTCGCCGCGGTCGGCGCCGCCGGGGCCGCGATCCTTCTCCTCTTCGCCGGCGATGCCGTCGACATGGCGAGGCTCTGGTGGAGCAGCAGCACCTTCAACCATTGCTTCCTGGTCGGGCCGATTATCCTCTGGCTGGTCTGGCAGCGCCTGCCCGAGCTCAGGGCGCTGGCGCCCCGGGCCTGGGCGCCCGGCCTCGCCCTGGTCGCCGCCGGCGGGCTCGGCTGGCTGCTCGGCGAGGCGGGCAATATTGCCCTGTTCCGCCATTTCGGGCTGGTGCTGATGCTTCAGGGCACGGTGATCGCCGGGCTCGGCAAGGCGGTGTCGAGGGGGATCGCCTTCCCGATCTTTTACGCTTTCTTCCTGGTGCCGTTCGGCGAGGAGCTGGTCGGGCCGTTCCAGACCCTGACCGCGAAGATGAGCATGGCCCTGCTCGCCCTGACCGGGGTTCCGGCCCATATCGAGGGCATCTTCATCTCGACCCCGAGCGGGCTGTTCCGGGTCGCCGAGGCCTGCTCGGGGGTGAGGTTCCTGGTCGCGATGGCGGCGCTCGGGGCGCTCGCCGCCAATCTCTGCTTCCGCTCCTGGCCGAGGCGGCTGCTGTTCGTCGCCTTCGCGCTCGCGGTGTCGGTGCTGGCCAACGGGGCGAGGGCGTTCGGCACCATCTACATCGCCTGGTGGACCGACAATGAGGTCGCCGTCGGGATCGACCATATCGTCTACGGCTGGGTGTTCTTCGCCATCGTCATCGCCCTGATCGCGGCGGCGGGCTGGCGCTTCATGGACCGGGCGTCCAACGCGCGCTGGTTCGATCCGGCCGAGCTCCAGGCCACCGGCACCGGGCCCTCGCCGCCCGCCCGCGCACTTCAGACGGCGGCGATCGCCGTCGCCCTCGCCGCCGCCGGGCCCCTGTGGTCGGGCGCCGTCGCCGCCGCCGGGACCCGCGCCGTGCCCGAGGTCGACCTTCCCGAGGTGTCCGGCTGGACCCGGCTGCCCCCGGCAGGCGACTGGCAGCCGCATTTCGAC
>Ga0190266_10000096_pt1 | contig 12612 bp, 10 predicted proteins | sample Popmic220T_FD_132448 | JGI IMG/M metagenome (GOLD analysis project Ga0190266, IMG submission 132448) | Populus adjacent soil microbial communities from riparian zone of Indian Creek, Utah, USA - 220 T | ecosystem: Environmental > Terrestrial > Soil > Riparian zone | place: USA: Utah | collected...
ATGGATCTTGGAGCGCCATGGCACCGCCGTGGCGGTGATGCCCGAACACGGTGGGCAGATTTGATGACAGAGCTGCTTCGACTTGAGGCGTGCAGTGTCGTTCGCCAAGGGCGATCCGCCCCGGTGATACGTGATGTCTCTCTGACTGTGTCGACCGGCCAACATCTCCTGATCAGGGGGTCGTCCGGCGCCGGTAAGACGACTCTAGCGCTTGTCATTGCAGGGTTGCTCAAACCCACCCGTGGACGAAGAATCCCATCGTCGGCGATGCGCAAGCATCGGGCGCCCATCAGGATGGTTTTCCAAGATCCATTCGCGTGCATGAATCCGCGGTGGCGCGTAGGCGAATGGTTGAAGGACAATCATTCCCTGCCAGCAAGCCCCAGCTGCGCTGAACTTTGCGGCCAACTGGACTTGGACCTGAATCTCCTCGACAAATATCCGCTGGAACTGTCCGGAGGCGAGTGTCAGCGGTTCAATCTCGTCGGAGCGCTTCTGGGAAATCCCCTATTGCTCATCCTCGACGAAGCAGCATCCATGGTGGATGCGAAGGCCGCTCACGCCATGGAATCGCTGGTGCAATCGTGCCGGGAGCGTCTGAACATGGCGATCATCGCCATCGAGCACAACGCCGAGATCTCGGAGCCTCAGCTTAGCATCCAGCACGGCTGAATCGCTGCAGTTTCGCCGCGGCCTGAACCATGCGGATTGGCGTCCTTCAGCCGCTCAGAAAGACAGGGCCTCGGGGCGGCTCGATTTTCGCAATGCGCTCTTTCGAGCCTCTGCGGCCCAATGGAAACCCGCCACACCTCGCACGGGCGCGCATCGTAGCGCCGCTCGCACGACGAGAACCCAATGGATGACGATATCGCCCGCGCCGCGCGTGCCAAGAAGGGAAGTCCCTTCCTGTCGAGCGAGCAGGCGGCATTCTATCTCGGTCTGAGCGCGCGCAAGCTTCAGGCGATGCGCGGCTCCGGCACCGGGCCGCGCTTTCGCCGGCACAGCCGCTATGTCCGCTATCATATCGACGACCTCGACAATTGGTCGAAGGGCGTCTCCGGCGGGGCCGTTCAAGATGCCTGATCCCCGCGACCTCACGCTCTTTCAATGGGGCGAGGAGCTTCGCCGCCGCCGGCTTGCCCGGCGCGCCGGGCGCCTGAGGACGGTGGTCACCGCGGGCGCCGCGGTCGCAGTGACAGCGCTGGCCGCGACCATGATGTGGCCGCCACGTCCGCTGCTCGTCTGGAATGCCAGCGCGAGCAGCCCGCTCGGCCTCTATCTGGTTCACTCGCCGCGCGAACTTGCGCCGGGGGACATGGTGGTTGCCTGGCCCCCTGCGGATGCCCGCCGGCTCGGCTCCGAGCGCCACTATCTGCCAGCTAACGTGCCGCTGGTGAAGCGGGTCGCGGCCGCCGGCGGGGCCCGTGTCTGCGCTGTCGGCGAGGCAATCTTCCTCAACGGGCATCTCGCGACGCGGCGTCGCACCGATGACGGCGCCGGGCGGCCATTGCCCTGGTGGACCGGGTGCGAGGATTTACGCGAAGGCGATCTTTTCCTCCTGACGCCCGGTGCGCCGGACTCGTTTGACGGCCGCTATTTCGGAATCACCCGTGAAAGCGATGTGGTCGGAGCGGCAAGGCTGATATGGGCCCGCTGAACCTTGCCGCGCTTGTGCTGGCGCTCGCCGGCGCCGCGCCGGCGACCGCCGATCCCGTCGACCGCTGGTCCGACCATATCGCCGAGGCCTCGAGCCGCTTCGGCATTCCGGAGGCCTGGATCCGGCGCGTCATGCGCGCGGAAAGCGGCGGCCGGGCCACGCTCAATGGCCGGCCGATCGTCAGCCATGCGGGTGCGCAAGGGCTCATGCAGTTGATGCCGGGGACCTGGCGCGCGATGCGCGACGCCTACGGTCTCGGTGCCGACCCGCACGACCCGCGCGACAATATCGTCGCCGGAACCGCCTATCTGCGACTGATGTACGACCGGTTCGGTTATCCCGGGCTGTTCGCGGCCTATAATGCCGGGCCGGGTCGCTATGCCGGGCATCTGGCGACCGGCCGGCGGCTCCCGGCCGAGACAGTCGCTTATTCCGCCGCCGTCGGCGGCGTGCAGCCGGGGCGCGAACCGGCTGCTCGGGAAGAACCGCGCGCCGCCGCGATCTTCGTCACGCTCGCTGCCCCCCGTCCGCAAGAGCATGTTGCGGCCGCGCCGCCGCCCGCGTCGAGCGCGCTCTTCGTGCAGCTGAGCACCGCCTCCGCCCGTTCCGAGTGACCTGTAGGGACCTCCGGCGGGAAGGCTGGCGCCGAACCGCCCCTCCAAGAGGGGAGGGTGCCGATGAATGCGTGGGCGGAATGTCGAAGGAGGCAGGCATGCATCGACCAACCAACGCGGACAACTCGACATCGCTTGAAGTCGAGGGGCAGGAGATCGTCGAGCGGCTGGGTGGTGAATGGAGCCCAAAAGGCGGCATGTGCCGCTGTCCGGCCCATGACGACCGCACGCCCTCACTGAGTGTGCGCCCGGGCGCGCGCCGGCTGCTCTTCCACTGCTTCGCCGGCTGCGAGACCATTCGGGTGATCGCAGCGCTCGGCGCGCTCGGGATGCTTCGGGCCGGACGCAAGGCCCACCATGGCGTTGGCCCGGCGCCCGTCGAGGCCGATCGGCGCAACGCCGGCGCCGCGGCACGGCTCTGGGCGGCCGCCCGCCCGATCGAGGGCTCGCCGGCCGAGTCCTATCTTCGAGGCCGGCGCCTCATGCTGGCGGTCTCGGATCTGCGCTATCATCCACGCGTGCCCTATGGCCGGGGCGCGCTTGCCATCTTCCGGCCGGCGATGCTCGCCGCGGTGCGCGACAACGCCGGGTTGGTTGCCGTGCATCGAACCTTCCTCGATCCGCGCACCGCCGGGCTCGCCGATCTCGCTTTGCCAAAGCGCGCGCTCGGTCGGCTCGGGCAGGGCGCTGTCCGGCTCTTTCCGCCCGGCGACGGCATGCTCGGCTGGGCAGAGGGGGTCGAAAATGCGATGGCCGCGGCCTCGCTCTTCGACATCCCCTGCTGGGCGACGCTCGGCACCGAGCGTTTCGCCCGTGCCGCGCTTCCAACGGGCATCACCCGCCTGATCCTCTTCCTCGACAATGATGCCGGCGGGCGCCGCGCCGAGACGCTTGCGCGCGAAGCACATCGGGGCTCGGCGGTCGAGATCGAGGCGCGCTACCCGCGCGCCGCCGGCGCCGACTGGAACGACGTGCTCCTCGAGCGCACCCGCTGATCGGCTGAACCAGAGGGGAGGAAGCGGCGGAACGCTGGACCGGCAGGGCGATGGTCGCCTGGCCAAGCCAGTGGAGACCCGACATGCAGCTCGCGCTTGCGCCCCTGGGCGGCGACGCCCCAGATCCAATCCTCCAGGCCGCCGGGATACTCGCCGGAATGATGGCGACCGACCGTCCGATCGGGCGGGACATCCTCAGCGGCCTGATGACGAACGCGACCGGCCGCTCCGATGCCGAGGGCGGCTGGACCCTACGCGACGCCTATGACGCGCTCGAGCTCGCGCAGGTCTTGTTCGTCACCGGGCCCTGTTCGCCGCTCGATGATCGCGATCCGGCCGCGACGCTCGCTCGTCTGGAGACGCTGGCCGGCGCCCTGCCGACCCAGAGCCATCGCGCGGAAGCGCAGCTTGCGCTCCAGGCCTTCTCGACGCCGCTGCCGCTGGCTTGGCTGGTGGGTCGCGCGGGCCGCGCGACAGGCGCCGACCTCCTGCTCGAGCCATCGGCCGGAACCGGTCTGCTCGCCTGCGCGGCGGCGCGCACCGGCTGCCGACTCCACCTTAACGAGATCGATCCCGGCCGGCGGCGCTGCCTCGCCGCGGCTTATCCCGCCGCCTCGCTCAGCGGTCATGACGGCGAGCTGATCGACGACTTGCTCGATCCGGATATCCGCCCGAGCCTGGTTCTCATGAACCCGCCTTTCGCGCGCGCCCTCGGGCGCGGCGAGGACCGCTACGCAGCCGCGCGGCATCTGGTCGCCGCGCTGACTCGGCTCGCGCCCGGCGGACGGCTGGTCGCGATCATGCCGGAAAGCTTCAGCGAGGCCGGGACGGGCAGGGCGCTTCGGACCAGGGCCGACGGTCAGGCGGAGCTTCGCCTCGACGCATTGCTGGCCCGGGGCCTGTTCGCCAAACATGGAACGGGGATCCCCGTGCGGTTCCTTGTCTACGACAAAGGGCCGGACGCTGGAGCGCCGGCGCGCGCCGAGGCCCAAGGGCTGGAGCAGCTCCTCGACCTCGTCGAAGCGCTTCCGGCCCGCGCCTCGCCCGGTCTTGAGCCGCGCCCGCCGCGCGCGGTAAGTCTCTCGCTCTTCGCGCGCCGCGCCAGACCGATCTCGCCTCCCGAGCCGTCGCGCGCCGCCGTCCCGAACCGCGCCTGCGAGCCGCTCGCCTACCGAACGCTCGACGAACCCGCGCCGGTCGCCGCCCAGGTCGGGCTCTATCTGCCCTATCGGCCAAGCCGGGTGGCGATCCCTGGCTCCTCGCCGCATCCGACGCCGCTGGTGGAATCGCTCGCCATGGGCTCGATTGCCGCCCCCATGCCCGCGCACGTCCCGAGCCTTCCCGCCGGTCTGGCCTCCAACGGCGCCCTGTCCGAAGCGCAGCTCGAGACCCTCATTTATGCCGGCTCGGCGTTCGAGCGGGATCTGCCGGGCCTGTTCGTGGCGGCGCACGAAGGCTGCCAGCTCACCGCCGACGAGGCCGGGTCGCCATATCGCTTCGGCTATTTTCTGGGCGACGGCACCGGGGCCGGGAAGGGCCGCCAGGTCGCCGCCATCATCCTCGACCAATGGCTTCGCGGCAATGGCCGCCACATATGGCTGAGCAAGAACGAGACACTTCTGGAGGATGCTCGGCGCGACTGGTCGGCCCTTGGCGGACTCCCGCTCGACATCCAGCCCTTGTCGCAATGGAAGCTTGGCGCGCCGATCGGCATGGATCGGGGGATCTTGTTCGTCACTTATCCGACGCTCCGCTCGGGCCGCGCCGATGCCACGCGCCTGAGGCAGATCCTCGATTGGGCGACCTCCGAGTTCGAGGGGGTCGTCGCGTTCGACGAGGCGCATGCAATGGCCAATGCGGCCGGCGGCGAGGGCAGCCGGGGCAAGGTCAAGGGCTCCGAGCAGGGCGTCGCCGGCGTCAGGCTCCAGAATCTGCTGCCGCGCGCCCGCATCCTCTACGCCTCCGCTACCGGCGCCTCGGACATCAACAACCTCGCTTATGCGATGCGGCTCGGCCTGTGGGGCCCGGAGACCGCTTTCGCCGACCGGAGCGCGTTCGTCGCCGCGATCCGAGACGGCGGCATCGCCGCCATGGAGCTGGTCGCCCGCGACTTGAAGGCGCTCGGACTCTACACCGCCCGGGCACTCTCCTTCGCCGGCGTCGAATATGACGTGCTCGAGCACCGGCTGACGGCTGAGCAGACAAGCATCTACGACGCTTATGCCGACGCCTGGGCGATCATCCACGCCAATCTCTCGGTCGCGCTGGAGGCGACCCGCGTGGTCGACGGCGCGACCGGCGCCACCCTGAACGCGAACGCCAAGTCCGCGGCACTGTCGCGCTTCGAGGGGTGCAAGCAGCGCTTCTTCGGCCAGCTGCTGCTCTCGATGAAGCTGCCGAGCCTGGTTCCGGCGATCGAGGCGGACGTCGCGGCGGGGCGAGCGGTGGTCGTCCAGCTCGTCTCGACGGCCGAAGCGATGCTCGGCCGTCGGCTCGCCGAGCTCGGCGCGGCGGAGCGGGAATCGCTCGAGATCGATCTCTCTCCGCGCGAATATGTGATCGACTATCTCACCGCCGCCTTCCCGACCCGGCAGATGCGCGTCTTCACCGACGATGAGGGCAATGTCCGCTCCGAACCGATGTCGGACGGGGAGGGGCGACCCTTGCACAGCCAGGAGGCCATGCGCGCGCGCGACGAACTCGTCGAGCAGCTTTGCGCGCTGCCGGCGATCGGGACCGCGCTCGACACATTGATCGAGCGGTTCGGAACCGAAGCTCTGGCCGAGGTCACCGGCCGGACCCGCCGCCTCGTGGTCGCCGCCGACGGTCGCCAGAGACTCGAGAACCGGACCGCGCGCTCCAACCTGGTCGAGACCGACGCGTTCATGCGCGGCGACAAGAAGATCCTGATCTTCTCCGACGCTGGCGGCACCGGACGAAGCTATCATGCCTGCCTCGGCGCTGCGAACCAGGCGCGGCGTATCCACTATCTGCTGGAGCCCGGCTGGCGCGCCGACGCCGCCATCCAGGGGCTTGGCCGCACCCATCGCACGCGCCAGGCCTCGGCGCCTTTGTTCCGGCCGGTGACCACCGACGTGCGCGGCGAGCGGCGGTTCATCTCGACGATCGCGCGGCGGCTCGACTCGCTTGGCGCGCTGACCCGCGGCCAGCGCCAGACCGGCGGCCAGAATCTGTTCGATCCGGCCGACAATCTCGAAAGCCGCTACGCCAAGGATGCGCTCGTCGGCTGGTACCATCTGCTGTTCGCGGGCAAGCTCGGCTCGGTCACGCTCGAGCGGTTCCAGGATCTCACCGGGCTGAAGCTCGAGGGCGAGGACGGCGCGCTTTGCGACGATCTTCCGCCGATCCAGCGCTGGCTGAACCGGCTGCTCGCCTTGCGCATCGCCCTCCAGAACGCGATCTTCGACGAGTTCCTCGGGCTGGTCGAAGCCCGGGTCGCGGCCGCGCGGGATGCCGGAACGCTCGATCTTGGTGTGGAGACGGTGCCGGTCGACGGCTTCGAGATCTTCGAAGACCGGATCATCCGCACCGATCCGCGCTCGGGCGCCACGACCCACCTGCTGCGCATCGAGCTTGCCCGAAGGTTTCGACCGATGACCCTCGAGCGCCTGCGCGCGCTCAGCGAGTCCCGTCCTGACGCGGTGCCGACGCTGAACAGGCGATCGGGCAAGTCGGCGCTCCGGATCAAGGCGCGCAGCCTGATGTCCGAGGAAGGCCTGCCGATCGCGCGCTACGAGCTGATCCGCCCGGTGAAGCGCGAGCATCTGTCGTGCGACCGGCTGGATGAGACCAGCTGGGAGGCGGCGCCGCGCGAGAGGTTCGAGCGCGCCTGGCAGGCAGAGGTCCGGGAGGCGGAGGCGACGCTTCGCCGCGAGACGCTCCATCTCGCCACCGGCCTTCTTCTACCGGTCTGGGACAAGCTGCCGGACGACCATGTCCAGGTGATCCGGATCGCGGCCGACGATGGCCGCTCCTTGCTCGGCCGCGAGATTCCGGCCGCATGTCTTGGCGAGCTTGGAGCGAAGCTCGGGCTCGACATCGCGCTCGATGTGCCGCCCGGCGAGCTAGCCGCCACTGTGCTTCGCTCGGGCAAGCCCGTGCCGTTCCGCGGCGTCGAGGAGCTCCTGCTCAAGCGCTCGCTGGTCAATTCGAGCCAGCGTCTCGAGCTTGCCGGCTTCTCGGCCGCGCGCCTGCCCTGGTACAAGGCGCAGGGCTGCTTCACCGAGATCATCCGCTACCAGACGCGCTTGTTCGTGCCCGTGGACCGGGCCGCGGCCGTGCTCGAGCGGCTGGTCTAGGAGCGGCCATGTGGCGGATCTCGCAGTTGCCGCAGCGGGGTCGCTCCCCGGAATCCCCGATTGCGGCGGAGCGACCCTCAGTCGCTAATGCGCCTCCGCAGCAACCGCAGCGCGGACACCAAGTGGTGGGTGCGCTCCTTGAGCTCGGCGAGCCTGGCGCCGGCTTCGCGCTCATCCAGAGCCAGCGAAGTGCGGTCCGCCTTTCGCGCGCGGAACGAGACGACCTTGATCTGAATGAGCCATTGGCCGTGGCGATCCAGCGCCACCTTGGCGGTGCCATGGCAGAGGATCGGCCGCAGCGCTTCTTGTTCACGGAAGGCGAAAAGAGCCTGCACCGCCTTGCCTGCTTCGGCTCCGAAGGGGCCCTGAGCTTCGATCGCTGAATTGAGATCCTCAAAGCGCTGGCCGATCAAACGCCTCAGCTTCACCCGCGCGCCGCGCTCCGGCACGGCCGCCATGACCAGCAGCGTCTCGCTCACCGCCGCTTCCGCCTGCGCGAAGCAGTGAAGGGCATGGCCGCGCCATTCGTTCACGGACCGGATGGCCTGTCCCCACGCGGCGTCGCCAATGGCCGCTTCGACTGGGGCGATCGCGTTCATTCACGCTTTTTAGCCGGATGCCCTTGCCAATCCGTTGCTGGCTTCGGCGCGGAGTTGGATAGGCCGGCGCCCCGCCTTGGGTCGCGCTCGCTTATGCCGCCGTCCTTGCGGACTCGACGCTGCGTCTCAGGGGGCGAAGCCCGGGTAGACGAACGCGCCGCCGATCCGCTCGCAATCCTGCTCCGTCACGCCGCAGGCGCGCGCCACTTCGTACCAGCTTGCTGCAACGCGCTGCGCCATATCGTCGATGACGGTTTCGGCTTCGGCCGTCGGAACGAGGAAGCGCGCCGACTCCGAGAGCAGGTTGCTCCTGCAGGCAAAGCGTCCCTTGGCCCCGCAGGCCAAAGCAAGGTCGCGCTGCTCGATCGCGATTGGGCTGGAAGGCGTCAGATCGTAGGCCGGCGAGAGGCGCCATTCGCGCTCCCTGGCGATCGCCGCGTGATTGCGGGGATGATCGTCGATGTTCGAAATGAGCGCGTTGAACGTCATCCGGCGAAACAGCTCCTGCGCGTCCGCCTTGGCCTCGCCGCTGATGCGCCGCAACTCTTCCACGAGCAGGATATAGGACCAGCGGTCGCGGCCTTCCGGGCTCTCGTCCGCGCGCAGCATTGTCAGCCCGCTCACCATGCGCGCCCGCGCATAGCCCCGCTTGGTCTTTTCCCGGTCGAAGCGCTTCACCAGCAGCGCATCGCGGCCCGCTATGTCGATCACGCGCGACTCCGCGGTCGCAAGGCCGCAAGCCCGTCCGAGCGTCAGCATCGCATGCTCGATACGGGCATTGTTCCACTTGTCGTCGGTGCGGTTGAACTTGGCGATCCAGAGCCCTGCATCGTCCTCGACCACCGCTTTCGGGCGCGCCCCGCCCATCGAGGTCCCGAGCTCGAGCAATTTGGCGACCTGGTCGCCATCCTCGTCCTCGGGGAGGGGCTCGTCGGCGATGATCGCGTCGGCCAGGGCCTGAAGCTGAGCGAGGTCCAGCGTCCGGTTGAACTTGCGCGAGGGCGCAGGCGGCACAGGGTTCAGGCCGAAACCCAGGGCTCCGGCGCGATCGTCGGGCGAGTGGAGCAGATAGTCCAGCTCGCCGAGATTGGCGCTGCCGAGATGGCGCTCGATGATCCGGCGGCCCCAATGATCCGGGCCGGCATCGCGGATCGCCCCGAACACGCCATTGAGCGCGGCCGTCTCGTAGACGCGATCGCCGAGCTTGAGCTCGATCGGGTCGAGCGGAAGCGCGTCGGCCCGCTCGCGATACTTGCGGCCATAGACGAAGCGCCCGATCGCAATGCCCCGCCGATTCTTGCGGAGCTCGAAGCGGCCGGCGGTCACCGGGGAGGTGTCGCCGGGCAGCGTGATGTAGACGTAGCATTCAGAAGTCATCGCTGAGCCCCCCGGCGCCACGGCTGGCGCGCGTGCGGCCATGCGATGCATCGAGCGCGCTGCCCTCCCGATCGTGCACCGGGTCCGCCACATCGGCGAGGTGGCTCAGCAGATCATAAGCCCAAAGCAGCCCGACGTAGGTCGCGATTGCCGTGGTCGGCTTGCCCTTCTCTGCGTCCGCGATGGCGCGGGTCCCGGTTCCGAGCCTCTCGGCCACGTCCTTGACGGTGAGATTGCGCCTCAGCCGGGCGGTCCGAAGGTCGGCCCCGAGGCGGCGAATCTCCTGCTCGACCGCATAAGGCGGAGCAGAAAGGAGAGAGTTGAGCGCGACCATGCTCTTAAGGGCTCCCAAAGCGGTTCAACATGCTCTTGAGAGCATAGCGGCAAATGATCTGCAATGCAAGCCTTGATGCTCTTGAGAGTGAGTTGTCAGCGACAACATGCTCTTAAGAGCAGGCGCAGGCCGTCACCGCCGGGCTGAAGAGGAGAGGGAGCGGGAGGCGGGGGAGCGACGGGTGCGGAAAGGCCGCGCCGGCTCTCATCCGGAGACCGTCATGATCAGGACCATTCCCCTCAACAAGCTCGTGCCCTCACCGCGCAATGTGCGGCGAACGGCGGATGAGCAGGCCGACTTCCAGCTCAAGGCCGACATCGAGGCCCGGGGGCTTCTCCAGAATCTCGTGGTGACCGGCGCGGCCAAGCCGCGCGGAAGCTTCGCCGTCGAGGCGGGCGGCCGGCGGCTCGACGCCCTCAAGCGCCTCGCCGAGGAGGGCAAGCTGCCCAAGACGCATGAAGTCAGCTGCCTGGTTCTCGAAGGCGGTGCCACCGAGGCCAAGGAGGCAAGCCTCGCCGAGAATCTTCAGCGCTTGAGCATGAACCCGGCCGACGAGTGCCTCGCCTTCCAGCAGATGATCGAGCAGGGCTCCGACGTCGAGGGCGTCGCCCGGCGGTTCGGGCTGACCGTCCGCTTTGTCGAGGGCCGCCTTCGCCTGGCGACGCTCGCCCCAATCGTGTTCGAAGCGCTCGGGGCCGGCGAGATCAGCCTCGATGTCGCCAAGGCCTATGCCACGACCCCCGACCAGGAGCGGCAGGCCCATGTGTTCGAGCAGATGAGCAGTGGCTATGGCGCTGCCCATCCCGACATCATCCGCCGGATGATGACCCAGGCGACCGCCAGCGCAACCGACCGGCGCGCTCGTTTGGTCGGCGAGGAAGCCTATGTCGCGGCCGGAGGCCGCATCGAGCGAGACCTGTTCGCCGATGACGCCGCGACTCGGTGGCTCGACATCGCCATCCTAGAGCGGCTGGCCTGCGAGAGGATGGAGACGCTTGCCGCCGAGGCCGCGGCCGAAGCCGGTCTCGGCTGGGTCCGTCCGACGCTCGACCACTGGCTGGGAGGTGCACACACGGCCGGACTGCTGCGCGTTCCCGTCGAGACGCCGCCGCTGACCGACGAGGAATCGGCCTTGGTCGACGCGCTCGAGGCCGAGATCGAGGAGATCGCGCTCGGCTTCGAGGATGAGGAAATGGGCGAGGAGGCGCGCGACGCGGGCGAAGCGCGGATCTGCGGGCTCAGCGACCGGATCGATGCGATCGTCAAAAAGCCGCCGGTGATCGACGACGCGCTGAAGCCGCGCCTCGGCGCGTTCCTGATGCTGGACGAGCATGGCCGCCCGCGTCTCGACACCGGCCTGTATGCAGAGATCACGGCCGACGGCGAGGAAGCGGCCTTGGATGACGAGGATGACGGCGCTCCCGAACCAGACCCGAAACCGGGCCGCGCGGCGGGCCTGTCGCAAAGGCTGGTCGACGAGCTCGCGATGCAGCGGCGCGACATCCTGGCGGTCCATGTCGCCGCGGATCCGGGCCTCGCGCTCGATCTCGCCATCTTCCTGATGATCGATCGGGAAGTGGGCTATTCCAGCGAGAAGAGCGGCTCTTCCCTGGTCGCGATGCCGCCGTCCAACCCGGTCGTCGATTTCAAGACCCCCGAGGCCGCGGCGACGCTCGCCCGGGACGAGGCCGCCGAGGCCCTCGACCGGAGCTGGGCCGCAGGCGCAAGCCGCGCGGAGCGGTTCGACGCCTTCCGGGCGCTTTGCGACGATGCGCGCGCGGCCTGGCTCGGCCATGCCGTCGCCCGCACGCTTGAGGCCAGCCTCAACCTTCCCGGCCAGCGCGCCTGCGGCTTCCACGACCATCTCGGCCAGCTGCTCGGCATCAACGTGGCGCGCTGGTGGCGACCGACCGGCACCAATTATTTCGACAGGGTGCCGAAGAGCGTGACGCTGGCCGCGCTCGCCGAGATCGGCGGGCCGGCGCTTGCCGGGCGCTACGCCGGCGCCAGGAAGGCCGAGCTCGCCCAGGGCTGCGAGCGGATCTTCTCGGGCGACGTCATCGCCGAGGTCGAGGTCAAGGAGGCCGCTCTGGCCTGGGTTCCGGACGCAATGCGGTTCGCGCCGCCGGCCGTCGCGGAAGCCGAGCCGGCCAACGTCCCGAACGCCGAAAATGGCGACGGCGAAGATTCCGGCGGGGAAAGTACCGCCCCCGTCGTCAAGCCGATGGAGGAAGCGGCCTGACGTCTCCCGGGCTCTTCTTCATGGGCGGTCCCTTCGCAGGGGCCGCCCGTCTCGCCCTCGCCACCGGCTGGGGGCGGCGAACGGGGCGCAAGCCCGCGAACCGGACCTAGTCAAAAGTGGCCACAGGGATTGTCCAAAGGGAGATGCGGGCAAGACCCTACTATCCGACGCAATCGACCCCGACAGACGCGCCTAGCCGAGGGCCTCACTGACCTGTCCGCCATCACCCATCCGGAAGGGCGGCGGACGCCTCACAGGAGATTGGCGACCATGGCGCAACGGCCGGAACAGATTGCCTCCCGGTTTCCCCGCCGCCTCCAACCCGTGCCGAGAATCCAAGGAGACTTTCGATGACGAGCGACCGCCCGGCGGTGACTCCCGAGCGGCTCGAGCGGGCCGCCAGGTGCCTGCGGCCGATCGAGCGCGAGATCCTGGTGCTCAGCGCGCGCGAGCGTCTGTCGAACGAAGACATCGC
>Ga0190266_10000097_pt1 | contig 12548 bp, 12 predicted proteins | sample Popmic220T_FD_132448 | JGI IMG/M metagenome (GOLD analysis project Ga0190266, IMG submission 132448) | Populus adjacent soil microbial communities from riparian zone of Indian Creek, Utah, USA - 220 T | ecosystem: Environmental > Terrestrial > Soil > Riparian zone | place: USA: Utah | collected...
AGCTGGTACGGCGGGCCGACGTGCTGCTCGAGAACTTCCGGGTCGGCGTGCTCGACCGTCTGGGCTTCCCGGTGGCGCGGCTCCACGAGCTGAACCCGCGGCTCGTGGTCTGCTCGATCACCGGCTTCGGCCAGACGGGCCCCTATGCCCACCGCGCCGGCTACGACTTCATCATCCAGGGGATGGGCGGAGCGATGTCGCTGACCGGGGAGCCGGACGGCCCCCCTCAGAAGTCGGGAATCGCCTATGCCGACCTGTTCACCGGCCTCTACGCCTCGGTCGCGATCCTCGCCGCGCTGAGGGAGCGGGACCGGAGCGGCCGCGGCGCGCATATCGACATGGCGCTGCTCGACACCCAGGTGGCGGTGCTCGCCAACCAGGCGTTGAACTGGATGGTGTCCGGCGACGTTCCGACCCGGATGGGCAACGGCCATTCCAATCTCGTCCCCTACCAGGCCTTCGCCGTCTCGGACGGGGAGATCATCGTCGCGGTCGGCAACGACGGGCAGTTCGAGCGGCTGTGCGGGCTGCTCGAGCTGGGGGCGCTGGCGAGGGACGAACGCTTCCGGACCAACCCGGCGCGGGTGGTCAACCGCGCCGTCCTCATCCCCCTGCTCGAACGGGCGATGAGCGGCCGCGGCCGGCGGGAATTGTCCGAGGCCCTGGAAGCGGCGGGAATCCCGGCGGGGCCGATCAACGCGGTGGATCGCGTGTTCGCCGATCCCCAGGTCGTCCACCGCGGCCTCAGGATCGCGGGCGAGGCTCCGGGCCTCGCCTCGCCGATCGTCATCGACGGCAGGCGCCAGGTCGCCGAAGCCCCCGCTCCGCGGCTCGGCGAGCACGGGCCATGCTGACCCAATATGGAGTCCTGCCGGTGCGCCGGTCGGCCGACGGCCGACTGGAGGTGCTTCTGATCACCTCGCGCGAGACCCGGCGCTGGGTCGTTCCGCGCGGCAACCCGATCGCCGGCAAGAGCCCGCCCGAATCGGCCGCCCAGGAAGCCTTCGAGGAAGCGGGGATCGCCGGAGCGGTCGAGCCCGAGGCGATCGGCCGTTATTCCTACGAGAAGCGCCGGCGCCTTCGCGGCCCGGTGCCCGCCCTGGTCCATCTCTTCCGGATGAACGTCGGCGAGGAGCATGACGACTGGCCCGAGAAGAGCCAGCGCGAGCGCCGCTGGTTCGCTCCGCGCGACGCGGCGGCGGCCGTCGCCGAGAGCGAGCTGGCGCATATCATCCTGGCGCTGGACTCCGGCCCGACTCCGGAAGTGGAATAATCCCGGCCGCCGCTGTACAGGGCGGCGCAACACAGGGGGAATTGATGCTGAAGATGTTCCGAGCGATCATGCCCAAGGAGGCCGGCTTCTTCGACATGTTCGAGCGCCATGCCTCGACCCTGGTCGGCGGCGCCGAGGTGATGAGCCGGATGTTCGCGAAGCAGCAGGACATACAGGAGGCCTGCCGCCACATCTCGGAATTCGAGCAGAAGGCCGACGACGTCACCCGCGAGGTCCTCCACGCGGTCCGGCGCACCTTCATCACCCCGTTCGACCGGAGCGCGATCACCGACCTCATCTCGTCGATGGACGATGCCATCGACGAGATGCAGAAGACGGCCAAGGCGATCACCCAGTTCGAGGTCACCGAGTTCGAGCCCCAGATGCGCGACATGGCGGCGCTCGCCGAGCAGGGGGCGAGGCTGGTCCGCGAGGCGATGCCGCTGATGCGCAACATCGGCAGCAACCACCCCAAGCTGGACAAGATCACCGAGCAGATCGTCCACCTCGAGGAAGAGGCCGACCATCTCCACGATTCGGGCCTGAAGGCGCTGTTCCTCAGGCATCGCGAAGGCAATGCGATGGGCTATATCGTCGGCCGCGAGATCTACAGCCACCTCGAAAGGGTCCTCGACCGCTTCGAGGACGTGGCGAACGAGATCTCCGGCGTCGTCATCGACCACGCCTGAGGAGCCGGGACCATGCACGAGCTGGCCCTTCCGCTGCTCATCGGCCTCATCGTCATCGCGCTCGCGTTCGACTTCCTGAACGGGCTTCACGACGCCGCCAACTCGATCGCGACGGTGGTCGCGACCCGGCTGCTCAGCCCCGTCCAGGCGGTCGCCTTCGCCGCCTTCTTCAACTTCGCCGCCTACTTCCTCGCGCTCGCCGTGCCGAGCCTGCACAAGGTCGCCGACACGATCGGCAAGGGCCTGATCGACAAGGATCTGATCACCCCGGCGGTGGTGTTCGGGGCTCTGATCGGAGCGATGTTCTGGAACGTCGTCACCTGGCTCAAGGGCATCCCCTCCTCCTCGAGCCACGCCCTGGTCGGGGGCCTGGTCGGCTCGGGCGTCGCCCATGCCGGGCTGACCGGGGTCCAGTGGACCGGGCTCAACAAGACCCTGATCGCGATCGTCCTGTCGCCTCTGCTTGGGATGATGCTGGCGATGCTGATCATGCTGCTGACCAGCTGGCTGGCCGTCCGGGCGAGCGCGCGCGGCGCCGAGCGCAGCTTCCGCTCGCTCCACCTCGTCTCGTCCGCCGCCTACTCGATCGGCCACGGCCTCAACGACGCCCAGAAGACGATGGGGATCATCACCGTCCTCCTTTATTCCACCGGCTATCTCTCGGGCGAGTTCCATGTCCCGCACTGGGTGGCGATCAGCTGCTATGTCGCGATCGGCCTCGGCACGCTCTCCGGCGGCTGGAGGATCATCAAGACCATGGGCACCGGCATCACCAAGCTCTCGCAGCACCAGGGGTTCAGCGCCTCGGCCGGCGGCTCGGTGATGCTGTTCACCGCTTCCTGGCTCGGCATACCGGTCTCGACCACCCACACGATCACCGGGTGCATCATCGGCGCGGGAGTCGCGAGGCGAGCTTCGGCGGTGCGCTGGGGCGTGGCCCGCAACGTCGTCACCGCCTGGATCATCACCATCCCCGCCTCGGCGACGGTGGGAGCGCTCTTCTACTGGCTGACGACCTTGTTCTAGGAGGAATAATCCTCCCCATCGCTATTGCGATGGGGAGGACACGCCCTAGAACTTCCCCCGCACCTGGAAGCTGAAGATAGGGCCGATCAGGCGGTCGCGATGCTCGATCTGCTGGATCGGGCCGGTCCGGCGGCCGACATAGACGGTCCGGTCCCACATGCTGGTCGCGGCGAAGATGTTGCTGACGGTCGCGCGCACGGTCAGGCCCATGACGTCCTTATGCTCGACATAGGCGCTGGCCCAGACCGGCCCTTCCCACAGGCGGCCGACCTCGGTGAGGCGGTAATCCTTGGCGTAGAGGGCGTAGTTGACGTTGCCGCCCCAGGCCCAGTCGCTGCCCGGTATGTCGTGGCGAAGGGTGAGGTCGATCAAATGCAGCAAATTGCCGCTGATCGGCCGGTGCTCGCCGGTGAGCGGATCCTTGACCCTTGTGTTCTGGGCCTGGGCGCGAAGGTCGAGCTTGGCGCCCTTCCAGCCGAGGGGGTCGAAATTGAAGGTCGTCTTCCACTCGGCGCCATAGGAGCTGGCGCGGTCGATATTGCCGCGCGACTCGCCGTCGAGGCCGATCGGGATGGTGTCGACGATGTCGTCGTAGAGCCGGCCGTAGAGCCTCAGCGTGGTGGTCCCGTAGCGGCCGAGGTTGCGGGTCGCCTCGAGGTCGGTCTCCCAGCTCTGGGTCGGGACGAGCTCGACGTTGCCGGCATTCTCGCGGTCGTCGGTGAGGTTCACGGTGGCGAGGAAGTCGCTGAAGTTGAGCTGGCCGACCCGGCGCTGGAGCTTGAAGTTGACGTCGAGCCGCGGAGTCGCCTTCCAGGCGGCGGAGACCAGCCCCTTGGGCCTCCAGAAGGTACGGGCGAGGCCGCCGCCGCCGATCTGGCGCAGGTTCGAATATTCGCCGCCGGCGGCGAGCTGGACGGTGAGCTTCGAGGAGAGCGGACGGCCGTGGCTCGCCATCACCTCGTAGCGGTCCTCCTTGACGGTCGCGGTCCCGCCCGGAAGCTCGATCTCGGTGAGGCTTCCGTCGGGCTCGAGCTGGAGGAACTCGGTGACGTTGTCGAGGCTGTTGAAGGCGCCTTCGGCCGAGATCTGCCAGTCGCCCTTGCCCCACTTCCAGCGATATTCGGCCCGGCCGATCCGCTCCTCGGTATCGGCGACGTTGAGGAAGCGGCTGCCGGTGTCGGGACGGCCGTCGGCATATTCGGTGAGCAGGCCCTGCTCGAACGGGTCGTGGTCGGAGCGGGCGAGGCCGATCAGCTTCAGCCGGCCGCCGGCGAGCTCGAACTCATAGTCGCCGCCGACCTCCCAGATCCATTCGTCCTCGTCATTGGCGACACGGCGGACCCGGTCGACGAGGCCGGGCCCGGTGCGGGTGCCGAGCTCGCGATAATCGTAGAAGAAGCCCCTGAGCGACCCGTTGAGGTTGGCGACCGAATCGCCCGGCCCGTCCCAGGTCACCCGGGCGCTGACCCGGACGTCCTCGCCGCTTCCGGTCCAGACGTCGTGGCGCCGCTCGATCAGCGACCGGTCGGGCGCATAGACCAGGGTCCGGCCTCCCGCGCCGCTCCTGAAGCTGTTGTTCTGGAGGCCGACATTATAGTCGAACTTGCCGCGCTTGCCGCTCACCGACACCTCGCCCCGGGTGAGGAGCGGCCTGGTGTTGCGCTGGCGGAATTCGGGCCGCCAGGCGAACTGGCCGCTCATCGAATCGGCCTTGACGATGACGTTGGCGATCTGGCCGGAAAGGCCCGGCAGGTTGAGGGTCGCCGCGTCGACGATCTCGATCCGGATGACGTTCGACGCCGGGATCCGGCCCAATTCGGTGAGGACGTCGTTCGACTTGCCCGAGATGCGCTGGCCGTTGATCAGGACGTTGCCGGACGCGGTCCCGAGCCCCCTTTCCTGGGTCGCTTCGCGGATCGAGAAGCCCGGGACGTTGCGCAGCATGTCGAGCGCGTTGCGCGGCGCGAAGCGGGCGAAGTCGGCCGGAAGGAAAGTCTTGGGGCCCTCGGCCGAGGCCGGCAGGGCCGGCTCGGGCGGCGGGGCGTCGCCCGTCTCCTGGGCGAAGGCGGGCGCGGCGGCCAGAGCCAGGATCGAACCTCCGGTAAGCCAGAGCCGAGAAACCCGCCGGCAAACGCCAAAACCCATTGCATCCCCCATTCGGCTCTTCGGCCGGCCTGTCACAAACGTAGCAGGAGTCGTGCCAACTCCCTGAAGCTGACGGCTTTCTGGCGATTACAAATGTTTTCGTGAACGGCGGCTGACCGCGAAGCGTCCGGTCCCGCACAGGCGGCGTCCGGGATCGGACACCGGAAGAGCCGCGGCGTCCTAGCGCACCGGGCGTCTGAACAGGAGGATCGGCTCGCCTTTGTAGACGGCCTCCTCGCGGCGGGTGAACCCGCCCTTCTCGGCTATGCGGATCGAGGCGGCGTTGTCGTGGCTGATGATGGCGACGATCTCGCCGCCGCCCAGCGCCTCGTCGGCCCAGGCGAGGGCGGCGAGGACGGCCTCGGTCGCATAGCCTTGGCCCTGCGCCTCGCGGGCCATGATCCAGCCCATTTCGGGAAGGCCCTCGATCGCCGGGGACATGTCGCGCTTGAAGTCGGCGAAGCCGATCTGGCCGAGATAGGCGCCGTCCTCGCGCCGCTCGGCGACCCAATAGCCGTAGCCGAGCAGGGCCCAGAGGCCGGGCGAGCCGAGGATCTTGCGCCAGGTCTCCTCGCGGGTCGCCGCGGCGCCGCCGAGGAAGCGGTAGACCTCGGGGTCGACCATCGTCGCCTGCTGGGCGTCGAGATCCGAAGCCCGGAAGCCGCGGAGGCGAAGGCGCGGGGTCTCGAGGGTTGGGGCGATCGGAGATGTCATTTCGTTGGGCGGGCCTCTGAAGCCCCTCTCCCGTCCTTACGGGAGAGGGAGGGCCCCGCGAAGCGGGAGGGTGAGGGTCTGTACACCGGACTCAGCAAGACCCTCACCTCCCACCCGCTGCGCGGGTGGGCCCCTCCTCTCCCGCGAAAGCGGGAGAGGCAGTGTACGTCGCTTACTTCTTGCCGAGCGTCAGGCCGCCGAAGCGCTTGTTGAAGCGGGCGACCTGGCCGCCGCTGTCGACCATCTTGCCGTGGCCGCCGGTCCAAGCCGGATGCACCTTCGGATCGATGTCGAGGGTGAGGGTGTCGCCTTCCTTGCCCCAGGTGGAGCGGGTGTCGAAGGTGGTGCCGTCGGTCATCTGCACCTTGATCATATGGTAATCGGGATGGGCGCCGTTCTTCATGTCGTTGATTTCCTTGAGATGTGGCTGGTTCCGACCAGCCTCGCGAAAGGTCGTGCGGCCCTGTAGCCAATAGGGGGGAATTTGACAAGGCGCAGAGCCCGCGCCTAGTCCTCCGCCCAGCGAAGGTGCCCTTCACGCCGTACACGCGGCGGGGGAAGGGTGAAAAGGGAAGCCGGCGGAAATCCGGCGCTGTGCCCGCAACTGTGATCGGCCCGAGCCGAGAGTCAGGAACCTGCCTTCGCCGTCGTCCGCACCCGGCCGGGACCAGCCGCAAGTGCGTGGCGCCGGGGACGAAGCTCGCCCGCGGTTCCTCCGAGACGACATCTGTCGTTGCAAAGGAGAAACCGATGGACTTCCTTCTGATCGCCCTCGCCGCGGCCGCCGCCGAACCCGCGACCGACCCGCAAGCGGAAAGCGAGCCCGACGTCATCGTGATCGGCTCGCGCGAGCCGATCCAGGCCCAGGAGAGCGTGATGCCGGTGACGACCGTCGAGGCGCGCGAGGACCGGCCCGGTCCCTACGTACCGATCGCGGCCGACGCGCTGAGGGGCCTGCCCGGAATCTCGGTCTCCGTCTCCGGCCCGCGCGGGAGCCAGACCCAGGTACGGATCCGCGGGGCCGAGGCGAACCATACCCTGCTCTTCGTCGACGGGATCCGGTTCAACGATCCCGCCGCCGGAAACGAGGCGCGCTTCGAGCTGCTCGGGATCGACGGAGTGATGCGGATCGACGTGATCCGCGGGCCGCAGTCCGCCTTGTGGGGGTCGGAGGCTATCGGCGGGGTCGTCGGGGTCCATATGGTCTCGGTGACGGACAAGCCTTCCCTGGAAGCGCTGGCCGAATATGGCTCGCTCGACAGCTCGCGAGTGTCGGAGGTCGCTTCGACCAGCGAAGGCAAGGTCGAGCTGACCGCGGTCGCCGCCCGCTTCGGCAGCGAGGGCTTCGACTCGTTCGACGGGACCGGCGACCGCGACGGCTTCGAGAACAGATCGGCAGGCCTCATGGCCGTGTTCAGGCCGTCGGATTCGATCAAGCTCGGCGCCGTCGGCCACTGGGTCGACGGCGAGAGCGAATATGACGGGCTCGATCCGGTCACCTTCCGCCGCGGGGATACCGCGGATTCGACCCGCAACCGGATCGGCGCTGTCCGCGGCTGGGCGCAGGCCGACCATGGCGCCTGGACGGGCATGGTCGAGGCGAGCTACCTCGACAGCTCGAACCGGAACCTCCTCGCCGACGCCCCTCTCAACCGGACGGCGGGCAGCCGGCTCGCCCTCGGCGGGCAGCTGACCCGGGAGACGGGACGCCACCGGGTCACCCTCGCGGCCGAGCATCAGGATGAGCATTTCCAGGCCCGGGACCAGAGTTTCTTCGGGGCGACCGACCAGGACCGTTCGCGCTCGCTCGATGCCGGAGTCGTCGAATGGGCCGCCGACTGGCGGTCCTGGCTGCGCACCGATGTCGCGATCCGCCACGACAGCTTCAGCGCCTTCCGGGACGCGACGACGTTGCGCGCCGGAGCGACGGTGAAGCCGGTCCGCCGGCTGAGCCTGCTCGCCGCTTATGGCGAGGGCATTGCCCAGCCGAGCTTCTACGACCTCTACGGCTTCTTCCCGGGATCCTTCGCCGGCAACGCCGCGCTGAAGCCGGAACGGTCGGTGGAATGGCAGGCCGGGATCCACTGGGACGGCCGTGTCTCGCTCCGGCTGGACGCTTTCAGGGCGAAGCTGAAGGACGAGATCGTCGACGTCTTCGATCCCGCCACCTTCAGCTCGACCACGGCCAATGCCAGCGGCACCAGCCGAAGGCGCGGAATCGAGGCCGGGGCCGAGTTTCGGGTCGGAAGCGACGGAAAGCTGATGTTCTATTATACCTGGCTCGACGCGGAGGAGCGCCAGGTCGCGGGCGGGCTGGCGGTCCGTGAGGTGCGGCGGCCGAGGCACAGCGCCTCGCTGGTCGGATACAAATGGTTCGGGCCCGTCCAGCTCAGCGCTCGGATCGTCTATGTCGGCAGCCGCCGCGACCTCGATTTCGACGCCTTTCCGGCGCGCGAGGTCGTGCTCGGCGACTATCTGCTCGCCTCGGCCAGCCTCGACTGGAAGATCAGCAAGACGCTCGAGGCGTTCGTCCGAACCGAGAATGCGTTCGACGAGCGCTATCAGGACGTGTTCGGCTACCGGACGGCGGGGAGGACGGTCAATGCGGGCCTTCGCATTCGCCTCGGCCGTTAGCCTGGCCTTCGCCGGGACGGCCGAGGCGGCGCCGCGCCGGGTGGCCTCGCTCAACCTGTGCACCGACGAGCTCCTGCTGACGCTCGGCGATCCGGCCCAGATCGCCTCCGTCACCCACCTCGCCCAGCAGCCCGCCGAAACCCCGCTGTGGCGCGAAGCGCGGCGCTACCGGCGCAACGACGGCAGCCTCGTCTCGGTCGCCGGGACGAGGCCCGACCTCGTCCTCACCATGGGCGGGGGCGCCCGCGACCGGGGCCGAATCGCCCGGCGGCTCGGGATAAGGGTCCTCGATCTTCCTTATCCGCAGTCCCTGGCCGACATCGAAGCGGCGGTGCGGACGGTCTCGGCCGCGCTCGGCCGGCCGGCCGCTGGCGCCGCCGCGCTGGCGCGCATCGACCGGCTGAAGCGGAGCCGGCCGGCGCGGGCCGCCGACACGATCTGGCTCGGCGGCGGCGGAAGGACGGTGGCGGCGGGAAGCCTCGCCGCGCAATGGATGGCGCTGGCCGGCTTTCGCCAGCGGGCGATGGCCGGGGACCGGGTGTCGCTCGAGCAATTGCTGCTCCGGCCGCCGGCGGTGATCCTTCGGAGCGACTATCGAAGCGGCCAATATTCGGGCGAGCAGCGCTGGCTGTCCCACCCGCTGGCGCGCCGCGTCCGCGGCGCTCGAACCGTCGCCACCGACGGCCGGGCCTGGACCTGCATGGGGCCGCTTCTGGCCGCCGAGATCGAGCGGCTGAAGGCGCTGCCCCGATGAAGGCCCTCCCCTTCGCCCTGCTCGGCCTGGCCCTGCTCGCCGCCTTCGCGGCGTCGCTCGCTCTGCCCTGGCCGCCGATCGCCGGCCTGCTCGACCAGGACAGGCCGCTGGCCTTCGCCTTGCTCTGGGAGCTCCAGCTGCCTAGGGCACTGCTTGCGCTCGCCTACGGGGCGATGCTGGGAGCCTCGGGGGCGGCGATCCAGGGGCTGTTCGCCAACCCGCTCGCCTCTCCCGACCTCACCGGGACGACCAGCGGCGCCGCCCTCGGAGCGGTGGTGACCGCCTATCTGCTCGGCTTCTCGGCACCGCTCGCGCTCGCCCTCGGAGCCGTCGGGGGCGCGCTCGGGGCCTTGCTGCTGCTGCTGGCGCTGGCCGGACCGAGGGCGGAGACCGCGACCCTGCTGCTCGCCGGGCTGGCGATCAGCGCCCTGGCCGGGGCGCTGACCACCCTCGCCCTCGCCCTCGCCCCCTCCCCCTTCGCTTTCTACGACGCCTATGAGTGGCTGATGGGCTCGCTCGTCGACCGGAGCCTCGAGCAGGCGGCGTTCGCCGCGGCGCCGGCGCTGGCCGCCATCGCTCTGCTGCTCCGCCTGCGCCGGCCGCTCGACAGCCTCACCCTCGGCGAGGAGGTGGCGGAATCCTTCGGTCATGACGTCAGGCGAATGAGGGTCGAGATCGTCTGCCTCACCGCCGCGGGAGTCGGCGCCTGCGTCGCGATCTGCGGGGCGATCGGCTTCGTCGGGCTGGTCGCTCCGATCTTCGCCCGCCGGCTGACCGGCGGCCATCCCGGCCGGGCGATCGTTCCCGCCGCCCTGATCGGCGGCCTGCTCCTGCTCGCCGCCGACCTCGCCGTGCGAAGCGCTCCGCTCGGCCGGACCCTGCCGATAGGCGTGGTGACCGCCTTGCTCGGGGCGCCCTTCTTCCTCTGGCTGGTCGCCCATATGCGCTGGCGGCTGGCGCGATGACGCCGCTTCTCGAAGCCAGAGGCGCCGCCCTCGCCGGCCGGCTCGAGCCGACCGACTTCGTCGTGGAGAGGCCGGAGCTGGTCTGCCTGGTCGGGCCCAACGGCAGCGGCAAGACCAGCCTCCTCCACGCTCTCGCCCGAATCGGCGGGGCGTCGGGCGAGGTGAGGATCGCCGGCAAGCGTCCGGAAGAGCTGGCGCCCGCCGCCCGGCGCAAGCTCCTGTCCTTCCTCCCCGCCTCGCGCGACGTCGCCTGGCCGCTCTCGGCGCTCGACCTGGTCCGGCTGGGCTCGAGCCGGGCCGAGGCGGACGAGGCGATGGCCGAGCTCGACCTCGAGCCCTGGGCGGGGCGGCGGGTCGACCGTCTCTCGACCGGCGAGCGGAGCCGGGTGCTGATCGCCCGGGCGCTCGCTCCCAAGCCGCGCCTGCTCCTCCTCGACGAGCCGGTCGCCAACCTCGACCCGCTCTGGCAGCTCAGGCTGATGCAAACGCTGCGCCGCTCCGTCGCGCAGGGCCAGGGCGCCGTGGTGGCGATGCACGATCTCGATCTCGCCGCGCGCTATGCCGACCGCCTCGTGCTGATGGAAAGCGGAGCGATCGTCGCGGATGGGGGGCCGGAGGCGATGCTCGGATCGGAGCGGCTCAGCGAAGTGTTCGGAATAAAGCGGGTCGGCGGCCTGTGGCAGCCTTCTGCCTCCCTGCCGCGAAGCGGTGGGGAGGGGGACCACCCGTAGGGTGGTGGAGGGGTGACGTGAACCGGCCCGCCGCGGTTCGCTCTCGAACCTCAGCCTTCGAGCCGAATCACCCCTCCACCACACTTCGTGTGGTCCCCCTCCCCATCTGACGATGGGGAGGCAAATCAGTCGGCCGGAGGGTCGGCGATCATCGCGGTGAAGTTGGTCTCGGCGGCGACCTTGCCGTCGATCAGGATCTTGCCCGCGAACTTGCAGACGCTGCCGCGGTCCTGGACGAGCTCGACCTCGATCCGGAGGAGCACTCCGGGCTCGACCGGCCGCCGGAACTTGGCGCTGTCGATGGCCATGAAATAGACGAGCTTGCCGGTGCCCGCGAGGCCGAGCGACTCGACCGCGAGCACCCCCGAGGCCTGCGCCATCGCCTCGACGAGCAGCACTCCGGGCATGATCGGGCGGCCCGGGAAATGGCCCTGGAAGAAAGGCTCGTTGATCGTCACCGCCTTGATCGCGACGATCCGCTTCTTCGGAACCAGCTCCTCGACCCGGTCGATGAGCAGGAAAGGGTAGCGATGCGGCAGCGCCGCCATCACCCGCCTGATGTCGAGCGGGCCGATGACGGCGTCTGCCGGGTCGGAGCTCACCGGCCCTGGGGCTGAGGCTGGGCCGGCTGCTGCGCCTGCGGAAGCGGGGTCACGCTGACCGAGGGCAGAGCGGCGTTGAGGGCGGTGAGGACGTCGTTGGTGACCTCGAGCGTGCCGGAGCGGGCCAAGGTAGCGCTGGTGTCGAGCGCGATGTTGGCGTTGCGCGCGTTCATCACCTGGGTGATGACCGGATTCAGCTTCGCGTTGATCTGGCGAAGCACGTTGGCCTGGGTCGACTGGATGTTCTGCTCCAGCCGCTGGATTTCCTGCTGGGCCGTCGTCTGGCGCTGCTGGAATTGCTGGACCCGGGTGTTGAGCGCGGTCTCGGCGGTCGCGCGCGCCGCGCCGGTCTGGTTGCGAAGCGCGGCTCCGGCCTGCTCGATCGACTGGGCCTCGGTCTGGAGCGGCTGGCCGAGCTGGGTGGCGCGGGTCCGGGCCGAGGCGACCATGCCCTGGAGCTGGGTCTGGGCGGCCTTGCAGGCCGTGCATTCGCGATAGATGCGGTCGGTGTCGACGATGACGATGACGGCGCCGGGGGTGCGCTGGGCCTGGGCGACGCCCGGCAGCGCGAGCGAAAGGGCGGCGATGGCCGCTCCGAAAGCGAGTTTGTTCATCAGAATGCAGTTCCTACGTTGAAAGTGATCAATTTGGTGTCATCCCCGTCAGCTTTTACGAGCGCCTTGGCTATATCGATCCTGAACGGGCCGAAGGGCGAGTTCCAATTGACGCCGAAGCCGATCGAAACGCGAGGCTTGGCGGTGTCCCCGAGGTATTCCTCGTCGAATGCGGATATCCCAGCCACGAGCTGCGAGCCATCCGGGCATCCCCCGGTCGAGGGAAGCGGAGTGGAGTTGCCGGTGGAGTCGAAGCAGCGGTTCTGAGTTAGGGGGCTGTTCGGCAGGATATCGACCTCGACCGGATTCACGAGCCCGAAAAGGGCGCCGACGTCGACGAACACCGACGGCCGCAGCCCCATCTCGCGGATACTCGAGCTCACCGGGATCTCGAGCTCGGC
>Ga0190266_10000098_pt1 | contig 12478 bp, 22 predicted proteins | sample Popmic220T_FD_132448 | JGI IMG/M metagenome (GOLD analysis project Ga0190266, IMG submission 132448) | Populus adjacent soil microbial communities from riparian zone of Indian Creek, Utah, USA - 220 T | ecosystem: Environmental > Terrestrial > Soil > Riparian zone | place: USA: Utah | collected...
AATCCGCTAAGCCGGATGACCGTCGGCAGCCTTCGCGATCTCGGCTACGAGGTCGATCTGGCCGCAGCTGACCCGTACAGCCTTGCCAATCTTTTCGAACTTGCCGAGGCCGGCGCGTTCGCGGTCGCGGAAGAAGAGAGTCTGGCGCAGACGATGCTGCCCATACTGCCGATCGTGCTGCCGGAGGAGAGCATCGCCTAGCGCCCGACGACGTCCGCCCCCAGGCGCATCACAAAAGGAGACTGGCAATGCGCGTGCCGTTCGCCCTCGCGTTGATCCTCGCATCGTTCGCCGGAACGGAAGCCCGAGCCCAGGTCTATCCGGCCGGCAGCTTCAGCGTCGATGGTTATCCCGTCGTCTGCTACAATGTCACATTCGTGGTCGATCCGAGCCTCCCCGATGTCGGCATGTCGCGTCCCGGGTATATTTTCCTCAATCCGCATTATTTCGTGGGTCTGCCCACGTCCCTAAAGCTGTTCTGGGTCGGTCACGAATGCGGCCATCACGTCGTCGGCCTCAACGAGACCGCTGCCGATTGCTGGGCGGTGCGCACCGGACGCGACCAAGGTTGGTTTTCGCCCGATGCCTTCTACGGACTGATGGAAATGTTCCGCAACAATCCCGGCGACATCGTCCACCCGCCGGGGCCGGCGCGCGTTGCCGCGATGATCCAATGCTACCAGCAATAGGAAGGACAGGACGCGAGTCGCCCATTCGCGACGGCGAGGAAAGGCGATCAGAACCAGATAGTTCCGGGTGTCACCGCGACGCCGGCCAATGCCAGACAAGAGAGAGTCATCCCTGAAGCTCGTGCCTGCGCATCGCGTGCCGGAGCTGATCGTAAGTCAGGCTCAGCGCCGTCGCCGCGGCGCGCTGGTTCCAGCGGCATTTTTCGAGCGCGGCGGCGAGGATCGCCTTCTCATATTCGGCGACGGCGAGGCGGAAATCGGCGCATTCCTCGGGAGTGTGCCGGTGCGCCGGGCCGGCGGTCAGCGCCTCGGCCGACGCTTCGGCCTTCTCCGCGAGGGTGACGGCGGTTTCGGGGGCGCGGCGCTCGGGCTGGCCAGGCAAGGGCCGCCACGGGCTTTCGAAGGGATCGAACTGGATGTCCTGGATCGGCCCCTCCTGGCCCTGCCAGCGGTAGACCGCGCGCTCGACGACGTTCCTGAGCTCGCGCTCGTTGCCGGGCCATGCATAGGATTTGAGCCGCTCCATCGCCTCCTCGCTGAAGCCGGGCCAGACGTCCATCTCGATGTCCATCGCCATCTTGCGGCCGAAGAACTCCACGAGCACGGCGATGTCGCTGACCCGGTTGCGCAAGGGCGGGAGCGTTACGACCTCGAAGCTCAGGCGATCGAGCAGATCGGCGCGGAAGCGGCCCTCGTTGACCAGCCGGGGAAGATGCTCGTTGGTCGCCGCGACGATGCGCACATCGACATTCAGCGGCCGGCTCGAGCCGATCCGCGTCACCTCGCCATATTCGATCGCGCGCAACAGCCGGTCCTGCGCCGGGCTGGAGAGCGTGGCGAGCTCGTCGAGGAACAGCGTGCCGCCATTGGCCTCCTCGAACCGCCCCGGCCGGGCCTTGGTCGCGCCGGTGAAGGCGCCCGCCTCGTGCCCGAACAGCTCGGCCTCGATCAACGTCTCGGGCAGAGCGGCGCAGTTCATGACGATGAGCGGGCCATCCCAGCGCGACGACAAGTGATGGAGCCGCTCGGCGATCAGCTCCTTGCCGGTGCCGCGCTCGCCGATCACCAGCACGGGCCGGTCGAGCGGCGCGGCGCGGCTCGCACGCTCGACCGCGTCGAGGAAGGAAGTCGATTGGCCGACGAGATGGGTATTGCGTTCCATTCCCGATTGTTGGCGCATTTCGCCACCTGTTGGCAAGAATTTTCTCGTCCATACGAGGCATTTTTGGCGGTTTTCCGGGCTTTTTTCGCGCTGGCACGGCCCATGCTTAGGATTTGGCGTCACGCCGATGGTCGGCGGGACAAGAGCAACGACCCAGTAGGGAGACCGACATGTTCACCTCCGATCGCATCGTTCGCGTCGCCACCGCAGCGGCCGGCGCCTTTGTCCTTTCGGCCGTTTCGATCAGCGCCGCTTCCGGCGGGACCATGCGTCCCGTCGACTTCGACCGGACGCTGGTCGCCTCGGTCCAGGCCGGGGGCGTTCTGAATGGTTAAATCTCGGCCGGCGCGTATAACGGTCGGGCCCGGGGAGCTGATGCGCATCACCGCTCCTCGTCAGCCCGGTCAGGCCAGTTCGGACCGTGCCGCAGTTTCATACAAGGAGTTCATTCCCATGGGCATCTTCTCGCGGACGCGCGATATCATTGCCGCTAACGTCACCGATCTCCTCGATAAGGCCGAGGACCCCGCCAAGATGATCCGCATGATCATCATGGAGATGGAGGAGACCCTCGTCGAAGTGCGCGCCTCGGCGGCACGGACGATCGCCGACCAGAAGGAGATGCGGCGCCAGATCGCCAAGCTCGACCGGCTCCAGGACAGCTGGGTCGAGCGCGCGGAGCTCGCGCTCTCCAAGGACCGCGAGGATCTCGCCAAGCAGGCCCTGTTCGAGAAGCAGAAATCGGCCGACCTGGCCGAGCAGCTCAAGACCGAGATCGCGGTGCTCGACGACGCGCTCCGCGCCAGCGAGGCCGACATTGCCAAGCTGCAGAACAAGCTGCGCGAGGCCCGCGCCCGCCAGAACGCGGTGATGACCCGCATGGAGAGCGCCCAGAACCGCACGCGGCTTCGCGAAATGTATTCGGGGCCAAAGGTCGACGACGCCTTCTCGCGCTTCGACGTGCTCGAGCGCCACGCGGATTACGCCGAGGGCGAGGCCGACGCGCTCGCGCTTGGCGCCGCGCCCAAGACGCTCGAGGAAGAGATTTCAGAGCTGCGCAACGCCGACAAGGTCGATGCCGAGCTCGAAGCGCTGAAGGCGACGCTCGCCAAGCGCACCAATGGCGGCGAAGCCGCGACCAAGGGGGAATAAATGGAAATCGACGGCCCAATCCTCGCCCTGCCGATCATGGCGATCCTGTTCATCGGCTTTCCGTGGGTGCTGTTCCACTACATCACACGGTGGAAGATGGCGAAGACGATCACTACCCAAGACGAGGACCTGCTCGACGAACTCTACGAGCTGGCCCGCCGGCTCGACGATCGAATGATGACGATCGAGCGGATCGTTCAGGCCGAGAATCCAAACTGGCGCGCGCTCGGTCATGATCCGGTCGAAACCGCCCTCGAAGACCGCTCCGAGCGCCTCTACGAGACCGCCGAGCGCACCAACCGTCCCGGCCGGAGGCAAAAATGAACGTCCAGCGCACCCGCTTCTATCTCGACAAGGAAAACGCCAAGTGGAAGGGCGTCTGCGCCGGGATCGCCGATTATACCGGCGTCGACGTGACCATCGTCCGCATGGGCTTCGTGATCGGCACGCTGATCGGCCAGGGCATGCCGCTGCTCGCTTATTTCATCATCGCCTGGATGGCGCCGCGCAAGCCCTACGAGCTTTACCGGCAGGATCCTGAGCAGAAGAAATTCTGGCAAGGTGTTCGCCGAAGCCCGCACATGATGACCCGCGACGTCCGCGGCCGGCTGCGCGACATCGACCGGCGGCTCGCCGACGTCGAAACCTACGTCACCAGCTCGAACGGTCGGCTCGCCCGCGAAATCGAGCAACTCCGCTGACCGACGCAATCAAAGGGGAATCAAGATCATGAACCCAGGGGTCGCCCTCTTCATCATCATAATGACCGCGATGGTTATTGGCTCGGCTCTGGTGTTCGCCTGGATGCGGACCAGGGCGCAGGCGAAACTGGCCGGCGGCGGGCTCGAGGCGCAGCGCCAGGTGGAACTTCTCTCCAGCGAGAATGCCGGCCTCAAGGGACAGGTCGGACGGCTCGAAGAGCGGATCGCCGTGCTCGAGCGCATCGCCACCGATCCCGCGCAGCGTACCGCCGCCGCGATCGAAGACCTGCGTCACGCCAGCTAGAGGGGAATGGACATGAATTTCGGTGGACCCAATTTCGTCATCGCGATCATCTTCATCTCGACGATGGGCTGGGTGCTGACCAGCTGGATCCGCGCCCGCCACGGCTATCCGCTCGAGAACGAATGGTCGGGCACCTCGTCCCGCGAAGGCCCTGAGGCGGAGCGGAAGATCGAGCTCCTGACCAACGAGAACGAGCGCCTGGTCGGCCAGATTGGCCGGCTCGAGGAGCGCCTCTCGGTGCTTGAGCGGATCGCAACCGACCCGGCCGAGCGCACCGCGCGCGAAATCGAAAGTCTGCGGCAGAAGCCGTAAGGGGGAATAGGACATGGATCCCGACAAGCTCGCCTTGATCAGCCAGGTGTTTCCGTTCATCGCGATCATCCTCAGCATCGCCGTCGGCGGCTGGGTGGCCACCACCTGGCTCAGGATCAAGCACGGCTATCCGCTCGACGGCCCCTGGGGCCAGGCGGTCTATCCCAAGAAGAACGAAGAGGTGGTCGAGCGCGTCAAGTTGCTCAGCCAGGAGAATGCCCAGCTCCGCGCCGAGCTCGGCGCGGTCAAGGACCGGCTCGCCAACGTGGAGCGGATCGTGACCGACGACAGCCACCGACTCACGCAGGAAATCGAAGCCCTGCGCCTGCCCAAGAACTAGAGGAATTCAAGCATGCGCGATTTGGGAGTCCTGATTCCGATCCTCGGCATCATGTGCGGTCTGGTGGCGATCATCGGCAAGGTCTGGATCCGGCCGTGGCTGCGGCTGAAGGAGAAGCAACTGCAGATGACGAGCGACCGGACGGCCGAGAAGGCCGCGCAATATGCGGCGCACACCGAGCGGCTCGAGCAGCGGGTGCGCGTTCTGGAGCGGATCGTCACCGACAAGGGCATCGACGTCGCCGAGGAGATCGACCGGCTGCGCGACACGCCGCCGCTGAACTGACGGGAAGGACAGGGCAATGAACCAATACGAGATGGTCGTCCTGATCGTCGCGCTGGTCATGTTCGCCAGCGTCATCCGGTCGGTCCTCGGCGGCCGCCGCGGGCGCAATCGCGACCAGCTTCCAGCGCGCGACGACGCCGAGGCCCAGCGGCTGCGTGACGAGGTCAGGCAGCTCAAGGAGCGACTCCAGGTGATCGAGCGGATCACGGTCGAGAAGGAAAACAGTCTCGAGCGCGAGATCGAGCGGCTGCGGGACCAATAGGAGGCAGGAATGGGCGATCCGGGCACGCTGACGGCGCTTTTCGCGGGGGCGGTCATTGCCTTGGCGATTGTGAGCCTCGCGGCGCTCCGGGGCTTCGACGGCTGGCTCGATCTGCGCCGAATGGAGATTCGCCTGCGCCAGCGCGGCGCCGAGCCGGTCAGCCCGGCGGCCGCTCGGCTCGAGCTCGCCGACCTCAAGGACAGGGTTCGCCGTCTCGAAGCGATCGCCAACGGCAACGAAGGGTGACGCGAAGGCCCCGCGAGGCTAAGCCGCGGCCATGTCATTCCAGTCCATCGACGACGTTCTCGCCGACTATGCGCTGCTCGAGGCCGACGACCGCTACCGCCTGCTGATCGACCTCGGGCGCGCGCTCGAGCCGATGCCCGAGCCGCTGAAGACCGACGCGACCCTGGTGCGCGGCTGTTCGGCCTCGGTCTGGGTGTATCCGGTGCCGCAGGGCGATGGCCGGCTTCATTTCCTCGCCGACAGCAATGCGGCGATCACCAAGGGGATCGTCGCCTTGGTCCTGCTCGCCGTTCAGGACCGCACGCCCGAGCAAATCCTGGCCACCGACGTCGAAGCGGCGCTCGCGCCGTTCGACCTCCGGAACCAGCTCAGCTCGAACCGCACCCAGGGCATTCCCAACATGATCGCCCTGGTCCGCGAAACCGCCGCGCGGCTCGCCGCGTGAGCGATGTCCGCGATCCCGGCGGGGCGTTCGATCCGGAGCGCTTTATGTCCTACGTCCGCCACCTGGGGCACGGCGGCGCGCTCGGCATCGCCTATCGCGGCCACGGCGAGGACTGGGTCGAGCTCGACCTTCCCTATGACGAGAAGCTGGTCGGCATGCCGGAAAGCGGGATCATCGCCTCGGGCCCGATCATCAGCCTGATGGACATGGCCACCAGCCTCGCCATCTGGATCAGGCTCGGCCATTTCCGGCCGCAGGCGACGCTCGACCTCAGGGTCGATTATCTGCGCCCGGCGACGCCCGGCCGGACGATCGTCGGGCGCGGCACCTGCTTCGGCGCCACCCGCAGCGTCGCCTTCGTGCGCGGCACGGCGCATGACGGCGACGCCGCCGATCCGGTGGCCAGCGTCACCGGCACCTTCATGGTCACGTCCTAGAAGCGGCGGCGGCGGCCGTAGTCGCGCGGATCGGGATCGTCGATCGTCTCCCAGCTATGATCCTCGACGATTTGCGAGCGAACCGGGCGGCCACCGGGATCAAGCGACGGACGGAACCGGTAGCGCTCCCGGATCAAACGGCAGGTCGTGTCGTCGAGGATGCGGTTGCCGCTCGAATGATCGATCACGCAGCGGCCGACATGGCCGTCAACCTCGACCGAGAAGCGGACCGAGACCGTCCCGCCCCCGCCCGCCTCGCCCACCACGCTCGGAAAATCGCGGTCGCTGAGCCGGCCGGCGATTCGGCGCGGCGGAACGAACCGGCCGGTTCCGAGGCCGTTGCCCGCGCCATCGCCATTGCCGCCGCGCCCGCTCCCCGTCCCGTTGCCGATCCCGCCGCTGCCGAAGCCGGGCCCGCGAATGTCGGCCGCGCCGGCGGTGGGCTTGGCGCCCTCGCGCTGCACCGGTGCGGCGACGACCGGCGGCGGCACCGGGAGCGGGATGACCGGCTCCGGCGCCACGATCTGGGTCGCCTCGGCGCGCAGGTTCGGCGGCGAGGCGGCGCCCTCGCGGCGCGAGTTGGTGGGGCTCGGCGGCTGTGGGGGCGGAATCGGTGGCGGCTGGGGCGGCGGGGCCACGTCGAACAGCTTGAGGTGCTCCTCGTGCGCCGCCGGCAAGGTCAGCACGAAGCCGAAGATCATCGCGTAGAGCAGCAGCAGTTCGAGCACCACGGCGCCGAAGGCGGCGGTGGCCCGGCGACTCACACTCGGCCCAGCAACCATGGGGCTATCCTACGCCAATCGCGCGCAGGAGAAAATACAGTGTGTTCAACTGGATAATCCGGGCAATCCCGGAGGCCTCGCCCGCTGTCAGGGGGTGAGGTTGGCGCGCCGCTCCTCGGCGCGGCGGAGCACGTCGTAGCTCGCCTTGATCAGCTGGAAGCGCTTGGCCGCTTCCTCGTCGCCCGGCTTGACGTCGGGATGGTGCGCCTTGGCGAGGCGGCGATAGGCGCTGCGGATCGCTTCGAAATCGGCGTCGGCTTCGAGCTCCAGCACGTCGAGCGCACGCATCTCGTCGCGGCTTCGGCTGCCGTCGCCGGGCCCGCCCCAGCCATAATGATTGGCGCTGGCGAAGGCGTCCGCGCCCTGCCGCTCCTTGGCCTCGCGCTTGGCCGCCTCCTCGGCGGTCAGCCCCTCGAAATAATTCCAGTTGCGGTTGTACTCGGCGGCGTGCTGCTCGCAGAAATACCAGCGTTCGGGACCATTGGGGGATTTGGGCGCGGGCCGGTCGCCGGGCTCGCCGCAGCCGTGGCGGTCGCACTGGCGCACGGGCTCGGCCTCGCGCGCCGATCCGTAAGCGCGCCAGCGCGGGAAACCCCAGTCGTTCGATCTCTTTGCCTTGGCCATTGCAACCGGTCATCTAGCCATTGTCCGTCCCGGGCGCACGTACCCGGACAAAAAATTTTCGCGAGGGGTCATCCAAAGCCGGCCGCGGCGGCGTCATTGCAGCGAACAAGGCAAAAGGAATTCGAAATGAAAGATCTCGATGTCGTCCTCGTCGTCGCTGCAATCACCATCGGCCTCGTCTTGGCTATGATTCAGATCACACGCCTCTGGCGCACGTCCATGCAGCAGAAAACGATCCGCGAGGCGCTCAGCCGCGACAGCAGCGTCGTTTCCGAGCTTCTCGCCGCGATCGAGCCGGAGCCCCGCGCGACCGGCGCCAATGACGACCGCACGGCAATGGTGCTGATCGCGCTCGGCCTCGCCTTGATCGGCTTCGCCCTCATCCAGGGAGATTTCGACGACATCAGAGATATGGGCGGCGCGGCGCTGTTTCCGATCTTCGTCGGCATCGCCCTTCTGCTGAGACGGTATCTGGCTGGAAAGCGCGGTCCTCAAGGCTGATCCGGGCTCGCGGAGGCAAGCGCCTTGGATCACGACGCGATACTGGCGCGGAAGGCGGCGGCGGGCGACACCGCCGCCTTCACGATTCTCGTCCGTGGCCATGAAGGCGCGGTTCGACGATTTCTCGGCCGGCTCTCGCGCCAGCAGGGCAGCGACGATCTCGCGCAGGAGACCTTCCTTCGCGCGTGGCGGCGGGCCAGCGACTATCGCGGCGAGGGCACCTATCGCGGCTGGCTGATGCGGATCGCCTGGACGGTCTTCCTCGACACCCGCCGCGCCGCAGGCCGGCGCGAGGAACGCGAGGCCGCCATACCCGCCCACGACGTAGCGCACGATCCCAATCAATCGCTCGACCTCCAGCGCGCGCTGGCGCTGCTGGGTACCCGCGAACGAGCAGCCGCCTTGCTCTGCTTCGGCGAGGGCTGCTCGCATGGCGAGGCTGCGGAGATTATGGGCCTGCCGCTCGGCACATTGAAATCCATTCTCGCGCGGGCGCGCGCGGCCCTGGTGGAAAGGCTGGAGAATTGAGATGACCGAGGACGAGAAGATCGCCGCCTTGTTTGCAGATCACCAGCGATCCCCGGACGAAGCATTCGTCGCGCGGATCGCTCGAGCGGTGGAAGCTGAGCGGCGCATGGCCGCGATGCGGGCCGCTGCCTGGCGGCGCTTCGCGGTCGAATGCGTCGCGAGCGTCGCGGTGGTCGCTTCGTTCTGGCTGGTCTGGCGGCTCGCCCCCGCATCCTTGCCGACCGGGGCGATCGCGACCGCTCCGGCGGCCGCTGCGGCAGTCCTCACGCTGGGCCTCTGGTTCGGAGTCGTGCTTCGGCCCGCGGCGACGGGGAAATGAGCCAGAGGGTCTGTAAGCCGGGTTCTGTCCACCCCGGACCGTGATCCGGGGATGGGCGACCATTCCTCTAGGAGGCGGATCGCTCCGCCCCTCAAGCAACCAACCCGGGCGACGAGCCGGAACGAAGCCCATGTGCCGCCCCTATTCGGTCTTGCTCCCGGTGGGGTTTACCGTGCCGTCTCCGTTACCGGAGCCGCGGTGCGCTCTTACCGCACCCTTTCGACCTTGCCGCGCCGAAACGCGGTGGATTGCTTTCTGTGGCACTTTCCCTGGGGTCACCCCCGCCGGCCATTAACCGGCACCGTCGTTCCATGGAGCCCGGACTTTCCTCGCCCCCGCTTGCGCGGGGCCGCGGCCGCCCGACCCTCTGGCGCGGCCTATATACTCACCCCGCGCTCGCGGTCCAAGAGGAGCTGGAGGAGGATCGCGCGGCATTCCCCGTCGATCGCGCCGTCGAGCAATTCGGGGCGGAAGCGGCGCTGGAAGGCGAGCACGGCCTTGCCCGCATCGCGAACGTCATAACCCCAGCGCTCGAGCGCCAGCAGGAATCCGCCGTCGGTCCAGTGCGGATCGACGAGATTGCGCGTCGGCCGGGCAATGGCGAGGTGGTGGCTGGCGAGCCGGGCCCAATCGAACAGCTCGCCCGGATCCTCCTTGCGCGCGGGCGCGACATCCGAGTGGCCGACGACGTTGGCGGGCGGAATCCGGTAGCGCTCGACGATCCCCGAGAGGAGCGGCAGCAGCGCCTCCATCTGCTCCTCAGTGAACGGGCGATAGCCGAATTCCTGGCCCGGATTGACGATCTCGATGCCGATCGAGCAGGCATTCACGCCCTGGACGCCGCGCCAGTAGGAGAGACCCGCGTGCCAGGCGCGCTTCTCCTCGGGGACCATTCGTACGATCCGGCCGTCCTCGTCGATCAGATAATGCGCGGACACGCCCGCTTCGGGATCGCACAGCCGCGCAATCGCGGACTCTGCGTCGCGCATTCCGGTGTAATGGAGGACGACCATCGAAATGGCCGCGTTGCGCTCGTCGAAGTTCGGCGAGGGGCTGTCGATGACGCCTTCCACCGGCCTTTTGCGCGCCAAAACGGCCTGCGCGTCAACCCCGATCCTAGGCGACGCGCGCCTGCGCCTCGCGCGGCGGGGTGGGAAGGTAGAGGCCCCGGCAGTCCGGATCCGAGACGAAGCGGTCGGTCTGGCCGATGACGGTCTCGCCGGCGCCGAGCATCAGTGTGCCATCGGGATGACAGGCGTCGGCCAGCCGGTTGAACGCCAGCCGGCGCATGTCCGGCGCGAAATAGAGCAGGACGTTGCGGCACAGCACGATATCGAACTTGCCCGGGTGCGGCGGCGGTTCGATCATGTTGCGGACTTCGAACCGGACCTTGTCGCGCAGCTTCCGGTTCGCCTGCCAATCGCCGCCGCCCAGCTCGTCGAACCAGCGGATCATCTGCATCACGGGCAAGCCGCGCTGGACCTCGAACTGCGAATAGACGCCGTTGCGCGCGCGATCGATTGCGGAGTTGGACAGATCGGTGCCGACGATCTCGATTGTCCAGCCCTGCCAGCGCGCCGCTTCGTCCGCGAACGCCATGGCCAGCGAATAGGCCTCCTGCCCGGTCGAGCAGCCGGCGCTCCAGATGGAGATTCGGCGCTCCCGGCGGCGGGAATGTTCGAGCCGCTTCACCGGGCCGGCGAGGAGCATGTCGAACGGCAGCCGATCGCGGAAAAAATAGGTCTCGTTGTTGAGCAGCGCCTCGATCACCTGTTGCGAGAGCGCGGCGTCCGCGCCGGAGACCAGGCGAGAGACGAGCTGATCGATCGTGGCGAATCCCCGCTCGCGGATGATCGCGGCCAATGCGGTGTCGATCCGCCAGCGGCGGTTCATCGACAGCTGCTGACCGGTCCGTGCCTCGAGCAGGCTCGCAAGAATGCGCCGGGAAGAATCGCTTATTTCCACTTAACAGTCTCCAGGCGCTGGGCAATTTTCCGGGCGAGATCCGCCGGCGGCATGACGGCCGAAGCAAGGCCGGCTTCGGCGACGCCGCGGGGCATGCCCCAGATGGCCGCGCTGTGCCGGTCCTGCGCGAGCATCGCGCCGCCCGAATCGACGATCTTGCGCGCGCCGATCAGGCCGTCGCGGCCCATGCCGCTCAGCATCACGCCGATACCCGCGGCGCCGAACGTCTTCGCCACCGATTCGAGCATCGGATCGGCCGAAGGCAGGCAGCCGCTGGCCGCGCGCCCGCGATCCAGCTTGACCCTGACGCCTTCTCCGGTGCGCTCGAGGCAAAGATGCGCGTCGCCCGGCGCGACGTGGATGACGTCGTCGTGGATCGGATCGCCGTCCTCCACCACCACCGCCTTGCGGCCGGAAGCGTTGGCGAGCTGGCGGGCGAAATGGACCATGAAGATCGACGGAAGATGCTGGGTGACGAGGATCGGCGCGCCGATCCGCCGGGGCAACGGCCGGAGGAATTCGAACAGGGCATGAAGGCCGCCGGTCGAGGCCGCGAGGGCGACGCACCCGATCGGCCCCTCGCTCATCTCGATCAGGCGTAGTGGCGCAACCTCGCCGGGCGCCACATCGCCGGCCGGCTCGCGCGTCGCGGCGCCGATCCGGCGCAGCCGGTCCGCCAGGACCTCGCTGAAACGGCCCCCGAAATTGCCGACGCCGGGCTTGGGAAGCGCGTCCGCGGCGCCCAGAGCGAGTGCCTTGACCGTGATCTCGGCGCCGTCCTCGGCCATGGAGGAGACGATGAGCACGCGCGCGCCGCGCCCCTTGCGGATGAGTTCGGGAAGCGCCTCGATCCCGCTCGCGCCGGGCATTTCGAGATCGAGCAGGATGACGTCCACCCGCACCGCCTTAAGCGCCTCGAGCGCCTCGTGAGCACTGCCCGCAACTGCAACAATCTCGAACTCGTCATGCGAACCGATCATCCGCGACAGCACCGCCCGCGCGACCGTCGAATCGTCGACGATCATCACGCGGAGCGGCGGCTCGGCAACCCTGTCGGGCGGCCGGCGCGCGAATGACGTTCGCAGGTTCACGCGACGCCGACGATCTGCAGCTTCGATTGGAGCGTGTCGCGGTCGAACGGCTTCATCACATATTCGTCGGCGCCGGCCTCGATCGCCGCGCGGATGTGGGCGATGTCGTTTTCCGTGGTGCAGAAGACGACCTTGGGCTGGCTGGGCACACCCGCGCCGCGCAGGGCACGGAGGAACTCCATCCCGCTCATCACCGGCATGTTCCAATCGAGCAGGATCACGTCCGGCATGCCCGCTTCGCAGCGGGTCAGCGCGTCGCGGCCATCCTCGGCTTCCTCGACGTTGAAATCGAGCGTTTCGAGGATGTGCCGGGCGACCTTTCGGATCACCTTG
>Ga0190266_10000099_pt1 | contig 12465 bp, 22 predicted proteins | sample Popmic220T_FD_132448 | JGI IMG/M metagenome (GOLD analysis project Ga0190266, IMG submission 132448) | Populus adjacent soil microbial communities from riparian zone of Indian Creek, Utah, USA - 220 T | ecosystem: Environmental > Terrestrial > Soil > Riparian zone | place: USA: Utah | collected...
CCGGACGGCCTCACCAGACGGCCCGCGGGCGTAGTGGGCAAGGAACCTGTACTCGATCTGGCTCCAGTCATGGCGAACCCATTCTTCGCCCTCTTCCGGTATGAACAAGGCCCGTAGTTTCGGACCCCAATACTCATCACGCGAAGGGATGTTCTGTAGGTTCGGCAGGGACGAAGAGAACCGACCGGACACAGTACCGTTCGCGTCACCCTTCAATTGGTGGAAGAGAGCGTACAGCCGACCGTTGATATGCTTGTCTAGAACATAGGACCGGACGAATGTGTTGCGGTACTTCTGTAACTGCCTGCGGTGTCGAACGAGTTCACCGGCTGGGTGCTGCACACGTTCCAGCCACTCCTTAACGAACGACGGGGCACCTGCCGCGGTCTTTGGATAGACAACACCGGCTGCATCGAACAGTGCTGCCAGGTCGCTTTTGCTAATGTCTTTGTCTGGGTCCAGGTTGTTGAGGATGCCACCGGACACGGCCTTGAGACGCATGTCCGCCTCGAGAATACCGGCGGTGAGTTCATCGTCCAGCAGCTTCGCGTAGGGTATGTCCACACGCACACCGGCTTGGCGCATCTGCACCATCATCGGGATGAGCTCTGTCTCTAAGTCGAACAGTCCCATCATGAGCTGCTGTTCTAGTATTGGTTTCTGCTTGGCCCAGATACGTAGCGGCAGGTCCACGTCGCCTTCCGCGTATGGCCCCACAAGGCAAGGCGGTGCAGCCCAGATGTGCGCTCGGTAGTTCTCGCCGTCACCATAGGCACGTTCGATCCACGCCTGCAGTTCGTTCTTCACCTTGCTTTCACCCAGATAGGACATCGACAAGGCGTCCAAGCTGTAGGTGAAGCGATTGGTGTCAATGAGTGCTTCGGCATGCTGGACGTCGATGAACGGTCCACTCACGGGGACGCCCTCGCTCCACAAGGCGTCCACGTCATAGGACAGGTTCGCGCCAACTTTGGCTTGTCCTTCCGTGCATAGGTTGTCACGTGCCCATGCCAGCACATGGCCAGGGTCGAGGTTCTGCTCGGGTGCTATCTTGTGCCGCATTGGGAAGTACCAGCGGCCTCCATCTAGCGTCCCAACACTCATGCCTACGATGTGAGCGCCCTCTTCACCTTCGCGCCGAAAGCCCGGACCCTTCTCCACAAGAGCACGGTCCTTCGTCTCTGTGTCCAGGCCCAATATCTTGACGTCACATAGCCTTGGAAAAGCGCCCGGCGCCACCCATCCTGTATCTGGAATAGGTGGCGTCGGCCGATCATAATTGATTCGCTTCTCTTTGACCTGGATCTCTTCCCAGAAGAAGCCAATCGAGTCATCTCGCTGCATTTACTTCTTCATAATGTTCGGAGGCAGGGAGCCGGCGAGTACGTGCATCTTTGCTGGGTCGGCGTAAGCTTCGTGATGCACTGGTTCGCGTTTTACGACGGTAGTGTTCGCCTTCACGAGTTCCGCCGCTTGTGCCATGAGTTCGTCCAGCCGCTTGTTGCGCTCCTGGATCTCACGGCACAGAATAAGCATGCGCTCATAGATGTCTTGAATAGTTGCTTCGCTCATCGTTGGCCTCCGAATAGTCCAATGACGTCGTCGGCCTTGAAGGCGTGGACGTCGGGTTTGAAATGCCACTGAACAGCCGTGGCGTGCTCGAACACAAGCGCAGCCATGCGCGCGTTCAACCTCCCTGTAGCCGGCAACGATAGGTCGTCGGCCTCAAATGTTTCATCCAGTAGCTTGAGTCCACCTTCGCGAAACTCCACTACGGGTATCCGCATGTCCGCCAGTTTCACCGCCGCGTCCAGAACACCGGCTAGCAGTTCGTGCGGTGTTGACCAGCCAGTCTCTGTCAAGTCCTTCACATGGTTGTCGACGACGTGTGTTGGCCAGCTTGATGCGATTAACTGCGTCTTGACCCACACGTCTTCTTCGAAGTAGAAGGTGACGCTGTCCGCTGTAACGCCCATGTCAATCGGTTCGCCCCGTGCTACCACTGCATCGAAGCAGGCCGAAGGGACAATCACCGTCTCAGGCAACACCGTCGGGAAGGGTATGCGACACAGAATGACGTTGTTCGTGGCGTAGGCAAACCCGTTGTGAAGGCAAATGCCATTGGCCCAGACCTTGGAGGAGTCAGTGGCCACGAACGGTCGGAGTCGTTCGATCAGGGTCGCGACACCGGGCGCCGTGTGGCTCGTTTTTGGGGTGGGGGTCGTACGTGGGTAGTCCGCGCCCTCTGAAAGCCCCAGACGGGAGCGCCTGGCCAGCCCTACCACGAGCAAACTGGCGTCGGTCACCCTGAAGGTGGGGTCGCCGTCACAAACGCCCCACGCGCTTGCCAGCTTCGTAGCGTCAACTGTGCAGATGGGCATGCTGCACGGCACGTCGACCGTATAGCGCCCATTGTTCACCTGTGCCCGACGTTCACCGTACTCGTCGTCATAGACGTGGAGCTTCTGGAACGCCGGTAGCAGGGTGCCTACGTGATCACATAGGTACTTGAGTGTCTTGAGGTCCATTAGAAGAAGGTCACTGCTGACCGCATATAGGTTGGATTGCCGAGCTTCTTCATGTAGTGTTTGAAGTAGCGTAGATTCCAGGCGTCGCGAGCGCCGTAATTCATCGCCAGGTCCTCAGGTTTGAATCCCTCAGCATGTATGAGGTCGGTAATGTATTTCTGTGTCATGCTGTCCAGGCTCCAGAAGCTCTTGTCCTCGGTCTTGACATTCGGGCTTTTCTCGGAGAACGAGATAGCACGTCGCTTGCCTCCAATGTCCATGATGCAACTACCGAACATTGAAATCATGACCCAGGACGTTGAGTCCACCGAGTACCACGGGTACCGTTCCATGAGCTCGAACGTGGTGAGGCCGAACCCGTGGACCTTGACCCGTGCGGTGCCGTCTGGGTTTGCCAGGTACTTGTCGAACACATGGTCCAGCCACTCAACGAGGTAGGGCGTCGTCTCCGGTACCATGCCTCCGATGAATATGTAGTCATAGCCTTCGTCCAGGTACCGCACCAGCCACTCGTCGCGGTCGCGTGCGTGGTGTACCGGGCAGACTTGCACGGGCAGCTTGAGGGACTCGAGGTATTTCTGGTTCGCGTAGCTCTCCGCCTCGAGGCCGGCACCAATGGCGTCAACGTTCGAGGCGACCTCGATGAAGTCCTGGCCGGACACTAGGTAGCGGGCATACTTGTCCAGGTCCACTTTAATGCCCAGCGTGAACATCGAGAACGCACCCGAGTCCATGAAGATGCGGTGTCCATTCCGCCGTATGAGTTCGTCACACTGGCCCTTGCCGACGTAGTGGTATGACTCGAGGTGGAACGGGTACGACTCGGCAGCAGCCGCAATCTGCATGGGGTTGCCGCTCTGTTGGTCGGCCCGGTGACCGTTGTACCGAGCGGCCGCGTAGATCTTAATGCAGTCGTCGAACTCAGTCATCACGGGCACTCAGTGAAGATGTAGCGTGTGAAGGACATGCCGCACTTGACGCAGTGGCTAGGCTCTTCGCGCAACTGTCCACACTCATCCTTGAACTCTGTGTATTCCCACTCGTGATTGCATCCAGGAGGATAAGCAGGAGTGACGTGAATAGTAACGCCCGCATCATTTTGGCTTTCATTCTTGTCCATTCATAGACCTTTCAGGATGTTAGTTGTCGTGTGCTCCACGTCGTCTAGTGCCGCTAGCATTCGTGCAGCCTCGATGAACGCACTTAACGACGTCTCGATCAACACCGTCGTACCGTCTCCACGGTCGGCTCGGATGATGCAGGCAGCAGCGTCGCCCGTGTCTTTGATGGTCCCTGGCAAGCGGGCGAATGTGAGGGCCGTCATGTCCGCTCCCATCCACTCAACGCCATCGTGCATCGGCCATACGCCATATTGGTTCAGTGGCTTTGTCTCGTCGTGTAGGTCACGCCATTGGCCCTGACTTACATCGAAGATTACTTTGACTTGGCACGCCATCCTAGCCACCATTGCACGCAGCCAGGAACTCCGACCGTGCCTTCGCATCATCTTTGATAGCTCCCTTCAACGCATTGGTGATTGTGTAGTGGCCCTGCTGGCACACGCCCCTTGATTCCATGCACAAGTGCCTGGCGCGCACCTGGACGCCGACACCAATGGGTTTCAAGTTGCGGTCGATGGCTTCGGCAATCTGTGCCGTGAGTCGTTCCTGGACCTGTAGGCGACGGGCGAAGGCGTCTACGACACGGTTGATCTTCGACAGCCCCACGATACGACCGTTCGGAATGTAGGCCACGGTCGCCGTGCCAAAGATAGCCGCAAGGTGATGCTCACAGTGTGAGTAGAGCGGGATGTTCTTCACCACAATCATTTCGTCAACACCGTCGGCCCCGTCCAGGAACGTCTTAAGCAGGCCGTCCACGTCGACACGGTAACCAGCCGCCCAGAAGTCACGCCAGGCGTCGGCCACACGGTTCGGCGTATCTTCAATGCCTTCGCGCAGTCCTTCTGAACGGCTTAGACCTTCGATATGGCGTAGCTGTTCTTCAACCGACATCGACATACGCAGCAAGTCGTCATCGAGCTTCATTCAACACCTCCGAACAAGTGTGTTTGACACGTCATGTGCCTGTTGTAGTCCATTGCCAGGCGGGCGGCATGGCGGTAGTTGCGGGCCGTTTCCTTCTGGTCGATCAATGTGTCGTCCCACACGGTAGCAATCTCACCTGGAAGCGTGCTACGCTTGTAGACGGCCATACCGCTAATGTAGACCTCGTTATCAGCAGCCAGGGCGTCCTCGGGTATGTCGTAGTAAGGAGATGCCGTGTCCGCGGTGACAACGTACTTGAGGTCTAGCACGTCGGCGCTGTTGAACCAGAGGTGAGGTATGGCCGGATACGTGGAGCGTGAGTGCGGGACTTTGGGAGAGCACACGAAGCGCATGTGTCCGTGCTTACGTGCTGTCTCAATCATGTCCTCGCGTAGTAGCAGCCCGTTCGTTTCGAATTGCCAGGTCGGCCGACTCAGCATTCCGAAGTGTGGGTCGACCTGGGCAATGACGTGCTTGAGCTGGTGCCACTGTAGCAACGGTTCGCCGCCCGTTAGCACAATGAGATTGCACTTGTGGGCGTGGAGCTCGTGCATGATGGCGTCGTGTGCCTGTATCACCCGGCCGTCCGCCAGGTGGAACTTCGTGTCGCACCACGGGCAGTCCTGCTTGAGTCCGATGTTGCAGCCAGCCAGCCGCACAAAGAGCGCCGGCCAACTAGCGAAGGGGCCTTCGCCCTGAATGGTGTAGAACATGCTGTGAACCAGGAGCTGTCCTCCCTGCAGCATCTCGTAGGAACTCTTCGTTGCGTTGATGTCGGCGTTGATCACGGGGAAGATACGTCGGGTCGGCGGGTCCAGAAGGCTCATCATGTATGTCCGGCAAGTGGGTTGTGATAGATACCTGAGTTCTTATCGTTTTCCCTGCATTCAACACTGTTGACCCAGCACCTGCCCATGGATAGGCCGTGCAGTTGTTCCTGCACCCATTCACAGACGAACTGTGCCGTGGCCTCCATGCCGACACCGTAGGGCAACGTGCGAATCTTGGCACCACCTGCTTTCTCGATGGCTCGGAACGCTGGTAGTAGTGGGTCGTCCTCGCACAGCAGCAGCGTGTGGTCGAAGTATTCATCGAGGAACGTCTTGATCCATTGCAGCTTCCCGAAGTCCACCACGAAGCCGCAGTCGTCACGGTCGTGTGCTCCGAAGACGAAGTGGAAGCTGCGCGAGTACCCGTGCACGTAGGCGCAGACGCCCTTGTGGCGGTGTTGCCGATGGGCGCAAGGGTAGTTCCAATAGATTTTGGTGCTCTGGTGGAGTGAGAAAGGAGTCATGCTTCTTCCTGACCTGTGAGGTCGGTTGCTGTGTTAGGCGGGGGCGTGTGCTTCCAGTGTTTCGGGTCTTTTTCGAACGCTTCAATCTCCCCGAGGGTGATTCCACTGGCCATAGCGGCCGGCCAGCGAGCTTTAATCGCTTCCCAGCGCTCTACAAGCGGGTCGGGAATACCAGCCTGACGGAACCCCTCTGCCCGCAGCACACAGGCGTGACATTTCCCGCAGGGCGGGGTTTCGCCGGCATAGCAGGTATGGCTCATGGACATGACCCGTTCCCAGTCGGGGAAGGTACTGGCCAGCTTAACGGTCTCGGCCTTCGTGAGTGCTATGAGTGGAGTCAGAACACGAAGCTGCGGCCGGTCGGCTTTGATGTAGTCTTCACGGTTCATTCCGAGTGCTTCTTGCATGGCGAACGTGGTCGCGCAAACGAAGTCCTCTGTGCAGTCGGGATAGTTGGCGTTGTCCATCTGACACACGCCAGTGACGATGTCGTAGCAGTCCAGGGACAGCGCGAAGTTCGCCGCCAGCACGAGGAACAACATATTGCGCAGCGGCACGAATGTGAGCTCCACACGGTCCTTGATCACGCCCTCCATCTGGTTGAAGTCACTGTACGTCTCGAGTTCCGCGTGTGGGTTGATGAGGGGACTGCGCCCGCGAAGGGTGCCGGACACGTTGATGATGCGGTGCAGGTCGACACCGACCATACTGGCAATACACGTCGCGGCGTCAATCTCGACGCGGTGCTTCTGGCCGTAGTCGAACGTTACGGCGAACACCTCCTTGTAGCGTTGCTTGGCCCATAGCAGGCAAGTAGTTGAGTCCTGACCGCCGGACAATACGACGAGAACCTTGTCGCGCTTAGATGTGTTCATTCAAACTCCTGTTGTTGATGGATTACTCTGTCGGTGTTTCCTTCAGCTTCTTCTTTATGGCCGAGAAGCTGATGCCGTTGTTACGCGCCCAGACGCCGGTCTGTGTGACCGCGGTACCTTCCTTGCTGCCATTGGCAATGAGCGTTTCAATGATCTCCTTGCGGCCGAGGGCGCCTGTTCGGATGTCGTTGAACTTCGTGTCCAGCCATTTGTGAATCGTCGCCACGGGGCCATCCGGCTTTCGGAACGCCTCGTCCTTAGCTGCCGCCATAATGCTCTCTACTTGCGATGAGGTGGGTGCTGGGTCGTCGGAGCTATCCTCATCGTGTGTGTACGACTGACTGCCTCGAAGAATAGCCGCCAAGACCCTTAGTGCTGACGGGGCAATGGGTAGCATCTTGCGTGCTTCCGCCTTCATGTAGCTGGTCGCAAAGTCAACGGGCGTGTACTCGAGGTCAACACCGGCAACCTTCTTGACTGGGATGTGGAAGAACTCGCGCTCGAAGTTGTCATTGTCGACGATGCAGACGGCCAGTTGAGGACCGTTGATGCCGACGTAGTATGTCTGCTTGGGACCGCGCTTGAATACGCAGACCATGTTCCGATGTCGGTTGGCCCTGATGGCCATCCCATTCTGTTCTGTGGACACGTTTATAGCCTTTCTGTGGAGGGTTAATTATAGGGGCAAACTGCCCCTAAAAACAAGACTTACAGGGCAAGAATCCTGTGGTTATAGTCACGCCACGCAATTTGATGAGGCACCACGACTTGCAGTCCAGGACGGAACGATTCCGGTTGCCCGTCGAACACATGACGGGTCACTTCGATGAGGTACGCGGCATAGCCGTGTTCGCGGTTGTTGACCTCGATGACCTTGCCCTCGTGGTAGCAGTCATTACGGCCTGCCATCGGTTGGAATTCGTACGCACGAATGACTTGACCGACTGTGAACCTGTTGACGTGGGAGAGAACCATTTAAGTGACCTTTCTGTGTTGATGAACAATTATAGCTCGGAACTCACTGGCGCTACATAGTTGTTCGCGAATTCTTTTGCTGCCTTGAGGTTCTTCGCGTAGGTGATGAACTTGCCGTCTGGGCCGTAGACGGCGTACACGCCAGGGCGGGACACGGACAGGTTCGCGGTCAGGCCATTGGCCAGGGAGTGAGTGATTGTGTAACCCATTTGATGCTCTAGCGTTTGCGTGTGTGTGCCAGGTGCATCTGCACCTCGGACAAGAGGATGTGAAACTCGGGGTCGTGTTGTGCACCGGGGATCATCTTGATCACCTGTACGCTGATGTCTGAGATTGTGGCGTCGGTTGCCAGGTTCTGAAGCAGCTTGCGCTGGTCCCTGGCGTTCCAGTAACCCCATGGAAGAAGGAAGCTCGCGAACTCGGGGTGACGAGTGCGGAACGGGTGCTGTGCGGAAAGCTGGGCCATGCGTTGCCAGGTGCCGTCCCAGCCCATGTATAGCACGTCGAGGGGCTGATTCTGCTCTGCGGCCTTGCGCTGCTGGTCCTCGATGTAGTAGTGAGTACCCGTGTTCGTGTGCCAGGCCGCTAGCACAACATAGTCGGAGGGTTTGCGGTTGCTCATGGTATTCAGTCGTTGAAGACGCGGAGGGTGAGGCAGCCCAGGTGCTGCTTGTAGTCGACGGCGATGAGCGAGCGTTCCTGCTCGTTGCCTTCGAAGTTATAACCAGTCCGGTAGAACGGCTGGCCGTTGCCGAGGAACTCGGCGAACAGGAAAGCTGAGGGCCACTTGCCAGGTGGCAGGCCCAGGCTTGAAGCCTCGGCGGTAAAGCTATGAATCTGACTGGCGTTGAGCGCGTCGAGGGTAGGGATACGAAGCATTTCTGTCTTTCTGTGTTGGATGGGGCCGAAGCCCCATTGTACTCGTTATGCTGCGACGATGTCCAGAACCTTGTTCGCGAAGTTCCAGATGCCGGCGTTGAAGTCGATGTCGCGGTTGACTGCGTTGATGCCGCTGACCGTGATTGTCCGGCCGCCCCGGTCCTGTGCGGTGTAGCCACCCTTCATTGCGTTTTCTTGGACACGGTTGAACACCGACCAGAGGGTGTTGCTGTCGTCTTCGGCCCGGCGAACGGACAGGAGGCCGGCTGCGTGGTCTTCGCGCTTCTCGCCCCACTTCAACAGCGTCGCGCCCGTGGCGAACTCAATGGCCTGCTGCTTGGACAGCTCGACCTTCTTCATCCTGTCGATACGGGGCAGCGCCGTGTTGGCGTGCACTTCACGGATGATGCCCGTGCCGTCCAGAATGTGATCCATCATCTTGGGGTCGTTGTGCAGCACCCGGATGCGACCGTATTCGGCCGAGGGGATCATCATGCCGTTGAGACAGGCCAGCACCTTGAGGGCGGCCATCATTTCGTAGGCCGACGTGCGGTTGTGACTGTTCGTCATGGCGATCTCGGGGACGAAGTCGCCCACGGCCAGCTTGCCGTTGAGGTAGTCGTTATGCACCAGACGCACGAGGTGCTTGGCGTAGGGTTTCTTTTCCGAGTTCAGGGTGCGCGATTGGGACACCTGAACGACCTCCCAGCCTTCGCTCCGCATCGTGTCGATGACGTCGGCGGTGCGAACGAACTGATAACGGTCGGAAGCGCCAGGAGCGGGTTCGTCGGCAAACACGCTGGGGGCGGCGCGGGCGATGTCGGAATTGGTAAGGGCGATGAGCTTGGACATGGTAGGCCTTTCTGGTTCGGGGTTAACCGCAACACCGTGTTGCGATGTACGTATTGTATCGGGAAAAGTGGGCAACGGGCATGGGTTGCCTCACTTATTTGTAACTATTTGTGTCAGTGGGATTTGTTTGATTTCAGTTCAGCCGGCCCTGCTTGGTGACGTCACCACCAATGGCACGGCGGTTGACGTCAATCTTTTTACCTGCGGCGTGGCCGTCGTGGTAAGCAGTGAAGTCGACCTTCGCGGTAGAGGTCCTCTCCGCGTACTTGAACTCACCGAACTTCTCGGCGATGGCATCTTTCTTCACCACGACCAGTGCCCGGCTGGCGACTGCCTGCTGTTGCTCGCGGTGGCGTTCAGCCGCCATTTCTTTGATGGTGTGCAGGATGCCCATGGACATGCCGCTACGGTAGGAATTCATTACCACACGACCGCCGGCGATGTACCGCGGGTCCTTGCGGAACGCTTTGCACAGGCGGTTCACCGTCTTGATGAGGTACTCGTAAGTCCAGGCGGCAACCTTGACGTCGGTGTCGTACCCGTAGAAGCGAATGCAGGCCTCCTGGCCCTTGTCGGTCTTCATGTAGGCGTTGCGTGCACCGCAGTCGTGCATGTCGGCCACAGCCACGGCAATCCACTGTGCCCAGCCTGGGACCTGCTTGCACAACATGGGGCCGACTGTAGCGGTCGCCATGACGTCCATGGTCGTCATGTTCTCGCCGTGGCCCTTACGAACGTCCTGGGCGATTTCGTTGGCAAAGTCCACGTTGAACTTGCGCATGAGCTTTTCGGCCTGGCCAGCAGCGGCGGCTGCCTCATGTTCGTTGGCGCGGTCGTCGTTGGCGATGGCCAGGAGCTTCTGGATGCGGCGGAGGACTGACTCGCGCTCGGTGTTGATATTGTGTGTCATGGTGTACCTTTCTGATGGGGTTGATTTCTGGGTTACCTGGACCCCTATGGGGTCCGGGTAAGGCTTAATTATAGCTCAACTGTTTCGTTGATGGCTCTGTCAATTGCAATCTTTCGCATCTCGAAACGACGGATGGCCTCTACCAGACCGTCGGACTTGAGGTCCTCCAGGATGCGCTTGCGGGCGGCCTCGTAGAGGGGTTGCATAGCGGCCAGGGCAGCTGCCCGTGCCTCGGTCTTGTCGGCGATGGTGGTAGCGTATTGTTCGAAGCTCATTTTTATTCTCCTAGTGGTTATTGACTTTGCATTCGTAGGCGACGCCCTCGCCCAGATCGACGGCCTCAAACTTGACCCTGCCTTCGTACCGCGGATTCGAACGCGTGAGGTAGTCGGCCATCGACACCGCACGCTTCATTGTGGTGAGGCGAACCGAGTAGATGATGGACAGGTCGCCCTCGGTCATTTTGACCGCGAACCGACCTTGTGGGTGCGACAGCATGCAGTTCGGGCCGTAGCTGAACCAGCCGAAGGACTCCTCGTCCCAGGCCTCGTCGGCCACTGGTTTGCCGCAGTAGTGGCAAATCGGGCGTGGAGGGATGTTCTTGAAATATGCCATTGTCATTCCTCGGGGGCTGTGCCCCCTTCTTTTGATTTAGTTTGCGACGCAGAAGGAGAAGTGCACACCGCCCTGAATTGCACGCTCGCCCAGGAACAAGGGGAAGAAGCGTCCTTCCGGGTTCGCCACGATGACGAAGTCCAAACGTTCGCCGCCTTGCGTCATCCGCGGGCCAAAGGCCTTTTCGACAGCCTTGACGGCGTTGTCGCGGGTTGCGTAGGTCTTGGTCGGGGTCATGTTCAGGAGGCTGATGGTCATTTCTGTCTTTCTGTTGGTGTGTCGATGGGTTAATGTACCCCAGAATTCACCCCGAATGACTCCGGGGCCGAAATAATTTGTGCTAGTCGTTTATTTCCAACTGCACCTCGATGTCACGAGCGACACGGTTGACCCACTTGACAATGTGTTCAAGGGTTGCGTCGTCGGGTAGGATGCCTGCCAGTTCGGCCACGACGGAGGCGGTTTCCAGCTCCTCGTCGTCGAGAATAACTTGGTTGAGTACGGTAATGAGTTCTTGTTCGTTACCCGTAGCCGTGAGGGGATAGTACGGGTGATCCTGGGAGTTCCGAGTGGTGGGGATTACAAGCAATTTCATGAGGTAACCTTTCTGGTGTTGGGGCTTAAATTATAGCCCGAAAGTACCCCATTTACAGGGTACTGTCGGGCTAAATTTTACCACCTGACGCTTGCGTCCTTGGCGGCCCACTTGGCCAGGGCTTGGTACTGTGCCTCGGAAATCCATCCGCGCTCACCGTACTGGATGGCGATGGAACCGAGAAACTGGCTGCGCTCCGCGTTGGAAGCGAGCCATCTTTGTTGCAGGTCTGTCAGGGTACGTTTGTTCATGGGTCAATTATAACACCATAACAGAGGGGGCACCGGGCCATGCCGGAATACAGTCGTCGCACAGGAACCGACGCTCGGCGGCACTACGTGGGTCGCCCATAGCGGGACCGCAGTTCATGGTGCAGACCTTGGACGCTGGGTCGAAGGCTGCCAGGGCCTCCGGGTTCGCCCGCTCCCACACGACCGGCCGTTCCTTTGGTGGCTTGGTCGGCCTATCCCGCGTCGGAGTTGGCTTGTCCCGCGGTGTTGGCTTGTCGCGTTGCTTAGTCACGCCAGAACGCAGTCACGAAGAAGACAATAGTCGCGAAGGTGATGCTGGCGCCCAACACCGTCCACAGCAGCAGTGCGGGCGGGATGCCAGGCTTGGGTGCCGGCGGGTACCTGTTGAGGTAGGAACGGAACGGCCCGTCGTCGTGGTCCTCGGGGAGGGCAGTGGGGTCCTCGTGGGTGGGTCTCGGTGAGGGACGGATCGTCGCGCCTGGCTTGTTTTGGGACGGGTCGTAGGGAGTATTGGCACGGTCGATGGGCATGGGGTCCTGGCTTTCTTTTGATGGTGACAAAGAAGTGGGGCCGAAGCCCCACTGTTGTTGCGGTTGAATCACTCGACGGTTGCCGTGTTGGCCTTGGCCGCTGCACGTTCAGC
>Ga0190266_10000101_pt1 | contig 12371 bp, 14 predicted proteins | sample Popmic220T_FD_132448 | JGI IMG/M metagenome (GOLD analysis project Ga0190266, IMG submission 132448) | Populus adjacent soil microbial communities from riparian zone of Indian Creek, Utah, USA - 220 T | ecosystem: Environmental > Terrestrial > Soil > Riparian zone | place: USA: Utah | collected...
AGGTCGTCGCGGCCGGTCAGCAGGCGCCGGCCGGGAACCGGCGTGAACGGGACCGCGATCTGAAGCTTGGGATAATAAGCGCCGCCCGCCCGCTCCCAGGCCGCGGCCCAGCCGTGGTCGAACACATATTCGCCCTGGCTGTGGCTCTTCAGATAGGCGGGCATGACCGCGGCGGGGCGGCCGTCGTCGCCGTCGATCGCGATCGGGACGGGCTGCCAGCCGGTCCGCGGCGCCGCGCTTCCCGATTCCTCCAGCGCGGAGAGGAAGGCGTGGCTGAGGAAGGGGTCGCCCGCTCCGGCGCAGCGGTCCCAGTCGGCGGGATCGAACGACGCCACGCCGCGACCGAGCCGGGCGAGGATTTCGCTCATCCGGGGACGGCCTCGAAGATGATCTGGTCGGCGTGGGCGGCGGCCCGGGCGCGATCCGCTTCGCCGCGCACGGTCCAGGTGTAGACCGGCAGCCCCCGGCCCCGGGCGGCGGCGGCGAAGCGCGAGGGCAGGTCGCGTATGTCGCAGGCGAGGAAATCGGCGCTCGCCCGCCACAAGGCCAAGCGGCGCCCGATCCGGCCCCTCGGCCCGCGTCGACCGCTCTCGGTGACGACGAGACCGCGCAGCCGGTCCGGAGCGTTGCGGGCGAACCAGGCGCCGATCTCGGGGTTGAACGACATCACCCCCACCGGTCCCTCATAACCGTCGAGAGCGCGCTCCACGGCGGCGCACAGCGGCGAGGCTCTGCGGTCGCGCGACTTGAGCTCGATCAGCAAGGGCGCCCGGCCGGCGATCGAAGCGAGGATTTTCGACAGCCGCGGAATCGGCTCCCCGCAACCGTTCAGCGTCACCGCCTCCAGTTCGGCCGCGGTCAGCGCCGCGACGGGCCCCTTCGCGGCGGTCAGCCGGTCGAGCTCGTAATCGTGGAAGACCATCGCCTCGCCGTCGCGGCTGAGCTGGACGTCGAGCTCCACCCCATCGCCCCGGGCGACCGCGGCGGCGATGGCGCCTTCGCTATTCTCGATCCGGGCGCCGCCGTGGAGCCCGCGATGAGCGAAGGGGACGGCGCCGAGCCGCTCGAGCTCAGAGCGCCTTGATCTGGACGATCGCATCGATCTCGACCGCGGCGCCCAGGGGAAGCACCGGAACCCCGACCGCGCTGCGGGCGTGGCGGCCGGCGTCGCCGAACACGTCCTGCATCAGCTCCGACGCGCCGTTGGCGACCTTGGGCTGGTCGGTGAAGGCGCCGGCGCTGTTGACGAAGACCCCGAGCTTGACGATCCGCTCGACCCGGTCGAGCCCGACCGCCTTCTCGATCTGGGCGAGCAGCATCAGCCCGCAGGCGCGCGCGGCGCGGACTCCGAAGTCGAGGTCGCGGTCCTCGCCGAGCCGGCCGGTAAGCAGCTGGCCGTCCTCGAACGAGACCTGGCCGGAGATGTGGAGCAGGTCGCCCGCGAGCACCGTCGGCACGTAAGAGGCGACCGGAGCGGCCGGGGCGGGAAGCTCGATTCCGAGCTCGGCGAGGCGGGAGGCGATGTCGGTCATGGCCGCGGCGTAAGCACCGCGCCGGGCGGCAGGTCAAGTCGCGGCGGCCGCTTCCACGACCGGTTCCGCCCCCCGCCCGAGGGCAAGGCGATAGTCGCCGAAGGCAAGGTCCCCCGGCACCGAGCCGGCATCGAGCGCGGCGACGATCGCCGAAGGATCGTGCCGGAAGCGCAGCTCGCCGCCCCGGCCCTCGCTGACCAGCCGGACGATCCCGCCCTCGAGCTCGAGCAGATCGTCCAGATAAGGCAAGGACGGTCCGTTCGACCCAAGCCAGGCGGCGAAAGCGAGCGCTTCGTCGGCCGGGAAGAGCGGCGGCGGCTCCGAGCGGCGATAGTCGGCGAGCAGGGCCTCGAGCGCCGGCTCGCCGAGCTGCCGGCCGAGCAGGCGCAGGGTGTAGGGCATCAGATCGGCCAAAGCGCCGTTGCGGAAAGCCGCGACGAGGGTCCGGTAGAGGGCGAGGCCGGCCGGCTCCCCGGACGTCGGCGGAGCGGCGAGCGCGCGCACCAGCGCCGCCTCATAGGCCGCCGGCGCCTCGCCGGCGCGGCCTGGCTCGACGGGGCGGGGCACGGGCGCCGAAGGACGGCGTCCCCGCCGCTCCCACAGGTCGTTCATCGCTTCCATCTGCCCGAGAAAGGCGGTTGGCCCGAGCGCCTCGACGAATTGGGGAGAGACCTCGAACAGGACGGCGCCCAAATTGGGAAGGCCGGCGACGAAGTCGCGGGCGAGGTCGAGCAGCTCCGCGGGCGCCGGGCCGCTGTGGGCATCCAGCCAATAGCCGTCCTTCTCCATTCCGCCGGCGAGATGGATCTCGACGATCCGCTCGGGCGGAAGCGCCGCGAGGACCCGCTCGATCGGCCCGCGGCCGTTGCGCGCGTTCGCCCACAGGTTGTGGAGGTCGAGCAGGATCAGGCAGTCCGCCGCCTCGGCCACCGCGGCGAAGAATTCGCAGTCCGGAATCTCGCCGGGCCGGGGCGGGAGGTAGCTCACCCCCGTCTCGAACGCGAAGGGGCGCCCGAGCTCGGCCGCCCGGCTCCGGATGTTGGCCGCCGCGACCGCGACTCCGGCCGGGCTCTGCAGCGGCGGCAGAAGGAAACCCGCCGGCCCGGCGGCGCTGTCGTTGAAGCTCAGATGCTCGCTGGTCCAGGGCGAGTCGAGCCTGTCCGCCCATCTCTTCTGCTCGGCGAGGGCCTCGAGGGCCCGGCAGACCGTGCCGCCCACCGGCCAGCCGATGCCGTGGACGAGCTTCGCCTGGGGCAGGCCGGCGACGAGGGCCAGCGTCGCCTCGTTCGACCGGATCCTTCCGTCGGGGCCCGGCGCCTTGATCCAGCCGCTCGACGGCTCGATCTCCGCGACCCTGATGAGGTCGGGATGCGCGAGGAAATGCGGGTGGAGCGCCTCGCAATGGACGGCGCCGGGACCGAGCCCCGGCGCCGTGAAGCCTTTCATCAGCCGAGCTGGTCCACCTCGAACGTCCTCGGATTGACGACGAGGTCGCCCGGCCGGAAGCGCAGGTCGAAGCCGGAGAAGCAGGCGGGGCAGCCGAGCCTGCCCAGGGTAGCGGCGACGATCTTGTTCACGTTGTCGAGATTGTTGAAATCCTTGCGCGGCAGCGCGACGCTGACCGTCTGAGGCACTTTCGAACGAACCGGAGTAACAGCCATCTTCAATCTCCTCTTACCACGTCAAGCTGTCCCTGAGCGGCGGCTCCCGTGACTTCGAGCTTTCTTTGGCCGGTCAGGAACGATGCTTGGCCCCGAGTCGGGGGGAGGAGGATAACATCGGAGACGAAGCCGTAACAATCCTGGTATAACCCGATGTTATTCTTGGGCTTGATATGATTCCGGACTAGTCCCGCCGGGCCACCTGGAAGCCGGCGAAGCTCTGGCTGACCGGCATAAGCTCGAGCGCGTTGATGTTGAGGTGGGGCGGCAGGGTGGCGACCCAGAAGAGGGTTTCGGCGATGTCCTCGGCGGTCATCGGGTCCACTCCTCGGTAGAGAGTGTCCGAAGCCTCGCGGTCGCCGCCGGTCCGGACCAGGGTGAACTCGGTCTCGGCCATGCCCGGCTCGATCGAGGTGACGCGGACCCCGGTGCCGTGGAGGTCGGAGCGCAGATCGAGCGAGAATTGGCGGACGAAGGCCTTGGTGCCGCCGTAGACCGCCCCGCCGCGATAAGGATAAGTGGCGGCGACCGAGCTCAGGTTGACGATCGCCCCCTTGCGCTCGATCAGGCCGGGCAGCAGCTTGCGGGTCAGGGCGACGAGGCCGACGACGTTGGTCTCGATCGCCACCAGCGAGGGCTCGAGGCGGGAATCCTGCAGCGGCTCCAGCGGCGGCGCGAGGCCGGCGTTGTTGATCAGCAGATCGACCTCCCGGAAGCCCTCCGGCAGGCCTTCGACCGCGGCCTCGATCGCCGCAATGTCCCGCATGTCGAGCTCGAGCGGCAGGAAGCCGTCGCCGAGCTCGCCGGCCAAGGCCTCGAGGCGCTCGCGGCGGCGGCCGGTGCCGATCACCTTCCACCCGGCCGCGGCGAACCGGCGGCTGGCGGCGGCGCCGAAGCCGGCGGTGGCGCCGGTGATGAAAGCGATTCCGGTCATTATGTCCTCAGTCTCTCGAGAATCCAGGGCAGCGCCTCGTCCCAGGAGTCGATCCGGGCGTGGGCGTGGGGCGCGGGCGGCGTGTGGGCGGCGAGCCTCGGCTCGGCGATCATGTGCAGCCGCCAGACCTGGGGGGCGTGGCCGGCGACCGATTCGTGATGGACGGCGAGATCGTCGACGAAGACGGCCGAGCTCGGCCCCATCGCCTCGACCAGCTCGAGCACCGGCCGCCCCTTGCCGCCGCGGTTGCACAGCACCCGGTGGCGGATGTCGAACCGCTCGAGCTGCTCGACCCGGCCGGCCTCATATTCGTCGCCGATGTTGGTGAGGATGACGATATCGGCAAAATCGGCGATCCGGGCGAGCGCCTCGACCGCTCCGGGGACTACGTTCTGGCGGTGCATCTCGCCCTGGAAGAACTGGTCGAGCAGAGGCCAGACCCGGTCCACTTCGACCAGCCGACCGTCCGATCCGCGAAGGGCGTCGCGGAAGCCCGGGGCGGAGAGATCGAAGCTCAGATCGTGAGCCTCCGCCACCCACTCCGCGAAATGCGACACCATGTGGAGCAGGACCTCGTCGCAATCGGTGACGAGCAGCGGCCGGCCGCTCATCGTTCCAGCCTCCGCCGCGCCTCGACCAGCTGCGCCGGCGACACGTTCAGGGCTTCGGCCGCGCCGAGCAGATCCGGCTCGTGCGCCTCGAGGAAGGCGAGGACCGAGGCGAGCAGCCCCGGCTCGCCGAGCCGCTCGCGCAAGGCCGCCGGATCGAGGCCGGTGAGGGCGAGCAGCCGCTGCGCACGCGCCTCGTCGCCCAGGGTCCAGCCGAGGGCGGAAAGGGCGAGGGCCTCGGGATCGGCCGGGTTTGTGTCGTCGCGCCGCATCTTCTACAGGTGCGCCGGTGGGACAAAAAATCCTCGTTGTCGAGGACAACGAACTCAATCTGAAGCTGTTCTGCGACCTTCTGCGGGCCCACGGCTATGTCGCCGAGCCGGTCCGCGACGGGCGCGAGGCGGTCGACCGTGCCCGCGACTTCGCGCCGGACCTGATCGTCATGGACATCCAGATGCCGCACGTCAGCGGCCTCGAGCTGATCGAGCGGATCAAAGGCGATCCGGAGCTGAGACGGATTCCGATCATGGCGGTCACCGCTTATGCCGCCAAGGGCGACGAGGAGCGGATCCGCGAGGCCGGAGCGGAAGGCTATGTCTCCAAGCCGATCTCGGTGATCCGCTTCGTCGAGGCGGTCCGGGCGCTGCTCGACGCGCCGAGGCCTGAGGATAAGGAGGAGGAGGATGCCGTGGCCCAAGTGAAGGCGGAGAGGCGCATCGCGGCGGCGCCGGAAGCGGTGTTCGACGCCTGGCTCGATCCGGCGGTGGCCGGCCGCTGGCTGTTCGCGACGCCCGAAGGCGAGATGGTCCGGGTGGACATCGACCCCCGCGCCGGCGGCCGCTTCGAGATCGTCGAGCGTCGCGACGGCGAGGAGGTCCTGCACACCGGCCGCTACGAGGAGATCGACCGGCCGCGCCGGCTCGCCTTCACCCTCCGGGTCCCGAAATATTCGGACAATGAGGAGCGGGTCGAGATCGACATCGTCCCGGCCGAGGGGGGATCCGACCTCAGCTTGACCCAGACCGTCTCGCCAGGCGCTGCCGCCGACCCGGAACGGATCCAACGCGGCTGGGAGACCGTCCTCGCCGCCCTGGCCGTCAACATCGAGAGCGAAGGAGAGGATGGATGAGCTTTCGGGGAAGCTGCCATTGCGGCAAAGTCGCCTACGAGGTTGACGAGGATATGCCGGCCAAGGCGATGGCCTGCAATTGCTCGATCTGCCGGCGGAAGGGGGCGCTCCACCATTTCACCACGCCCGACAAGTTCAGGCGCGAGGCGGCGGACGAGGACATCCAGGTCTACACCTTCAACACCCACAATATCCGCCACATATTCTGCAGGACCTGCGGCTGCGCGCCCTTCGCCGACGGCAAGGGACCCAACGGACCGATGGTGGAGATCAATTTGAGGTGCGCGGACGGGGTGGACCTGGAGGCGCTGGAGATCACCCATTACGACGGGGCGAGCAAATAGAGTGCTCCCCGGCGGAGGCCGGGGCCCCAGCGAGAAAGAGGCTCGGAGGCCGGACGTCACGGGCGGCCGTGACGTCGGACGGGCTCAGCCGGCAGGACCGGCTGCCCCGCCGGCCGGACTGCGGCGTCTCCGTTCGCTGCTTGCGGCCGCTACGCAACCGCGGCGCAGCTCACGGGCGCCTTGTCATTTGATCTTGGCTTCCTTGAACTCGACGTGCTTGCGCGCGACGGGATCGTATTTGCGGAAGGTCATCTTCTCGGTGATGTTCCGGGGATTCTTCTTCGTCACATAATAGAAGCCGGTGTCGGCGGTGCTGACGAGCTTGATCTTGACCGTGGTCGGCTTGGCCATGACAGCCTCTCAAAAAACGGGGTTTCGTAAAAAATAAAAGCGGCGTCCCCGCCGCTCAAATGCGCCGCCGCCTCTGCCGCGAAGCGGGGCGGATGTCAAGGGCGGCAGGCCCCGCTTCAGCCCACCGGCCCGAGGTTGTCGACCGAATTGCGGTCGATGTACAAATTGTACGGGTCGATCCCGGCGTAGGTCGGGCGGCGGTCGGTGACGAAGCGGAGCAGCTGACGGCCCGAGCGGATCGGGCGGAGCTCCATCGTGAGGACGTCGCCGCGGCCGAAGCCGGCGGCGCCCGGCTCGGCGGTGAACAGGCCGATCTCGATCGGCTCGGCGAGCTTGGCCTCGCGCTCGTTGCCGCGGCCGTCGGCATAGGCCTTGCGGGCCTCGACCGGGATTGTCACGTCCCAGCGCCCGTCGCGGCGCCTCGCGGCCTTCGGCCGGTCGACCCGCAGGTCGTAGAGGGTGATCCGCTCGAACAGGTCGGTGATCAGCGCCTGCTGCGCCGGTGTCCTCGCCTCCTGCCGGAGGAAGGCGATCAGGTCGAGCGAGCGCGGATAGGGCGCGACCGTGAAGCGGTAGCGCTCGACGAAGCGCCGGAGAGCGCGGTTCATCGCCTCCTCGCCGATCCGCTGCTGGAGCAGGTAGAGGGCGATCGCGCCCTTGCCGTAATTGATATGATCCTGGTCGAGCCCGGCGCTGACCAGCGGCTGCTCCTCGAGCACCTGGGTTCGGCGGCCGCTCAGATAGCGGTCGAGCTGGAACCGGAGGAAGCGGCGGATCCCTTCCTCCCCCTGAAGCCGCCTCATCACCATCAGCGCGGAATATTGCGAAAGCGATTCGTAGAGCAAAGAGGCACCCTGCATCCTGGCGCCCAGGACCTGGTGCCCCCACCATTGGTGAGCGATCTCGTGGGCGGTCAGGAGGGTGACCATGTCGAGCGATTCCGGATCCCTCAGGTCCATCGGGAAGATGCCTTCGCCGACGGTGATGGTGTTCGGATAGGCATGGCCGCCGCCGGGGTCGGGACGCTCGACGATCCGCACCGAATCGAACTGATATGGACCGAAGGCACGGCCGTAATAATCGACCGAGGCCTTCATCGCCGTCATCATCCTCTCGACGTTCCAGCGATGCGCCGGGTGGAAGTAGAGGCTGTATTCGACGCCCGCTTGGGCCTCGCGCCGGACGGCATAGCGGCCCGACTGGATCGGGATGAGGTTCTTGATCGGCGTCGCGGACACGAAGCGGGCGATCCGGCGGCCGTTCTCGACTCGCTCCGACACCCTCCGGCCCGGAGCGATCGGGATCTGGTCCGCGGTCGTCGAGACAATGATGTCGGCCGTGGTCCAGCCGGCGTCGCCGCTCGGAGTGATCGTCGTCGCCGCCAGGTCGCCGAGCCGCGGGAAGGGCTGCCGCTCGGGAAGGCCGTAGCGGCGGCGCTCGGCCGGCTCCTCGATCAGCCCGACGTCGCTCATCCCGATTCGCGGGGTGATGTCGAGCGTGTCGAGGTCGGCTCCGCTCGGGACGATCCCGGTCTCGGTGCCCGACGCCCGGAAGCCGGACTGGGCCCGGCGGGTCCGGAAGCCGATCGACCGGGCCTCGCCGGGCCGCATCGGCACGTCGAGGCGATAGATCCGATAGCCGAACGCCTCGTCGCTCCGCTCGAGCCGGGCCGCCGGGAAATCGAGATCGAGGAGCTCGAGATCGCGATTCATCAGGCGGACGTGGACCCGCTCGATCGGCGCTCCGGATTCGTTGACGAGCCGGTAGCGGCCGCGCGCCTCCGCGCGGATCTCGCCGGGGTGGAGGGCGATTTCGAGCTCGACATGCCTGACCACCGGCTGCGCCAGTCGCGCGTAGCGGAAGTAGCGTTTCTCATATTCGGCGAGATAGCGCCGGGACTCTTCCGAGCTTCGGAAGTCGTTGAGGACGAGCGTGTTGTAGACGATCCAGGATCCGCTCAGCACGAACAGCGCCGCGGCGCCGCCGGCGGCGAGGCCGGTCGCGCCGGTCAGCCGCGCCGGGATCCGGCGAAGCCTCGGCCGGAGGCGCCCGTCGGTCCCGCGCGGCCAGAGCAGATGCGCCGCGACCAGGAGCAGCGCCGCCGCGGCCGCCCAGAACAGCCGGAACCACCAGGCCGCCGCCGCGGCGTTGCCGGTTCCGGCCGCGTCGGACAGCGGCACGGCGGGGAGGCTGCCGTAGATGAGGAGGGGGTGCTCGAGCCCCATCGAGGGCCCGAAGACCAAAGCGAGGATGTAGAGGAGCATCACGCCCCAGCCCGCATATTTGCCGGGGCTGACCGACTGGACGAACACCGCGAGCGCCGCGGTCAGGACCGAGTCCACGGCTCCGGGAAGAAGGTACCAGCGCCAATATTCGCCGGGTGCGAGCTCGACCCCGCCGCCGAGCCACTGGCCGAGCAGGCCGGCGGCCATCCCGACGAGCAGGGTCGCGACCAGCACCAGCGCCAGCCCGAGCAGCTTGGGAAGCATCAGCGCCCAGGCCTCGAGCGGGGTCGAATCGATGATCTCGTTCACCTTCCGCTCGCGCTCGCGCCACACCAGCTCGCCGCCGAAGTAAGTGGCGATGATGATCAGGATCGTGTCGAACCCAGCTTCGAGGGTCGGCACCGATACCGAGGTGAGCGGGTAGAGCGGGACCCCCATCCAGCCCGACGGCGCGATCAGCGGCGGAAGGATGAAGGCGAAGGCCATGAGCAGCAGGATCAGGAAGACCGGGCTCCTGAGGATGAAGCGCGCTTCCAGCCCGCCCCGGGCGACGAGCTGAGCGAGCCCGGCTCGAGCGTCGAAACGGGGTTCCGGCAGCCGGACGAAAGGGGCCGGCGGGGTCAGCGTCTGCGCCGCTTCCTCGCGCCCCAGCCGGCGCTGCCGGCGTCTCGACAGGCCCCGCTCCGAAAAGCGGAACCGGTAGATTGTAAGCGCCAGCAAAGCGAACGCCGCCGAGGTCCAGAGCAGCCGGCTCAGAACCATCATCTCCGTCACCGGTATGGCGCCGGCGTTGAGCTCGGCGGCGGTAAAATAGCGCGAGCTCGCCAGATAGGTCGACATGCCGAGAGGATCGGCCAGGACCCGAATGTCGAGGAGCTGCGGCTGGCTCTCCATGATCCTGTTCGAGACGATATAGACGATGAGCAGGCCGACCACGCCCAGGAACGTCCCGGCCGTCGACCGGGTCGCCGTCGCCAGAGCGAACAGGACCGCCGAGATGATCAGCACGTTGGGAAGCGCGAACAGGCCGTAGCCATAGGCGAAGGCGGCGAGCCGGTTGGGGCCGAGCATCTCCTGGTCGGCGAAGGGCATCAGGGTGCCGAGCCAGGCGCCGAGCGTCACCGCCGCCATGATCAGGGCGCCGACGGCGAAGGCGCCGAGGAAGCGGCCGATCAGATAGTCGGCCTTGCCGATCCGGGTCGAGCGGACGATCGGCCCGAATCCGGTCTGGTCGTCGCGCACGACGGCGTTCGACACGAAGGCCGCTCCGACGAACAGGAAGACCAGCGACACCATGAGATGCGACATGATGATGGCGTGCGGCGCGTTGTAGAGGACGTTTCCGCCCCCGCTGGTCACCACCTTCGCCACCGCCATGTCGACGAAGGCGCCGGCGAAGAGGAGGAAAGCGGCCGCGACGAAGAGCGGGCTCCTGATCTGGTAGCGGAACTCGAACGCCGCGATCCTGCCGAGCATGTCCCGTCCCTCAGTCGGCGCGGCGGTATCGATCGCGGGGAGTCGAGGCGAGAGAGCGCGTCCTTCGGCCATGGGCGCGCCTGGCGCCGTTCAGATCGAGCATTGGGAACCCCCGGGGAAATCGTCTGCTCAATCTGTCATACTGTATTAGTTGTGTAAATCACCTTTATGACCCGCCCGACCCAGCCTTGCCACAGGCCGAAAGTCACGCCGCGCTTTAACCAAGCGGTAACCATAAGGGCGCATCGTCGCTTCGACCCGGGATGGGGAGCGAAGCGATGCGGGTGGAAGCGGATGGAATGAAGCTCGTCAGAGCGGAGCTTTGCGAGCGGCTGGCCGGTCTTCAGTGCGCGGCCGGACGGCTTTCGATGCGCGACTTTCACGACAGCGTCGACGGCATCAGGCGTCTCGCCGCCGCCTATGGCCTGACCACCGCGGTCAGGGTCGCCGACGCGCTCGAACGGGCGATGGCCGAGGATCGCGGCGCCTGCCCGAGGGCGCTCTACCTCGGCCGGCTCCAGGACGCGATCGGCTGCGAGCGGACGGAGGAGAGCGCGGCGGAGGCGATGCTCGCCTCGGTCTCGGTGCGGCTCTGCGGCTGAGGCCTTGGAGGCCCTTCTCACCAGCTTCGTCGCCGCCCTGCTCGGCGAGTGGGGCGACAAGACCCAGCTGCTCGTCATCGCGCTCGCCGTGCGCTACCGCCGGCCGGGTCCGATCCTCGCCGGAGTGGCGGTGGCGGCGCTCGCCAACAGCCTGCTCGCGGCCTATGGCGGGACCCTCGTCCACGGCATGATCGTCCCAAGGGCGGTATCGATGCTGGTGGCGCTCGCTTTGATCTTCGCCGGGTCCGCCGGGCTGATCCGCCCGCGGCCCTACGAATCGGCCGGCACTTCGAGCGCCGGCCCGTTCCTCGTCGCCGCGGCCTCCTTCTTCGTGCTCGAGTTCGGCGACAAGACCCAGTTCCTGACCTTCGCCCTCGCCGCCCGGTTCGACTCCTTCCTCCTGGCCGCCGCCGGCGCGACCGCCGGAATCCTGGCCTCCAGCCTTCCCGCCGCGACGCTCGGCGAGCAACTGGCCAGGTCGGTGCCGCTCAAAGGGATAAGGATCGGGCTCGGAATCCTGTTCCTGGCGATCGGCCTCTACGTCGGAGTCAGCGCCGCCCGGCTGACCTAGGGCCGATCTCGACCAGCCACATGTCGGGCACCGCTCCGAGCCGGAGCGGGATTCCGCTGGTGCCGAGGCCGGCGGTGACGACGAGGATCCTGCCGCGCTCGCGGACCAGGCCGCAGGCGTAGCGACGGCCATGGTCGGACATGGTCGAGAGCGGCCCGACGAGCGGCGGCGACACCTGGCCGCAATGGGTATGGCCGGCCAGCATCAGGAAGACGTCGGGCGCCGGATCGGCGAACGGATCCGGGCTGTGGCTGAGGATCAGCTTCGGCCCCCGGAGCCTCCGCAACGCGGCGAGGGTGCGTGGAAGGTCCGCCCGGTCCGTGAAATCGTCGTCGAGCCCGCCGACCGCGACCGGGCCCAGCTGCACGGCATCATTCTCCAGCAGGCGGATTCCGGCCCGGGCCAGCGCCCGGCGGGCGGCGGCGGCGTCGCGCCAATGGTCGTGGTTGCCGAGCACCGCGACGGTGGCGAGCCTCGGTCGCAGCCCGGCCAGTGGGGCGACCGCCTCGTCGTGGGAATAATGACGGGTGGCGAGGCGCTTGTCGGTGACGAGGTCGCCGGCGACGAGGACGATGTCGGGGCCGAGGCGGTTGATCTGCCCGACGATCCGGCGGAGCCGCTCCGGAGGCATGTCCGGCCCGCCGACGTGGATGTCCGACAGGAGCAGGAGCCGCAGGCGCGGCTCGCCGGCCGGCCATCCGGCGACGGCGATCCGGGCATTCCGGACGACGGGATCCGAGACCGCCGTCCAGTAAGAGAAGCCAATGAGCAGGATGCCGGCGGACACCAGGCCCAGGAAGAGACGCTGGAGGACCCTGACCCATCGCCTCATCTTCGCCCCCGCCGGGTCGGAACGTGGAAATCCGGATCCTTGCCGCCCACCCAGGCGATGAACCGCGCCAGCTCCGGATGCGAACGAAGAGCCGCCGCCGAGGCAT
>Ga0190266_10000102_pt1 | contig 12338 bp, 4 predicted proteins | sample Popmic220T_FD_132448 | JGI IMG/M metagenome (GOLD analysis project Ga0190266, IMG submission 132448) | Populus adjacent soil microbial communities from riparian zone of Indian Creek, Utah, USA - 220 T | ecosystem: Environmental > Terrestrial > Soil > Riparian zone | place: USA: Utah | collected...
AAGGTCGCCTCCATGTACATCGTGGACGGGGCGACCAACTCGTTGGGCAAGCACAACATCAGCCCGGTGATGACGGCGCTGGAGCGGGTCGGCGTCTCACAGGAGCGGAGCGGTGGCGACCTCGGCACTGCCTTCGCCAACGTGGCCCAGCAGGTAGGCGGCGAGTCAGTCGCTCGACTGCATACGCGACTGGGCATCGGAGTGGATGACGCAACGGACCCGGTTGCCCTCACCGACCTCGGGAACGACATGCTCAAGCGGCACGGCAAGGACCTCGACGGTCTGGTCCGCCACAAGATGGACAAGGTCAAGAACCTCATCGTGCCCGAGGCGGGTGAGTCGATGGCATCGGCGGTCGCCCGTGAGCGCAAGTTCGTGGGCAATCTGCTGACCAAGATGTACGGCCTGTCCGACGAGGTCGCACTGGGCGTGACCGCACGGATGAGTCCTGACCAGCTGGCCGTCGTGCGCTTCATGCAGTACGGGCACATGGCCGACGGCTTGCTCAATGCTCGCCAGCTGAGCAGGGCCGAGGGCGCGGCCATGGGCCTGACCCCCGAGTTCATCGACCGCATCATCTTCCTTGGCCCCACCACCCTCACCCGGGAGAAGGCCATCGGCCTGCGGCGGGCGATGATGGGCACACCTCGGGACATGGGCGAGATTCGGCGGGCCGTCGGCCACTTCGACGTGCTGGAGTGGAACCTGTCACAGGCACTTGACGACAACGAGCTGGTCGGTCGGCTGGACGAACTGCTCGACGGCCTGATGGACAACCTGCCGGACGCCATCGACCCGGGCTCCCTGACGCCATCCATGCGGGCGTTCCAAGAGAAGTTCGGTGACTCGATGGAGCTGGGCCTGCGCGGCGAGCAGGTCTTCCAGACCGGCCAGAACCAAGCCGGTCGCATCACCTCGGTGGACCCGTTCATGGATTACGTCCGTGGGGTGGACATCGACATCGGTGACATCAAGCCCGAGAACGTCGTACAGCAGAACATCAGCCGCCTGCTCAACAACGTGTCCGGCCAGCAGGTCGTCATCGAGCAGAACCGTCGCTTCGCCCAGACGATGGCCGAGAACGTCGGCCTGAGCCGCGAGCAGAGCGACCAAGTGATGCACCTCATCCGGCAGGAGGCGTCCATCCATCAGGTCAGCTCGGCGCGTGGCCTGTACCACGGCGAGCTGTACATGGCTGCCCAGCGGGCTGACCTGCCGCAGGTCCTCAAGGACAAGATGACGACCAAGCAGCTCCAGCGGGCCATCTTCTTCGCTCACGAGGGCTCGCTGGGCAAGGTCGGCTTGAGCCAGAAGTTCACGGGGCGGCTCAAGGCGCTGGAGGTCCGCCGCGCCGGTGGTCGCAGCAACCTCGGCACCCTCGCCGAGCGCTACTACCCCAACGTCCGCTTCAAGTGGAACGCCTTCTTCCAGACGCAGGAGGGCATCGAGACGCCGGTCCTGCTCATCGCCCGGGGGATGGCGTCACCGGGGCAGTTCACCGGTTCATTGACGGGCGTGCGGGCGGGCGTGCGCGAGGCTGCGCGGGCAGCACCGGGGGAGCGCAGGGCGGCGTTCAGGCAGGCCAAGCGTGCCGATGTCGAGCGAGCCCGCGACATCGAGTACCAGACCGCCGTGATGATGGATGCCTTTTCGGCTGACTCACGCTATGCCCTCGACATGGTCGAGCGCTCGGACATGGTCCGCTATGGGTCGGCAGCAGCGTCCCGGGCGGCGTCGGCCACGTCCGAGGGCAGGGCGCTCACCGCCCTCCTGTCCGACCACGGCGTCGCTCGACTCAAGACCCGGGGCCAGCTCATCGCTTTCCGCAAGACCATGGGCGAGAACTTCGGGCGCATGGTCAAGAACGAGTCGCCCGTCTCGTGGGACACGATGCGGGCGTTCTACGGAGCGCAGTCCCCGAACGGGGTGCTCGATGACGGCGAGGTCGCCATCCGCTGGTTCAACGACCTGCTCCTGCGCAACGACCCGGACTCGGCGTTCAGCGCCGTGCTGGCCCACAACGACCCGGGCGAGTTCTTCCGGCCCAGCTTCCTCGGCAGGAAGACGCGCTGGTCGGAGAAGGTCGTGATGCACGGGCTGCGCGGGGAGCTGGTGGACGAGAACACCACGTTCAGCCAGCTGCGTGCCCGCTACCGTGACCCCAACGACACGGTCATCACCCCGGCGTGGCTGGAAGAGCGCCTCCGGGCGCTCGGTGCCGACGAGCGCTACATCGAGCGCACCAAGTGGCGCATGGACTACGAGACAGAGGCCGAGTTCGAAGCCGTGCTCGCCGAGATTGGCGGGGCTGACGAGGCGGCTCGCATCATGGACTTCCACCGGCGCGTCGCCAAGGACGAGCAGCTGCCGCTCATCGAGTCGCTCGCCGACAAGTATCACGGTGCGCCCAAGGTGATTGCCGAGGACGGCCAGTGGAAGGACACGACCCTCTTCCAGCTGACGGTCGATGCCGCCGAGGCGCGGGGCATGGCGGTCGTGCCCATCGACCACGAGGCGGTCGTGGTCGGTGGCCGGATGGCCGAGATTGGGGCACCCAAGATGCCCGACATCGGGCTGCCGCCTGCTGTTGCCCAGCTGGAGTGGGAGAGCCATCCGCTGGCGCAGGTCAGCGAGCTGGTGCCGATGTCGCTGCTCCAAGGCATCAAGCCCGGGAACCGCTTGCGGCTCACGCCCAAGGAACTGACGAAGCTTGCAGGCGACATCAAGAGTCACGGCATCAGGGAGCCCATCCAGCTGACCTACTACCACGGCGACCAGACGGTCAGCGTCGGTGAGGGCAACCATCGCGTGGCTGCCGTGCTTCAGCTGGCGAAAGAGAAGCCGGAAGCGTTGCGTGGGCTGGACCTGCCGGTCACGGTCTTCCGCCACGAGGGCGCGGGCGGTGGGACCAAGGTGCGCGGCGCGGTCGCCGACGACACTGGCTACGTCCCGGCCAACCTGCGACCCTCGGACATCGGCATCGGCGACACCGAGTCGGCGGCTATCCGGCGGCACGACGCCGCGATGCGCCGGGATACCGCCATCAAGGACCTGACGCCTGCCCAGAAGAAGGGCCGCGACTTCCAGCAGGCCCGGGTCCAGCGGGCAGCCGACTCCAACTTGGGCACACCCGGGCTCATCTTGGGCATCGAGGACGGACGGCTCATCGCCCGCAACGCCGACGGGCAGGTCACGCACCGGCTCGGTGGGCGCAAGACAGCGCCCGAGTGGGTCGAAGAGCTGGAAGCCAACATGAGCCCCGAGCAGCTCAAGGAATACTCCAGCTGGTACAGCGACATGCGGCGCATGTTCATGGCGCTCAGCGACAACCAGCAGGAGCAGGCGACCTACCTGCTGATGTCCTTTGGGGTCACCCAGCTCAACACGTCGCCGGTCGCTGGCATGAAGTTCATGCTCAACGTGGTCGAGTCGATGACCACGGGCCGCGAGCTGCCCGCCGAGGCCAAGGCGCTCCAGCGGGTGGCGGGCCTCAACGGCGAGGCCCTTCGTGACTTCATGGAGAAGGGCTACATCGGACAGGCGGGCATGGGCCAGAAGCTCATCGACTTCGTGGACTCGCTCATCGGCACGGACGGGCGGACGGTGCCGGTTCGTGGTCCCAAGGGGACGTGGGGGGCGGTGGCCGGTGACATCTGGGCCAAGCGCGATGTCGGCTACATCGACGCCAAGATGATTCGCCACCTCAGGTACGCCTACGGCAAGCAGTACGACATCCAGAAGATACGGGTGACCAAGCCCGTCAAGCGCGTGCTGGCCGAGGACGAGGAGGTTCCCGAGAACGTGACCTTCCGGTTCACCGACCGGGACACGGGGCAGTCCTTCACCATCGACCCGGAGCAGGTCGGCGGCAACCCGAACAACCTTGAGTACGACGCCATCATCGAGTTCTACAACGACGCCACGGACCACCTCAACGAGATTGCGTTCCTCGGGCGGCGTGACTGGTCGCCTGCCGAGGCGCAGGCGCTCGGCTGGTTCAAGGGCAAGCGGGTGTTCGGCGACGACACCGGCGACCCGCGAGCGGCGGTCTTCGAAAGCGTGTACTCCACGCGGGTGTCAGAGGTCGAGGTCGCCCCACGCGTGGGCGTGCCCGCGCACGGCAGTCTGTACCCGAGGGTCATGGAGTCCACGTCGCGGGCCATCAGCGGGCGCACCTCCAACCTGTTCAACGACGAGGCCTCACGCTTGGCCGGGACGCGCACCATCTCCGCCCACGAGACGCTGCGCATCGTGGATGGCGAGGTCGGCAGCGCTACGAACTTCGACGTGCTGGCCTCACCCGGCGGCATCCGGCGGCACCTCGCGGTGCTTGGTGCCACCAGCGGCCAGTCCAAGGTGCGGGCAACGCGGGCCACTGCGACCAAGCCGTCGGCCAAGAACGGCGTGCGTCACATGGTCGAGGTGTCGTTCCCCTCGACCATCGCGCCGGACGAGATGCAGGCCACGCTTCGGGCGCTGGCCGAGGACGCGCCGGACTACTTCGGTGACGCCGACCTCGTCCAGCGCAGCGATGGCACATGGGTGGTCAGGGTCGTCGCTAACGCAGGCGAGTCGGCGACGGCCTTCAACGCCCGGATGACCGACGTCCAGCTGCGTGACCTGTATGCGTCGGTCACGACCGGTGACGGCTACGCCAAGGGTCGCTACATCAATCCCGATGACGAGCTGGCCCCGGGTGCCCGGGTGCAGGCCATCCGCGACCGTGGGCAGCGGCGCATCGACCAGTCCCTGACCGACCCCAAGCCCATCGCCTACGCCGAGCGCAGCCGCGACCAGCTGGCTGCCGACCTGTACGCCTCGGTCCGGCCCGAACTGGACGACGGCTGGGGCGGGCTGGCCGTGGACCTGCACACCGGCAAGCGGCCCAAGGCCTACGGCGAGGCGCGGGGCGGTGGCCCGTACTCGACCGGCATCAGCGACACCGTCGAGCTGGACCTCGACATCAGCCCGGAGGAGTTCCGGGTGGCGCTCGACCAGTTCATCGACGCGCATCGCGCCGAACTGGAGCGACAGGGCGCTCACATCGGCATCTTCCGCGACAAGCGCAAGGGCACCATCGACCTCGACGTCAACCTGCTGGTCGATGACTGGCAGGACGTCGAGGGCGTGCAGCTCGTGCTCAAGCGCAAGGGCGGGGCCTACGACTTCACGACCGAGAACGGGGTCTACTCGCCGGTCAACGACCCGGACTGGGCCAATGACTTTCAGCGGGGTTACGCTGACGTCGTAGAGCTGGAGAATGACTGGACCGCGAACCCCAACGGTGAGGGGTATACGCAGCATCTGGAGGACCAGCCTGATGTCCGACGAGAACTGGAGCGTGAAGGTATCCAGTGGGGGCGCATGGTCTACGAAGACGCCTACCAATCCTTGGCAGCCCGGGAAGTCGCCGCCCACCGAACCGGACGCATCAGTGCAGGAGCCCCCGGCTTCGACCTCGATGACCCCACCGGATATCTCCAGCGAAGCCCCCGTGGTCGCCGTTCCGCCCGACTCGCTGCTTCCGAATCTGCCCGAGGCAACCGTCTCTTCCAGCGAACCCCAGCCGGAAAGCCCCGAGGGGCCATCACCGATGCAGGAGCCGCTCTAAGCGAGGGCGGCAAGAAGCCTCGTCGCGCCCAGATACACGTCTCGCCCACGCGCAAGCAGGCGGACACGCTGGCGCACGAGTACGCGCACGACTACGTCAACCGCTACCTCCAAGAGTCGGCTCGGCGCAGGGCCAAGGCCATCTTCGCCGGACGCGAGGGCACGCCGCCGACGGTCGGGGCCAAGTCGCGCAGCGCCACGCTCACGGTGGACGAGCAGGAGTGGCTGGCCGACCAGCTCATCGAGTACCTGCGGCAGGGCCCCTCCGCGATGAAGCACCCGGCGTTGGTCCCACTGGCCGAGCACTACAGCAAGTCGCTCAAGGACCGCAAGGTCAGGGTCGAGGCCGACACCACGGCGTTCGATGCCGAGACAGCCACGCATCAGGCCGAGATGGCGGCGTACGAACAGCGTCGTCTCGCGCATGAGGCTGAGCGGGCGCGACAGCTTGTGCCCACGCCCGACGAGGAGTTCGGCCCGCTGCCCGAGGGTGCGATTGAGGTGCCCGAGGGGCCGACCCTCGACGTGCTGTGGGACGAACTCACGAGGGGCGGCACGGGCAAGCGCAAGATTCAGCCCGGTGAGACGAAGCCGCTCCGGCAGGTCCTGCTGTCGGACGAGGACCCGACCTACTTCCGTGAGCGCTACAAGGACTTCCTCGTGGACGACAGCGGGACGATGGCCTTCGGTGACACCAAGGTCCGCATCCCCGCCGAGCGTCCGCCTGCCGCTCCGCGCCGTCGGCGCTACCTGCCCAAGGAGGAAGAGCTGCCCGAGGAGTACCTCACCGCCCGGGACCAGCGCGATGCTATCGGTGGGGTCTACGAGAAGTGGACCGCGAAGGGCACCAAGAACTACGGCGCGATGGAGCGTGACCTCAACCGGCTGGAAGAGCAGGACATCGACGTCGGCGACGAGCAGGCCCTGCTTGAGGAATACAACGACATGGAGCGCGGCGACTTCGACACCCGCGAGGAGTATCAGGACGCCCGCGATGACGCGTGGGAGGACCTGCTGGGGTCGCTGGACTCCAAGCGCGAGACGTACTTCGAAGACCTCGGCATCGACGTGCCCACGCCCAAGGTCGGGGCGATGGTCAGCGAGGAGTTGCCGCCACGGGGTCTGCCGCCGGTCGATATCGGCGAGTTCCCCGAGGTTCCACCCACCGCGCCGGTCAAGCCCAAGGGCAAGATGAAGAAGGTCGAGCTGCACCCCGAGGTGAAGGACCTGTTCGATACCATCGACAAGACGCCGACCCCGAAGAACGCCTACAACTACGACGTGGACGAGCAGGCCGCGCTCAACTGGATGTACGCCGCCCACCGCCGGTCGGACCGGGTGAGCAAGGACCTCATCCACTTCAAGGGCGACCGCTCGTGGCTGGAGCGCTCGCTCAACCACCCCTACTTCGGGCTCTATCCGCTGTCCTACATGTGGGGCAAGATTCTGCCCGAGATGGTGGAGTTCCTCGCCTTCCGCCCGTTCGGCTTCAAGGCTCCGTTGGTCGGGCTTGACCTCACCCACCAGATGTACCAGCACACGATGAACGCCATCGAGAACGACCCCGAGCTGGCCGAGTTCATGTCCCAGAACGAGGACGCCATGCGGGCGGTCAGCATGCTCGTGCCGGGGGTGCCGTGGGACCTGCCCGTCAATGCGCCGCTGTGGCTGCGCCGCTATGTCGAGGGCGTGGCGGGCAACCTTCAGGACGATATCGACGGCAAGCAGCCCGAGGACTACGGGGCGTGGGAGACGTTCGTCTCCGACATCGAGTACGCCCGCATCGCCGGTGACGTCATGAAGTACACCGCCGGTCCGGTGGCCGCGACCGAGACGTTCGCCGAATACCCGGGGCTTGTTGCTGGGCTCGTCGGCGGGATGCAGCCCACGGAAGAGGACATCGTCGCCAACAACCCGCAGTTCGCGCAGCCGACCGCCTACCAGCCGCAGGAGCCCGTGCCCCCGGCCCCTGCTGCCCCGGTTCCTGCCGCCGAACCCGAGTTCGATGAGGGCACCATCGAGGAGCTGCGGGCGCAACTGGGCGGCAGCTACGAGGAAGTGGTCGAAGCCATCAGCGAATGAGCGTAGACTCCACAGGTCCCATGTGGTATCAAGTGGAGGTAAAGCGGTGGCCCTATCGCCTGACAACCCGGCCCTGACGAACGGAGAACCAGCGCAGCCCGCAGCACCGTCACAACCGCCTGCTGATGGCTCCGCCCCACCCGTTCCTCAGACCCCAGAGGAAGTCGAGGCCATCTGGCGTAACCGGTTCAGCCAGCGTGACCGCGCACACAACGCCGAAGTGGACTCTCTGCGTCAGCAGATGGAGACGCTCCAGCGTTCTGTCGAGGGAGCACAGGCAAGCGGCAACCCGGCAGCGTCCGGTGAGCCGAGCTACAAGGCTCGCTACGAAGCGACGCAGCGCGAACTGGAAACCGAACGTCAGGCCCGACAGACCACGGAGCGCAGGCTCCGCTACCCGGCCCTTGCCGGGAACGTCGCCCCGGACGACCCCATGTGGGTCGCCTCTCGCGACGAGACGTTGGCCCGACTGAACGCCACGTTCTCCGCTCCGCCGCCCGCCGAGCCGACCGGTCATGTGGATGCAAACAACCCGGTGCGGCAGGTCATCACCCAGAAGTCGGCGTCGGAAATGACCAAGGACGAGCTGCTCCGAGAGCTGGCTCGCTTGGCCCCGACGCAGGTCGAGAGGGAGAAGGTGAGGGCCCGCCTGACCGGACAAGGATAGGAGTCCGTTCATGGCGAATACCACAGGGACTGCCGGTGGCGTCGGCAGCTCTCAGGGTGGCATGCAGGGATGGGACGCGGCGGTCAACACGCAGCCCATCCCGATGTCGCTCGCAGGCACCACCGCCGCTGGCGTGGCCGGTGCCGTCTACAACCCGAACACGTCCGGTGGCAACACCGACGCGGCGTTCGCGGCTGTCGTCTCCAACCTCGTCCTGCGCAATCTCATCGAGAACCTGCGCAGCAAGCCCGTGCTCGCGCAGCTGGGCAACTACGTCCGGGCCAAGAACGTCCCGGGCACCAAGGGCTTCGTGTACTCGGCCTTCGCCGACCTGAGCCCTGCCGTCCCGCTCTTGGAGGGCGTGCCTCCCGAGACGGAGAAGCTCCAGTTCGACAGCGCGTCCTTCTTCGGTTCGCAGAAGGGCAAGCTCGTCGCCATCACGGACCTCGCCGACCTCATCAGCCCGTTCGACCTGTACTCGACGGCTGCCGAGAAGGTCGCGTGGAACATCATCGACACGCTGGAGAAGGACCTCGCGACCCTTCTGTCCGGTGCCGACAACGGCATCGGCATCGTGTCCACGGCGACGACCGCCGTCGGGCGCATCATCGACACGGTCACGGCGATGAAGATTGCCGAGGTCCCGATGTACCCGGACCAGACCTACCATGCCGAGGTCAGCCCGACCGACGCGGCCAAGATTATGGCCGAGGTCGGTGAGCTGGGATGGACCGACACCCAGAAGTACGCCAACGCGACGGCGCTGCTCAACGGGGAAATCGGGAAGTTCCGGGGCGTCCGCTTCGTGGAGAGCACCCGCATCCTCAACGACAAGTCCATCGTCCACGGACCGGACTTCTTCGCGTGGGGCGACTACCAGACCGTGCAGGCGTACCGGGTCGCTCCCGGTGGCGACCACGCGGACCCGCTGGCCCAGCGTGGGCTCGTGGGCTGGAAGGGCATGTGGGGCCTGACCACCATCAAGTTCGACGGCACCCCCGCGATGGGACCGGCCACGAACATCACCGGCGAGCGCTGGACGCAGACCGACCTCACCCCGTAGCAGTCTGTGGGGGCAAGGCATCGCTCGCCTTGCCCCCACATCAGCCCCGAGGGAGGTCCTAGCTGTGCCACGCTCTCCGAACTACTCGCCGCCCACGCTCTTGCAGATGCGTGAGGCGCTTTCGCGCACCCTGCGCGACCCGGGCGGCTCGGTGTTCGGGACCGACACCCTCAACGACTTCGTGGCCGAGGGCCTCATGAGCATGTCCGGCTACCGGCCCATCGAACACGGCGAGACGGTGGTCTTCGACCCCGCTGTCCCGGGCGACATGCAGGCCGTCGAACCGGCCTCGCTGTCCTCGGTTTGGCAGGTCGTCGTGCGTGACGATGCCAACCCGACCGCCATGAACCAAGCCCTCATCCTGCCCTACACCGGGCCGGACCAGTCGGCGATGCAGGTCGGCTGGGACTTCCACAGCGGGCGGCTCTATCTCGGGCGTTGGGCGGCGAACCAGATGGACGCATGGGCCCAGCACATCGGCGCTCCCCTGTCGCTGGTGATGTACGGCTACCGTGACCGCCACCTCCCGACCGACGACGCCGAGGTGCTCGACCTTGAGGACGGCACCGACCAGCTGTGCCTGACCCGCGAGTGCAGGGCGCTCGGGTTCCAGCTCCTCAACAACGACCGGGCGCTGTACCAGCAGTGGCTTGCCGCCACCAACAACACCGACGTGAGTCCGACCCAGATTCAGGGCATGCTCGGCAGTGCCCTCAACGACGTCGAGCGCCAGCGCAAGCGCTCGGCCATCCTTCGGCGGACGCCCACCGTCGGCCCGCAGTACCTGTGACATGGCTGACCTTGACCAGCCCATCCGATACCGTGGCCTCAACCTCAATGGGGTCGAGATTCTGGCGGGCGATGGCAAGCGCCGTGGCTGCCTTGTCGAGGACTTCGACTTCGGCAACGTCGTCGCCATCGGCTACCGCGAGAAGCGGGCGCAGGGCGACGGGATGGATGCCTCCGACGTCTACCTGTCGGCACGCCAGATACACCTTCGCGGGTTCATCTACGGCGAGACGCGGGCCGATGCGTTCGACCGACTTCAGGACCTTGTCGCGGCGCTGACCCCGACCGGGGCGTATGCCGAGGACCCCGCAGCCAAGGGCTATGTGCCCTTGGAGTTCGACATCCCGACGATGGACCTCGTGAACTTCGGTGAGGGCAACGGCGACGGCTGGCGGCAGGTGCAGGTCTTCGCCCGCCCGAGTGCGCAGCCCGTGTTCCGCATCCGGCGCGACACCGGGGCGGGCGGCGACCACAGCAAGGGCGGGTCCATCGAGTGGGCAGCGGAGCTTGAGGCCAAGGACCCGCGCATCTACCTGCGCGAGCAGAAGTGGGAGTACTTCACGGGCTCCGAGTCGGGCGTGATGAAGAACCGGGGCGACTACCCCGCGCCCATCGACGTGCTCATCGACGTGGCGGCGGGCTCCAACCCCGGGGGCACCATCCGGTTTCAGGTCGGCACCGCTGACCTGACCATCACCGTCCCGCCCTCGACCGGCGGTGAGGTCCTGCGCTACTCGTCCACGCTGGGCGGCATCCTGACCCTGACGGCGAACAATCAGGAGGCCCTGCGCATGGACCTGCTGGCGCTCGACTCCAACGCCAACCGGTTGCTCGCACGCCCCGGCAACAACAGCTACACCATCAGTCGTAACGGGGCGTTCACCCTGACTGCCTACACCCGGATGATGTTCAACGAGGCGTTCGCCTAGTGGCCGAACTCCGGCTCGACCCATCCAAGGACACCCTCATCGCCCGCGTCCGGGCGAGTGAGGGTTCGGCGTGGGGTCCGTGGCGGCAAGCCCAGACCGAACAGCACCTCGCCGGTGGCTACACGTCCGACCACGAGCAGCACTTCGTGTCGTTCATCCAGTTCGACATCCCGTGGTCGTTGATGACGTCGTGGTCGAAGGCCGAGCTGTGGCTGTACACGATGGGCGACCACACGGGCTTGAAGACACAGGACTCCAAGAGCGCCAACAACATCCGCATCATCCGGCGCATCAACGCGTGGACGGCGGCGGGTGGTGGCGAGCAGCAGTTCACGGGTGCCGTCGCCGCCGACGACATGAAGGTCAACCCGGACTACCAGAAGTACGGCAAGGTCGCCGTCAGCAACGGTCACAAGAACGTCTTCGACGTGCGCTCGCTCATCCGGGGCATCACGCCCAAGACCATCAAGGCCTACGACGGCAAGGCCGGACTCGGGCTGCCCGACTACGGCATGCAGCTCAGCGTCATCGGGGGCGTGCCCGGAGCGTACAGCCTTGAGTGGGTGGTGGGCTCAAACGACAACCCCAACCCCGCCGTGCGCCCCGTTCTGGTCATCGAGTACGTCGCCAAGGGCGGGCCGGGGCAGACGTTCGGCGAGGAGCCGGTCGGCGACTACCCCGCCGGGGTGGAGGCGTTCTTCCGTGGACGCTACGAGCCCGCTCGGGCGGAGGACCGGCTGTCGCGGTTTCAGGTGCAGGTGCTGACGCACGGAGGGACGGAGGTCAAATGGGACAGCGGCAAGCTGAATGGCGGGGCCAACGATACGGCGACGAACACATTCTCGGTCCGCGTCCCGACGTCGCTCGTGTCCGCGACTTCCTACGACTGGCAGGCGCGGGTCTGGAACGCGAAGGGCGAGTACACCCCGTGGTCGGACAAGCTGGTGATGCGGGAGACGTCCAACCCTCCCTCGCTCAGCGCTCCCTCCCCCCAAGCCAAGTCGTACGGGACCTTGGACGGAGTGACATTCCAAGCAACGTACTCGGACGTCGGCGGGGTGGCGAGGCCGACTCGCGTGCAGGTGCAGGTCCGGGTTACTACCCCTCCCGCCGACCCTACTTGGGACAGCGCCGCGCACTTGTGGGACAGCGGCCTGACGCGCTGGCCCGCCGGGTCGAACCTTATCCGGGTGCCGTA
>Ga0190266_10000103_pt1 | contig 12309 bp, 13 predicted proteins | sample Popmic220T_FD_132448 | JGI IMG/M metagenome (GOLD analysis project Ga0190266, IMG submission 132448) | Populus adjacent soil microbial communities from riparian zone of Indian Creek, Utah, USA - 220 T | ecosystem: Environmental > Terrestrial > Soil > Riparian zone | place: USA: Utah | collected...
GAGCGGCTGAAGGTGCTCGCAGATGCAGTCGGCGACCTGCGCGGTCAGCCGCTCCTGGACCTGCAGGCGCCGCGCAAAACCGTGCAGCACGCGGGCGAGCTTCGAGATGCCGACGACTCGGTTCCTCGGCAGATAGGCGATCGCCGCCTTGCCGATGATCGGCGCCAGATGATGCTCGCAATGCGACTGGAACGGGATGTCCTTCAGGAGCACGATCTCGTCATAGCCGCCGACTTCCTCGAAGGTGCGCGACAGATGATGCGCCGGATCTTCCTCGTAGCCCCGCGCATATTCCTTCCAGGCGCGCGCGACGCGGGCCGGGGTGTCGAGCAGGCCCTCGCGGTCGGGATCGTCGCCGGCCCAGCGGATCAGGGTCCGCACCGCCTCCTGGACGTCGCCCGGGACCTTCACCTTCTTCGGGTCGCTCACAACATCCCCATCTTCGGGGTCGCCTGGCTGCATCCGCGCATCTCCTTCGCAGCGGCGAATACACGGCGGCCCGGCTCGCGCCTAGATGCGGTCAGCCCTGCGGGCCGCGTCCCTGGCCGGCGGGGTCGGCGCCCGGGCCGGAATCGCTGTCGCTGACCCCGCCGCGCCGGCCTCTCGCGCCCGAGCCGCAGCGGACTCCGCCGCCGCCGGGATCGGCATTGACGCCGGAATCGCTGTCGCTGCAGCCTCCGCCCCGGCCTCTGCCGGAGCCGCCTCGTCCTTGCCCCGCCGGATCGGCGCCGGGCCCCGAATCGCTGTCGCTGTAGCCGCCGCCCGAGCCGCCACCGCAATTGCGGCCGTTGCCGCCCGGATCGGCATTGACGCCGCTATCGCTGTCGCTGCATCCGCCGCCGCGTCGGCCGCGTCCGCCGCCGCCGCAGTTGCGGCCGTTCCCCGCCGGATCGGCGCCATTGCCTCGATCGCTGTCTGTGCAGCCGCCATAATTGCCGCCGCCGCAGTTGCGCCCGTTGCCGGCGGGATCCGCGCCGTTGCCGCTGTCGCTGTCCGTGCAGCCGCCATGATTGCCGCCGCCGCAATTCCGGCCGTTCCCCGCGGGATCGGCGCCATTGCCGCGGTCGCTGTCGGTGCACCCGCCGCCATAATTGCCGCCGCCGCAATGACGGCCGTTGCCGGCCGGATCGGAACCGTATCCGCTGTCGCTGTCGGTGCAGCCGCCGCCATAGCGGCCGCCCCCGTAGTGGCGACCACCGCCGCCCTGGCCCGCCGGGTCGTAGGGGTCGGAATCGGAATGGCCGTAGCCGTACCCGTAGGGGGTCACGCAGCCGGTGAGCGCGAGGAAGGAGCCTGCTCCCGCAACGCCGGCGCCGACGCGACGGAGGAACGATCGCCTGGAAATATTGCGGGTCGGTTTCATCGCGCTTCCCTTCGCCTCATCCCGGCCCCTGCGCGCACGACGAATCGCCCGCCAACCAAGTTGTGACGGACCGGAAATGAACGGCAGGTGTCCACGCGTTCAATCGGGAAAGCTCCGGAGAGGTGGTGACCCCGACAGGATTCGAACCTGTGACCTACTGATTAGGAATCAGTTGCTCTATCCTGCTGAGCTACGGGGCCATTGCCACGGCCGCGGTTTGGCCGATGGGCCGGGCGCGGTCAATTCTCGCCCGCTCGCCGCGCCGCCGATCTCACCCGTTATTAACCACTCGCCCCTACACGCTCTCGCCAGGGAGACAGGCATTGGCGACCAACCCGGACCCGAACGGCGCAATCGCGCGCGGCTGGCTGCAGCTCGATGCCGTCGACGTCGCCGAACGCCTCGTCGTCCTCCTCCTTTACGGCTGGTTCCTGTCGCACATCGTTCCGAGCGTCGCCGACCACCCCTACAATCTCCTCATCCTCGTCTCGGAGACGCTGACGGCTTTGCTGGTGCTGATCCGCCGCCCCGGGCCGATGGCGACCAGCGCTTATGCCTGGGCGATCGCGATCGTCGGCACCTGCGCGCCGTTGCTGGTGCTGCCGGCCGGCGGCGGGATCGGGGTTCCCGCAGCGCTGGCGGCAAGCCTGATGACCACCGGTCTGTTTGTGAGCTTCGCCGCCAAGGCCTTCCTGAGGCGCAGCTTCGGCATCGTCGCCGCGAGCCGGGGCGTGCGCCGCGGCGGCCCTTACCGCTTCGTGCGCCACCCGATGTATGCGGGCTATATCGTCACGCAGATCGGCTTCCTGATGCTCAATCCGTCGCTGTGGAACGCCGCCGTCTATGCGCTGGCGTGGACGACCCTGGTGTTGCGCATCGCCGAGGAGGAGAAGATCCTCTCGCAGGACCCCGCCTATCGCGACTTTCAGGCGGACGTTCGCTACCGGCTGATTCCCGGCCTCTATTAATTCTCTTCGCCCGGCGGCGTGACCGGGAAGGGCAGCGGCGCGACCGCAATTCCCTCCTCGCGCAGGCTCTCGGCATCGCCCGGCGTCGCCCTGCCGTGAATGGACCGCGCCTCCGCCTCGCCGAGGTGGATCGCCCGCGCCTCGTCTGGAAAGCGGTCGCCGACATGCTCGCTTGTCTCGAGAAACTTCTTCTGCGCCTCGGCCATCCCGGCCAGTGCCGCCTTCACCGCCCCGGGCGACAGGTCGGCCGTCTGGTTGCCCTTAGCACCGACCCGCGGCGCCATCGGCGCTTTCTCCACATCGCCGGCGCCGCAGATCGGGCAGGAGACCAGCCCCCGCTCCTTCTGCGAGTCAAAATCCTCGCCCGAGGAGAACCAGGCTTCGAACACGTGCCCTTGCGCGCCGCAGCGAAGGTCGAAGATGATCATGCCACTTCCGGGCGCGGGATCGCGCGCCGGTGCCGGATCGCCGGTATGCGGCCGCGAACCTCCTCGACAGCGCCGGGATCGATCTCGGCGAAGCCGAGGCCCGGTTCCTCGCCGCCCATGTCGAGCAGCACCTTGCCCCAGGGATCGACCACCAGAGAATGGCCGTAGGTCGCGCGGCCATCTTCGTGCGTGCCGACCTGCGCCGCAGCGATGACGAACGCGCCGGCCTCGATCGCCCGAGCGCGCATCAGCACGTGCCAGTGCGCCTCGCCCGTCGGGACGGTGAAGGCCGCGGGGATGCTGAATGCGGTCGCGCCGCTGCTGCTCAGCGCGGTGAACAGATCCGCGAAGCGTAGATCGTAGCAGATCGAAAGGCCGAGCGGCCCGAGCGGAGTCTCCACGACGACGGCGCGGTCCCCGCCGCGATAGGAAGCGGATTCGCGCCAGCTTTCGCCAGTCGGCAGATCGACGTCGAACAGGTGGATCTTGTCGTAGCGAGCGCGGATCGCGCCTTCGTCGTCGATCACGAACCCGCGATTGGCGAGCTTGCCGTCGGCCGCGCCCTTGAGCGCGAGCGAGCCGAGATGGACCCAGATCCCCGCCGCGGCCGCCGCCTCGCGGACCGCAGCCAGCACCGGATCGTCCGCCTCTTCGTGCAAATGCGCCGCGGCGCGCGCGCGGTCCTGGTCGAGCAACCCGCTCATCTCGGGCGTGAACAGCATCGCCGCGCCGCCGGCCGCGGCCTCGGCGACGCGCGCGGCCAGCTCATTCGCGTTGGTCTCGGGATCGATCCCGGTCTGCGCCTGGAACAGCGCGATCCTCATGCCATCAGCATCGCGTCGAGCTTGCCGCCATGTTCGAGCGCATGGAGGTCGTCCGATCCCCCGACATGGCGGCCGCCGATGAAGATCTGCGGTACGGTCGTACGGCCGTTGGCACGCTGGATCATCTCCGCGCGCTTGCCCGCATCCGCGCCGACGTCGACCTCGTCATAGGCGACGCCCTTCTCGTCGAGCAGGCGTTTCGCCCGCGTGCAGTAACCGCAAAAAGCCCGGGTGTAGATTTCGACGAGCGCCATTCGCGTTCCTCCTCGCCCGCAGGTGAGGGCCCGCAGGGCGGCTGTCAATGTTCCCCATCGCGCACAACGCGCGCCCAGGTGAGGACGTTCACTTGCGCCGCGCCGGCCCGCCTCAGCGCCCCCGCGCAGGCATTGGCCGTCGCACCGCTGGTATAGACGTCGTCGACCAGGATCACGGCGCGACCCCTGACCTCGTCGCGGCGCTTTTTGTCGATTCGAAACGCGCCCCTGACGGCGTCGCGCCGGGCGCGCCGGCCGAGCCCGCGCAGAGTCGGCGTCGCCTTGACCCGCTCGATTAGGTCGAGTCGCGCCGTGCCGCCGGTGCGGCGGGCGAGCGCGGTGGCGATCAGCGCCGCCTGGTTGTAGCCGCGCCGCCAGATGCGCCAGCGGTGCAGCGGGACGGGCACGAACAGGGCGTCCTCGCCCGCCTCGGCGTGGCGCAGCATCAAGGCGCCCATCATCTCGGCGATGCCCGGTCGGCCGCCATATTTGAGCTTGAGCGCCACCGCGCGCGAAATCTCGCCATAGGCGACCGCGGCGCGCAGCCGGTCGAACGCGGGCGGCTCGGCCATGCACTGGCCGCAGATCACCTCGCCCTTCTCGCCGAATTCGAACGGCAATGCGCAGCGCGCGCAGCAGGGATCGCCGAGGAAAACGAGCTTCGACCAGCAATCGAGGCAGAAGCGGTGCGGATCGGGCGTGATCGCCCCGCAGGCCGGGCAGCGCGGCGGCAGCGCGAAATCGAGGATCGGCTTGACTGCGCTTCGCGCCAGGGACGCCGCGGCGTGCATTGCCAAAGACTAGACCGGCCGCGGTTGACAGCCAAGCCAATCCCGCCCATTTCGCCCGCGGCGGCCCGATGGCGGAGTGGTTACGCAGAGGACTGCAAATCCTTGCACGCCGGTTCGATTCCGGCTCGGGCCTCCACCTTCCTTTGCTTTGGCGTTATGAATACTGGCATGCTGAGCGCCGGCTACGCCTCCTATTCCTACTCGCTCGCCGATCCACCCGGCTCCAGCGTGATCGTGGCGGCCGTGTCCTGGCTCGAAGGCACCCTGCTCGGTACGGTGGCGACGACCGTCGCAATCATCGCCATCGCCTCGATCGGGCTGATGATGCTCTCCGGCCGAATCAACATCCGCTACGGCGCGACGGTGATTCTCGGCTGCTTCATCCTGTTCGGGGCCTCCTCGATCGTTGCCGGGATACAGTCGATGGGGGGTGGCACCGTGGATGCCGAGGCCTATGCCTATAGCCCGCCGTCGCCTCCCCCGCCGACACCGACGCCGCCCCCGGCCAACCCCGATCCCTATGCCGGCGCAGCCCTGCCCGCGCGCTGAGGGAACCCTCCCCCTCCCCATCAATTGAATCGGCAGCGACACGATCGGGAGGTGCATCATGGCCGCGCGGCCTTACTGGAAGGGACAGATCCGGCTCGCTTTGGTCTCGATCCCGGTGGAAATCTATTCGGCGACGCGCTCGGGCGCGACCATCGCGTTCAACCAGATCCACGAGCCCACCGGAAAGCGGATCAAGTATGAGAAGGTCGTGCCCGGAGTCGGCGCGGTCGATCCCGACGAGATCGTCAAGGGCTACCAGTACAGCAAGGGCAGCTACGTCCTGCTCGACGACGAGGAGCTTGAAGCGGTCAAGCTCGAGAGCAAGAAGACGCTCGAGCTGACCCAGTTCGTCGATCCCGGCGAGATCGACCCGCTCTACTACGAGCGGCCTTATTACGTCGTGCCCGCCGACGATCTCGCCGAGGAGGCGTTCGTCGTGCTGCGCGAGGCGCTCAGGGACACGAAGAAGGTCGCCCTCGGCCAGCTCGCGATGCGGGGCCGCGAATATGTCGTCAGCCTCAAGCCGTGCGGACGCGGCATATTGCTCGAGACGCTGCGCTATGCCGACGAGGTGGTGAAGGCGCAGGGCTATTTCCGCGAGATCAGCGACACCAAGCCCGATCAGGAGATGCTCGAACTGGCCGAGACCCTGATCGACAAGAAGACCGCCAAGTTCGATCCGGCCAAATTCCACGACCGCTATGTCGACGCGCTCAAGGACCTGATAGAGAAGAAGCGCAAATCGAAGGGCGCGCGGATCGAGGCCGAGGAGGAGGAACTGCCCAAGCGCGGCTCCAACGTCGTCGACCTGATGGCCGCGCTGAAAAAGTCGATCGAGAAGCCGGGGGCGAAGGCGGCGCCCGCGAAGCGGACGCCCGCCAAGAAGGCGCCGGCGAGGAAACGCGCGTGAACCAGAAGGCTGCAAAGCCCTCTCCCATGGGGAGAGGGTTGGGTGAGGGGTTCGTGCGTGCGAGCTTAATCTCGGAGGCCGTACCCCCTCACCCCGACCCTCTCCCCATGGGAGAGGGAGCTTTAGGGCCGGACTAATCCATGCCCCGGAGCAAAACCGCCGATCCGCTCGCCACCTACAACAAGAAGCGCGACTTCGCGAAGACCGCGGAGCCGGCCGGCAAGGTCGCGAAGGGCGATTCCCACCGCTTCATGGTCCAGAAGCACGATGCCACGCGGCTCCATTACGATTTCCGGCTCGAGCTCGACGGCACACTGAAAAGCTGGGCGGTGACCCGCGGGCCGAGCCTCGATCCCGCCGACAAGCGCCTCGCCGTCCGCACCGAGGACCACCCGCTCTCCTACGCGACGTTCGAAGGCACCATCCCCAAGGGCCAATATGGCGGCGGCACGGTGATGCTGTGGGATCGCGGCAGTTGGACGCCCGAGCCGGGCAAGGACCCGCGCAAGACGATCGAGGAGGGTCATCTTCACTTCACCCTCCATGGCGAGCGGATGAAGGGCGAATGGGTGATGTTCAGGCTAAAGCCGCGCGGAAAGGAGCGCGGTGAGAACTGGATCCTGAAGAAGGTCGACGATGCGCATGCCGGCAGCCCGACCGGTCTCGTAGACACCTATCTGACTTCGGTGAAAACGGGCCGGACGATGGACGAGATCGCGGCGGGCAAGAAAGCCGCGGCGGCGAAACCGGGAGCGCGCAAAACCTCGGCTGCTTTGCCCAAATTCCGCGAGCCGCAGAAAGCAACTCTGGTCGACGACGTGCCGACGGGCGCCGCCTGGATGCACGAGATGAAATATGACGGCTATCGCTGCCTGCTCGCGCTCGGCGGCGGCGAAGCGCGGATCCATACCCGCACCGGACTCGACTGGACCGACAAGTTCCCCGAAATCGCCGAGGCGGCCCGCCGGATCGAGTGCGACAGCGCTTTGCTCGACGGCGAGATCGTCGCGCTCGACGACAAGGGCAATACCGGTTTCTCGGCACTGCAGCAGGCGATCTCGGAAGGCGGACGCGGGCTCACGCTCTTCCTGTTCGACGCGCTGGAAATCGACGGCGAAAAGCTCGAGTCGAAGGGGAATCTGGAGCGCAAGCAGCGGCTGGCATCGCTGCTCGGCCCGGGCCTGCCCCCCTTCATCCACTATGCCGATCATATCCTCGGCAAGGGCGAGCAGCTCTACCAGGCGATGTGCGATGCGGGCCAGGAGGGGATCATCTCCAAGCGCGCCGACGCGCCCTATCGCCACGCGCGGACCAAAAACTGGCTCAAGATCAAATGCACGCGCCGCCAGGAGTTCGTCATCATCGGCTGGAGCGAGAGCGACAAGAAGGGCCGCGGCTTTCGCGCCCTGCTGCTCGGGCTCAACGAGGGCGGCAAGCTGCGCTACGCCGGCAAGGTCGGCACCGGCTTCTCGCAGGCGGTGCAGCACGAGCTGCGCGCTCAGCTCGACGCGCTGGCGAGCGACACGGCCTCGGCCCCCGTCCCCCGCACCGAGGCCCGCGGCGCGCACTGGGTGAAGCCGAGCCTCGTCGCCGAGATTGCCTTCGCCGAGTTCACGGCGGACAATGTCGTGCGCCATGCGAGCTTCCTGGGGCTTCGCGGCGACAAGAAGGCGAAGGAGGTCGTGGCCGAAATGCCGCAGAAAACGCCCGCACCGGCCACGGACGATGTGAAGATCTCCAATCCGGACCGAGTCATCTTCCCCGACGCCAAGGTCACCAAGGGCGAGCTCGCCACTTACTACCGCCAGTTGGGCGCGCCGATGGCCGAATGGACTGCAAACCGGCCGATCAGCCTGGTCCGTTGCCCGCAGGGGCGCGCCAAGAAATGCTTCTTCCAGAAGCACGACAGCGGCACCTTCGGTCCCCATGTCCTCCACGTTCCGATCCGCGAGAAGGACGGGCACAAGGAGGATTATCTCTATTTCGAGGATTCGGCGGGCGTAGTCGCCTGCGTCCAGATGGGGACGATAGAGTTCCACGGCTGGGGCTCGAAGGTCGCCGACGTCGAGAAGCCGGACCGGATCGTGTTCGATCTCGATCCGGACGTCGGACTCGATTTCGCGCTGGTCAAGAAGGCGGCGAAGGACCTGCGCCAGCATCTCGCCGACATGGGCCTCACCACCTTCCCGATGCTGACCGGCGGCAAGGGCGTCCACGTCATCGCCCCGCTGACGCCCAAGGCGAAGTGGCCCGAGGTCAAGGATTTCTGCCAGCGTTTCGCGCTTGCCCTGGCCGAAGCCGAGCCCGACCGCTTCACCGCCGCCCTCTCCAAGGCCAAGCGCACTGGGCGCATCTTCATCGATTATCTGCGCAACCAGCGCGGCGCGACGGCGATCATGCCTTATTCGGCCCGCGCCCGCGAAGGCGCGCCGGTGGCGGCGCCGATCAACTGGGAAGAGCTGGACGAGATGAAGTCCGGTGCCCGCTTCAGCGTGCGAGATGCCGACCTGCTGCTCGAACGGGCCTCGTCGCGGTTGCTTCAGGGCTGGGGCGAAGCCAGCCAGGTCCTGCCCTCGGTCTAGGCCGCCATTCCCCGCTGCCGCGTCCAGCTCTGGGGCGAAACGCCGAATGTCCGGCGGAAGGCGTGGCTCAGCGCGACCTGGTCCGAATAGCCGGTCGCTTCCGCGACCTCGGCAAGCGACTGCCCGCCGGCTGCGAGCAGCTTGCCGGCGCGCTCGAGGCGCAGCGCGCGATGATAGGAGATGGGCGATTCGCCGTAGGCGTCCTTGAAGTAGCGGGCGAGGTGGAATTGCGAGAGCCCGGCGACCGAGGCCATCTCGGCCAGCGTTACCGCGCGTGCCAGATGGGCGTGGAGGAATTCGCGCGCCCGCTCGAGCCGGCGGAACAGCTCGCGGCGCGTCGAGAGCTTTACGGCCTTGAGCGCGTCGATCGCCGCGCGGCTGCGCTCGAGCGGCTCGGCGATCGCCACCTCGACCCGAGCGACCAGCTCATCGGCGAGCGATTGTCCGAGCAGGGGATTGTCCGCGATGCGCTGCGCATAGTCCCAGAAGGTGCGCCCCAGCGTGCTGGCGCGGGTCGAAAGGACCAGAGCGCGGCCGAGCACCGGGTCGTCGCCAAGGCCGGGTGCGGCGCTCTCGCCTCCGCGCGTGGGCAGCAACAGGCACAGGCCGGACATCGCGCCTCGGTTGGTGCCGATGCAATGGCTGCCGGCGTCGAGATAGAGGAATTCGCCGGGCTTCACCGCGATCGTGCGCCCGTCGACTTCGTAACGCTCGTCGCCCTCGAGCACGAGCTTGAGCGATGGGGCCGGCGCGCCGATCATCGAGCTGCCCGCCTGCAGCGAGCAGTAGACCAGCTTGCCCCCAGGCACGGCGCCGCGCGGCGCCTCGAGCTGGCGATTCATCACGGTAAAGTCGCAGCCCATCCGCTCGTCCCGTGTCTTACCCCGCTAGGACAGTAGGACCGCGAATCTGAACCTCAGCTTACAAAAAGTTGGCGATTGCCAATGTGATGGCGATGGCGAGCGCGGCCGCGACCCAGAAGCGCCAGGCGGGCGCGGGCGCCATGGCCTCGCCCGGCAGGGTCGGCTCCCGGCGCCCGGTGACCATCGGCGTGACCAGATCCTCTCGCTTCGCGAAGCGGTAATAGAGGATGGCCGCCACATGCAGCGCGATCAGTCCGAGCAGGATGTAGAAGAAGGTTTCGTGCCGCTCGGCGAGCGTCCGCGCCGAATCGTAGCTGATATTGTGCGACAGCGGGCCGACATCGAGCGCGTCCTCGTCGCTGGCGAACAGGCCGAGGCCGACCTGTATGGCAAGCACGAGCAGCATGGCGACGACGCTGAGGGCGCCGATCGGATTATGGCCGAACGCGGTTCGCGGTGCGCGCAGATAGCGAAGGACCGCGCCGGGGCCGCGCACGAAGCCGGAGAAGCGCGCGGTCGAGCTGCCGATGAGGCCCCAGATCAGGCGGAACAGGATCAAGCCCAGCATCGTCTCGCCGAGCAATATGTGCAGATCGAGCCGATGCCATTCGTGCGTCGCCCACAGGGCCGGGACGAGCAGGACGAGGGACCAGTGAAACAGCCGTGTCGGGAGATCCCAGACGCGGACCCGTTCCTCGATCAATGCTGGGGCGCCCGATAGCTGTCGTGGCAGGTGGAGCAAGCGCGGGAGACGCCCGGCACCGCGGCCCGGATCGCCACGAAATCGCCCCGGCGCGCCGCCGCGTCGAGGGTGCGCGCGGCGACGAGCAGACCGGCGCCGGCGCGCGTGAAGCCGGCATGATCGCTCCAGATTTCCGGGCGCGCGCGGGTCGGGACAGCGGCTTCGGCGCCGGTCCCGCGCGGGAACCAGCGCAGCACGTTGGCCGCATGGCCGACGATCGTTCGGCTGCTGGCGCGGATCGCGTCGATCGACGGCGAGTCGCTGCGCAGCTGCTCGGTGATCGCGTGCATCGCCCCGCCCATCTGCTTGTAATTGGCCTGGCGCATACGGATCGTGTCGGCTGCGGCAGGCCGGTTCTGCGCGGCTGCAGTCGAGACGATGGCCGTCAATGCGGCAACGGCAAGGACGAGATGCTTCAAGGGGCCACTCCTCTTACTCGGCGCCGCCTCCCATAACGCACGGTCGGCGCTCGTCTAGGAGGGGAAAACGAAAAACGCCCCGGCCAGGGGGAAGCCGGGGCGTTTCGATGCCGGAGTTGGGCGGTAAGCAACTGGCCCGTTCCGGAAGATCGCTACGGATCCTGTCTAGGCGCCGCCGGCTGAAGCGAAGCTGACCGCTTGTGTCAGCCGCCGTTCAGCTTCGCGGCCGGCTGTGTATTGTACAAATAATACACTTTATCCCTTGCGCTCGCGCGCCCGAGGCACCAATCTCTGCCTTAACCACCTCGAACGGGGACAAACATGGCGACCCAGACCGAAACCGCATCCACCCTGACGCTGGATCCGCCCAAGCCGCTGCAGGACGTGCTGCCCGCGCAGGCCGCCGGCCTCGTGCCGCTCAAAGCCGAGGAGACGAGTGCGCTCGAACAGAAGGTCGACCAGTTCATCGGCGAGCTGGTCGCGCTGGATTCCAACTCGCCCGAATTCGGCAAAAAGGTCGATCAGCTGACGACGATGGGCCGCAAGGAGATCGCCGAAGCCGCGGGGGCCTCGAACCGCTTCCTCGACCGGCCGGTCAAGGCGATCGACAGCAATACCGGGATCGGCGCCAATCTGACCGAGCTCAGGAAAACCGTCGAAGCGCTCGATCCGGGCCGCGGCGGCGCGCTGACCAAGCCGCGCAAATTGTTCGGCATCATCCCGTTCGGCAATCGGCTGCGCGGCTATTTCATGAAGTACCAGTCCGCCCAGAGCCACATCGCCGCGATCCTCGCCGCGCTCGCCTCGGGCAAGGACGAGCTGCTGATGGACAATGCGGCGATCGATACCGAGCGCGCCAATCTCTGGAAGTCGATGGGCAAGCTCGAGCAGATGATCCACATTTCCAAGGCGCTCGACGCCAAGCTCGAGGAGAAAGCGAACGAGCTCGACGCGACCGAGCCCGCCAAGGCCAAGGCGATCCGCGAGACCGCGCTCTTCTACACCCGCCAGCGCACCACCGATCTGCTGACCCAGATGGCGGTGACCGTGCAGGGCTATCTCGCGCTCGACATCGTCAAGAAGAACAATGTCGAGCTGGTGAAGGGCGTCGACCGCGCCTCGACCACCACCGTTTCGGCGCTTCGCACCGCGGTCACCGTCGCTCAGGCGCTGACCAACCAAAGGCTGGTGCTGGAGCAGATCACCGCGCTCAACACGACCACCGCGAACATGATCGAATCGACCGGCGAATTGCTCAAGAGCCAGTCGGGCGAGATCCACAAGCAGGCCGCCTCCTCGACCATCCCGCTGGAGACGCTGCAGCGCGCCTTCCAGAACATCTACGACACGATGGACACGATCGACCGGTTCAAGGTCGAGGCGCTCGGCAACATGAAGCAGACGGTCGACACGCTCGGCCGCGAGGTCGAGAAGAGCCGCGGCTACATCGCCCGCGCCGAGGGCGTCGCCCAGAACCAGCTGGCCGGCCGCACCGCGGATTCGCCGTTCACCGCGCTCGAGGGATGAAGGGCTGAATGAGCCTCAATCAGAAGATCGCCCGCTTCGACAGCGAACTCGACCGGCTGACGCGGCTGGCCGCGACCCGCTCGACGGAC
>Ga0190266_10000104_pt1 | contig 12227 bp, 9 predicted proteins | sample Popmic220T_FD_132448 | JGI IMG/M metagenome (GOLD analysis project Ga0190266, IMG submission 132448) | Populus adjacent soil microbial communities from riparian zone of Indian Creek, Utah, USA - 220 T | ecosystem: Environmental > Terrestrial > Soil > Riparian zone | place: USA: Utah | collected...
GAGGTGGTCGCGGAACGCGATCAGCAGGCGCGCGACCGTCTCGGCCTCGCGCGGGCCGGCCTTCCAGGTGACGGGGGGCATCAGGTCTCCCGCGCGACCACGCGCCGGACCGTCAGCTCCGCGACGACGTCGCCGGCCGCGTTGACCAGCGAGACGTCGACCGCCACCTGGGCCTCGCCCTCGCGCTCGAGCTCGTCGAGCACCTCGCCGGCCGGTGCGCCCACCACGCCGGTGCCGGTGATCGGCCCGCTGCGGCGCCCGTGCGGCGAGGCGTGGTTGGGATTGGCGAGCCGGCTGGCATTGTCGTCGGTCGAATTGTTCATGCCGATGCGGCGGAAGATGTTCTCGCGAACGAACTGCTCCCAGGTCTGGCCGGTCACTTCCTCGATCAGCTGGCCGGCGACCATGTAGAGGACGTTGTCATAGGCATAGCCGCTGCGGAAGCTCGTCGCCGGGCGGATGTAGCGCAAACGGCGGACGGACTCGCGGCGGGTCAGGTCACTGTAGGGCACGAACATCAGGTCGCCCGCCCCGAGCCCGAGTCCGCTGCGGTGAACGAGCAGATCGCGCACCGTCATCTCGCGGGTGACCCAGGGATCGTACATCTGGAACCAGGGGATATGGTCGATCACCTTGTCGTCCCAGCTGATCCGGCCCTGGTCGACTAGGATGGCGAGCGCGGCCGAGGTGAAGGCCTTGCCGGTCGAGCCGGTCGAGAAGATCGTGTCGGCATCGACCGGACGCGGTGTGCGCAGGTTCGTCACTCCAAAGCCGCGCGCGAAGGTCGTCCGCCCGTTCTCGACGACAGTTACCGTCGCCCCGGGCGCACCATAAGCGCGCAGCAGGCCCTCGACCCGTTGGGCGAGGTCGACCGGCGGCTCAGCCTGGGCGGTCGCGGGGAAAAGGAACAGGGCGCAGATGGCGCTAAGCAGGCGATGACGCATGTTCGTCTCCCGGAATGGTAGGGCTCTTGAAGATACGGGCCGCGCCGATGGTGGCGAGCGGCAGGATGAAGACTGCGAGCATGATCCAGGCGAGCGCGCGGTAGCCGCCGGCGATCAGCGCGACGAGGCCGAAGCGGCCGGCGAGGAGCATGCAGAAAGCGAGCAGCGCCGCGGCGATGAGGCAGCGGGCGCGGTGGCTGAGCGGCTTGCCGCTACGTTGCTTCCAAGCGGTGTCGACACGCTCGTTGATCGCGTGAATGGCGCTCGCACCGCTTTCGAGCAACGCGGAGAAGATCATCAGCTGGAACAGCAAGGTGAAGGCGGGGATCCCCATCCGCTCCAGGAGATAATCGGATGGCAGGGTCGCGTTCGCGACATCGGGGTAGAAGGCGACCATCGCGGTGAAGAAGAGCAGTCCGGGCAGCATGGCCAGCGGCCCCGCGATGACCCCGGCAATGACAGCGTCGCGGCTGCTGGTCAGGTGCCGCACGACCGGCAGGATCACGACTGCGCCGATCAGATTGTAGCTGGCGTAGGTAGCGCCGCCGATAAGCCAACCCTGCGGCGGCACATCCGCTGCGAAGCCCGTTCCGATGCGGTCGCCGAACGTCCACAAGGCGAGCAGGATGAACAACGCGTAGACGCCGTAGAGCAGCCAGGAGACATATTCGAACAGTCGCTCGACCGAGCGGTTGCCGAAAGTCACGAAGAGGAGGATTCCGGCCATGAGGAGGAGCGTGCCCGGCAGGGTCCCGCCATTCGCGAGCGAGGCCGCGATCTCGCCCGCCGCCGCGCCGTAGACCGCGAGGATGAGCACGACGAACAGGATGTAGACGCCCTCGAAGGCCAGCCAGAAGGGGCCCAGCAGGGCGCGAAAGAAGCTGCGATAGTCGCCGGCTCCCGTGGCGCGGGCGAACAGGAAAGTGCCTGTGCAGACCAAGCTGAAAAGAAGCATCGCGACGAGCATCGCGAGGATTCCTCCCCACGGACCGCTGGAGACGAAGAATTCGGCAAGCTCGCGCCCGGTCGCGTAGCCGCCACCGATGACGACGGCCTTGAACGCCAGGCCCGGCAGCAGGAAGCGCTGGAACCGGGTTGGCGCGGGCTTGGCACCTGCGTCCATCAGCCGAGGCAGCAGTCGAGCAGGCGGTCGAAACGATCCCCGCCGCGGATGGGATCGGCGACCGGCAAGCCGAGCCGCTCCGATTCCCGGTCAAGCAGGGCCAAGGCCTCTTCGGGCGTCAGGCTCGCCGTGTTGATGGAGACTCCGCCACAGCGGATCCCGGCATTGGTGCGCGAGCCCAGCAGGAGATTCATCGCGATAACCTCCTCGACATCGGGCAGAGGATAGTCCGGATAACCGAGCACCGCGCGACGCCTGGCGTCATGGCAGACGACGATGACGTCGGGCTGGCTTCCATGAAGCAGCGCCATCGAAACGCCGGAATAAGCGGGGTGAAACAGGGATCCCTGTCCCTCGATCACGTCCCAGTGGGCTTGATCGGCATCGGGGCTTAGCATTTCCGCGGCCCCCGCGGCGAAATCGGCCACCACGGCGTCTAGCGCTATGCCGCTCCCTGAGATCATGATTCCGGTCTGGCCGGTCGCTCGAAAATCGGCATCGATGCCGCGCGCTGCCAGACCGCTGGCAATGGCGAGCGCCGAATATTTCTTTCCGAGCGCGCAATCTGTCCCGACCGTCAGCAATCGCTTGCCCGTGCGCTTGCGCCCAGTCGCAACCGGAATCCCGGCGGGCGGCGTGCGCACGTCGATCAGCGCCCTGCCCCGCCGCGCCGCCATGTCCCGTAGCAGCGGGTCGTCGTTAAGCTTGCTGTGCATGCCGCTGACGATGTCGAGCCCCGCATCGAGCGCTTCGGCAAGCGAGGGAACCCAGGTCGGACTGATCACACCGCCGCTGTTGGCGATGCCGATGACGAGCGCGCGGGCGCCGAGCGCCGCGGCCTCGGCGGCCGACAGGCCGGGCAGGCCGGTCGTCACGGTGCCGCCGGGCAGGACGAGTTCGCCGATGCACTTGTTGGGCGCCCAGTCGCGCAGGCCAAACGCCGTCTTCGCGTAGCCGTCGTCGGCGCAATCGCCGAGGAAGAGCAGATAAGGGAAAGGGAGGGCGATCGGCCCGTCTGCTTTTTCCAGATGCTCCGCCGCTGTCCCTCGGTCGCTTTCCTTGTTCATACGATCGTACAGCACATCACTTTCCGAAAGGGACTGGAGCGGTGGTGGGGCGGGAGCGACGCCCCCGCCCCGTCAGTTTCAATATTCGAAGCCGACGATCAGGCCCACCGTGCGCGGCCGGATCGTCGATGCCGACATGTGCTGGATGCTCGTTCCGCCGAGCGCGGCGTTGACCACCGACGGGAAGTCGCCGGCGCTGACCAGGCCGGCGGTGTCGAACAGGTTCCGCGCATAGACCTGAACCGAGAAGCGGCCGAAGTCCGCGCCCGCGCGAAGATCGACGGTCTCGTAACCGTCGAGCTCGATGCGCCGGCCGAAAGCCGTCCGGTAGGCCGCGCTGAAACCGCCCGTCTGATCCCCGACCAGGCGAATGTTCGCGCCGACGAAGGCCGTCGCATTGGCGCCGAGCGCCCATTCGTAATCCGCGGACAGATTGGCGGAGATTTCCGGCGTGTAGGGCAGGCTGTCGCCGGCGAGGCCGCCGGTCAGGTTGAGGCCGCCGCCCGGCGGAATCGTATCGTCGCGAAGCTCAGCATTCACGAAGGCGGCATTGGCCACAAGGGTGAGGCCGCGCAGCGGCCGGAGGGTAGCGGAGAACTCGGCGCCGACGCTGCGCGCGCGACGGCCGTTGGTGTTCACGCCGACCGGCGTCCCGTTGACCAGAGTCGAGCTCAGGATCTGGATGTCGTTCCAGTCGAGATAGAAGAGCGCGGCGTCGAGGCTGAAACGGTTGTCCGGGGTTTGCGTCCGGAGCCCGAACTCATACGAGATGATCGTATCCGAGTTGTACTCGGTCGGGAAAGTGGCGGGCGCCCCCGCCGGGATGAAGTTCGGGCCGCCCGGCCGGTAGCCCTTCGCGACCCGGCCGTAGACCGAAGTGTAGTCACTGAACTCGAAGCGCGGCGCGACCGACCAGGTGAACACGCCTTCCGAGGAGTCGCCGAATTGCGGCGTGCCAACGCCGAGCTGGATGACCGCCTGCGTCGTCTCCTGCTGGTTGTGGCTGTAGCGGGCGCCGGCGGTGATATCGAAACGGTCGCCGAGCTTGAGCGTCGCGCTGCCGAAGATCGCGATCTCCTCGTAGGAGGCGTCGATCCCGGACGTGACGAAGTTGCTGATCACGTTGCCGCCGAAGGGAGGCCCGAAGAAGACCGGAACGGTCGTCGCTGGCGGGATGAATTGCTGCGTCGCCAGAGTGAAAGGCAGGATCTCCTGGATCAGCGCGGTATTCTCGTCGGTATAATAGCCGCCGATCTGCCACTCGAAACTGTCGCTGTCGGGAGACTGAAGGCGGATCTCCTGGGTGAACTTGTCCACGTCGACATCGTTCTCGAACGCCGCGCCCACCGTCGCTGGGGCCGCCAGGGCGTAGAGCAGGTTGGCCAGCCCGCGGAAACTCTCGGTGGTGCTCTCGTCGGACAGCTCGTTGCGATATTGCGTGCTGTAGCTGGTGACCGAGGTCAGGGTGGCGAAGCCGAAATCATGATCGATCGTCGCGGCGTAGAGGCGATAATCGAGCTGGTTGAACTCGGCGATCCGCTCGTAGCGGCGGCGGTCGGCCTCGCCCAGCGCGACACCGGTAACCGGGTCCATCGGCTGCAACGTGGCCGGCCGGACGACGAAGTTGGTCGGAGAATTGCTGTCGATATTCTGGAACAGGCCGAACAGCCGGATCGAAAGATCCTCGTTCGGCGTGAACAGCAGGGAGGCGCGGGCGCCATAGCTGTCGCTCTGGTTGACGTTGCGCGCGCCCCGCGACGGCGCGTCGATATAGCCACCGTTGCTGCGGTAGAAGCCGCTGGCGCGGAAGGCGAGCGTGTCGCTGATCGGAACGTTGACGAGCAGGTTGCCGCTATAGCCGATCTCGCCGTAGCGCGTATCCTCGATCCCCGCCTGGGCACGAAGCTCGAACGCGTCGACGCTGGGCAAAGCGGTCACGAACTTGAGCACGCCACCGAGCGAGTTGGTGCCGTAGAGCGTGCCCTGCGGCCCGCGCAGCACCTCGATCCGGGCGACATCGAACGTGTCGAAGTCGCCGGCGAGGATGCCGCTGTTGGACTGCGCGCCGCTGGCGCCGAAGGGCGTGTCGTCGACATAGGTGGCGACGGTCGCCGAGACGCCGCCGGTATTGACTCCGCGAATGATGAGGCGGGTCTCGCCCGGATTCTCCTGGGTGAGGGTCAAGCCGGGGACGAGCGCCGCATAATCCTGGAAGCTGCGCGCATTCTGGCGCTGCAAAGTCTCCTCGCCGATGTTGGAGACGGCCTGCGGCACCTCTGCCAGGATCTGGGCGCGGCGCTGTGCGGTGACGACGATCGCGTTGTCGTCCGTGGTCGGATTGGCGGCGGATGCGCTGCCCTGCGCGGGCGTATCCTGCGCCTGAGCCGCTCCGGCGCCGACCAGGGCGATCAAGGCCGCAGATACGAAAAGAGGCGCACGCCCCGCGAAACCGAGCTTTGGCATTCTTGGAAACTCCTCTCCCTAACCCCGGCGCGCCGCAGTTTGCGATCACGCCCCCCACGCCCGGCCGGGCGCCCGAAATTTGATCCGAGTGGTGACGGCGGTCGGCTTTCCGATCTCGCGCTCAAAACCCCACTCAGACGACTTTTGTCTGGATCAGGACATTAGCGTCCTGATTCGAGAAATGTCAAACCTCACTTGTCTCGGCGAAGGCACCTGCCGCAGCCCCAGCGCGGCGCTCGAGCACGGCCCGCGCGGGACGGTCGAGCAGCAGCAGGAACAAGGCAGCCGCCAAGGCGATTCCGGCGAGCAGCACGAAGAAGGTGGTGTGGCCGGTCCGGCTCCACAGGCGGCCGACCTGACCGGCCGCGAGGCTTCCGGTGAAGATCGCGAAATACCAGGCGGCGACGGTGCTGGCGCCCAGCTTCGGCGGTGCCAGCCGGGCGAAGATGCCCAGACCGTTGGGCAGGATGTAAAGCTCACCGAGGGTGAAGATGACGAAGAAGCTCAAGAGCCACAGCCAGTGCGCCGGAGCGTCACCCGCAACCATCTCGGCCGCGGCCGCGAGCAGGTAGGACGAAGCGACGAGCGCCGCGCCCACCGCCATCTTCTGCATCACCGAAAGCTCGCGCCCCCGCTCCGCCTGGCGGCGCCAGCGGACCAGCAGAAGCGGGGTCATGACCATCACCAGCAGCGGGTTCAGCGAGAAGAACATCGCCGCCCCGATCTCGACCCCGCCGATGACGCGGTCGACATCGTCGCGCATCCACAGCGCGAAGGTGTTGCCGATCTGCTCGTACGCCCCGCGGAAGACGGTCACTGCGAGACCGATGCCGATCAGGAGCAGCAACGTGTCGCGGCCGCGGTGGGCTCTCGCCTCCGAAGCCGCGGGCAACAGGCGGTCGCGGTCCCGCTCTGGCGGCAGGTAACGCTCGCCCGCCAGATAGATTACGAGACCGGTGAGCATCCCCACGCCGGCGGCGCCGAAACCGTAATGCCAGCCATAGGTCTCGCCGAGGAAGCCGCAGATGAGCGGCGCGAGAAAGGCACCGACATTCACTCCGACATAATAGACGTTATAGGCCCAGGGTCGGCGCGGATCGTCGGCGGTGTAGAGGTCGTTGATCTGGCTCGGCAGGGTCGGCAGGAACAGGCCGTTGCCGAGCGCGATCGTCGCTAGCGCCGGGTAGAAGAGCGGCTCGAAGGCCATCATGAAATGGCCCGCCGCCATGACCATCGCGCCGATCGTCACCGCCTTGCGCTTGCCGAGCCAGCGGTCGGCGATGACCCCGCCGATGATCGGCGTGAAATAGGCGAAGGCGGTGTAGAAGCCGTAGACGGAGGAGGCGCTCTCCTGGCCGAACAGGAGCGTCGTCGTCATGTAATAGACGAGCAGCGCGCGCATCCCGAAATAGGAGAATTGCTCCCACATGTTGGTGAGGAACAGGATGGTCAGCCCCGGCGGCTGCCCGAACCAGCTCCGCTCCGTCGGCGCGCCCGCCGCGCTCATGCCGTGACCTTCGCGCCGGTGCCCCAGACATCGTCGCCGCACTCGATGAGGCCATCGCGATAGACGACGCTCGGCGTGCGGTCGCAGGCCAGGAAGGTCGGGCCGTCGAGGTCGACGATGTCGCAATGCTGGCCGACGATATAGGCCGGCGCCATGGCGAGGCTGCTTCCGACCATGTTGCCGACCATCACGCCGAGCCCGAGCCGGCGCGCTTCTTCGATCATCGCCAGCGCCTCGGTGAGGCCCCCGCTCTTGTCGAGCTTGATGTTGACGACGTCGAACCGGTCGACCAGGCCCGGCAGATCCGCAGCGGTCAGCGCGCTTTCGTCGGCGGCGATCGGGATCGGCGAGCGGAACCCGTCCAGACCGGCTTCGGCGCCCCGCGCGAGCGGCTGCTCGATTAGCGAGACGTCCTGCTCGACCAGCGCAGCGGCGAGCCATTCAAGCCCTCGCCGCTCATAGCCCTGGTTCGCGTCGACCCCGAGCCAGACGTCCGGCCGCGCCGCGCGGATCGCCTCGACCCGGGCAAGATCGAGCTCGATCTCGCCAGTGAGCTTGACCTTGATCGCACGCGCTCCGGCATAATTCCGTGCGCCCTCGGCCATGACCTCCGGCGTATCGGCGCCGAGCGTGAAGGTGGTCAGCAAGGGCCGCGGCGCATCGATTCCGGCGAGCTTCCAGGCGGGCTTTCCCGAGCGCGCGGCGTCGAGCTCCCACAAGGCGCAGTCGACGGCGTTGCGTCCGCCGCCGCTGGGCATCAGCGCTTGAAGCGCGGCGCGATCGGTCCCCTCTTCGATCGCGCCGCGCGCGGCTTCGATGTCGGCCATCATCCGGTCGGCATCGTCCCCGAGGTAATAAGCACCCCCGCCCTCGCCGCGCCCGCGATGCGCGCCGTCGGTGAGCGTGACGACAACCACCTCCGACTCCTCGAAGACGTAGCCGGCGATGCGGAAGGGGGCGGCCAGGCGGAGTTTCTCCCGCCCGGCCTCCAGCTCGACTTTCGGCATCAGTAGTTGGCGCCGAGGCCGATCAGGTGGAACGCCCAGCCGATCCAGAGCACCACCAGCCCTGCTAAGAGGACGAAGATGCTCCACACCTTGGCGGTCCAGCGCCGCTTGCCGCGCCACACCGTCCAAAGATCCCAGCCGAACACTCCGACCGCGCCGAACAGGACGATGATCGTCGCGATCTGGATGAAGTAGATGATCGGATCGAAGCTTGAATTGAGGCGGCTGAGCTCACCGAGCATGCTCAGCACCACCGCCCAGCCGATCAGCACGGCGAGGATCAGCCAGGAGAAGGTGCGGACCAGCCGGTAGGAGCGCAGATCGCCCTTCTCGAGCGCGAGCGTCGCGCCGAACTTGCGCCGGACGAGCCAGCGGGTCGGCCACAGGATCGCGGTCAGGAAGAGGATGAAGAGGCTGGCGTAGACGAGCGGCAGCAGTAGCGCCGAGTTGCGATACCAGGGCTCGCGGTCCCAGACCGTGAACGGCGAGACCGTGGCGATACTGAAGCGCACCGGCACCCCGTTCTCGACCTGGGCAGCGAGCACCTCATGGCTGTTGAGGTCGTGCCAGACGAACGGCTCGACCTCGACCCAGCGGCGCGCCGCCGTGCCTTGGCCGAGCTGGAACGGGAGGTTGAGCTCGCCGTCCTTGCCGACCCCGACACTGGTCTGGCCGAGCAATTCGGTGATGTTGAGGAAGGTGGTGACCGGAGCGCGCGAAGCGGTCCAGTTGCCGGTCATCAGGCGGGCATGCTCGGCCGCGGTCGCCGCCGGCACCCGGCGGGTGTCCGCCGGCGCCGGGAAGTAGCGGTCGGCGAACTGCTCGAACAAAGCCCGGCGAACGGGCAGCGCCGCGCCGCCGCGGCCACCGCTGTTGAACGAGACGAACAGGCCGACATTGGAGTCGGTGAAGAGAAAGAATTCAGAGTGGAAGGCACCCGTGTCACCGCCATGGCTGATCACGTGCTGCCCGTTGATGTTCGCTTCGTAGAAGCCGAGCAGCATCCGCGGGAGCGGGCCGATGCCGTAGGAGAAGCGGGTCGTGTGCATCGCCCGCGCCGTTTCCGGGCGAAGCAGGCCGGCACCGTTGTTGAGATGGGCGATCATGAACCGCGCCATGTCGGCGCCGGTTGTGCTGAGCGAGCCGGCCGGGGCCGGTCCGACGATCTCGAAGCGGACGGGCTCGCCCGACGCGACCCGGTAACCTTGCGACATCATCCGCGCCAGGCGCGGCGGCAACGGCTGGCGCATGCTCGAATTGGCCATGCCGAGCGGGGCGAAGATGTGACGCTCGACATAATCGTCGAACGGCTCGTGGCTGACTCGCTGGACGATATAGCCGGCGAGCGCCGTGGCGTAGTTGGAATAGGCCGGCGTCGAGCCCGGCGCATAGACCCGGCTCGGGATCCAGCGCTTCAGCTGCTCCTCGGTGCTCGGCATGCTGGCACGGTCATAACCGATCAAGGTCTTGATCTGCTCCTCGAAGCCGGCGGTGTGGCTCATGATCTGGCGGAGCGTGATCGGCTGGCCGTCGCGCGGCGGAATTTGGAAATCGAGGTAGCGATTGACGTCGGCGTCGAGATCGAGACGGCCCTGTTCCACCTGCTGCATGACTGCAGTCCAGGTGAACAGCTTGGAGATCGAGCCCGGCCGAAACAGGGTCGCGGCGGGATCGACAGGGGCGCGACGCGCGACGTCGGAGAAGCCGAATCCGCGCTGGGTCAGGACCTGGCCGTCCTTGACGACGACCACCACCGCGCCGGCCATGTCGTTGGCCGAAAGCGCATGCGGCATGTAGCCGTCGAGCCAGGCGTTCACGTCCGCGGCGTTGAGCTCGGCGCCGCCGGCCGGCACCGGAGTCGGTGCCACAGGCGCGGCCGATTCGGCCTGCTGCTTCGGCGCGGGCGGGCCCAGCGGGACGGTCTGCCGCGCCACCGTCGCGATTCCGCAAATTGCGAGAATCCCTGCGAAAAGAAATTTCATTCGGCGCATTCGAAGTTCTCCCCTGTGGCGGCGGACCGTTTGCCTCAGGCCGCTGCTCCCGCTATGTTGCGGCCTGTATAGGATCAGGCCTGATCAGGACATAGTGGCCTAATCAGAAAAATGTCAAACGCGAGGCGCTATGGCACGAACGGACAGGCAGATGGGACAGTCGACGCTCGGCGGCGTGATGCGCGCGCTGCGCGCCCATAATGGCTGGACGCTCAAGGAGATGAGTGACCGCAGCGGCATCCCGGTCTCGACCCTGTCGAAGGTCGAGCATGACCGGCTGACCCTCACCTACGACAAGCTGCAGCAGCTCAGCCAGCGCCTCGGCATCCGCATGTCGGACCTGTTCGCCGAGACGTCCGAAGCCGCGGAAGCGCCGGTCACCGCGCGGCGCAGCATCGGCCGGCTCGACCGCGCGATCCAGGTCACCACGGATAATTATGACTATCACTATCTCTGCCCCGAGCTGCGCCGGAAGCGGATGATCCCCATCCTCACCAACATCCGGGCCAAGACGGTCGAGGAGTTCGGCGACCTCGTCCGCCACTCGGGCGAGGAATATATCTACGTGATCAGCGGCCGCATCGAGGTGCACACCGAATTTTACGATCCGGTGATCCTCGAGGAGGGTGAATCTATCTACATCGATTCGCAGATGGGCCACGCCTACATCGTCGCCGAAGGGTGCGAGGAAGCGACCGCGCTCGGCATCTGCTCGAGTGCCGACGAGAGCCTGATGAACTCGCTGATGAACCTGCACGGGCCGGAGGCGGCCGGCGACGCCGCCCCCTCCCCGCCGGTGCGCGACCTGCGCGCGGCTTCGGGCTAGTTGGCCGCCGGCCGCGCGGCCGCGCCGTCCAGTTCCGCGATGGTCGCGGTCATCGGCGGCTCCGCGCGCATCGACACGGCGACCTGCTCGACGCGCTCCATCGCCCTCAGGACATTGCCGCCCGCGAGCTTCGCCAGATCCTGGTCGCTCCAGCCGCGCCGGGCCAGTTCCTGGAACAAAGCCGGGTAGCGATCGACGCCTTCGAGCCCCGCGGGCAGCTCGCCATCCACGCCGTCGAAATCGGAGCCGATCCCGACATGATCCACGCCCGCGATCTGCCGGACGTGGTCGATATGGTCGGCGACGTCCCCGATCGTCGTGGCAGGCCGCGGGTGCGCGCGCTCCCACTCTGCCAAGGCCGCGGCGCGCCGTTCCGGATCGCCGGGATGGAGCGCCTTGAGCCGGGCCTCCTCCGCCGCGCGGTCCGCCGCGCGCCGGCGATAGGGCTCGGAAATGAAGCCGGAATAGAAGTTCACCATCACCACGCCGCCATTGGCCGGCAACAGTCGCAGCACGTCGTCGGGAACATCGCGGGGATGATCGACGATCGCGCGCGCGCTCGAATGGGAGAAGATAACCGGCGCCCGCGTCTCGGCGAGCGCCTGGCGCATGGCTTCGGCCGAGACATGGCTGAGGTCGACGATCATGCCAAGGCGGTTCATCTCATGGACGATCGCCTTGCCGAACGGCGTCAGCCCGTGATGGACGGGCGCGTCGGTGGCGGAATCGACGAAGTCGTTGTTCGAGGAATGGGCCAGCGTCATGTAGCGCACGCCGAGCGCGAAGAAGCTGCGCAGCGCCGCCGGCGAATTGCCGATCTGGTGCCCGCCTTCCACGCCGATCAGCGAGGCGATCCGGCCGGCGCGTTCGATCCGGCGGATATCGGCCGCGGTGTAGGCGAGCTCGAGCTCCGTCGGATAGCGCGCGACCATACGGCGGACGAGATCGATCTGCTCGAGCGTCACCTGCACCGCTTCTGTCCCGCGCAGAGTCGTCGGGATCCACACCGACCAGAATTGACCGCCGACATGGCCCTGCCGGAGTCGCGGCAGATCGGTCTGCAGGGAGGAGGAGAGATGCGACGTGTCGGCGGTGAGATCGAGCCGGTCGAACCGCCCCGCGAAATTCTGGCGAATCTCCCACGGCAGATCATTGTGCCCATCGATGATCGGCGTCGCGCGCAGCACCCGCTCGACGCGCTGCTCGACACCGGCCGAGTCGGAGGGCGCCGGCGCGCTCGAGGCGGCGGCCAATAAAAGGCTTCCCAACACGATCATCTTTTTCCCCTACTCCCGTCGC
>Ga0190266_10000105_pt1 | contig 12203 bp, 8 predicted proteins | sample Popmic220T_FD_132448 | JGI IMG/M metagenome (GOLD analysis project Ga0190266, IMG submission 132448) | Populus adjacent soil microbial communities from riparian zone of Indian Creek, Utah, USA - 220 T | ecosystem: Environmental > Terrestrial > Soil > Riparian zone | place: USA: Utah | collected...
CGCCCATCACAGCATCTCCTCGGCCGCCGTCACTCCCATGACGCCAAGGCCGTTCCGGACAACTTGCCCGATCGCGTCGGCCAATTCCAGCCGCGCGCGTGTCAAATCGGGATTCTGTGCCACGAGGAAACGCTTTTCGGGATCGTCATTGCCCTTGTTCCACTGGCCGTGGAACGCGGCGGCGAGGTCGCCGAGGTAGAAGGCGATGCGGTGCGGCTCGTGGGCGGCGGCCGCCGCCTCGACGATGCGCGGGAATTGCGCGGCGAGCCCGACCAGCGCCAGCTCGTCCGCGTCGAGCAGCGAGAGATCGGCCTCGGCGGGCAAGTCGATGCCCGCTTCCTTGGTCCGCCGGTGAAGCGAACAGATCCGGGCGTGAGCATATTGGACGTAGAAGACCGGATTGTCCTTCGACGCCTCGACCACCTTGGCGAAGTCGAAATCCATCTGGGCATCGTTCTTGCGGGTCAGCATGGTGAAGCGCACGACGTCCTTGCCGACCTCCTCGACCACTTCGGCCAAGGTGACGAAGCTGCCCGAGCGTTTCGACATCTTGACCAGCTCGCCGCCGCGCAGCAGCCGGACCATCTGCACGATCTTGACGTCGAGCGCCGGCCGGCCCGCCAGCGCTTCGACCGCGGCCTGGGTCCGCTTCACCGTCCCCGTGTGGTCGGCGCCCCAGACGTTGATCAGTTCGTCCGATTTCTCGAGCTTCTGCATGTGATAGGCGGTGTCGGCGCCGAAATAGGTCCAGCTGCCGTCCGATTTCTTGAGCGGGCGATCCTGGTCGTCGCCGAACGCGGTCGAACGAAACAGGGTGAGCTCGACCGGCTCCCAATCCTCGGCGACCTTGCCCTTGGGCGGCTCGAGATGCCCGCGATAGACCAGCCCCTTCGCCTCGAGGGCGGCGGCCGCGCGGTCGACCGCGCCGGAGCGCTGGACCTCCGCTTCGGACGCGAACAAATCGTGATGCACGCCGAGCTTGGCGAGATCGGCCCGGATCAGGTCGAGCATCGCCGCGACCGTCTTGCGGCGGAAGATCTCCAGCCAGGCGCTTTCCGGCGCGTCGGCATAAGTGTCGCCGAATTCGGCCGCGAGCGCTTCGCCGACCGGCTTAAGATACTCGCCCGGATAGAGGCCTTCGGGGATCTCGCCGATCTCGCGGCCGAGCGCCTCAAGGTAACGCAGGTGCGCCGAGCGGGCGAGAACGTCGACCTGGCCGCCGGCGTCGTTGACATAATATTCGCGGATTACCTCGTGGCCCGCATATTCGAGCAGGTTGGCGAGCGCATCGCCGACCACCGCGCCCCGGCAATGCCCCATGTGCATCGGACCCGTCGGGTTGGCCGAGACATATTCGACGTTGACCCGCTGGCCCCGGCCGATGGCCGAGCGGCCATAATCGTCGCCGGCGGCGAGGATCGCGCTCAGCTCCTCTTCCCAGACCACGCGCTTCAGCCGGACGTTGATGAAGCCCGGCCCCGCCACTTCGGCGCTCTCCACCGTCCCCAGGTCCGCCAGCCGCGGCACGATCGCCTCGGCCAGCGCGCGAGGATTCATCCCGGCACGCTTGGCCAGCACCATCGCCGCATTGGTCGCGAGATCGCCATGCGAAGCGTCGCGCGGCGGCTCCACCGCGACCGCATTGCGCTCGATCCCGGGCGCGAGGACCCCATCGGCTTCGAGGGCGTCGAGCACATCGTTCACATGCGCGGCAAAGCGGGCGTAGAGCGTCACGGGCACTTTCCAAAGCTACGGGAAGGCGCGGCTCTATACGATGGGCGGGCGGAATTGAAGGATCAGGTCCGGATCAATCCTTCGAGCGCCCGCCCGTTGCCGATATTGGGGAACAAGGCGCGCCCGGTTCGCGCCGGATCGAGCCGGTAATGCTCGGCCATCGCGCTGGCGATCAGCAGGTCGAGATCGGCGGTCGGCTTGAGGTCGCGTCCTTCGTAGAGCGCGCTTGCCCCAAGCCCCGGCCAATCCGCGACCACCCGGCCACCGGCGACCGCGCCGCCGAGCAGTATGGCGAGCGAAGCGGTGCCGTGGTCGGTGCCGCCGGTGCCGTTGGGCGCGGCGGTGCGGCCGAACTCCGTGGCGACGAGCACGAGCGTGTTCGACCAGTCGGCGCCGAGGCCGGTCTTGAGCGCGGCGATCATCGCGTCGAGGCCGCGGAGCTGGAAGCCGAGGCGGCCTCGCTGGTTGGCGTGCGTATCCCAGCCGCCCGTCTCGATCACCGCCATTCGCGCGCCCTCGGCGCCGGATAGCAGGCGCGCGGCGAGCGCGCCGGTCGCGGCGCCGTTGCGGCCGATGTCGCCCCCGACATCCCCCGCCATCGCACGGGTCTGCATCGCCTGTTCCCAGGCGGCGTGAAGCTCCGCGTCACCTGCGTAGAGGCTGGAGACGCGGGCCATCAGATCCTCGGACGCGTCGGGCAGGTTCGAGGGCGCGTAGGAGGCCACTTCGCGGCTGCCACGCAGCACGACCGGCACCGTCGCCGACACCGCGATCGCCCGGCTATCGCGCGCCGGAATGAGGCCGAGCAGGCGGTTCATCCAGCCGTCGCGCAGCGCATAGGCCGCGTTGCCGCCGGTCTCGAGGATGTTCTGCCCGTCGAAATGCGATCGGTCGCGATAGGGCGAGGCGACGGCGTGGACGAACAGGGCCTCGCGCGCCTGATAAAGGCCTGCAATCTGCGCCAGATTGGGGTGGAGGGTGAAATCGCCGATCCGAGCGCCGCCCGCGAAATCCTCGGCGAAGGCGCCGCGGATCCCGCCGAACGCAGGATCGGCGGTCGGCGCCAATGTGCCGAGACCGTCGGCGGCGCCGCGCTGGATGATGAAGAGGAAGCGCCGGTCGGTCGCCGCCTGGGCGATGGCGACGTGCGGCGCGGCGAGGAGGACGGCCGCTCCCGCGGCGCTTCCCAGAAAGGTCCTGCGGTCGATCATCGTCATCTCCTCAGGAATTCCGGCGAGACGAGCAGCAGCGCCAGCCCCTGCCCCGGGCTTTCGGCCCGCGCGACCGCCTGCGCCGTCGCCTCCGAAAGCGCGCCCGGAAGGACCCGAGGGCCAAGCTGGCGCGCATCGATCTGGCCGCCGGTGCGCGCCGCGATTCGCTCGGCAGCCTCGACCCGGCGCAGCAAGGCGTCGGGGCCCGCCCAGCTCGGGCCGATATCGTCGAATCCGGCGGGCGAGCCGGGCCGCCAGATCGGCTGACCGAGCTGGATCATTAGCCCAGCCGCGCGCTGCGGCTCGACCTGGCGCGCGCCGACCGCGCGCAGCGCCGCGACCGACCAGTCCCAGGGATTGCGGAGCTTGGGGGTCGCCCGATCCCACGCCTCGGGGGAATCGAGGATCGCGCGATAGACGGTCGGCAGGTCACCCCCGGAGCGCAGCCAGGCGGCGGTCAGCCGCTCGACCATCGCCGGCGGCGGATCGTCGCCCGCGAAATGGCGGGCGAGCTTGGTCGAGATGTGCCGGGCCGTGCGCGGATCTGCGGCGAGATCGTCAAGCACGGCGAGCCCCTGCGCCAGCCCTTGCTGGCGGTAGGCGCGCCCGACGATGGTCCGCGCGCCCGGCTCGTGGATCCGCTCGGCGAAGAGGAAATCGCCGGCGCGACCGCTGCCGCCGAGCAGGCGCCGGATCGGCCCGCGCGTCAGCCCGTCCACTGTCCAGCCGGTCAGCGCCCGGGCGAATTCGGTGACGTCCGCCTGGCTGTAGCCCGAGCCGACGCCTAGCGTGTGCAGCTCGAGGATTTCACGGGCCAGATTCTCGTTGAGCCCGCGCCGCTGGCGGGCGAAGCGCGCCGCAAGCTGCCCGCCCTGCGACTGGGGCCCGATCGACTGGGCCTGGTCGAGATAGAGCAGCATAGCCGGATGCTGCTCGACCGCGACCAGCATGTCGCGGAACTTGCCCAGCACGTGCGGGCGGATCGCCTCGAACTCGAGCAGCCCGGCGAGCCCGATCACGGTCAGCTTGTCGGCCGAGACGGCGAAATGATTGGCCCAGAAATGGACCATGCGCTCGACGAACGGCGCGGACGTGATCAGCGCCGCGTTGGTCCGCGCGCCGACCATCGCCAGATAATTCCGGCGGCTGACGCCGCGGATGAAGCGCCGCGCGCTGTCGGGCAGCCCGGCCAACTGGTCGTCCATCCCGCCTTGAGCCGGGCCTTGCGCCTCCATCTCCATCGGCTGCGCGGCCTCGCGGCGGCGATTGCCCTGGCCGCGCACCTCCTCGAGATAGTCCGAGAGGCCGCTCGCCACCTCGGCGCGGCTCGGCGCGGCGGCGATCGCCTCGGGCCGCGGGTCGAAGCGATCGAGCTGGCCCGCGAGCCAGCGGCGCGGGTCTTGGGGCGCCGAGTCGTCGGCCCGCGCGCCGAGGCCGAAGCGGTTGAAAGCAATGGATAAGGTCGACATCGGCTTCGAGCCCTGATCAGCCTGTCATGGCGCGATCATAACAGGACAATGTCGCGCCGTTATTCCGCGATTGTCGCGATTCGTCGCAGCGGCGCGCCGCTCGCCTCCGGTCCGAAAATCTCGTCGTGGCAGCGCACCGCGAAGCGATCGGTCATCCCCGCGACGAAATCGCCGATCCCGCGCACCAGGTCCGCCTCGCTTGCCGGCTGCCATGCGATCGGAAGCAGACGGGGATCGGCCCTATAGGCCGCGAACAGGCGGGCAAGCAGCGCCTGCGCCTCGGTTCGCACCGCCTTGACCACCGGCGCATCGTACATGCGCGCATAGAGGAAGCGCTTGAGCGCGCGCTCTTCGGCGGCCAGTTGGTCCGAGAAGCCGGCGAGCGGACGCCCCGCCCCGCGCACCGCCGCGACCGAGTCCACGCCTGCGGTGCGCGCCCGTGTTTCGCCCAGCACGTCCGCAACCATCAGGCCGATCAACTCGCGCACCAGCTCGGGTACCAGCCGCGCCTCGGCGATCTCGGGATAGCGCGCGCGGACCGCGTCCCAGGTACGCGCCACCAGCGGAACCTCGAGTAGCTCCTCGAGCGTGAACAGGCCGGCGCGCAGCCCGTCGTCGATATCGTGATTGTCGTAGGCGATATCGTCCGAAATCGCGGCGATCTGCGCCTCGAGCCCAGGCCAGCTTTCCAGCTCCAGCGGCCATTCGGCATCCGCTTCGGCCAGCGCCCAGGGCGCACCGGTCACCGGCCCGTTATGCTTGGCCAGTCCTTCGAGCGTCTCCCAGCTGAGGTTGAGGCCGGGGAAGCGGGGATAGGGGCTTTCGAGCCGTGTGAGCAGGCGGATCGTGTGCGCATTGTGATCGAACCCGCCCGCCTCGGCCATCGCCTCCTTGAGCACGTCCTCGCCGGCATGGCCGAACGGCGGGTGGCCGATGTCGTGGGCCAAGGCCAGCGCCTCGGTCAGATCCTCGTTGATCCCGAGCGCTCTGGCGAGAGTCCGCGCGATCTGCGCCACTTCGAGGCTGTGGGTGAGGCGAACGCGGTAATGATCGGCGTCGGGCGAGACGAACACCTGGGTCTTGTGGCGGAGGCGGCGGAACGGGATCGAATGGATGATCCGGTCGCGATCGCGCTGGAAGGTGTCGCGCGGCCCGCGGTTAGCGCGATCGTCTTCCGCGTGAAGACGTCCCCTGCTCAGGTTCGGATCGGTGGCGAGCGGCGCGAGACTCATTGGCGGTGGTCCGTCTCTGCTCCTGTCGCGGCCTCGCCCCGGCGCCCGCCGAGGCGGACGCGTCGGCGGTCTGGAGCCGCTCTATCTCCTGGCCCGCACTGCTTGTCCAGGCGAAAGCCCTGACCTCGCTCTGGCCGAGCCGGTTGACGAAAGCCTGGGCTTCGCGCTCACTGGCGAAGGGGCCGACGAGCAGGCGGTTGGTCGCGTTCGCGGGCGTCGTATAGGGCGTCCGCCCCCTGAGCGCCGCCGGTGCCAGGTCGCGCAGTCGGGCGAATTCGCGCGGCATAGACGAACGATTGGCGCCGCCGGCGATCTGCACCCAGTGACGCGCCGGATTTGGGGGCGGCGTGTTGCGCGCCGCTCGGCCGCGCGGCGGCGTGGCTTCCGCGGTGCGGGTCGGGCGGGTTGCGACAGGCGTGGGACGTGCTTCTCGCGCCGCCGGGCGCGGCGGAGGCGGTGCATTCTGCTCGGTGGGTAGCGACTGAACGAGCGCAGTGACCGCGCTGAAATCGGTCGGCCGGGACGATTGCGGCTCGACCGCCGGCGCCGGCGGTTCGGATGGTCCGAGGCTGAATCCCGGGGTGGCCGGCGCGCTCGGCGGGATATCGACCGGCTGCGGGCCGGCCTCCGTCGGCGACGCTTCCGGTTCCGGCTTAGGTTCGGAACTTGGCGGCTCGAACCGCTGGATCGGTGCCTCGGCGACCTGAACCGGCCGGAGAGGCGCTTCCGCCTGCCGTTCGGGTTCGGGCCCGGGCGGCTCGAACCGTTGCGGCTGGGCCTGGGCGATCTGGACTGGGCGCGATCGCGGCTCGACCGGCGGCGCCTCAACCGATCCGCGCGGCGCGCGGATCAGCGTCGCGACCGGCGCGTCCTCTGCGCGCGAACGCCGGCGGTCGCTTCGATTGAGCGGCTCGGCCGGCTGCGGCCGGGCGCGCGCGGGCACCGCGGCCTCCGGAACAGGCTGATAGCTGGCGACCTGCATCGAGCGTGCATTGGCCGGGAAGCGGCCGAAATGGACCGCGGCCGCCTTCTGCGCGGGAGTGAGCATGTGCAGCCGCTGGAAGAACGGTACCATCGCCGTCGCATTGGCGCCGGGCATCATCCGGCCCGCCGTGTCCTCGGCGCCGCGCGCGTCGCCGGTCAGAGCGAGGACGAAGGCCTGCGCGCGCCAGCCGGCGCGGTCGCGGCGGCGCAGCTGCGCGTCGAGCACCCGCAGCGCCTGATCGCGATGCCCGCTGATCGCCAGCGAGAGCGCGAGACGCCGTTCGATCTCGGCATCGGGGCGATAGCGCAGCGCGGTCTGGTAATCACGCTGGGCGCGGGCCGGATCGCCGGCGAGGTCGTAGGCCAGCCCGCGGTCGGCGGCGATCTCGGCCTCGGGAGCGCCGAGCGCGATCGCCCGCGCGAACAACGGGAGAGCCTGGTCGGCGCGCTCCATCCGCACGAGGGCGGCCGCCATGCCGGCCTTGACGCGGGCATTGGCCGGATCGATCTCGTCGGCCCGCGCGAAGAAGCCGAGCGCCGCCTCTGCATCGCCCATGGCATTGGCGGCGCGGCCGGCGCCGACCAGCGCGTCCAGCGAGCGCGGATTGTTGGCGAGAGTAACGAGGTTGCGGCGCAACTCCGCTCCGGGACCGGTGTCAAGCGATTGGACGATCGCGCCCTGCGGCACTCGCGCGCGCGCCGACGTCTCGGGCGCGTCCATTTCCTGGGCGCGTGCCGCCCCGCCGGTCAACAATGTCCCCGTCGCCGCGAGCAAGATGCCGCGGCGAAACCCCGCCGATATCGTCATGGCTCCGGTAAATAGGTCTCTGGCGGTCGACGCAATGACCCCCGGCCCATCCTGCGGCCAGCCGGTTCCGCCAAAAGGTGAAAGGCCACCTCCCCGCAAGTTTTCGCGGGGAGGCGCCGAATTCTACTGGTTGTTCTGGCGGTTGAGGAAGCGCGGAATGTCGAGCGGATCGCGCGTGCCGGTGCGCATCCGCGGACCATCCTCGCCGCTCTCGTCTTCGACCTGGGCCTTGGCCGCGCCGCGGGCGATGTTCGACATCCGCTCGAACAAGGTGCCGCCTTCGCGCATCGGCTGCGCTTGCGGCGCGGCCGGCGCTTCCTCATGGGTCAGCCAGGAGCGCGTACCGTTGCCGATCTGCACGTCTTCGATCGCGACCGGGCCGCTCTCGAATTCGCCGTCGTCGGCGGTCATGTCGACGCTGTCGAGCAGCAGCTCTTCGCTTTCGCCCTCATCCTCTTCCTCGACGGGCGCGGCCATGGTCGGCTCGTAAGCCTCCTCGGCCTCGGCTTCCATGGCCGGCGTCTCCTCGGCCATCGTCTCCGGCGGAGTCAGTGTGATCTGCGCCGGTTCGGGGGCGACCTCGGTCCGCGGCGGCTCGGCAGCACGGGCGGCCGGGAAGGCGAACACCTTGGCCGGCTGCGGGATCGGCATGATCTCCTCGGCGCCGATGCCGGTGGCCACGACCGAAACGCGGATCTTGCCGTCGAGCTCGTTGTTGAAAGCCGAGCCCCAGATGATGTTGGCGTCAGGGTCGACCAGCTCTTTGATGTGGTTGGCGGCCTCGTCGACCTCCATCAGGCGCATGTCCTCGCCGCCGGTGATCGAGATGATGACGCCCTTGGCGCCCTTCATGCTGACGCCGTCGAGCAGCGGGTTGGCGATCGCCTGCTCGGCGGCCTCGATGGCGCGGTTGTCGCCATAGCCTTCGCCGGTGCCCATCATCGCCTTGCCCATCTCGCTCATCACCGAGCGGACGTCGGCGAAATCGAGGTTGATGAGGCCCGGCATGACCATCAGGTCGGTGATCCCGCGCACGCCCTGCTGGAGCACCTCGTCGGCCATCATGAACGCTTCCTTGAAGGTCGTGTTCGGGTTGGCGATGCGGAACAGATTCTGGTTCGGGATGACGATCAGCGTATCGACGTGCTGCTGAAGTTCGGCGATGCCGGCCTCGGCCGAGCGGCCGCGCCGCGCGCCTTCGAAGCTGAACGGCTTGGTCACCACCCCGACGGTGAGGATGCCGCGGTCGCGCGCCGCCTTGGCGATGATCGGCGCGGCGCCGGTCCCGGTGCCGCCGCCCATGCCGGCGGCGATGAAGCACATATGCGCGCCGTCGAGCGCGGCCTCGATCTCGTCGATCGCCTCTTCGGCCGCGGCCTTGCCGATTTCCGGCCGGGATCCGGCACCGAGCCCCTGGGTGATCTTCAGGCCGAGCTGGATCTTGCGATCGGCGAGGCTGTGGTTGAGCGCCTGGGCATCCGTGTTGGCGACGATGAAGTCGACGCCCTGCACCTCGGACTGGATCATGTTGGCAATGGCGTTGCCGCCAGCGCCGCCGACGCCGATCACGCTGATCCGGGGGCGAAGCTCTTCAACCTCCGGCCGGATGAAATCGATGCTCATGCGCTGTCTCCCCTATGCCCTCGCGCAACACAACGCGCTTCCTCTAAGCTGTTTTGCACGAAGCGATTCTGCGGTGCGAGTAAAAAGTTAACGCTCACTTCAGGTTTTCCCCAGATTTCATCAATACTGAGTCCGAAAAGCCGCAATCAGACGCTGCAACCAGCCGCCGCCGCCCCGGTCGCCCCCCGAGGGGGCGCCGCCGAACCCGCTGCGCAGGTCGTTTTCATCCGCCGCGGCGAACAAGGCGAGCCCGGCAAGGGTCGAAAAAGCGGGGCCGCTATGCGCTTCGGGCAGCCCAGGAATGGACGGCCGGCCGATCCGCACCGCCCGCCCGAGCACGCCCTGGGCATAATCGGCGATGCCCTTCAGCTCCGCCCCGCCGCCGGTCAGCACGACCTGGCGGCCGAACGGCCCCGAGAAACCCAATTGCTTGAGCGCGGCCTCGATCTGCGCGGTGAGGTGCTCGAGGCGCTGGCGGATGACCGCGACGAGCTGGGCACGGGTGATCCGCGCCGCCTCGATCCCTTCCTGGCCGCCGGCGATCGGCGCCAGCTCGATCATGTCGTGATTGTCGCGCGGGGAGGTCATCGCCGAGCCGTAGAAGCATTTGATCCGCTCGGCCTCGGCGCGGCGGGTGCCGAAGGCGGCGGCGATGTCGTCCGTTATGTCCGCGCCGCCGATCGCCAGCGATTTCAAGCCAACGAGCATGCCGCCGGCGAAAACCGAGACGTTGGTCACCCCTCCGCCCAGCTCGACAAGCGCCACACCCAACTCGCGCTCCTCCTCACTCAAACAGGCCTTCCCCGCCGCGACCGGCGAGGCGACGATCGCTTCAACGCCCAAATGGGCGGATCGGACGCACAGATCGAGATTTTTCACCGGCGGCTGGTCGGCGGCGATAACGTGGATGTCGACCGCGATCTTGTCGGCGTGGAGCCCGCGCGGCTGCTTCACGCCATCGACTCCGTCGATCGTGTAGAAGGCCGGAATGGCGTGCAGGATCGCGCGCCCGTCCGGGTCGATCGAATCCTGGCCGGCGCCGAGCAGCGCCTCGACGTCCTCGGCGGTGATCCTGCGGCCGCCGATCGCCACCTCGACTCCGGCGACATTGCTTACGAGGCCCCCCGCCGAGAAACCGACGAACACCTGGTCGATATTGGTCCCTGCGATGCGCTCCGCCTGCTCGACCGCCTCGCGGATCGCGGTCTCGCTCTTCTCCATGTCGGCGATGAAGCCGCGCTTGACTCCGCGGCTCTCGCGCTGGCCGGTGCCGAGGATGCGAAGCTTCCCGTCATCGCCCGGCTCGGCGATCAGCGCACAGACCTTGGACGAGCCCACGTCGAGCGCCGCCACCAGATTTCGAACAGGAATGGTGGGCGCCCGCCGCCCCATCAAATGGTCCTCGCGAGGTCTTGCGGGATCTGCCCCGGATCGGGCGGAGCGAGTGCGGGCACAATCGCACCCGGCTCGCGCGAGATGCGGACATAGGTGCGCCGGGGATCGCGCATGTCGATCCGGGCGAAGCCGCGGCCGAGCAGGGGATCCTGCTGGTCCATCATCGCGAAGCGGGTGATCGCCCGGCGCGCTTCCTCCGCGCCTTCGGGGAGGGCCAGCATTTCGCCGCTCTGGAAGCGGATGTCCCAGCGGCGCTGGCCGACCCAGGTCGCGCCGGCGATCTGCGCACGCAGCCGCGGCGCCGCCTGGAGCAGGACGGTGAGGGAGTCGATGTGGCGGTTGGCGTCGGGGCCGATCACCAGCGGCAGGTCCGGCATCGCCTCGACCCGCACCGCTTCCAGCACCACGCCGTCGCTGTCGACCAGGCTCAGTTGCTGGTTGTTCTGCCAGATCGCGACCGGCTGCCGCTCGACCACGTCGATCACCAGCGTATCCGGCAGTCGCCGCGAGACGCGCGCCTCGCGAATCCAGCCGAAGCGCATCAGCCGCTCGCGCGTCGCCCGCAGATCGACCAGCGGCATGGCCATCGAATCCTGATCGAAGGCGACATTGTAGATGGCCAGCCGCGAGACTCGCTGCGCACCCGTGATCTCGACCCGGCGCAGGGTGAATCCGGCGCCGCCGACGCCCTCGCCCAGCGCCAGGCCGGCGAGCTGCGGAAGGCGGAAGGCGAGAACGGCGGCGACGATCACCGCGCAGGTCATGGTCGCCAGCACGACATTGCCGATCCGCCGCGCCCAGCCGGGAGAGACGCCAAAATATTCCAGCAGGCCGGGCTTCTTCTTCGACCGGCGGGTGCTGACGCCGCGCGGCGCATTGCGCGGCTTCTGCCGCCCCCGCGCCGGAGCGCCGCGGGAGATCCGCGTCGTCACAACGCCGCCTCGACGATCCGCTCGACCAAAGTCGGATAGTCGATGCCGCGCGCCTTTGCCTGCTCGGGCACCAGGCTGAGCGGCGTCATGCCCGGCTGGGTGTTGACCTCCAGCAGATAGAGGCCGCTCACGCCCCGTTCGTCGTCCCAGCGGAAATCGGAGCGCGAGGCGCCCTTGCAGCCGAGATGCCGGTGCGCGTCGAGCGCCATCTCCATCGCCGCCTCGGCGACCTCGCCGGGAATGTCGGCGGGGCAGACATGCTCGGTCATCCCGTCGGTATATTTGGCGTCGTAATCGTAGAAACCGGACTTGGGGCGAAGCTCGGTCACCGCCAGCGCCTCGTCGTCCAGCACCGCCACGGTCAGCTCGCGCCCCCGGATGAAGGGCTCCGCGAGCAGCCGGGCGAAATGCTTCCACGGCCCTTCGACCCCGGGCCCGATCGGGTCGCCGTAATTGCCCTCGCCGGTGACGATCGCGACGCCCACCGACGAGCCTTCGTTGACCGGCTTCAGCACATAGGGCCGCGGCATCGGATCGGCCGCGTACAGGCTTTCGCTGGCGACGATCTTCCCTTCCGGCATGCGGATGCCGTGGGGAACGAGGACCATCTTGGTCAGCTCCTTGTCGATCGCGATCACCGAGGTTTCGAGGCCAGAATGGGTGTATTTGAGGCCCATCAGGTCCATCAGGCCCTGGACCGTCCCGTCCTCGCCCGGCGTACCGTGAAGCGCGTTGAAGACGACGTCGGGCGCGGCCTCGACGAGGCGCTGCGCGACGTCGCGGCCCATGTCGATCCGGGTCACGCGGTGCCCACG
>Ga0190266_10000106_pt1 | contig 12179 bp, 10 predicted proteins | sample Popmic220T_FD_132448 | JGI IMG/M metagenome (GOLD analysis project Ga0190266, IMG submission 132448) | Populus adjacent soil microbial communities from riparian zone of Indian Creek, Utah, USA - 220 T | ecosystem: Environmental > Terrestrial > Soil > Riparian zone | place: USA: Utah | collected...
CGCAAGGTGCTGTCGATCGACCTCAGCCAGGCGGTGATGCCGGAGCCGCAGCGGCCGTCCGGGACCGGCTCGGGCGACCGGGTCGACCCCTACGCCTTGCTCGACCAGGCGGGCGAGTTCGAGCCGGTCCGGGTCAAGTGGTTCAACCGCCTCAAGGGCTACGGCTTCCTCGTCCGCGAGGAAGGCGACGGCCAGGACATCTTCGTCCACATGGAGACGGTCCGCCGAGGCGGCCTCGCCGACCTCACCCCCGACCAGCCGCTCCGAGCCCGGATCGCCGCCGGCAAGAAAGGCCCGCTCGCGGTGGAGGTGGAGGCGGACTGATCCGACCTTGGCGGATGGGGATTATGGCGACCCGGGTCAGTCGCCTCTCATAGCCGGGCGGACAGTTTTTCGAGCAGTCCGGCGATCTGGTCGTCGCGCGCATCCTCGACCAGAATGAGAAGCAGGCCGGTCTGCGACCAATCCTTCCAGATGCGGCGCAACATTTCGAGCGCCGTTCCAAGCGACAGGCCGAGGCCGCCGGCGACGATCTTGATATCGCTGGGCCGTCCGACCTGGCGAAGCGCCAGATAGGCGGCAATCGTCACTCCCGCCAGAACCGCCGCGAACAAGACGACGCCGAGCACGCCGACTCGGGAACGATGGATCCGAAGCGCTGCAACCGCCTTGCTCGACAGGCCTCCGCCCGCTTTCGTCGCGTCCCTGTTCAGGTCAGAGACAACGCCTTTCAGTCCGAACATGGTCCCTTCTCCGATCGATTTTCGGCGATAGCGATCAACTCTCTCCCGACCGCCTCCCGGGCCGTGAGATAATCATATCCCTGGGCGGCGAGCTCAAGAGTCGCGGCGAGGCGGGCGGCGAAATCCACCGGCTCCTGGACCGTCAGAAATTGCACGGTGCGGCACCGTCCCCCGGAATGGAGGAAGATATAGGCACCGAGATAGGTGGTCGTGCAGGCCGTGAGGTCGACAATCCCTTCGAAGGCGCCGAGTGCCTCGGCGACGGCTTCCTTGGTGTGCAGTCCATCCCACAATTCCAGGCGGTTACCCGGCGCGAGGGTGCCGGCCAGCCAGGAATCCAGCCGATCGCGCCGCCGTGACCGCCGGGTCTGGGGAAGCTCGACGAACTGGTCCACTCCAGACGGAGTCTCGCCATCTATCTCGGCGTCGAGGCTGGCGCGCAGGGCGTCGCGCGGGGTCAAGGCGCGGGAAAATAGCCGCCCCAGTCCGCGCTTCGGCGCCAGGGAGTCCACGATCCAGCGCGCCAGCGGATGATCGATACCGTCGAGTCGGGCCGCAATCGTCTCGCCCGGCCCGAGGAAATCGTCATTCTCGAGTTCCGGGCCCTTCCAGTGGCCGATGACGACGATCACCTTAGAGACGCCGGCGGCCGCTTCGACGTCGCCCAGCGCGGCTTCGCGAACGACCCGACAGCCGAAGGCTCTTGCTGCGTCTGCCAGCCGTCGCAGAGGTTCGGCCACGTCGGCTTGATAGCGCCGCCGCCACCATCCCCGCAGATGATCGAGCCGGTCCGCGGCCGACGCGCCGGGATCATCCCATTTGGCGAGATAATCGCTTCTTCGCGAGGTCTCGCTCTCCTGCCCCCGCCGGAGAAACTCATCCTCGTCAACCGGCAGCCCCAGGAGCAGCGATATGGCCATGTCTAGCCGCTGCGGACCAGGAGGTGCCGGGGCAGAAGCAGCGTGAACTGCGTCGCGGCCGAGCCGCTGCGAATCTCGAAGATGATTCTTCCGACCTCGGCGTCGCTGGCGTTCCGAAGCGCATTCTTGATGCTGATCTGGACAGTGGCGAGCGAAATGTCCTTGTCCCGAGTCGCCGCCGCGACGCCTTCGACGGTGGAACGCAGCCGAGCCTGGTTCTGCACCGGGTCGCCCCGCCGGAAGCCGGCGATGACGTTGAAGCCGTCGATGCGGCTGCCGTTGCCGGGCGGGAAGGAGACCCGGACGGCGGCGGGCATGCCGTCAAGGCCGGAATCCCAGTTGAACCGGCCGGTCACGGTTTGCAGTTCGGCCGCGCCAAGCTCCTCGACGGTCGCATTGCGCACCGACTTCGAGCGCAGCGCGAATAGTTGGCGCATGCCCGACCCGTCGCCTCGCCGGGAGGACGCCATCAGCGACCCGGGCCGGCCGTTGAGGTCGCTCCCGATCAGGTGGTCCCCCGTGGCCGGCTCGGAGGTCGACCGGCGGAGATGGCGGCGGAAAAACCCGATCATGGCTCCTGGCCGATCGACCGCCTCGATGCCGGCAAGCAAAGCTTCGACATGCGCCCTGCCCTGGCCGAGGACGATGATGTCCGCCGGCTGCCCCTTGCCCGATTTGAGGTACATGCCGAGGGTCGCATTGTCGCCGAACCCGGCGACCCGCGCCAGCGGCGGCGGCTTGGGATTGGATTCGACGATGAACGAACGGCCGCGTTCATCGCGGGCCATGATCCGACAGCACGGCGTCTCGGCCTTCAGGGTCCGCAGCCGGCCGAGGAAGGCATCGGAGTCGCTGAACGCCTGGCGGCCGAGGCGGGCCACGGTGGCGGGGCGGGGCGCCGACGAGTCCATGGCCAGCGCCGCAAGGCGCGGACGCTCCACCACCGGCTTGGCGAGAATAGCCTCGAGCTCGGCAGCGGTAGCCTGCCTATGCTCGGCGGCCCGGGCAAGCTCGGCGGCATGCTCCTGAACCGAGTCCGCATAGCGCGGATTATATTCGATCCTGCCGCCGGCGGCCCTGACCGTCCCAATGGCGTCGGACGATTCCGCCCGAGCGGCCCTCGCGGTTAGATTGTGACCCCCGATCACATTCGGGCCCCACGAAACCACATTGCTGGGAGTGCGTATCCAAGTGGCGGCCGGGCGCGCGCTGGCCTGCTCGAACCGCTCCCTGATCGGGGCAAGATCGTATTCGCCGGCATCCATGGCGGCCTGAATCGCCGCGCCCGCGCTGGTGAATTCGTTGACGAGAGCCTCATATTCGTCTTCCGTTGTCACCGGCAGCCTGCGGGCGGTCAGGAGTTCGGTGAAACCGTTGAGCCGGTCGACGAGCAGGGTCGCGATCTCGGAGTCGGTCAGCGTCGGATAATGCTGGCGCAGCCCGGCGATCGCATCGAGTGCGTCCTGCGAATAATCGCCGGCGGGAATCGAGGCGGCAGGGTCGGCCAGGATGGCGGCCATCTGGTCGACGAGCACTTGCCGTTCCTGGCGCGGGGCTTCCCGGGTCGGGCTCGCCTCGCCTGCGCCGGCAAGATTGCGGAACGCTTGATAAATCAGGGTATATTGGACAACCCTGGCAAGGTTCGGATCGCCGAGCGCTGGGAAATATTCGTAAGCCTTGTCCTCCAGGTGCATGAGCTTGCCGAGATCCATACGGCCGCTTTGGCCGATCTCTGACCCGTAAGTCACCGGCAATGCACCAAGCTGCCTACCCACCAGCACGTCAAAGTTTGGCGTATTGACGACAACCGCCGAGCCCGCCGTGTTCCAGTTGAACAGCACGCGGTCCGACCCCGTTTCCTCTTGAACTATGTTAAGCAGTGGCCGTTCGAACGGGAACGTGGGGGGGCGTATGGGATAGTCGAAATAGAGGTAATGGGTGTCGCCGTGCTGGGACCAGGCCTTGAGCATCTGGTCGGTCACATTGAGAAGCGCGCCGAACTCCGTGTCGATCAGTGGCTCGCTGAGATAGATCGGGGCCCAATCGCGCTGTGCCTTCGGCATCCTTCCGGCCAGGGGATTGGTGCGCTCGTAGCTCTGCCGAAGCTCGTCAGCCCTCTGGCCGGCGAGCAAGGCGAAGGTTTCGAAGCGCAAGGGTGCGATTTGCGAGAAGGGGCGAGTGCGGCCCCGGCCCAGCAGTGCAAATTGACCGCCGACGGTCGTCACCGCGCCGAGGATCGCGTCGGAGGAGACGGCGAACCGGCGGAATTCCCGCTTGAGGCCGCCGATCCCCTCCGGGCTGTCGAGCCGCGATTTCGGGAAGGTGAGCAGGACAAGCGTATTGTCCTGTGACAGGAAGGCGCCGCTAGGCCCTGTTTCCTGGAGCTGCTGCCAGCTTTGCCGCGCCGGCGTCGACGTCTCGATCGACGCCCAGGACGTGGCCGGATCCTCAAGCCACTTGCGAACCTCGCGAGCGCTGACCTGGAGGTTGGGAGCCGGCGCCGGCGCAAGCGCCGCGCCGCTTCCGATCGTCTCGACATCGCCACCGCAGGTCGTGCCGTACCAAGCGAGCTGGAGCATCGCCAGGCGATCGCGAATGTCGGTCGAGCTCAAAAGGTCGTCGCTTTCCAGCTCGGGAGCGTCGAAGCTGACCACCAGGTCCTCGACAAAGCCGTCCGATCCGATCATCCAGCGTTTCGTCTGGATGACGGGCGCGCGGTCGGCGAAGGCGCCCAGGACGAGCTCCTCGCCCTGCTGGCGAGACACGTCCGGCGGCGGCTCCGACAGGACGAGCACCGCCTTGCCGCCCGTCGCGCGCGTGCCCGCGAATGCCTGGTAGGGATAGGGGTGGTCGCGCCTGAACGTCCGCCAGGCGGAGCAAGCCTCGTCTCCCGGAGCACAATCGGGATGGAACGCCTCTCCGCCGCCGGCGGCTCGGCGTGTGCTGCCTTCGAACCGCTCCGGCTCAGGCGCGGCCAGGCAGTCGGCGCTTACGGCGTCGGCGACCGCCAGAGCCTCCGTCGCCTTTTCTTGGCAACCCTGAAGCAGAAAGGCTGCGCCAACGATCCAGGATCTGCAAAGAAGCTTTCTGCCGAGTAACATGACGATCCCCTTTCGCCAGTCGACTCACGCTTTACTTCTGCCAGTCTGCGCCTCGTCGAAGATGTGCACAAGCGGCTTCTTCGCCCGCCGTCTGTGCCGGGCCCGGCACCTCGTCCTCAACAGGCACGGCGTCCGGCCTCAACCTGGGGTCAGCGCCGCGTCCCTTAGGCCTCGCCAGATCCTCAGGGCCTGGACCGTCTCGGGGACGTCGTGGACGCGGAGGAGCTGGGCGCCCTGGTCGGCGGCCTTGAGGGCGAGGGCGAGGGAGCCGGCGAGGCGCTTGTCGGCCGGGGCCTCTCCCGAGAGGGCTCCGATCATGCGCTTGCGGCTTGCCCCCAGCATGACCGGGCAGCCGAGGCCGTGGAGCAGGGCGAGGCCGTTCAGCAGGTCGAGATTGTGCTGGACGGTCTTGCCGAAGCCGATGCCGGGATCGACGACGATGAGCGAGCGGTCGATGCCGGCGGATTCGGCCGCGGCGATCCGGGCCTCGAGCCAGTCGTAGACCTCGAACAGCACCGGCCGGTCGTAGGACGGCGACTGCTGCATCGATTCGGGCGTGCCCTTGTGGTGCATCAGGACGACGGGGCAGCCCGCCTCCGCGACCAGTCCGGCCGAGCGCTCGTCGTGGGTCAGGGCCGAGACGTCGTTGACCATCGCCGCTCCGGCGCCGAGCGCGGCGCCCATCACCGCCGACTTGCGGCTGTCGATCGAGACCGCCGTCCCACCGGCCGCGAGCCGGGTGACGGCGGGCAGCACACGCTCGATCTCGTCCCCCTCCCAGACCGGCCTGGCCCCGGGGCGGGTCGATTCGCCGCCGACGTCGACGATCGCCGCCCCCGCCTCGGCCATGGCGAAGCCCGCCCGGGCCGCCGCCTCGCCGCCGTCGAAGCGGCCGCCGTCCGAGAAGCTGTCGGGGGTGACGTTCAATATCCCGGCCACCTGCGGCTGGTCGAGCCTGACCACGCGCTCGCGCAACCGGAGGGGCGGGCGCGGCGAGGTGAGGTTCCGCCAAGCGCTCGCCGCCTCACCGCCCGAGGAGGCGAGCAGGTCGTCGATCCGCTCGACCGGGACGAGCTCCGCCGAGATCAGGCGCTTCCGGTCCATCGTCACCCGCTCGACCGCGGCGAACCAGAGCATGCCGCCGGCGAGCCGTGCGACCTTGCCGTCATGGCCGAAGGGCGCGTCGACGAAGGCGGTCGGCCGCAGATAATGGCGGAGGGTCATGGGATTCGGGCTAGCGCATAAAAGTTGCGACAGGAATCCCGAACCGCGGGGACTAAGCCTCCGGCCCACGGACGGCCGGAGGCTGCCGGCGACCGAACCGGCCCCGGCCGGAAAGCGGATCGGATGGGGGAAGGTGGCGACCGCCGCTTATCGAAGACCAGTAGGGTAACTGAATTCTCCGAGGCCCAGACCACCATGTGGGGCATGGTATCGGTCCGGACCCATCAGCGTTCAAAGGGGCTCCCGCGCGTCTCCCGTGGTCAAAGGCGTGCGGGCGTTGAACGTGAAGGGACGGTCGCCGACCGCAATGTGCCTTTGTTTCGCGCTCCTGTCGAGTGGCGGAGTGCAACCTTTTTTGCTCATATTGGGTCAATCGATGGTCAGCAGGTAGCGCTGCCTGAGCGCATCGAGCGGAGCGAGGCCCCCCTCCTCCTCCTCGAAATGCCAGAAGGCCCAGCCGTTGCACGTCGGCGCGCCCTGGACGAGGGCGCCGATGCGATGGATCGAGCCCGCCTCGCCCGCCATCTCGATCGAGGCGTCGGCCCGCACCCGGGCCTGCCAGCGGCGCTTCGAGTCGGTCAGCAGGGTCCCGGGCTGGATCATCCCGATCTCGACCAGGGCGCCGAACGGCACCCGCGGCTGCGAGCGCTTCGAGGCCATCGTCTTCATCGCGCTCTCGTCGAGCTCGAGGGTCGAATCGATCCGCTCCCGAGCGACCCGGACGTAGCGCTTCTCGCGCTCGATCCCGATCCAGCGCCGCCCAAGCCGGCGGGCGACGGCGCCGGTGGTGCCGGTCCCGAAGAAGGGGTCGAGGACGACGTCGCCCTTGTTGGTGCAGGCCAGCATCACCCGGTAGAGCAGGCTCTCCGGCTTCTGGGTGGGATGGGCCTTGGCGCCGCCGTCCTTGACCCGCTCGCCGCCCGAGCAGATCGGCAGGAGCCAGTCGGAGCGCATCTGGAGCTCGTCGTTCAGAGCCTTCATCGCGCGGTAGTTGAAGGTGTAGCGGCTGTCCTCGCTTCGGCTCGCCCAGATCAGGGTCTCGTGGGCGTTGGTGAAGCGGGTGCCGCGGAAATTGGGCATCGGGTTCGACTTGCGCCAGATGATGTCGTTGAGGATCCAGTAGCCGGCGTCCTGGAGAGCGGCGCCGACCCGGAAGATGTTGTGGTAGCTTCCGATCACCCAGAGGGTTCCGTTCGGCTTCAGGAGCCGCCGCGCCTCACGGAGCCAGGCGCGGGTGAATTCGTCATAGGCGGCGAAGGTGGCGAACTTGTCCCAATCGTCGTCGACCGCGTCGACGAGGCCGCCTTCGGGGCGGAACAGGTCGCCGCCGAGCTGAAGGTTGTAGGGCGGATCGGCGAAGACCATGTCGACGCTTCCGGCCGGAAGCCGCGACATGGCCGAGATGCAATCGTCCTGGAGGATCTGATCGAGGGGCAGAGCGGGATCCGGAGCCTGCGCCGCCGGGCGCTTTTCCCTAGACCCCAATCGCACATGTGCAGTCATTCGACGCCGCCCCCCGGTTAGCCAAGACGACCAGCCTGAGTCAGGCCGAGTCCGCGGTCAACAACAACGCTTTAGCGGCCGAGGTTGAGAACAAGGTTAACGTGCCGCGAACGAAACGAGTCTCCGCTACTAATGGAGTCCGGCCGGCGGATTGGGACTCAACATGATGTGGTGTGGCCGGAAGGACTCACTTCCGTCGCAAAGCTTCGCGAGGCCGATCCGTTGCCGTGGGTGCGAGGGACTGCCATGCTGACCCGATGTTCGCACGAAGCGCGATTCTCATGGGTGCCGCGGCCGCCTCGGCCCTTCTCGTTACGGGCGATGCCGTCGCTTCCATGCCGACGGGCGAGCGCTATGGAGCCTGGCATGTCGTCAGCATCACCAGCATGTCGGGCGTCGACGGAAACGACGCCGCGGCGGTGCTGACTCAGGAGAATGCGGCCGGAGCGCTTCGCGTCCGTTGGGACGAAGGCCGCCCAGTCCGGATTTCCGTCAAGATCGAGTCCTGCTATCCCGACGATGAGGATTTCTATCAATATTATTCGATCCCGACCGCTCTCTGGCATGTCCTCAGCCCGGGCGAGGTGGCCGACCGGCTCGAGGCGGACTTCGGAACCTGGCTGAAGCAGGCGCGGCTCGGCTGCGGCGAGACGGCGCGGCTCGAGCTGTTCAAGATGGCCGGGCTGCGCTCCGCTGCCAGGGACTTCGCGAGCCGCCTGCGCTATCTGAGCGGAGGCCGCTGACCCTCTGGGCTCAGAGGTCGATCAGCTGCTGCGAGCCCACGGCCGCGATCCCGTCGCGGATCGCGAGATAGTGCCGCACCGGGGCGAAGCTTCGGCGGTGGAGAGGGGTCGGACCGAGCGAGTCGAGGCCGCGATGGTGTTCGGGCGTGCCGTAGCCCTTGTTGGTCTCCCAGCCGTAGCCGGGATGCTCTTTGGCATGGTCGCTCATGATCCGGTCGCGGGTGACCTTGGCGACGATCGAGGCGGCGGCGATCGAGCGGCATTTGGTGTCGCCGGCGACGATCGAGACCGAGGGCCGTTCCCATTTCGGGCAGCGATTGCCGTCGACCAGGACCATCGCCGGGTCGAGGCCGAGCGCGTCGACCGCCCGGGTCATCGCCAGCATCCGCGCCCAGTAGATGTTGATCCGGTCGATCTCCTCGACGCTGGCGATTCCGACCCCGACCCGGGCGACCTTGTAGAGCCTGGCGCAGATCGATTCGCGGACGGCGGCGGGGAGCGCCTTGGAATCGTCGATCCCGCGCGGGAATCTCTCGCGGTCGAGGATGACGGCGGCGGCGACGACCGGACCGGCCAGAGGCGCGCAGCCCGCTTCGTCGACCCCGGCGACCGGGTCGGGATAGGCTTTCTCGAGCTTGAAGCAGGGGCGGGGCATGGGAGTCGAGGCTAAAGGCGTGCGGGGGTAACCGCCAGTGGGGCTGGAGAAAATTCTGTGGATCGCCAGCGTTAAATCCTCCCCGGAATCCGGGGGAGGATTTTGGTCTATTCCATCCGCCAGGGCGGAAAGCGGCGATGCTCGCCCGCGCGGTAGAGGCAGAGGCGGTTGCCGGCGGGATCGCGCAGATGGGCCTCGCGCCAGCCCCAGCTCTGGTCCTCGGGCGCCGTCTCGAAAACGATTCCGGCCGCTCGCAGATTTTCCACCCACGAATCGAGCTGGGCGCTTTCAAGATAGAAAACCGAGTCTCCCGCCTGCCGCCCCGCCTCCACGTGAATCGACAGAGTCGCCCCGCCCGGGCATTCGAAGCGGGCGTAGCGGCCGGGCGAATCCACGATCTGCCGGAGACCGAGTTGCCAGTAGAAGGCGACGGACGCGTCATAATCCTGGGCCGGCAGGGTGACCTGGTTCAGGTTCATCCCGCCGCCATGCTCCTCGCGGCGGCGCGCCTCGTCGGGGTCGAGATCGTCCCAGCGGAAGCCGGTGACGGCCTGATGGCCGATCGGACCGTGGCCCAGGCCGAAGCCGGGCGCCTCGAGGATGGCGATCCGGACGAAGCGGACGGCCTGCTCGAACGCCTGCTGGATCGTCAGGCCCGCGCCGAGCCCGCAGGCGAGCGCGCTGGCGAGCGTGCAGCCGGTGCCGTGAGTGTCGGCAGTGTCGAACCTCCTGCCCCGTACTTCCCGGCGGTCCCCCGTGGGCGAGATGAGCCTGTCGACCACCTCGGGCCCGTCGTCGTGCCCGCCCTTGGCGAGGAGGTGGCAGCCGTGGGCGAGCACCGCCGCTTCGCCGCCGAGCGCCTCCAGCTCGGGCAGGTTAGGCGTGACGACCGAGGCGATCCGCATCAGCCGGCCGAACGCCGCGATCGTCGCTGCATCGGCGAGCTCGGAGCCGCTGGTCGCCACCATCACCGGATCGAAGACGATCGGCACCGCCAGCCGCTCGAGCTGCGCGGCCACCGCCTCCGCCGTCTCCGGCGAGCCGATCATCCCGATCTTCACCGCGTCGACGCCGATGTCGGAGACGATGGCGTCGATCTGGGCGACCACCATGGCGGCAGGCACCAGCATCACGTCGGTCACTCCGAGGGTGTTCTGGGCGGTGATCGCAGTCACCGCCGTGGTCGCGAAGCCGCCGAGCATGGCGATGGTCTTGATATCGGCCTGGATGCCGGCCCCGCCGCCGCTGTCGGAGCCAGCGATGACGAGGATCCGCGGCGGCGTCGGCGGGACGTCGCTCATCGCGGCCCCTTGCGCACAGTCGAGGGCGGGTTAGCCGCCAGCAGGTGCGCCGGACGGATCGGCCTGGGCTCGAAATTGCCGCCGCAATTGGGGCAGACGCCCTGAAACAGATCGTCGACGCAGGCGGCGCAGAAGGTGCATTCGAAGGTGCAGATCCGCGCTTCCGGGCTCTCGGGCGGAAGGTCGCAGCCGCAGCGTTCGCAATCGGGTCTCAGCTCAAGCATGGATAATCGCTCCCTGGTCGTCATCCCGGACTTGATCCGGGATCCCAGAACACCGCCGACAGGATTTCGAGCGGCCGTATTCATGGATTCCGGCCTTCGCCGGAATGACGGGTCTCACGCCGCCTTCACCGCCTCGCAGATGCTGTCGACGACCTCCTCGACCATCGCCTCGTCCTCGGCTTCGGCCATCACCCGGATCAGCGGCTCGGTGCCCGACTTGCGGATGACGAGCCGGCCGACGCCCTCGAGGCGCCGCTCGGCCGATTCGATCGCCGATTTGACGCCCGCCGTCTCGAGCGGCGCGCCGCCGTCGAAGCGGACGTTCTTGAGGAGCTGCGGAAGCGGATCGAACTGATGGAGCAATTCGCTCGCCGGGCGTCCGTCCTCGACCAAGCAGGCGAGGACCTGGAGGGCGGCGATGAGGCCGTCGCCGGTGGTCGAATGGTCGGACAGGATGATGTGGCCGGACTGCTCGCCGCCGACGTTGAAGCCGCGCTCGCGCATCGCTTCCAGCACGTAGCGGTCGCCGACCTTGGTCCGGACCAGCTCGAGCCCGTTGGTGGCGAGGAAGCGCTCGAGTCCGAGGTTCGACATCACCGTGGCGACGACCCCGTCGCCCTCGAGCAGCCCGCGCCTGGCGAAGAAGATGGCGATCAGCGCCATCAGCTGGTCGCCGTCGACGATGCGGCCGGCCTCGTCGACTATGATCAGCCGGTCGGCGTCGCCGTCGAGGGCGATTCCGATATGGGCGCCCTCCTCGACCACCCGGGCCTGGAGCGCGGCCGGAGCGGTCGAGCCGCAGCCGTCGTTGATGTTGAGGCCGTTGGGCGAGACCCCCATCGCCACCACGTCGGCGCCCAGCTCCCACAAAGCCGAGGGGGCGACCTGGTAAGCGGCGCCGTTGGCGCAGTCGACGACGATCTTGAGGCCGTCGAGCCGAAGCTCCTCGGGAAAGGTCGACTTGGCGAAATGGATGTAGCGGCCGCGGGCGTCCTCGATCTTGCGCGAGCGGCCGATCAGTGGAGCGTCGACCAGCTTCGGCGGCTTGTCGAGAAGGCGCTCGATCGCCGCCTCGTCCCTGTCGGAGAGCTTGTAGCCGTCGGGGCCGAACAATTTGATGCCGTTGTCGGTATAGGGGTTGTGGCTGGCCGAGATCATCACTCCTAGGTCGGCGCGCATCGAGCGGGTCAGCATCGCCACCGCCGGAGTCGGCACCGGCCCGACCATGACCACGTCCATGCCGACGCTGGTGAAGCCGGAGATGAGCGCCGTCTCCATCATGTAGCCGGACAGGCGCGTGTCCTTGCCGATCACGACCCGGTGGCGATGGTCGCCGCGCAGGAAATGGGCCCCGGCCGCCTGCCCGACCCGCTGCGCCATCTCCGCCGTCATCGGGCTCAGGTTGGTCCGGCCCCTGATCCCGTCGGTGCCGAAGAATTTGCGAGTCATGGCGATCCTTGCGCGTGTTTGGCGCTGAATAGCGCGAGGCGCGTCTCTTGTCCTCCCCATCGCGAAGCGATGGGGAGGACTATTCCGGCCTCCCCTCGCTCGCTAAGCATCCTCCATGTCGCAAGCCACCCGAATCCTCGCCGCGCTCGCCATCGGGCTCCTGCTCGGCATCGTCACCGCCAGGGCCGACTTCGCCCCGCAGGCGATCCTGATCGCCGATCCGATCGGCGGCCTCTGGCTCGACGCGCTGAGGATGACGATCGTCCCGCTGATCGTCGCGCTCCTCATCAACGGGATCACCGCCTCGGCCGAGGCC
>Ga0190266_10000107_pt1 | contig 12164 bp, 10 predicted proteins | sample Popmic220T_FD_132448 | JGI IMG/M metagenome (GOLD analysis project Ga0190266, IMG submission 132448) | Populus adjacent soil microbial communities from riparian zone of Indian Creek, Utah, USA - 220 T | ecosystem: Environmental > Terrestrial > Soil > Riparian zone | place: USA: Utah | collected...
ATGATCAGCGCCCGCCCCTCCTGCAGCACGCGGTCGGCGATCTTCAGGTCCTGGGCCTCGAGCCCGAGCGTGCCGTCGAGCAGGAGGACGACGACCTCGGCGAAATCGACCGCGCGCAGGCCGTCCGCGACCGCGAGCTTCTCCAGCTTGTCCTGGACCTTGGCCTTCTTGCGCATTCCGGCGGTATCGATCAGCCGCACCGGCCGCTCCTCGCCGCCGGGCGAGCGCCACACCCAGTCGATCGCGATCGAATCGCGGGTGATGCCGGCTTCCGGGCCGGTGATCAGCCGCTCCTCCTCCATGATCCGGTTGATCAGGGTGGACTTTCCGGCATTGGGCCGGCCGACGATCGCGAGCTTGAGCGGCCCCTCCCCGGTCCGGTCCTCGTCTTCCTCCTCGTCGCGCTCGATATGGGGCCTCAGATGCTCGAACAGGTCGACGACGCCCTCGCCATGCTCGGCGCTCATCGCGATCGGCTCGCCGAGGCCCAGCGACCAGGCCTCGATGATCCCGGCCTCGCCGGCCCGCCCCTCGGCCTTGTTGGCGGCGAGGATGACCGGGGTCGTCTCGCTCCTCAGCCAGCGGCCGATCTCCTCGTCGAGCGGGGTGAGGCCGGCTCGGGCGTCGATCAGGAAGAGCGCGGCGTCCGACTCGCGGACCGCGGCGACGGTCTGCGCCCGCATCCGCCCGGGGAGGGTCTCGGGATCCTCGTCCTCGTAGCCGGCCGTGTCGATGACCCGGAAGTCGAGGCCGAGCAGGGTCGCCTCGCCCTCGCGCCGGTCGCGGGTCACTCCAGGCCGGTCGTCGACGAGCGCGAGCTTCCTTCCGACCAGCCGGTTGAACAGAGTCGACTTGCCGACATTGGGCCGGCCGACGATCGCGACGGTTGGAAGCTTCGCCATCGGGTTGCCGTGCCGCTTCGGAGGCGGGGGGTCAACAGAAGGCTTTCCTCCCCATGCTGCGCATGGGGAGGATATCTACCGCCAGGCCGTCAGCTGGCCGTTGTCGTGGAGGACGTAGAGGGTGGAGTTGGCGACGATCGGCTGGAGCGACACCGACATCCTGGTCTCCTGGGTGCCCTGGACCTGGCCGTCGAGGGGGGAGACGTAGAGGATCTGCCCGGCCGAATTGGCCAGCACCAGCCGGTCGCCGGCGAGGATCGGGCCGACCCAGTCGATCCGGCCCTTCTTGTCCTTGGCGTCGCGGTAGCGGGCGAGCTGGGTCATCCAGCGGATCCCGCCGGTGGTCCGGGACAGCGCGAGCAGCCGGGCGTCGTCGGTGACGACGAAGATCCATTCGCCCGCGACCCAGGGGGTGGCGATACCGGCGACGTTGATCTCCCAGATGCGCTGGCCGGTGATCAGCTCGATCGCGACCATCCGGCCGCCCTGGCCGACGGCGTAGACCCGGCCGGAATCGATCACCGGATCGGCATCGATATCGGAGAGCTGGGTGACGCTGGTCGAGATGCTGGTCCGGGCGAGCGCGTCCTGCCAGAGATTCTGGCCGTTCTCGTAGCGATAGGCATTGAGCTCGCCGGACGAGAAGCCGGCGACGACCGTCCCCTGCGCCGCGGCGGGCGAGGAGGCGCCGAGGATTCCGGCGATCTCGACCGCGCCCGAGCCGCTCCAGCGGATGGCGCCGTTGGCGGGGTTGAGAGCGAACAGCTGGTTGTCCTGGGTGACCACGTAGACATTGTCGTTGGCCACCGTCGGGGCGCCGCGAAGCGGCCCGCCCGGGCGCACCCGCCAGATCAGAGCTCCGGTCTTGGCGTCGAGAGCGGCGGCGTCGCCGGCGCCGTTGCTGGCGTAGATGCGACCGTTGTCGTAGGCGACGCCGCCGCCGAACAGGGCGACCTCGGGCGCGTTCTCGCCGCGCACCTGGGATTGCCAGTAGGTGCCGCCATTGTCGGGGCTCAGGGCCCGGACCACGGCCCTGGTGTCGATGGTGAAGATCCGGCCCTCGCCGATCACCGGCGAGGAGGCGAGCTGGCCCTGGTTGCTGCTGCCCGCTCCGGTCCCGACCCGCCAGGCCAAGCCCGGCGAGGCCGCCATGGCGAGGTGGCCCATCGACTTGGCCGCGTTGCCGCCCGACTGGGTCCATTCCGAATTGGCCTGGGCCGGAGGCAGGGTGACGGCGATCGCGGCCAGCGCCGGATCGAGCTCGAGCACGCGCTCGCGGGAGAGGACCGAAATGCGCTCACCGACCGTCGGGGTCACGCTCTTCGTCTTCTTGAGGCCGAGGCCGCCGCAGCCGGCGACCAGGCCGGCCGCGGCTAGGGCGAGGAGGATTCGCTTCATTGAGTGCCTTCCTGTGTTGCGCCCGCCGCCTCCTGGATGGCGTCGACGCCGAGCGATCCGGCCATCTGGGTGGCTCGGGAGCGCAGGGTATCGGGGAGCTTCTTGTCCTTGGCCATGGCGGCGAAGATGCCGGCGGCCTGCTGCGGCCTGTTGAGCTTGAGATAGGAGAGGGCGACCATCTCGCCCGCGCTGCCGAACCAGGGATTGCCGGCGACGGCGAGCCCCTTCAGGCGGTCGATCACCGCCTGCGGCGGAAGCGTGTCGAGCTCGACCGCGGTCATCCTGACCAGGGCGAGGTCGCGATAGGGCTGGGCGAGGCCTTCATCGTCGGCGACCTGCCTGTAGAGCGAAGCCGCGCCCTTGAGGTCGTTCGCCTCGGCCGCGATGTCGGCCTTGGTGAGCAAAGCGGCGGCGCGATGCCCCTCCGACCCGGACTTGACCAGCTCGTCCAGCTTGGCGGTGGCGGCGGCCTTGCGGCCGGCGGCGACGTCGTCCAGGGCCTGGATCAGGGTCTCGCTCCGCTGCCCCGCCTTCACCTCTTTCTGGTTCTGCCACCAGATGAAGCCGCCGATCGCCGCAAGCAGCAGGACCACCCCGGCGATGACGAGCTTTCCGAACCGCTCCCAGTAGGTCTTCATCTGGTCGCGGCGAAGCTCTTCATCCACCTCGCGGTAGAAGGACTCGTTGTCGACAGGCCTCAGCGCCAAGAAAACCTCCAAATGCTGTCCGGTCGACCCCGTCCGCCCAAGCCTCATCGCCGATGAAAGCGATACGGAGGATGAACGAAAAGCGGCGCCGGCATCTGCCCCGGGCGCTTCTCTACCCAGCGAGGGCGCGTAACGGAAGCCTTGATTGTCGCGCCGTGAAGCTCACTTCCTGGCGCGCTGGACCTGCTCCTCGCCGGGGAAGGCGCGGCTGCGCACCTCACCGGCATAAGCGGCGGCGGCCGACTCGATCCGGCCGGCGAGATCGTCATAGCGCTTGACGAAGCGCGGGGTCCGCTCGAACAGCCCGAGCATGTCCTCGGTCACGAGCACCTGGCCGTCGCAGCTCGGCGAAGCGCCGATGCCGATGGTCGGGCAGGAGACTTGCGCCGTGATCTCCGCCGCCAGCTCCTCCATCACGCCTTCGAGGACGAGCAGGAAGCAGCCCGCTTCGTCGATCGCTTTGGCGTCGGCGACGATCTTCCTCGCCTCCGCCTCGCCTCGGCCGCGCGTTCCGTAGCCGCCCAATGCGTTCACCGCCTGCGGGGTGAGCCCGACATGGCCGATCACCGGGATCCCGCGCTGGGTGAGGAAGGCGACCGTCCCGGCCATCGCCTCGCCGCCCTCGAGCTTCACCGCCGCAGCCCCCGTTTCCTTGAGGATCCGCGCCGCGCTGGCGAAGGCCTGCTTCGGGCTCGCCTCATAGGCCCCGAACGGCATGTCGACCGCGACCACCGCATGCCACGAGCCGCGCACCACCGCGGCGCCGTGGGCGCACATCATCTCGAGGGTCACCGGGACCGTCGAAGGCAGGCCGTAGATGACCTGGCCGAGGCTGTCGCCGACCAGCAATATGTCGCAATGCGGATCGAGCAGCTGCGCCCAGCGCGCCGTATAGGCGGTCAGCATGACGATCGGCTCGCCGCCCTTCATCGCCTTCAGCTTAGGCACCGTCAGCCGCTTCATCGGGCTCGGGACGGGGTTCGCGCGGCTGGTCGCGGTGTCGAGCGAATGGGTGACGGACATATCCGCCCTTTAGCCGCCGAACTGCATCGCGACCAGCCCGGCGGCCAGAGCGAGCGCCGCCGCGATCCGCCGGGCGCCGAAGCCTTCCTTCAGGAAGGTCGCGCCGAGCAGCGCGGCGAAGACCACGGAGGTCTCGCGCAAGGCCGAAACCCGGGCCGTCTCCATCAGGCTGAAGGCGTAGACCGCCGAGCCGTAGGAGAGGATGGAGAGGAAGCCGGCGGCGACTCCGAAGCGCCACTTGGAGGCGATCGCCCGGGCCAGCTCGCGCCGGCGGACGAGCGCGGCGGTGAGGGTGATGCAGATTGCGTCGAGGATGAATATCCAGACGATATAGGTGAACGGCTCCGGCGCCCCGCGGACGCCGCGGGCGTCGGCGACGTTGTAGAGGGCGACTCCGACCGCCGTGGCGAGCGCCCAGGCGAGCGCCTTCCCGTCGGGATGGTGCCGAAGCAAGGTGCCGCTCGGCGGCGCGGCGAAGACGAAGATCGCGGCGGTCGCGACCACCAGACCGGCCAGCGCCAGCGGCGGCAGGGTCTCGTCGAGGAAGAGGAAGGCGGCGGCGGCGGTGAGCAGCGGAGCGGCGCCGCGCATGACCGGGAAGACGAGCGACAGATCGCCCCGCTGAAGCGCCCGGACCAGGCAGAGCTGGTAGGCGTAATGGGCCGGGACCGCGAGCAGGAGAGCGGCCCAGGTCCACGAATCGGGCAAAGGAACGAAGAAGGCCGCCGGCGCCACCGTCAGAGCGGCGCTCGCCGAGAGCGTTGCACGGCCGACGAGGATGTCGCTGCCCATCTTCACCGACATGTTGGCGGCGGCGAGCGTGACCGCCGAGAAAATGCCCAGGGCGACGGCGAGCAGGGCGCCGCTCACCGGCCTGTCCCGCCCGGGTGATTCGCCCGCCACGGAAACATCCGGCTCCGGATGTATCGCCTGCCAGGGTAAACGTCAGGGATGCCATCCAAGGCCTTGGCAAGGTTAACCATTTTTCGGATAAATTGTAGGAGTGAATTGAGCCGAACTGTGATATTCATTTAGAGTTCATTCAATCCAAGGGGAGGATCAATCGATGATTGGAACGAGAAGCCGTATCCTGATGGTGGCGCTCGCCACCGCCGGCATGACCGTGGGTTACGCCACTCCGGCCGCCGCCCAGGCGACCCGCACCTGGGTGTCGGGCGTGGGCGACGACGTCAATCCTTGCAGCCGCACCGCGCCCTGCAAGACCTTCGCCGGCGCCATCTCCAAGACCGCCGCGGGCGGCGAGATCAACTGCCTCGATCCGGGCGGCTTCGGCGCCGTGTCGATCACCAAGTCGATGACCATCTCCTGCCCCTACACCGAGGGCGGAGCGCTCGCCGGCGGCAACGGCATCACCGTCAACGACAGCTTGTCCGGATCGCCGAACACGGCCGTCGTCGTCATCCGCGGTCTCGACATCTTCGGAGTCAACCCGCCGACCAACGGAGTCCGCTTCATCTCCGGCGCGGCCCTCCACATCGAGGATACCGTGATCCGGCGCTTCAACGCGGCCAACAGCTTCGGGGTGAGCTTCGCTCCGTCCGGCAGCTCGCGTCTCTACATCAACAACACCCGGATCACTCAAAACGGCACCACCGCCTCGGGCGGCGGAATCCTCATCCAGCCGACCGGAACCGGGGTGGCGCGCGCGACGATCGCCAACACGCAGGTGCAGGACAATGGCCGCATCGGCGTCTCCATCCAGATGGGCTCGACCACCGGCGTCGGAAACAACGTGTCGATCGACGGCAGCCTCATCTCCGGCACCGTGGCGGGCGACGGCATCGCGGCGGTTTCCGGCGGCACGGCGGTCAACGTGATGCTCACCAACTCCCACGTCGGCTATAACGCCCTGAACGGCGTCATCGGCAGCGGCGGCGGAGTGGTCATGCGCGTCGGCAACACCACGATCACCGGCAATGCGTTCACTGCCGGCTTCGGCGTGGTCGCGGCCGGCGGCTCGCTGATCCACAGCTACAACGACAACCGGGTCAACGCGAACCAGATCGACGGCACCTTCTCGTCGGACATTCCGAAGGACTGAGGCGCTCGTCACTCGGAACGGGAAGGGGGCGCCGCGCGGCGCCCCCTTTTCCGTTCGAAGCACCGTCCGGGGCCGGCCGGACTCAGCCCTTGCGCGCGACGACGACGAAGCTGTCCATCCGCTCGCGAACCGCCTCCTCGACGAACAGGATCCGGAATTTCAGATGCTGGAGCAGGCGGACGATCTCGTCCTGGGTCCAGACGTGATAATGGAAGGCGTCGTTCGCGAAGCGATGGTCCCAGTCCCAGAAATCGGCGCCCCAGGTGTGCCGATGAAGCGCCTCCATCGCCTCCAGGTCCTCGAGCTTGCGCATGCCCGCTTCGGCCTCGGCGACGTGGGAGCGGTCCTCGTCGCCCTCCAGAGTCTCGAAATCCCGGATATGGTGCTCGAGGCTGGTCTTCTCGCGGTGCCGGTCGAAGGTGCGATCCGCATGGGGCAGGATCAGGAACAGTATCCCTCCCGGCTTGATCACCCTGGCCCATTCGTTGAGCGTCCTGATCGTGTCGGGATGATGCTCGAGACAATGGGACGAGAGCAAATAATCGAAGCTTCCGTCCGGCCTCGGGATGCCCGCCGCGTCGCCCACCATGTCGGCCCGGCGGGTGCCGTGAGCGTTGTCGGTATGCTTGTCGAGATATTCGGTACGCGACGGATCGGTATAGGGATTGGGGCCAGCCCCCACTTCCAGGCCGTGGCCGACGCAATAGCGCCGCACCAGCCCGGGCAGGAGCCGTTCGGGCGCCAGGGTCCTCAGCGCCTCGCCGACCCGGTCCTTGACGCCCGCGGGCACGATCTTCCTGGCGGCGGCGACGAGCTTCGACATGCGGCGGGCTATAGCCGGGGGGCGCCGAGCTGACGAGAGGCTTGAGCGCTCATTCCCATTCGATCGTCCCGGGCGGCTTCGACGTATAGTCGTAGACGACCCGGTTGATGCCCCTGACCTCGTTGATGATCCGGGTGGCGACCCGGCTCAGGAAGGCGGAGTCGAAGGGATAGACGTCGGCGGTCATTCCGTCGGTCGAGGTGACGGCGCGAAGCCCGCAGACATAGTCGTAGGTGCGCCCGTCGCCCATCACGCCCACCGTGCGAACCGGAAGCAGGACCGCGAACGCCTGCCAGATGGCGTCGTAGAGGCCGGCGCCCCGGATCTCTTCGAGATAGACCGAATCGGCCCGGCGCAAGATTTCGCAGCGCTCTTTCGTCACCTCGCCCGGAATCCGTATGGCGAGGCCCGGGCCGGGGAAGGGATGGCGGGCGACGAAGGCGTCGGGAAGGCCGAGCTCGCGGCCGAGCTCGCGCACCTCGTCCTTGAACAACTCCCTGAGCGGCTCGACCAGCTTCATGTTCATCCGCTCGGGCAGGCCGCCGACATTGTGGTGGCTCTTGATCGTCACCGACGGCCCGCCGGTGAAGCTGACGCTCTCGATCACGTCGGGATAGAGCGTGCCCTGGGCGAGGAAGTCGGCGCCTCCGACCTTCTTCGCCTCAGCCTCGAAAATGTCGATGAAGGTCCTGCCGATGAACTTGCGCTTGTCCTCCGGATCGGTGAGCCCGGCGAGGCCAGAGAGGAACAGCTCCTCCGCGTCGACGTGGACGAGCGGGATGTTGTAATGGCCGCGGAACAGCGAGACGACCTGCTCCGCCTCGCTCTGCCGCATCAGCCCGTGATCGACGAACACGCAGGTCAGCTGGTGGCCGATCGCTTCGTGGATGAGGACCGCCGCGACGGCGCTGTCGACTCCGCCGGAAAGGCCGCAGATGACCCGCCCGGAGCCGACCTGCTCGCGTATCTCGGCGATCTTGGTGGCGCGGAACTCGGCCATCGTCCAGTCGCCGCCGAGGCCGCAGACGTGGCGGACGAAATTGGCCAGAAGCCTGCCGCCGTCGGGCGTGTGGACGACCTCGGGGTGGAACATCAGGCTGAAGAATCGGCGCTCCTCGTCGGTGGCGATCGCGTAGGGCGCGCCTTCGCTGTGGGCGACGACCCGGAAGCCCTCCGGAAGCGACTCGACCCGGTCGCCGTGGCTCATCCACACCTGGTGGCGCTCGCCTTTGCTCCACAGGCCGTCGAACAGGGCCGATTCGCCGACGACGTCGATGAAGGCCCGGCCGAACTCGCGGCTGTCGGACGGCGCCACCGTTCCGCCGAGCTGGTGCGCCATCGTCTGCTGGCCGTAGCAGATGGCGAGGATGGGCACTCCGGCGTCGAAGAAATGCTGGGGCGCGCGCGGGCTGTCGTCCCACATCACCGACGAAGGCCCGCCCGACAGGATGATGCCTTTGGGCTTCAGCCGCTCGAAGGCGGCGTCGGCGGCGTTGAACGGCGCGATCTCGCTATAGACCCCGGCCTCGCGCACCCGTCGGGCGATGAGCTGGGTCACCTGGCTTCCGAAATCGACGATCAGGATGGTTTCGGAAGGGTGGACGGTCATGAAGGCCGATAAGCGCGAGCGTCGGCGCGTGTAAAGGGACCCTTGTCATCCCGGCGGAAGCCCGGGCCGCGGGATGACGGCCGTCAGGCCTCGTCGGCGCGGGTCTCGAACCGGTAGACGGTCCCCCGGCGGACGGTGCAGGTGAAGCGGCTCCCCGGGCCGCCGTCCTCGAGCGCCCCTTCGACCGTGTAATAGCCCTTGCGCCTGGCGACGTGGAAGATCTCGGCCACCCGCCCGCCGGTCCGGCTCTCCGCCTCCGCCGAGCAGCGGTCGACCGCCGAATCCTGCCTGCGGCGCTTGTCCTCGCCGATCGCCGAGGCGATGGCGGCGATTCCGCCGATGACGACGGCGCCGGCGACAAGGTCACCCGAATCGACGTCGTCATGGTGATGGTGGTGGCGCCGCCGGGCGTCGGCGGGCGAGGCCAGAGCCGCCAGCAGCGCCGCCGCGGCCAGGCCGGTGATGAGCTTGCGCATGATCCCTCCCTCGATGGAAAGGGATCGTTACGGCGACGTTTCTGTCGCGAGGCTGAACCCGAACGAAATGGGCGCGGAGTCTCCTCCGCGCCCATCCCTTACGCAATCTTGCCGCTGGTTACAGGCGGAAGTCGGTGATCCGGCCGTTGCCGCGGGCGGTGCAGGTGAAGTCGTCGCGCCCGTAATTGACGGAGCTGCGGCCGTAATAGCGGCCGTCGTCCCGGCTGTAGCCGCGGTCGTAGCGGCTGTCGTAGCCGCGATTGTAGCCGCGGTCGTAACGGTCGCCGTAGCCGCCGTAGCCGGCCTGGACGACCCCGCGGACCCGGTAGCGGTCGTTGCCGGTGCGGTCGACGTCGAGGATCTCGACCTGGCCGCGGCCCATGCGCTGCGCTTCCTCGGCGCAGGCCTGGACGGCGTAATTGTAATTGTCGCGGTAGCGGTTGCCGTAACCGTAGCCGTAGCGGTTGCCGTCGCGGCTGAGCGCCGCGGTGACGGCGGCGATACCGCCGATGATCGCGACCCCGGCCGCGATGTCGCCCGCGTCAATGCCGCGGCCGCGGTCGTAGCGCCCGTATTGCGCCTCGGCGGGGGCGGCGAATCCGAGCGCGGCGACGGCAGCGGCGCCCGCGCCCAGAATGGTCTTCGAAATGGCCTTCATGGCAGTGTCTCCTGTAGACGTGGGCCCCACAAACACGCGTGGGCTGATGGTCCCCGTCTACAGCAGCCGGCCTGAGTCGCCGCTGAACCGATCTGTCGGCTGATATTCAGCTTTCTCAGGGCGTTGTCAGAGCATCCACAGGTCGGCGTGGTGGCCGTGAAGGCCTTCGGGAGGAGCGGCGAACGCGGCCAGCGGCGCCGAGGCCCCGAAGCTGAAATCGGCCGCCGAGAGCTTGCTCGCCTTGTAGCCGTCGAGGGTGACCGAATCGCCCGTTCCCCAGCTGATCACGGCGCTTCCCGCGACATTGACGATGGTGAGATCGGAGAAATCGTCGACTCCGGCGATCCCGTCGAGGGCGATCACGTCCTTCTTGGCGAAATCGGTGACATGGTCGTCGCCTGAGCCGGGTCCGAAGACGAACCTGTCCTCGCCCTGGCCGCCGGTGAGGATGTCGTCGCCGCCGCCGCCGACGAGGATGTCGTCGCCCTTGCCGCCGACCAGGGTGTCGTTGCCCGAGACGAGATCCGGATCGTCCGGGAAGGCGGAGACGACGTCGCCATAGGTCGTGATCGGGCCGGACGTGCCGACTCCGTGCACGTCGACGATGATCCGGCCGTCGCCGTAGAGCGTGTCGTCGCCGGCGCCGCCGCTCAGCAGGTCGTCGCCGATATCGCCGGCCAGGACGTTGGCGGCGCCGTCGCCGGTCAAGGTGTCGTCCTGATAGGAGCCGGAGAGATTCTCGAACCCGGTCAGGGTCATGCTTCCGGCGCCGGTGGCCTGGGCCGCGCCCTGGAGGAGCAGGGAGATGGTGACGTTCGCCGTCACCCCGGTCCCGTTGGCGAAGAGCGAGAGGGTGTCGTTGCCGGCGCCGCCGTCGGCGACGTGATTGCCCGTCCCGACCTCGACCAGATCGTTGCCGGCGCCGGCGAGGAGCGTGTCATTGCCTTCCTCGCCCCACAGCCAGTTGTCGCCGCCATTGCCGATCAGCACGTCGTCATAGGGCGTCCCCGACGCATGCTCGATGCCGATGAGGGTATCCATTCCCTGGCCGGTATTCTGGGCGACGCCCTGGATATTGAGGTCGACATGAACCCCGGTGGCCGTGTCGTGGTAGAAGGCCGCCCGGTCCCAGCCGGAGCCGCCGTCGATGACGTCGTCGCCGAAGCCGCCGCCGAGATAATCGTCGCCGCCCTCGCCGAGCAAAGTGTCGTTGCCGCCGATGCCGCGCATGTAATCGTGGCCGCCGCCGCCGGTCAGCGCGTTCGCTCCGCCGTTGCCGAGGAGTTGGTCGTCGAAGGCCGAGCCGATGACGTTCTCGATCGAATGCAGGTCGTCGTCGCCGGCGGCGCCGGACGAGAAGCCGCTGTTCAGGTTGACGAACTGCCCGCCGCCCGATCCGGCGTAGGAGGCCGTGTCGGACCCTCCCCCGCCCCACAGCGAATCGTCGCCGTCGCCGCCTTCGAGCACGTCGTCGCCGTCGACGAACTCGCTGCCGGGGAAGGCCGCCTCGATATCCGCATAGGTTGTGATCGGGCCGGACAGGCCGGTATCGTGGGTGTCGACGATGATCCGGCCGTCGCCGTAGAGCGTGTCGTCGCCGGCGCCGCCGGCCAGCGAGTCGTTGCCGGTATCGCCGGCGAGGATGTTGACTCCGCCGTCGCCGGTCAGGGCGTCGTTCCCCGCCGATCCGGAGAGATTCTCGAAGCCGGCGAGGGTCATGCTTCCGATCCCGGTCGCCTGCGCGGCGCCCTGAAGAAGCAGCGAGACGGTGACTCCGGCGAGAGCCGCATTGTTCGCCCAGACGGAGAGGGTGTCGTTGCCGGTGCCGCCGTCGGCGCTCACATTGCCGGGACCGACCTCGACGAGGTCGTTGCCGCCGAAGGCGTTGATCGTATCGTCGCCATTCTCGCCCCAGAGCCAGTTGTCGCCGTCATTGCCGTAGATGGCGTCGGCGAACTCGGTTCCCGAGGCATGCTCGATTCCAACCAGCGTATCCATTCCGAGGAGCGTGTCCTGAGCGACTCCGACGATCCGCAGGTCGACGGCGATTCCGCTCGTCGCGGTGAAGAAGGCGACCCGGTCCAGGCCGGCGCCGCCGTCGATCAAATCGTTGCCCGGCCCGCCGCGAAGATAATCGTCGCCATTGCCGCCGGACAGGCTGTCGTCGCCGCCCTCGCCGCGCAGATTGTCATGGCCGTCGCCGCCATCGACCGAGTCGTTGCCGCCGCCGGCATTGACGAGGTCGTTGCCGGCGAAGGCGCTGATCGTGTCGTCGGCGGGCGTCCCGATCAGGAAATCGTCGCCCGGAGTGCCGTTTATGATCGCCATGTCTCTCCCCTCCAGTGCGCCGGCGCGGCAACCGGGCCGAGCGGCGGTGGGGAACGCGGCAAGGCCTCTCCCCGAACGAATCGCCGGCAGGCTACATCAAGCGGCGAAGGCCGCCAAACGGCATTGGTTAATCGGATTTCGGCGGCGGTCCCCGGCCTCGCCGGTGCGCGCGAGGGCA
>Ga0190266_10000108_pt1 | contig 12141 bp, 10 predicted proteins | sample Popmic220T_FD_132448 | JGI IMG/M metagenome (GOLD analysis project Ga0190266, IMG submission 132448) | Populus adjacent soil microbial communities from riparian zone of Indian Creek, Utah, USA - 220 T | ecosystem: Environmental > Terrestrial > Soil > Riparian zone | place: USA: Utah | collected...
ACGTATCTGTTCGGGGGCAACCCCACCGTCATCGCCGTCATCACGCTGCTCGTCATCGGCGTCGCTCTGACGTTCGCTCCGGTCGTCTACGTGGCGCTCGAACGGCTCATCTTCGTCAAGGTCGCGGCCGTGCTGGTGCTCGTCGTCCTCGGGGTGATATTTGCCATCGAGCCCGCGTCGTGGCGGGCGCTGCCGGCGGGCTTCGCCAGCATCGGGACGGTTCCCGGGGGACTGAGCGTGGCGCTCGTGTTTGGCGCCATCGCCTTCGCCGGCTCCGGCGGCGCGCAGAATCTGGTGCAGAGCAACTGGATTCGCGACAAGGGATTCGGCATGGGGCAGTACGTGCCGCGGCTCGTGAGCCCGATTACTGGCGCGCCGGAGGCGAAAGACGTCACGCCGACGAGCTACACCTTCGAACCGACACCCGCAAACATGGATCGGTGGACACGCTGGTGGCGGTTTGCCAACGTCGAGCAGGCGTTCAGCTTCGTGCTCGTGACGGTCGTGACGATCGGCCTGACGTCGCTGCTGGCGCACTCGACGCTCTTTGGTCAACCCGATCTCCCGAACAACGTGTCCTTCCTGCGCATCGAGGCGCAGCAGCTCGCGCGCAGCGTCGGGCCCTGGTTTGGCGCGCTGTTCCTGGCCGTGGGCGCCTTTTCACTGTTCGGCTCGGCGATGGGCATCATCGACTACACCAGCCGTCTCGCCGCCGACATCCTGAAGACGACCTACACGCGGGGCACATCGGAGAGCCGCCTGTATTTCCGGCTCGTGTGGGGGATGGTCGGCCTGGGGTGCGTGATCCTGCTGGCGGGCGTGTCGCAGCCGATCACCCTGCTCGTCATCTCGGCTTCGACCGGCGGCACCATCATGTTCCTGTATTCGTTCATGCTCATCGCGTTGAATCGACGGATGCTGCCGCCGGCCATCCGCATCGGCCCCTTCCGGACCGCCACGCTCGTCTGGTCCACGGTGCTGTTCGGCTCGCTGGCAGCGCTCACCATCTATACCCAGGTGCAATCGCTGCTGCGGTGACATGAGAGCGCTCCTCCTGTCCGCCTACAAGACGCTGTCCGTCGTCGAGATGCCGACGCCCGAGTTCGGGGACGACGAGGTGCTGGTGCGCGTGCGGGCGTGCGGCATCTGCGGCAGCGACATCCACGGATACGACGGCTCCACCGGCCGCCGCATCCCGCCGCTGGTGATGGGGCACGAGGCGGCGGGAGTCATCGAGCGGGTCGGGCGAGGCGTCGACGGCTTCGCGGCGGGCGACCGGGTGGCGTTCGACTCGACCGTGTCCTGCGGCCGCTGCGACTTCTGCCGGCGCGGGCAGATCAACCTGTGCGACAACCGCACGGTACTCGGCGTCTCAACCGGCGAATACCGGCGCCACGGCGCCTTCGCCGAGTATGTTGCCGTGCCGGCGCGAATCCTCTACAAGCTCCCCGACAGCCTGCCGTTCGAGCGTGCCGCGCTGCTCGAAGCGGTCTCGGTGGCGGTGCACGCGGTGAGCCTCCGTGTGCCGCAACCGGAGGACGCCGTCGTCGTGATCGGTGCGGGGATGATCGGCCTGCTGATCATCCAGGTGCTCAAGGCGAAGGGCAGCCGGACCATCGTGGCCGTGGACGTGGACCCTCGGAAGCTGGCGCTCGCGCAGCGGATGGGCGCGACGTGCACGATCAATCCGAAGGAAGCCGACGTGCCGGCCGCGGTGCGCGGGGTCACCGGCGGCAAAGGCGCGGACGTGTCCTTCGAGGTGGTCGGCCACAGCGACACGCTGGCGAACGCCATCCGCTGCCTGCGCAAAGGTGGCGGCGTGGTCCTGGTGGGCAATCTGTCGCCGATGGTCGAATTGCCGCTGCAGGAGGTCGTCAGCCGCCAGATCGCCGTGCTCGGGTCCTGTGCCTCGAGCGGCGAGATTCCCGAGTGCATCGATCTGCTGGCCCGCGGCGTCGTGGACCTCGCTCCGATCATCAGTCTCATCGCCCCGCTCGACGACGGTCCCGCCCTCTTCGAGCGCCTGTATCGCGGCGACCCGGCCCTGATGAAAGTGATCATTCAGCCATGAGCTCGTTCGACCTCGCCGGCAAGGTCGCCATCGTGACCGGCGCGAGCCGCGGGCTCGGACAGACCTTCGCCCGTGCGCTGGCGCGCGCCGGCGCCGACCTCGTCATCACCAGCCGCTCGCTCGACTCCCTGGCGCCGTTCCGGGCGGAAATCGAGTCGATCGGGCGGCGCGCCGTGTCGCTGGAGCTCGACGTCCGCAGCGAGGAAAGCATCCGCCGGATGGTGAGCGAGGCGGCGAAGGCCTATCCGCGCCTGGATATCCTGGTGAACAACGCCGGCTGCAACGTGCGGAAGCGGGCCGTGGACGTGACGTGGGACGACTGGAACCTGGTGCTCGACACCAATCTGCGCGGCGCGTTCTTCGTGGCCCAGTCGGTGGCCCGAGAGATGATGCCGCACGGCCGCGGCCGCATCATCAACATCGGGTCGCTCACGTCGGTGATGGGGTACGCCGGCCTCGGACCCTACGGCGCGAGCCGCGGCGGCATCCGGCAGCTGACGATGAGTCTGGCCGACGATTGGGGCCCTCACGGGATCACCGTGAACTGCCTGGCGCCCGGCTGGTTCAAGACCGATCAGAACAAGGTGATGTACGACGATCCCGAGTGGGTGGCCTACCTGGTTGATCGCATTCCCGTACGACGGCCCGGCAAGCCGGGCGATCTCGAAGGGCCGATCGTCTTTCTCGCGTCCGACGCCAGCGAGTACATCACCGGGCAGACGCTGCTGGTCGACGGCGGCATGTCTACCGGCGCGGTCCGGGCGCTGCCGCGGACTTAGGCGCTTACCTCGCCGCGGCTTGCGGAGCGGCGGATGCGGATGGATCGCCGGTCGGCGGCGGCGCGCGATCCTCGGTGGCACGCGGGCCGAGCAGCTCGAGCAGGATGGGCTGCAGCGCATCCGCCCACACCTGATACCCCTTGATCGCCGGGTGCAGCCGGTCGCCCATCATGCCGTCGTAGAGCCTGCCGCTCGCATCCGCGAGCCGGTCGTTGACGTTGAGATAGCGGATCGACCGGCCATCGGCGAAGCCGGCGATCCGGCGATTCGTCTCCTCGATCACCGGCATCGCGGCCATGCTGTCGTTGCGCGGAAAGATCGCCGTCAGGACGATCGTCGCGGCCGGCGCCTTGCCGCGCATGACGTCGAGGATCGCCTTGATGCCGCGGCTGACATCCTCGGCGCGCTCCGCGACACTACCCGCGACACTGCCCGGGCCCGCGCCGCTGCCGATGTTGTTGGTGCCGGCGAGCAGGACGATGACCTTCGGATGCACGCCGTCCAGCTCGCCGTTCTGCAGCCGCCACAGGATGTTCTGCGTCGTGTCGGCGCCCCAGCCGAAGTTGGCGGCGTTCCAGCCGAAGAACTGCCGCGTCCAGTGGGCGAGGAGCTCAGGGTAGTCGGTGGCGCCCCAGCGCCGGGTGATCGAGTCGCCGGCGAAGTAGACGTCGATCCCGCCGCGCCGTGCCTTCTCGAGCAGTTGCGCGTGCGCGATGGCGGAGTTGCGGTCGGTCCGAGGCACCGGCCGGTCGGCGGGAATGGGCGCCTGACCGGCGTGCAGCGCCGTCACGGCAACGGTCAGGACGATCGCAAGCAACCGGAGAGGTATCACGTCCTACCAGTCGTGCATGGTTCCGTCGGCGAGCCGCGCGATCGGCAGGTACGCCGGCTGATAGGGGAATGTGGCGGCGAGCGCCTCGTCGAGATCGACGCCAAGCCCCGGCGTATCGCCCGGGTGCATCACGCCATTCGCGAACGTGTAGGCGTGGGGAAACACGCGATCGGTGTCCGCGGTGTGCGGCATGTACTCCTGGATGCCGAAGTTGTGGACGCTGAGATCGAAATGGAGCGCGGCCGCCATGCAGACCGGGCTCAGATCGGTGGCGCCGTGCGACCCGGTGCGCACCTGATAGAGCTCGGCGAGGCTCGCGATCTTGCGCAGGTGGCTGATGCCGCCGGCGTGGACGACGGTGGTGCGGATGTAGTCGATCAGCTGTTCCTGAATGAGCTGCCGGCAGTCGTGAATCGAGTTGAAGACCTCGCCCACGGCGATCGGCGTGGTGGTGTGCTGGCGAATGAGCCGGAAGCTCTCCTGGTTGTCGGCGGGGGTGGGATCCTCCATCCAGAACAGCCGGTACGGCTCGAGCGCGTGTCCGAGGCGCGCGGCTTCGATCGGGCGCAGGCGGTGGTGCACGTCGTGCAGGAGATGCGGCTCCGACCCGAGCTCGCGCCGGAGCCGCTCGAACAACGGCGCCACGGTTTCCAGATAGCGTTCGCTGCTCCAGACCGTCTCCGTCAGCGGCCCGCGCTCGGCCGGCTCGTAGGCGCGTCCCGCCGCCACGCCGTACACGCGGTCGAGCCCCGGCACCGAACACTGCGCCCGTACGGCCTTGTATCCCTGCCCGATGAAGGCGCCGGCGGCGGCCACCACCCCGTCGATCGAGGTGCCGCTGGCATGGCCATACACCATCACCGCTTCGCGTGAAGCGCCGCCGAGCAGCTGATAAACCGGCGTGTCGAGCACCTTCCCTTTGATGTCCCAGAGCGCCGTATCGACCGCCGCGATGGCCGACATCGTCACTGGCCCCCGCCGCCAGTACGCGCCCTTATAGAGGAACTGCCAGATGTCGTCGATGCGGCGCGCGTCGCGTCCCTGGAGCAGCGGCAGCACGTGATCGGTGAGATACGACGCCACGGCGAGCTCACGCCCGTTGAGCGTGGCGTCGCCCAGGCCGTACACGCCGTCGTCGGTCTCGAGCTTGAGCGTGACGAAGTTGCGCCCCGGGCTGCAGACGATGACCTTACCGCCGATGATCTTCACGTCGACCCTCTCTCGCGTTCCCGGTTTTACCGCTGCACGCGCCCCGACGCGTTGCCGGCCGCGAGCTGCTCGACCTCGGCCACGCTCACGCGGTTGAAATCACCCGGAATGGTCTGCTTCAGCGCGCTCGCCGCGACCGCGAACCTGAGCGCGGCGTCCGGGCTCTTTCCGGCGATCAGGCCGTAGATCAGCCCGGCGGCAAAGCTGTCGCCGGCGCCGATTCGATCGACGATCCGCACGCTGTAGCGCTGACTCTCGGTGAATGTCGACGTCTGCGCGTTCCACAACACCGCACTCCAGCCATTGTCGCTCGCCGACACGCTCTCGCGCAGCGTCACCGCCACGAGCCGCGGCCCGAACTCGACGGACACCCGCTGTATGTCCACGCCAGTGATGGCAAGTCCGAGCACGCGCTGCAGATCCTCCTCGTTCCCGATCACGAGATCGACGTGGGCGAGCAGCGGCCGCATGGCCGCCTGCGCTTCGGCCTCCGTCCACAACGTGTGCCGGTAGTTGAGGTCGAGGCTCACCGTCGCGCCGGCCTCCTTCGCGGCGCGGAGCGCGGCGGCGGTTGCCTGCGCGGCACCGGGCCCGAGCGCCGGCGTCACGCCGCTCACGTGAAACCACCGCGCCTGCGTGAACACCTCGGCCCAGTTGAAGGCGCCGGCGACCGATTCGCTGAACGAGGATCGGGCGCGATCGTAGATGACCGTCGATGGACGCTGGCTGGCGCCCGCTTCGGCGAAGTAGATTCCGAGGCGCTCGCCTCGCCTGCAGATGAAGTCGGTACGGACGCCTTCGCGGGCCAGCGCGCCAATCGCCGCCTGTCCCACGGCGTGCGCCGGCACGCACGTGAGGTACACGCTCTCCAGGCCGAAGTGCGCCAGGCTGACGGCGACGTTCGCCTCGGCGCCGCCAAACGTGGCCGAGAGCATCGGTGACTGCAGCAGGCGCTCGAACCCCGGCGGGCTGAGCCGCAGCATGATCTCGCCGAGGGTGACGACGCGGGTCATGAGGCGAGGCGCGCGGCGCGCACGTTGGCGACGATCCGCGCGGCGCGCCCGGTGATGGCGGCGAGGTCGCCGGCGGCCACGAGCCGCGCGTCCACCAGGGCGCCGCCCACACCCACCGCCACCGCGCCGGCGCGAAGCCAGTCGCCCACGTTGGCGATCGAGACGCCCCCGGTCGGCATCAGCTTCACCTGCGGGAGCGGCGCCCGCACGTCCTTCAGAAACGAGGGTCCGAGCCCGTTGGCGGGAAACACCTTGACGATGTCGGCCCCGGCCTCCCAGGCGTTCAGGATCTCGGTCGGGGTATAGCACCCGGGAATCGCCGGCACGTCGAGCGCGTGGCAGGCGGCGATCGTGGCCGGCCGGAACACCGGCGACACCACGAACCGCGCGCCCGCGTCGATGGCCTGCCGCGCCGTCTCCGGATCGAGGACGGTGCCGGCGCCGATGAGCACATCGTCAGCCACCGACGACGCCAGCCGGCCGATCGCGGCAATCGCGCCGGGAACCGTCATCGTGACCTCGATCACGCGAACGCCACCGCCCGCCAGCGCGTCGACCACGCCGGCGAGGACGTCGGCGCTCTCGAGACGGATCACCGCCACGATCCCTTCGCGCTCGATGCGTGCGGTCGTCTGCGTTCTCGACATGCGACGGCATGATCATGCCGTATCCTGGCCCGGCGGGATAGGATCGGACCGCATGCTGAAGACCGAAACGAGGGTCGCGACAGGCGTCGTCCAGACGCGCATCGGCCACTATCGATGGTGGATCTGCGGGCTGCTGTTCCTGGCCTCGTCGATCAACTACATCGATCGGCAGGTCATCGGCATCCTGAAGCCGACGCTGCAGCAGGAATTCGGCTGGAGCGAGCTGGACTACGGCAACATCGTGATGGCGTTCCAGGCGGCGTATGCGCTGGGGCTGGCCGTCGTCGGACGCTGGGTCGATCGCGTGGGCACGCGCGCCGGCTTCGCCGTCGCGATCGCCGTGTGGAGCCTCGCGGCGATGGCGCATGCGGGCGCGGTGTGGTACGGCGCCGCGCTCGCGTCGGTGCTGCGTGTCGCCGGCGTGACCGTGAGCGCATCGGTGGCCGGATTCATGGCCGCCCGTTTCGCGCTCGGCCTCGGAGAGGCCGCGAACTTTCCCGCCGGGATCAAGGCGGTGGCCGAATGGTTTCCGCGGCGTGAGCGGGCGTTCGCCGCGGGGCTGTTCAACGCCGGCACCAACGTGGGGGCGATCGCCGCTCCGCTGCTGGTTCCCTGGCTGACGATCGCGTTCGGCTGGCAGTGCGCGTTCCTCGCCACGGGCGCGATCGGATTCCTCTGGCTGGCTCTCTGGTTGCGATCGTACCGGCCGCCCGGCGATCACCCGCACCTCTCGGCACTCGAGCTGGCGCACATCCGCAGCGATCCCGCCGAGGCGCCGGTGCGCATTCCCTGGCGCGCGCTGCTGGGCCACCGGGAGACGTGGGCGTTTGCCGCCGGGAAGTTCATCACCGATCCGGTGTGGTGGCTGTACATCTTCTGGATTCCGGACTTCCTCAACCGGAATCACGGCCTCGATCTCTCCACGGTCGGCCCGCCGCTCGTGGTGATCTTCCTGGCCGCGGATGCCGGCAGCATTGCCGGCGGGTGGCTGTCGTCGCATCTGATTGCGCGAGGCTGGAGCGTGAACGCCGCCCGCAAGACGACGATGCTCGGGTGCGGCCTGCTGGTGCTGCCGGTCGGCTTTGCCGCGCGCACGACGGATCTCTGGACGGCCGTCGGCATCATCGCCCTGGCGGCGGCCGCTCATCAGGCGTGGTCGTCGAACCTGTTCACGCTGACGTCCGACATGTTCCCGCGCCAGGCAGTCGCGTCGGTGGTGGGGGTGGGCGGCATGGCGGGCTCCATCAGCGGCATCCTGATTGCCGGCGTGACCGCTGCCATCCTGCAGTGGACGGGGAGCTACGTGCCGATCTTTGCGATGGCGTCCGTGGCGTATCTGGTGGCGCTTGCCTGCGTGCACCTGCTGTCGCCGCGCCTCGCGCCCGCGCGGCTGTAAGCCGCTCTACTGATTCACGCCGCTGGCGAGAAAGCCTCCGTCGATGGCCACGAGCTGCCCGGTGACGAAGCTGGCCGCGTCCGACGCGAGGAAGACGGTGGCGCCGACGAGCTCCTCGAGCCGTCCAAAGCGGCGCATCGGCGTGCGCATCAGCAGTTCCTGCCCGCGGCCCGAGTCGAGGAGGTGCTGGTTGAGATCGGTCTTGAAGACGCCGGGCAGGATGGCGTTCACCGTGATGCCGTTGGGTGCCCATTCCACCGCCAGCGCCCGCGTCAGGCCGGCCACGGCGGACTTGCTGGCGGTATAGGCGGCGACCTCGAAGAAGCCGAGGAACGAGGAGAGCGAGGCGACGGTGACGATGCGGCCACCCTTCGCCATCATGGCGGCGCCGAACACCTGACATGCGTGCAGCGTCCCGGTGAGATTCGTGGCCAGAATCAGCTGCCAGTCGGCCTCGTTCATCTCCAGCGTCGGGACGCGCTTCGTGATGCCGGCCGCGCACAGCAGCACGTCCACGCCCCCCAGCTGGGCGACGCACGCATCGCGCACCTGCTCGAGCGACGCGCGATCCGTCACATCGGCGGTGAGGCGCAGGGTGCGGCGCCCGCGGGCCTCGATGGCGCCGGCGACCTCGCGCACCAGCGTGTCGCGCCGGCCGATCGCGACGACGTCGGCGCCCGCGTCCGCGAGTCCGAGCGCGAGCGCGCGGCCGATGCCGCTCGTCCCGCCGGTGACCACCGCCACGCGTCCGGACAGATCGAAAAGCGATGACGCCATGCCGCGTGCCATCATACGGGATCACCCATGTTGACCGAGACCCTCGTCCGTGTTCCACGATCCGAAGGGCTGCACCTGCTGCAGCGGCGCGGCGAACGCGGCGCGCGCGAGCTCACCACGCGGCGCCTGACGTGCTCCGCAGGCGTGTCGGCGAGCTTCGTGGACGCGGAGGAAGAAACCGTCGTCGTGCTGCTGCAGGGGCGCGGCCGGTTTGCGGCGGGCGGCCACTCGTGGGACGTCGCGCGCACCGACGTCTTCACCGATCGGGCCACCGCGCTGCTGCTGCCGCCCGGGCACGAACTGACCGTGCACGCGGAGACGCCGCTCGAAGCGATCTTCACGTCGGCGCCGGCGCCCGCGGGCGGCGAGCCAATCCTGCTGGCGCCGTCCGAGGTCGCCGTGAACGAGCGCGGACGCGATCTCTACCGCCGGCAGGTGCACGATGTGTTGACCGCGAGTCCGCATGCGCGCCGCCTGCTGGTCGGCGAGACGTTCAACGTGGCCGGCCACTGGAGCAGCTATCCGCCGCACAAGCACGATGGCCGCGACGGCGAGCTGCGGCTCGAGGAGATCTACTATTACCGCGTCGAGCCGGTTGGCGGGTTCGGCCTGCACGTCGCCTACACGGCCGAGGGCGAATCGGTGACGCACCGGGTGAGCGACGGCGATCTGGTGGTGATCCCGTATGGCTATCACTCGGTGTCGGCGCCGCCCGGCCTGCGCGTCTATTACCTGTGGGCGATTGCCGGCGACGAGCGGAGGCTCGCGGTCTTCGAAGACCCGGCCTTCCGCTGGATCCACGAGGCGTCGCGTACGTAGTTGCGGGCCTTCAGGCCCGCCTCAGCGCCCGGAGAACTGCGCGAAGTAGGCCAGGCACTTGTCGCGCCACGCGGCCGCGTCGGTCGTCTGTGTCCGGAGCCTCTCGGCCACCGCCGCATGCCGCTCGGCGTCCACCGCGCCCTTGAGCGCCGTCCACGCCGTCTCCATCGCCGCGGCCTGTTCCGCGCCCTTCTGATAGTGCGCGACGAGCCCCTGCCACAGCGTCTGGCCAGACTTCAGCCGGTAGTCCCACGGCAGGTGGTGGAACCAGAGCAGCAGGTTCTCCGGCGTGGTGCGCGGATCGTTCCACCGGTCGGCGTTCGGCCTGGCGTACTGATCGACGGCGCCGCTGCCGGCGCGCGTGCGGTCGAAGCCCACGCCCTTGGCGTCGGCGCGGTGATAGTAGGTGGCGGACCAGTCGAGCCGACGCTTGTCGTCGTTCTCCGGCATCACCGCGTAGTGGTCGCCGCCAATCAGGTGGTGGAGGCCGAGCGGCATCGTGTAGTTCACGAACGCCTCGCGCGAGCCGAGCATCAGCGTGGAGATCGCCTGTACGGTCTCCGGCGCGCGGCTCCATGTCTGCTGGATCCACTCGCCGGCGATCGCCTCGGAGGTGAGCGACGAGTTCCACGCCAGCCGGCCGAAGGCGTACCAGTTGGCCGCGGCAAAGTGGTGGCCGGTCCAGTTCTGGTCGCTCCCGGTGTTGGCCACGCCAGCGATGGCGGTCACTCTGTGCCCCTGCAGCGTCCCGTCGGCAATCTTGGCGACGGTCGATCCAGGCCCCTTCACGAACGTGTCGGTGTCGAGGAACTCCTTCCACATCGGCGCCAAGTAGACGAGGTGCGTCGAGTGGCCCAGGTACTCCTGCGTGATCTGCAGTTCGACCGCGTTGGGCGTCTTCGGCATGGCGCCGAACACCGGGTGGTACGGCTCGCGCGGCATGAAGTCGAGCGGGCCGTTCTTCGTCTGCACGATGACGTTGTCGCGGAACGTCCCGTCCAGCGGCACGAACTCCATGTAGGCGCGCTTGGTCCGATCGGGATCGACGCTCGCGTCGTAGACGAACGCGCGCCACATCACCACGCCGCCGTGAGGCTTGACGGCGTCGGCGAGCATGTTGGCGCCGTCGGCGTGCGTGCGCTTGTAGTCCTGCGGCCCGGGCTGCCCCTCGCTGTTGGCCTTCACCAGGAAGCCGCCGAAGTCCGGGATCGCCTTGTAGATCTCGGCCGCCTTGTCCTTCCACCACTTCTGGACGGACGGGTCGAGCGGGTCGGCCGTCGCCAGGCCGCCGATCGAGGTCGGCGCGGCGAAGTTGGCCGACAGGTACACCTTCAGCCCGTACGGCCGGAGCGCGTTGGCGACGGCGGCCGCCTTGGCGATGTACTCCGCGGTGAGCGACCGCGCGTTGGCGTTCACGTTGTTGAGCACCGTGCCGTTCAGGCCGAGCGACGCGTTCGCGCGCGCGTAGTCGTGCAGCCGCGGATCGATCGCGGGCAGTTCCTCCCACTTCCAGAGGGAGCGCCCGGCGTAGCCGCGCTCGATCGAGCCGTTCAGGTTGTCCCAGTGATTGAGGAGGCGGAGCTGATGCCGCGGTGTCTCGCGCACGTCGAGCCGCGCGATCGGCGCGCCTGTTGAGAGCAGCCGGAGCAGGTGGAAGGTGCCGTAGAGCGCGCCGCGGTCGCCGGCGGAGGCGACCACGATCGCGCGCCGGCCGCCGATCTGCGCGCCGCGGATGACGAACCCCTCGGGGCCCAGCTCCTTCAGCACCATGCCCCACCCGAGCGCGGACACGATCGGCGAGGCGGCCGTGCCGACCACCAGGGCGCCGTCGCCGTTGACCGACGTCCACGCCGGGACCTCGGTTCCGAGCAGCCCCTTGAGGCCGCGCGCCAGCTCCTTGGAGACGATGGCCGCGGTGGCGGGCGACTGCTGGACGACGACGCCGGCAATCGCCCGGCGGTAGGTGTCGCGCTGCGTCGCGTTCTCGATCGGCGCGTAGCGAAGCCAGAGGTCGTAGCCGTCCTCGGCCCAGGCCGCCGAGGGGAACGCGGCGAGCGCCAGCACCACGGTTTGGAGAAGTCGTATCGCGATTGCCGCCATTTTGCCCGCCGCGACATTCTGGACCGAAAACGCGGCGGGCGCGCCGCCGGCCGACGAGCCGGCGACGCCCTGGGCCAAGCCAGACCTGTCAGAACGCGAACTTCACGCCGAGCTGCAGCTCGCGCATCGGGGTGCGCGTGCTGTTGATCGTCCCGTAGAGCGGGCTCGCCATCGACATCTGCGGGTCGCCCCACACCGGGTGGTTGAACAGATTGAAGGCTTCGAGCCGGAACTGCAGCGACTTGGTCCCGCCGAAGTAGAAGTTGCGAATCAGCGACGCGTCCGTGGTGAAGATGCCCGGGCCGATGACGATGTTGCGCCCGGCGTTCCCGTAGGTCCCCTGCGCGGGGAGGGCGAACGCCGACGTGTTGAACCACTGCTGGATCGTCTGCGGGCCGTCGTTGGGTTCCTGCCTCGAGACGAGGTTCGGCCGATAGGTCTGCGATCCCGTCCCCGGGATGTCGCTGCCTGCCGCGGGATCTGGGATGAAGCCGCTCG
>Ga0190266_10000109_pt1 | contig 12132 bp, 10 predicted proteins | sample Popmic220T_FD_132448 | JGI IMG/M metagenome (GOLD analysis project Ga0190266, IMG submission 132448) | Populus adjacent soil microbial communities from riparian zone of Indian Creek, Utah, USA - 220 T | ecosystem: Environmental > Terrestrial > Soil > Riparian zone | place: USA: Utah | collected...
CGGATCGCGCACATCTCGGACCTCCATTGCGGCTCGCCGTATTTCATGCCCGATCTCATGGAGCGGGCGATCATGGAGATCAACGAGCTCGAGCCGGAGATCGTCGTCTGCTCGGGCGATCTGACCGCGTACGGTTTCAAGCCGGAGTATGCCGAGGCGAAGGCCTACCTCGACCGGCTCGACTGCCGGCAGCTCGTGGTCGTCCCCGGGAACCACGACTCCCGCAACGTGGGCTACATCCATTTCGAGGAGCTCTTCGGCGACCGCAACCCGGTTGTGCACGTCAACGGCGTCTCCATCGTCGCCGTCGACTCGACCGAGCCGGACCTCGACCACGGCCACATCGGGCGCAGCCGCTATCCCTGGATCCAGGAGCAGTTCTCCGCAGACGCGGACTTCCGCATCTTCGTCCTCCACCACCACCTGCTCCCCGTGCCGGGAACCGGTCGCGAACGCAACATCGTCTACGACGCGGGGGACACCCTCGAGGCGCTGCAGCGTGCGCGGGTCAACCTCGTCCTCTCGGGCCACAAGCACGTTCCGTACGCCTGGCGGCTGGAGAACATCTTCGTCGTCAACGCCGGCACGGTGTCGACTTTGCGCCTGAGGGGAAACACTCGGCCCTGCTACAACCTGATCGAGATCGAAGGCAGGCACGTGGACGTCTGGCGGAAGTATCCGTACCACGACCAGGAGCGCATCATCCAGTTCTCGGCGGACACCCTGGAGTTCGAGAAGTACACCACCCGCATCGAGAGTGAGGTGACGAGCAAGCAGTGAGAGCTGTCGCTTTGATCGATGGGGAGCACTACCCGGATGTGATCCGGGTCGCGTTCGCGGGCGTCGGGCACGAGGTGGTCGGCGCGGTCTTCCTCGGAGGCACCGAGAAGCTGCGTGGGGGCGAGGACTACGGCGTCCCGGTGTTCGAGACCATCGAGGAGGCGCTCGAGGCCGTTGCGCCCGAGATCGTGCTCGACCTCTCCGACGAGCCCATCGCCGACCCGCCCCGCCGCTTCCGCATCGCAAGCCGGGTGCTGGCCCGTGGGATCCCGTATGCGGGCGCGGACTTCCGCTTCGACCCGGTCCGCTTCGAGCCGTTCTCGCGCCCGGCGCTGGCCGTGATCGGAACGGGCAAGCGGGTCGGGAAGACCGCAGTGACCGGCCATATCGCGCGTCTGCTCTCGCGCGACCTCTTCGTCGTCGTCGTCGCGATGGGCCGTGGGGGACCGCAGGAGCCGGTCATCGTCGACCGGGAGCCCGAGATCGAGGAGCTCCTCGAGCTCTCACGTGCGGGCGGACACGCCGCCTCCGACTATCTCGAGGGCGCGGCTTTCGCGAGCGTCGTCACGGTCGGAAGCCGCCGGGCGGGAGGGGGGCTCGCGGGCGCGCCCTTCTACTCCAACGTGAGCGCGGCGGCCGAGCTGGCGGCGTCGCTTTCCCCGGACCTCGTCGTCTTCGAAGGAAGCGGCGCGGCGATCCCGCCCATCGAGGTCGGCAAGCGCATTCTCGTGGTCGGCGCCGCCCAGGACCCGGCCACGGTCATCGGCTACCTCGGGGCCTACCGCGTCCTCCTCAGCGACCTCGTCGTCCTCACGGGTTGCGAGGAGCCGCTGGTCGACGAGGACCAGGTGCAAAAAGTGCGGCGTGCGATCGCGGAGGTGAGCGACGTGCCCGTGCTGCAGACGATCTTCAGGCCGCGCCCGGTCAGCGACGTCAGCGGGCGCAGGGTCGCGTACTTCTCGACGGCGCCGTCCGCGGCGCACGCGCGTCTCCGCGAGCACCTTCGCCGCGAGCACGGTGCAGAGATCGTCCACATCTCCGGGAACCTCTCGCGCCGGGCCGAGCTTCGCGCAGACCTCGCCTCGCTCGAGGCGCGCTCGGCCGACCTCTACCTCGTCGAGCTCAAGGCGGCCGCGATCGACGTCGTCGCCGAGACCGCCGCCGAGCGGGGAGTGCCGGTCGTGCTCTGTGACAACCACGTGCACACGCTGGACGGCGAGAGCCTCGACGAGCGCGTGCTCGAGCTCGTAGATGCACTCCAAGGAGCGCGCGCGTGAACGACCGCCGTCCGCCGGAGTCGACGCTCTTCCCCGTGGAGGTGCATCCGCGCCTGGAGGCGCTCAGGCAGCTCGAGCTCCCGCTCCTCGTGCTCGTGGGCGGGGCGACGGGAACCGGGAAGTCGACGGTGGCGACCGAGGTCGCCCATCGCCTCGGCATCACGCGCGTCACGTCCACCGACGTCGTGCGCCAGACGATGCGCGCGTTCTTCTCCGCGGAGTTCATGCCGTCCATCCACTACTCGAGCTTCGAGGCCGGAAAGGCGGTCTCGCGGGTGGAGGGCGACAAGCGCGACCCGAACCTGACGGGGTTCCTCGACCAGACGCGCAACGTGCTCGTCGGCGTCCACGCGGTGCTGGGGCGCGCACTAGAGGAGGGCTACTCGCTCGCGCTCGAAGGAGTCCACATCGTCCCCGGGATGGTGCGCCCGCCCGGCGGCGCGCTCGTCTGCCAGGTTCTGCTCGCGATCGAGGACGAGACCGACCACGAGGGCCACTTCTGGACACGCGATTCCGCGTCTGACGGAATGCGTCCCTTCGAGAAGTACCTGCGCGCGCTGCCCGACATCCGCCGGATCCAGGACTACCTCGTGAAGGAGGCGGCGAAGGCGGGCGTTCCGGTGATCGAGAACTCGCGGGTCGATGAGACCGTCGACCGCGTGATCGATCTCGTGCTCGACCAGATCGAGCGCGAGCTCGAGACGGCGTGAACGCCACCGCGACGCGCTGCGGCTGCGAGGCGTTCGCGGCGGTGACGGAGGCGGCTGCGCTCGCGAGCGGGCGCTGGCTCGGGCGCGGGGACGTCGAGGGCGCGGAGAGCGCCGCGTCCACGGCGATGCGCGACGGACTGGACGAGCTCGCCATCGACGGCCGCATCGTCGTCGGGAGCGAGGATCCGGACGACTCGCTCTCGATCGGCACGCGTGTGGGCCGCGGCGGCATGGAGGTCGACCTCGCGGTGGATCCGCTCGAGGGCCGGAGCGTGGTCGCGCGCGGCGACTACGGGGCGATGGCGATGATCGCCGTCGGCGACGCGGGGAGCTTCCCGAGCCTCCCGCAGATGTACATGCGCAAGATGGCCGTCGGCCCGGTGGCGCGGGAGAAGATCGATCTGCGCCTGCCGGTCGGCGACAACGTCCGCGCCATCGCGGACGCGTTCGGCCGCAACACGAACGACATCACTGCAATCGTCCTCGACCGGCCGCGGCACCACGATCTCATCGAGGAGATCCGCGCGGCCGGCGCGCGCATCAAGCTCATCCAGGACGGGGACGTGACCGCCTCCATCACCGCGGCGATCCGAGGGACGAACGACCATCTGGCGATCGGGATCGGCGGCTCCCGGCAGGCGCTTCTCTCCGCTGCCGCACTCCGGTGTCTCGGCGGGGAGCTCCAGGCGCAGCTCTGGCCGACCACCAGGGGGGAGATCGAGGCTGCCCGCGAGCACGGGATCGACGACGTGAACAAGGTCTTCGAGACCGACGAGCTCGCACCGGGCGAAGTCATCGTCGCGGCGACCGGGGTGACCAACGGAGACCTTCTCCGCGGAGTCCGCTTCCTCGCGGACAGCGCCCGGACACACTCGATCGTCATGTGCACCCGCCACAACTGGGTGCGCTTCGTGGACGGGATCCACTTCTTCGCGCGCGACCGCCGCGAGGAAGTCCGCCTGCTCGGCTAGACGAGCTCGAGGACGCGCTCGGTGTGAATCAAGCGCGCCGCCTCCTCGCGCGAGTGGATGCCGAGGCGGCGGTAGGCGTTCTTCACGTGCGTGCGGACGGTGTGCGGCGAGATGACGAAGATGTCCGCGATCTCGACCGCCGACAGGCCCTCGCTGTAGAGCGCCAGGATTGTGAGCTCGCGGGGCCGCAGCAGCTTCGCGACACGGGCGGGCGCGTCGATCGCAGCGGTGAGGCTCTCGCGTGCCGCTCGCTGCGCCGCGTCCTCGAGGGTCGCCCGGCAGCGGTCTGCGCCCTTCAGCATCGGGCCGATCCGCTCGGCACTCGACCGAAGGCGCTTTCGTTGCTCTTCGGTCGGCCGGCGCTCCGTGCGGGTCGCGACCGTGATTGTCCCGATTGGATCGCCATCGGCCTTGAGCCAGTCGCCGTCGAGCCATGAGAAGCCGAGCGCGGCAGCGAGGCTGTGCCGGCTCTTGAGCGCGAACAGCGCCCGCGCCTGGGCGATGCTCTGAACATAGAAGACCGGATTGCGCCGGTCGTGCGCCGGGATCCCCTCGCTCGCGACGACATGAAGATCGCCTTCGCGGTCGGAATCGCGCAGCCGGATGGCGACCGTCTCGACGCCGACCGCAACCGGCAGCTTGCGGGCAACGGCCTTCAGGCCTTGCGCAAAGCTCGACGGCGCCAGCTGCTGGACGGCTTGGTCGAGCTCGGTCGCCGCGAGCTCGTCGGCTGCGACCACCCTCCTAATGTGCGTTTCAGTGCTCGTCCCAGGATGGTACGTAACCGCGGCTACACTGGCCCTGTGCCCACGCGTGAAGAAGTGATCGAGGCGCTCCGGATCGTCGAGGACCCGGAGCTCGGCATGGACATCGTCGAGCTCGGGCTGCTCTACGACGTCGCCGTCGACGGCTCGAAGGTGCACGTGACGTATTCGCTCACGTCGATGGGCTGCCCGGTCGGCCCGATGCTCGAGCAGCAGATCACCGAGGCGGTCGCCGAGATGCCGGGCGTCGACGACGTCAAGTCTGAGCTGACCTGGGATCCGCCGTGGACGCCGGAGAAGATGTCCGACGACGCGAAGTTCATCCTTGGCTTCGGCTAGCGGCGCCTAGTCCCCGATCTTGAGGACGACCTTGCCGAACTGCTTGCCGCTCTCGAGGTGCTCGTGGGCGGCAGCCGCCTCGCTGAGCGGGAAGACGCTGTCGACGATCGGCTTCGCGGCACCGCGCGCGACCAGGTCGTAGGCACCGGCGAAGTCGGCGCGCGTCCCCATCGTCGAGCCGAGGATCGAAAGCTGCTTCCACCAGATCCGGTGGAGCTGAGCCGGCGGGTTCGGGCCGCTCGTAGCACCGCAGACGACGATCCGTCCCTCGGTGGCCGCAGCCTGGAGCGAGGTCTTCCAGGTCGCCTCGCCCACGTGCTCGACGACGACGTCGGCGCCGTGGCCGCCCGTTGCCTCCTTGACGGCCGAGGCCACGTCGCCGGTCTCGTGGTTGACGACGGCGTCCGCGCCGAACTCCTGCGCCCGCTCGAGCTTCTCGTCGCTCGAGGACGTTGCGATTACGCGGGCGCCGAGAGCCTTCGAGAGCACGAGCGCCGCCGAGGCGACGCCGCCGCCCGCTCCCCAGACGAGGACCCATTCGCCCTCCTGGAGGTTCGCGCGCGTGACGAGCATCCGGTATGCGGTCTCGAAGACGAGGGGGAACGCCGCAGCCTCCTCGAACGAGAGCCCGCCCGGGAGGGGGTGGACATACTCCGCCGGCACGGCGATGAGCTCCGCGTGGGTGCCGTCGGTGTGCTCCCCGATGATGTGCGCGCCGTCCGCGAGGCCGGGGTTGATGACGACCTCGTCTCCGGTCGCAAATCCCTCGGTTCCCTCGCCGAGCGCTTCGACCACGCCGGCTCCGTCGGCGCCGAGGATCCGGGGCTTGGGAGCGGAGGGAAGACCCTGGCGCGTCCAGATGTCCAGGTGGTTGAGGGAGGCCGCTCGCAGGCGAATCAAGACCTCGCCCGCTCCGGCGACGGGATCCTCCGCGTCCTCGTAGCGCAGGACCTCGGGACCGCCGTCCTCATGGATGCGCACCGCTTTCACGCGCGAATCCTAACGGCCGTGCACTGGTACCTTCCGCTTGTATGCAGCAGGCGGAGCTCAGTCGCCTGGCCGTGCAGCTCGGGCTCGACGCCGTGGGGGCGGCACCCGCCGAGCCTTACGCGGACACCGAGCGGTACATCCGCGAGCGCCGCGCCCGCGGCCTCTTCGCGCGGATGCGTTTCACGATGGCGCAACCCGAGGTGAGCTGCCACCCCGAGTCGCTCTTGCCCGGAGCACGCTCGGTCGTCTCCGCGGCGCTCTCCTACTACGCGCCCGGCCCCGATGCGAAGCCTGGCGAGGGGCGCCTTCCCCGGTACACATGGAGCGACCGCTACGCCGAGCTCCGCGCGAAGCTGGAGCGGCTCGGCGAGCGCATCGGCGGGGAGTACCGCGTGCTCGTGGACGAGAATCAGCACGTCGACCGGGAGGGCGCCTCGCGCGCAGGGGTGGGATTCTACGGGAAGAACACCCTGCTCATCACGCGTCGCCACGGATCCTGGGTCGTCCTCGGGACGGTCGTCACCACCGCCGAGATCGAGCCCAGCGCGCCGCTCGACCTCGACTGCGGCTCATGCACGCGCTGCATTGACGCCTGCCCGACCGGGGCGCTCGACGACCCCGGCGTCCTCGACTCGACCAAGTGCCTGTCGTACTGGAGCCAGGCGCCCGGTGCCGTGCCTGCCGAGTACCGCGAGGAGATGGGGTCGTATGTCTACGGGTGCGACATCTGCCAGGACGTTTGCCCCTGGAACCGAGGCACGGAGAAGCGCCGTGAGGGCGCGGGGCTTCCGGGGGACGCCGAGCCCGTCGTCTCCCTCGTCGACTGGCTCGAGGCGGCGGACGACGACCTCAGGGCGCGGTACGACCGGCTCTACTTCCCCCGCAACGACCCCCGCTACCTGCGCCGGAACGCGCTCATCGCCGCGGGGAACTCGGGCGACGCCGCGCTCGTCCCGGCGGTCGAGCGCTGGAGCGAGAGCGGCGACGACCTCCTCCGCGAGCACGCCGAGTGGGCGCTGGACCGGTTGCGATGAGCCGGGACCTCGAGCGCCGTCGCCACATCGAGCTCTGGATCTGCTGGGTGCGGCTCATCGCCGTCCCGTTCGCGGTGGTCGAGGTGGCGTTCCTCAGCAATGGGTACCCGCCCGGCTACGAGCGCTGGGCGTGGATCGTCACGGGCGCGCTCGCGGCCGGTGCGGCGGTCATCTGGCTGCTCGCCCGGCGGGAGCTCTCGCCCCGATCCCAGAGCGTGCTGGCGTACTCGGCCCTGGCGTTCGACATCGCCGTCGTGGGTGCCTTCGTGATCGTCTTCTACGCCTGGGAGCCGAACACGCCGATCCGGCAGGCGCTCTTCCTGCCGGTCGCGGAAGGCGCAGTTCGCTTCGGCATCGCCGGCGGCCTCGTCGTCCCGCTCCTCCTTGCGCCGTTCCTGGCGTACGGGGAGCTGCTTCGTGCCGACCGCTACGACCGCGACTTCAACCTGGACGCCGTCACGTTCCCTCTCGGCCTCGAAATGCTCATGGGCCTGCTCGTCGGCTGGCTCGCGGCGCGGCTTCGGAGCGAGGCGTCCGTGGCCGACGCGCGGGCCGGAGAGGCGGAGGAGCTGCGCGACCGGCTGGGGCGGCGAGCCGATCAGCTCGAGGCCGTCAACCGGGTTTCGCGCGCGCTCGCATCGTCGCTCGACCAGGACGAGGCGTTCGACCGCTTCCTCCGGGAGCTCAGCGGCGTCTTCGAGTTCGAGCGCCTGGCGATCGTTCTCATCGATGGAGACGAAGCCGTCGTCATGGCCAACTCGGGCCTCGAGGCCGAAGGCCTCTATCCACGGGGAACGGCGCGGCCGACGGCGGGCTCGGTCATCGAGGACGTGTCCCGCGAGTCGCAGACTATCGTCCGCGGCGACATGGACACGAATCCGCAGTATCCCGAGGAGAGAGAACTGGCCCGGGTCGGGCTTCGGTCCCGCGTCGTCGCGCCTCTCGCGCCGGGAGGCCAGTTCCTGGGGATGCTCTCGGTCTCCCGCCCCGAGGCCGACGCGTTCACGTCCGACGAGGCCGACCTGATCACGATGCTCGCGCGGCAGGTTGGCTTCGCCGTTCAGAACATGCGGTCGTACGCAGCCGAGCGCAATGCGGCGGAGGAGCTGCGCCGACTCTCGGCCCTTCGCGCCGACTTCGTCTCGCTCGTCTCGCACGAGCTTCGTGCGCCGATGGCCTCGGTGATCGGCTGCGCGGCCACGCTCCGCCAGCGCTGGCGCGAGCTTGCTCCCGAGCAGCGGGAGTCGTTCCTCGCCCTCATCGAGCAGGAGACGGGCCGGCTCTCGACCCTGATCGGCGACGTGCTCGACACGTCACGGATCGAGGCGGGCACGTTCACGTACGTCTTCGCCGACGTCGATCTCGCCGAGCTCGTCCGCGAGACCGCCTCGATGGTCGAGCTCGGCCACGACGAGGTGAAGGTCGCAACCCACATACGCGACCCGCTACCCGCCGTGCGCGGCGACCGCGATCGCCTCAGACAGCTCCTCCTCAACCTGGTGACCAACGCCGCCAAGTACACGGTTGCCGGCGACGAGATCGAGGTGCGGGCCGGAGCGGAGGACGGCCACGTGCTCGTCACAGTGCTCGACCACGGACCCGGGATCCCCGCCGACCAGCACCGCCTCATCTTCGAGAAGTTCGGACGGGTGAACACCGGCGGGCGGTCCAAGCCCGGCGCGGGCCTCGGCCTCTTCATCGCCCGCTCGATCGCCGAAGCGCACGGAGGGTCGCTCGACGTTCAGTCCGAGGCGGGCTCCGGAAGCGCCTTCACCTTCCGGCTTCCGGTGGCGTAAGCGGCTAGGAACGCGCCTTGACCGGCCGGCGCCCGAGCTCCTTCTTCAGGCGCTTGGCGCGGGTGAGGATCTCGCTGCGGACTCCCGCCGGCTCGATCACCTCTCCCTCGCCGCGGTGGGAGAGGATCTCTCCAACCAGGTACTCCATGCTCCCGAAGCGCAGCTCCTCGAGGGCGTAGCCCTTCGCGAGCGGGACTGCGCCGCGCTCGAGCCGCCAGCGGCCTAGTGCGGGGGAGAAGAGGACGCGGGCGGTGCTGGCGTCCGAGAGCTTCTTGGGCACGAGCTCGGGGCGGGGCTCGAAGGTCTCGTCGAGGAGGTCGGCGCGCTTCATGCGGTCGATGCGGAAGCTGCGCTGCGCGTCCTTCGTCCGGTCCCAGCTGTGCACGTACCACCACGGGAGCTCGCGCTCGAGGGCATGCGGCTCGATCGTGCGGACGCTCGTCTCCTCGCCGACGGCCGTGTATTCGATCTCGACGAGCCGGTGCTCGGTGCTCGCGCGCGAGAGCGTGGCGATGAGGTGCTCCTCGGCCGTGACCGCCTGGCGCTCCGGGCCCTCGTCGACGTCGAACTCGCCGAACGTCTCCTCGAGCTTGCGCCGTACGCGCTCGAGCGGCGTGTGGGCTTCGGCGGCGATCATCGGGCCGACGAACTCGAGCGCGAGCCGAATGGCGCGGGCCTCGAGCGGCGTCAGCCTCGGCGGGCGCCGGAAGGTGTCGCCGAAGAGCTCCTTCTCGACGTAGACCTCGTCGTCTTCGAGGGCCGAGTAGACCGCGTAGCAGCCGCCGCCGAAGTTGACGAGGTTGAGGAGCTGGAGGTGGTCGTCCAGCTGGTCGGCCGGAATCTTGAAGCGCTCGACGATCTCGTCCGCGGGGATCCGGGCGGAGGTCGTGTTTCCGCAGCTTGCGAGCAGGAATGCCAGCAGCGCCTGGAGGACGCCGAAGCGCTCCGGCGCGACTGGTCCTGCCGGCCGCTCGAGCGGTTCCACCACCTGTCGCGACGCGGCCGCGCGCGGCGGCTTCGTCGGCTCGCCTTCGTGGCTCTCGATCACCTTGTCGATTCCTTCGCGCACGAGGTGGACGAGCTCGGGCGGCGAGAGGGGGCGCGCGCGACCCTCCTGGCGGAGCACCCAGCCCGCGAGCTGGCCGAGTTCCGCGTACTCGGTGGTGAAGACGCCGTCCTCCACACTCCCCCGGTCGATCATGCGCTCGACCCACCAGGCGGTGTCCCCGTCGAGCTCGATCGTCGCCTCGCCGACCGGGTCGCCGAACTGCCAGTCCTGCTTGCCCCGGTATTCGGCGGGCTCGAATTCCTCCGGCATGCGGAAGTCGCGCTCCCGCCGGGTGGCAAAGCGGATGTCGCCGCGAATCCGCGAGACGCGGAAGGTGCGCATCGCGTCGCGGTCGTGGTCGTAGCCGATCACGTACCAGGAGCCGCGGTCGGGGAGGAGGGCGTAGGGATTCACCGTGCGCTCGGATTCGACGTCGCGGCCGATCGTGTAGTACGGGAACTTGACCGTGCGCTGCTTCGAGATCGCGTTCTCGAGCTTCGTCAGGCGGCCGGACATCTCGGCCGAGTAGTCGGGGTCGCGGACCTCGATCCGCACGGCGGCCTCGGTCGGCTCCTCGTCGAAGCCGGGCCGGCCCAGGGCGAGGTTCTGGAGGGCGAGGCGCAGCGGCTCCGCGTAGGCGAACTGGCCTTCGAGCATGTAGAGCGCGGTCTGCAGCGCCGCGAGCTCGTCCTCTTCGAGCCGGAGCTCAGGGAGGAAGTAGTTCTCCGAGCGAAGCGTGTAGAGCTCCTCGCCCGTGAACTCGTCGCGCTGCGAGTGGAGCGGGACGCCGAGGGCGATCAGCTCCGTGCGGTCGGAGTAGAACCGGCGGGCGAACGCCTCGTCGGACATCTCCGAGTAGCCCTCGACGGTCGACTTGATGTCGCGCGCGGTGAGCGGTCTCCGCTCGGCCATCAGGAAGGCGACGAGCGAGAGCTGGCGGATCAGCTTGTCGGTGTCGTGCGACATAGCCCGCGAGCTTACCGCGAGCCGGCTCCGGCAGAGTTACGCCGCGAGCGTGGAGCTTTCGAGGTGCTGATGCGACGGGCAGTAGTCGCGCTCGGGCAGCGGAGTCCGCTGGCAGGGCTTGCCCTTCCGGGTGGTCGCACGGCAGCGGGCGACCCCGCCGTCAAGCGCTCCCGCTTCCAGCTGATCCTCGATGAAGCCGACCGCGGCGCCGACTCCCTCGCGCACCGCCCAGGCGACCTGGGCCTGCGCCGTGATCGGGAAGTACCGGCGAATGTCCTGGAAAAGGGCACGGTCGGGCTTGGAGAAGTAATGCGGATCGGCGGCCAGGCGCTCCATCGTCTGCTCGCACTGGTCGAGCACCGCGCGCCGCGACTCGAGCTGTGTCATCGGGTCCGAGTACGGGTCGATCAGATCCTTGATCGAGCGGTAGATCGCTCGCGAATATTGATACATGCAGGTCTGAAGTTGCAGAAGTTGTGCGTCCATTCAGGCCGTCAGCGCTCCCTGTCGATCCCCTGTTCAGGCCATTTACGTGGTCGGCGAGAGGTTCCCGCGGACGAGTATACGGAAGTACCCACGTTGTTACAAAGTATTTGCCATTTTCGTACCGAAAGGGCGGAGACCGGTCCCCGAGCGGGACGGCCCGATCAGGGAACGATGGCTCGCTGATACGCGGCGGGGAAGACCGAACGCGCCCGCTGGAGCGAGCTTGCCGCGTCGGCCTCGGACTCGAAGACGCCCTGGAAGACGACGTAGTAACCGGGATGGAGGCTCGCAAAGCGCGACGAATCGAGGATGCCGACGCGTCGAAGGCCCCGCTCGCGAGCCTCCTCGGCTTTGGCGACTGCCGCGGGCCGGCCGGCGTTCTGGGCGACCGAGATGAGGACGATCGTCCAGCCGCGGCGACCGCGAGGCCAGGAGATCGTCCTCGGATTGCTCGGTGCTGGGGGAGGTGCCACGGCCCCAGTCGGCGGGAGCGCGTCCGAGGTGCTGGTTGTGGGCTCGGGCGCCGTCAGCGTCGGCGTGCTCGGCGGTGCTGTCCGGCTCCCTCCGGTTGCGATCGGGACGGCCGCCTCCGTCTCGCCGTTCGACGAGATTGCGATCGCCGCGCCCGTTCCGAGCAGCGCCAGCACGAGCCCAACCAGGGCTGGGACGAGCCAGGCGGCCGTGGCCCGCGGCTCGGCGAAGCTCGCGGCGCGTCGAGTGTCGCCTGCGCTCGTGGGAGGGAGGCGCAGTCCGCATTCGAGGCAGTACTCCTGGCCCGGCTCGAACGCCGCCGAGCAGCGCGGGCAGGGGAGCGTTCGCCGAGCCGCGTCGTCGCTCAACGCCGGCTCTCGGCTGAGATCCGCCTGCCGCAGTTGGCGCAGAAGTGGGAGCCCCAGAGCAACGGGGCACCGCATTCGCAGCGGGCGCTCGGAGGTACTCCGGCCAGCGGCTTCGCGTTCCCGAGCAGCGAC
>Ga0190266_10000110_pt1 | contig 11999 bp, 12 predicted proteins | sample Popmic220T_FD_132448 | JGI IMG/M metagenome (GOLD analysis project Ga0190266, IMG submission 132448) | Populus adjacent soil microbial communities from riparian zone of Indian Creek, Utah, USA - 220 T | ecosystem: Environmental > Terrestrial > Soil > Riparian zone | place: USA: Utah | collected...
CTCGCAAGTTACGCATTTTAGAATTCAGGATATCCAAAATCTTGGAGGCACCTGAAGAAGCTAGTTAGAAAAGACAGGACAAGGTAAAAACGAAAGTACGATCGGGGGTGTTACCTCGAGAACCATAATACCCGGTGTGGCAGAAATCGAGACCGGCACAATCCATTTCTCGGCTACCTAGGTGTCCTAACCAACCCCCATCCTTTGCCATTTGTAGAAATCTCGATCATCAGCAAAAAAAATTTTGCCTCATGATTTTGCACCAAGCCTCGTGTAGCAACCGTAATTTCCCACCCCCCCTATACCTCACATACCCCCTGAACTCGCTGTTTCTGCCTAGAGCTCCGTGCGCACGCCGTGTAGACCCCAAACAACGCGTCACGTCATGTATCTTCCGAATTTGCCACCGTCGCCGCGGTTGGTTCAAGGCGCATGAGTTCCGTAAACAATCTCCTGATGCATCCCGCCCGTGCCCGAATCCCATGAACCCCTCCTGGTGCCCACACTCGTAATCCCTACCTCCCGGTATTTTTGACCTTCCAAAACCCCCCAGCGCGTACTTCGTATTGGTTATTATGCTTGCAGTCCCTAATAGCGGCAATTGTCCTTTTAGGGATTGTTTACATCTGGCTGGCATTTATCCCGTACACTTTGTATACCGTTCCAAGCTTGCAGTCTCAAACAGCGGCAATCGTCCTTTTAAGGATTGTTTACATCTCACTGGCATTATTCCCGTATTTCAGACTTCACATGCAATTCACTATTGAAACAAACATCATTTATTGGGAGTAAGAATAGTAATGGTAGTAGTAGCTAAGAAAAAAAGTAAAAGAAAAGTAAAAGAAAAGTAAAATGAATTCCGTCCGCCGAACAACGTCGAACGATTCTTAACTTGAGTCGATCACGATCGCGTTCGATCCCTCACTCCCCGCTCCTCTGTCTCTTGTATTCCTAGCTGCCTTCCTCGGCTTCCGGCGGCGCTTCATCCGCTTGCTAGCCTTTTTTGGCGTAACTTCTTCGACGGCTCTCTTCCTGCGCGGGGTGGTGGGGGTGGGGGGCCCGGCGACGGACGGCCCAGAAACGGACGGCCCGGCAATGGACGGCCCGGCAATCGGCGGCCCGGCAATGGGGGGCCCGGCAACGGAGGGCAAGGGCTGCCCAGCAGCGGACGGCGAAGTGACGGAGAACGCGGAAACGGCCGGCACAGGGACGGCCGGCGGGGTAACAGACGGCAAGGCAGCTGTTGGCGCAGGGACGGGCGTCGCGGCAACGGGCGTCGCGGCAACGGGCGGTGCGGCAACGGGCGGCGAAACAACCGGGGGTGAGGCGACAATGGCTGGGGGGGCGGTGGTCGACGCAGGGACTGACGGCGCGGAATCGGACAGCCCAGCAACAACGGACGGCGGGGCAACAGAGGGCGAAGGGACGGCCGGCGCGACAACGTATGGCACGAGAACGAACGGCACGGGACCTGACGGTCCCGGGACGGACTGCGCAGGAGTAGAGAGAGGGGACTCTTGACGCACTGTGGTGGGAGAGGCAGGAGCCGCGTAAAAGCGGTTGCGCACAGGAGTACTTGGTGCCGTGAGGTGCACTTCGCCGGAGGGCAACGGCTGAGACCCAGCAGGCATAGCATTTTCGGACGTTTCCTGCTCGACAGGATCCTGCTCCTCCCCGCTTCCCCCGCCGTAGTCCTCTGTAGACTCCTCCCCATCAGAATCCACCTCTTCCGGCATATCGCCACCCTCGTCGACATGCAAGGCATCTTGACTCTGGGGCATTGCCTCCTTCTCCTTCCCTTTCCCCCCCCTTTCTCCCCCCCTGGTCCTAACCTCTCTGGCTTCTGCCGTGCTAGGCCCGCCGTTCCCGTTCTCTTCCGGACCCTCGCCGTCCGTCTCTTCCCCGTCGGAACTCTCTTCCCAAAACTTTCTATCAATGTAACGGTTGATAGAGCGGTTGGGGGTGGCCCTCACCGAATCCGATTCCCTCCTTCTTTCGACGACAAGAAGGTTGAGGGGTTTATTCCCGGGATTGGCCATGAACCACGTGCGAACAAGCGCATCCGTCTTCAGGAAGATCATCTCAGAATTCGGGAGGGGAAATCTGGGATTCTCCTGCAGAAGACTTGACCCATAATCCGTGCTACCAATGAGATAACGCGGGGAATCAACGATGCAGGGGTCCAATTCCAGCAGCATCTCCCTCACTGATTCCATGGTTGCCTTAGGAATTTCGCCCCACTGAGTGTGGTGATGTGGGCCACGCCAGGTCAAACCCTCGAAGGGGTGATGCGCTGAGGTTCCTGGTCGTAATTTCGTTGGGCGATGCCATTGGATGCGGCATGCCCGGGGGTGGCTGATCGGTGTATTCCAGTCAATTCCTACCGTGACCAGGTTAGCAAGGAAATATCTCTACAAACGGCTAAAAGACGCTAAACATACCTCCGGGAACGGGGGCATCTCCCGATGTGTCCACCAGATCGACACCTTTATATAGGGTCTGGGTGTCCTTCAACTTTTTTCCCGCATCACCCAGAAGGCTGTTGAGTGCCTGCTGCATTGCGAATCCGGCAGCGGTTGCCGTTCCGTGGATGCCCGCCCTCGCAGATAACGGTTTTAGTGTTAACGCGAATTCCGTCAGTTCCGCCCACTTTTCGATGCCAGCTTCGCGCCTGCTGGTAAACCCATTGGTGATCATACGAGCTTTTATGGCATTGCGCCATTGCTTGTAAAGCCCACTGTTCCCGCTCTTGAACCCTAAGATCCTCTTATCATCCTCGATCGTCATTATCGGGAGGGAATCGGGTGAGCTAGGCGGGCCAAGTGGGAGAAGGTTTCACGCGTTTTCCGCGGGTTTTTGGCGCAGGCTGAGATCTGAAGGATAGGAATTAGCAGAATCATAGCTAGGGGAGATTCAAACCTTACCTTTTTGATCCTCCGGCTGGCCGGCACGCCTACGGCGGTGAAAAAGGGCGAGGGAGGTAGGCGGTGGGATCGACGGGAGGCCCTTAGGGGTACGCAGAATCTTGCGCTCCCCCGTAGACTCTTGACGCTGGCTGGATCCTGTATGACTAGAATTAGCATACGTACAATTTACGGAGATTCGGAACTTACCTTTTTGGGTCTTCCGCAGGTCGCAGTGCCTAGCAGGTCGCGGTGCCTATGGCGCGCGAGAGGGAAGAAGGGGCAAGGTCGGACGGGCTAGGAGATGGGATCTCTCGGAATCTTGCGTTTTCAGCAGATTATTTGCGTCGGCCGGATGCTAGAGGACAGGAATTAGCATCACTTAATTTCGGTCGGGAAATATAACCTACCTTCGACGGGTATCCAGCAGGTTGGCTGTAGGGTCTGGCGAGTTGCGGCGAGTTCACGGACGAGATCGGCGAGTGACAGGCGATGAACGAAAGAAGAATTTGGATGGGAATTGATGATTTGGATATTGGGTTGATGAATGCGGGGGAGGTGGGAGGAGGGATGGTGCGGGGAGAAGGTCGGAAGGGCAGAGAGTTTTATTTATGGTGGGGGGGTGGGGAGGTGACAGCAGTATATAAAGAGCCGCACAGCGCTCGGGCCGTATAGTAAGCATCCGAATTGTAACCACGGGTTGTAATTGCGGTACAACCTTGTACTGTACGCAATCGAGATGCCCAACGTCACAGTCGGCAGGCTGACATTGCGCGCTTAACGCAGAAGAACACCAGGCTTTTGGATTGCCGTCCGAATTGTAACCACGGGTTGTAATTGTACAAGACAACCTTGTACTGTACACAATCGAGATGCCCGGCGTCACAGTCGGCAGGCTGACATTGCGCGCTTGACGCGGAAAAACACCAGGCTTTTGGATCGCTCTGTGACGCAAAGTTCGTGCTCCCTGGCATCCCGATATTAGTATGTACGGTACTAAGGTGGTGAGCATACGAATTGTAAGTACGAATATCCGTATTGTACGTATGAGTTGTAAGCGCCAGCTGGCACAGTCCATAGCTAGCCTGCTAGTAGTACACCCTGTTAAACGTCTCCAAATCTATTCGGTTGTTCACATACCAGCGCTTGTTGTCTTGCGCTGCTGACTCAGGAACCAGGTGAGCCATGCCGAGGATCCGTTTTATACTCACCACCATGGTGCTAGCCACGGAGCCCGTCATGATTACCGTGACGAGGCCACTGGCATCCTGGGGCTTTCCAGAGCTCTCGGCAAATAAGCGGTCAACAAGAACTAATCTATCAACCCGATTATTGACAGTATTCCTAACCTTGAAAATGGCGCAAAGTCGAGCCGGAAAACATCCCCTGAGGGCTCCATAGAGTTCCTCATTGCCGGTGTCCACCCATACCCAATCATTTCGCGCTTTCCCGCTTGTGCGCCATAAACGTTGGCCCGTGCAGCGTAGCAGATGCCAAGTGACCTCCGTCGGATCTTGAAAGCACCGTATGGGAACCTTCAAGAGGCGGTATTCTTCCACATGAAACCCGTTCGCCATCTCTGCCGTAATGTTCCGTTGACCAGAACGCCGATAGTAGTCCACAAGAAGCTCAGGGAGCGACCCCAGTGCTCCTCGAGATACGAATTGGAGTGAAGAACGTGAGTTCTTGGAAGGAGCCACTCGGGAACCTAGCTCCCTCAGCTCCTCCGGCGGATGCTCCACATCGCTATGGATTCTCCCAGGGTCACATTGCGCATTCATGTCGTGCATGCGAAAGTTATCGATTCGCGCATAAGCTCTCAAAATCTGGAACGTAGCATCGTTCTTGTTGGATCGCCGGTAGCCCTCCTTGATCATCTGCTTATGGCTCGATTCACCTGATTCGGTGGAATACATCCCGATGCTCCCGAAACGATGTACGTGGTCTTTGAAGTGGCTGAGCAAGTGGATCTTGACAAAGTTGAAATCCAGCTCATCGTCATAGATAGCCTCTATAGCATCCTGTAGTTCGCGGCGTTGATCGTCTCCAGCGCGGCGGCGTTGGGCCGTAGAAGCACCTTCTGCGCGAAGTCGATTCTGGGCCACTGTGTGAGATGCTGCCATCCTCTTGCGAACCTCACGCACTCGCCTCGCAGTCGCCTTATCTTTCCGAAACTCCAGGAAAATATCCTTATATTTATGAAAGTCGTCCAAGAAGTCCGACATATACTGCAGCGTCTCGTCCGAGTGGCTTCTGTATTGTGCCATCAAAGTAAAATCCACAATCGAACGAACACACCTCAGAGCTGTAACAAATGGAATGCGTTCCGCATTGTTTGGGCGACGTAAAGCAGCTGCGAGAGATGGCACAAGTACTTTGACGAGGTTCCTCATTTCCTTCCCTTGCCATTGCGAAACCCTGCTATATTCTTTGTTGGGAGGCGAGAATCCGGGGTATGGCGGCAGCAACATCCATATCTTGTCGAAAGAGTCCAGTCTCTTGTGTTTCTTCAAAAAGCCAACTACCCATTTCATGAGATGCGTCTGAAATATACCCAAATAGATGACGTGGAGTATGTCAGGCTTGTAGAGGTCAACCTGAACGACGTGAGACAACTCCCAAAAGATGCCGGGAGCCAGTTTGACCCCCAAATCTCGTAACTCCTCGCCCGCATCTTCATCCCCTTCGATATATCGATAGTACATCCTCCTATATTCGCTGTAGTCCCTAGCCTTTGCAGGCAACTCAACGACCTCCCCGAGACGCTCAACATCCTCCTCACACGCAGGACATCTATTCTGAACAATTCCATGCAAGGTAACATTCTCCATGTGATCGGCAATCCACGCTGCTAGACGTGGAAAGCATAGGCGAACGTTTCCGTCTCCACAAGTAATTTTAACCCCATGCTCGTTGGCGCTGGCCAGAGGTTCGAATATCTCCTCCATGAGATCCCGGAGGATCTCATGATTTGTCTCCCGTTGCTTTCGATCCTTGGAAGCTGCGCCGGTCATCTTCGGGGGAATGGGAAGCAGTGCCAAAAGGACGTTCGCATGTCTGGAAGGCTTATTCCGCACATTGGAGAGTATATTTCCGATACTCATATAGATTGGCCATGCCTTTTTGTCCCCGGAGAAATTCGTAAGGTGGGTGACATCGGAGGAGCAGATTATGGGCACCAATGTAGCACCGTCCGGCAGCTGATCCTAGTAGACCGCCAGGAATCGTTAGCGAACATGCTTAGTAGATTCCAGCATTCCGTGATACATACCTGGGTTTCCCACCACCATTCCGCAGTGTGCATCTCTGAGTACACCGCCCGTCTTGGTACGTCCCCATTCCACTCCGTAATTGGGGCAAAGACCATATCTTTGGCGAAGCAGGGCTGCCCGAGTAAGAATCGAACACACTCAACTGGGTCCCGGTAATAAAACCGTGCCTGTTTCCCGTTCCGCGGGGGAGCTGCCTCGTCCTCTTGAAGGCTCGAGTCCGTGTCATCTGCCGCATGAGAACCGAAGTCCACTGTGCCCGTTTTCCAGCTCGAAGTGCCCAACCCCCACCCCATCTGATCAACTTTGTTAAAGAGGGTGTATGCCGACTTAATTGCGCAGCCAGGTGGGCCTAGTCCCTCCTGGAAGAACTTCTGAACGTGTTCTTTCGGCGTCCTTGATTCTATAAACCATCTGGCAAGCCTAAAGTCGGATTCAGTCGCAAAGGGAGCAAAAGAAACATCCTTTTCGGCTACCGGTGGAGGTTCAACGCTATAGAGGGGGGCTCCCGCGCCCTCGTATGTTGTGGGCTCTGGCGGGCCGGTATAATTCTCTGTAGAACTAGAATGACTCTCGAAGTCAGAGTCTGCTGGATCAACCTCGCCATCTTCAACACCTGGCGCATGATTCAACTGATCGATATCATCGGTTCGCTCGTGAGAGTTGTCGTTTAAGTGGTGTGCGGCGCCGTCGTTGTCTGGCTCCCGCGGTGGTGAAACTCCGAGGCCGACTTGTAGGCCAGGATGTGATCTCTCGATATGATTGTTGTAAGCAGTGCTGTACAGATAGCGTTTCGGGCAGTAAGGGCACTGGGATTTCCGAGGCATCTTCTCAGCGGTGCGCCGGTGCCCTGGCGACGCCAGCAAGGCAGGATTTTACTGTCTTCATTTTAACGAGATATCTTGGCTGGTGGTTAAAAAACAGGCCCGGGTGTTGTTTAATTAGCAATCAAAAATGAATACCGCCAGAAGACCCGGCTCACAGGCCTATGCAGCAGATGCCCCTTGACAGTTGGCAGACGTTCAATGGCCAATTCGCTTTCCTGCTGGTGCTGCCCAACAAGCTAAATCCTAATCTGATGCCGGGAGGGGAGGATAGGGATGATAGTGTCAAAATCAGGACGGCGAACGCGCCTGCACAACGCTGCAAGGGAGGAAATTACGGAGAGCGTCCAAGTTAGGTTCGGATACAAGTCGCCCCAAGGGAGGAAATTACGGAGATTCGGAGAATGTCCAAGTTAGGTTCGGATACAAGTACCTACTTTGTAGAATCTAGATACTGAGACAAAGTGATATGTGACTGCAAAAAAACGAAAAAAACGGGGCGAACGTCCCGCTCTGAATATGCGTTCAAGAGACCCGATACTGCCTACGAGGCCGCTGGTAGTACAAGATGGTCTATGCCCTGGTGGGATGGAATCCATTTCCGAGTGATGTCGTATGGAGAACCCCCCCGCTAACGTAGCAAATACGCCTACTATCGCTACGTATACTTATTTAGTATGCCAACGATGTTGTATGTCGCCACGTAGCAGTCGGGAACCCAGGACGGAATACGGAATACGTATCCAACGTGTCGTTGTCCGTTCAGCACATGTCGGATGCTGCATGTCGCCGTGATATGTGTGCCCAATATACTGCATATCGCCGTGATACAAGTCTACTACCGGTAGTAGGCCGACAATGTTGTATGCCACCGTGATGTAGGCCAGCGATATTGCAAATTGGTGACAGCTGTCACCACAGAGAATCCCGCAGGATACAAAATACGTATCCAGTGTGTCATTGTCCGTTCACTGGCAGTACAAATATGCTTTCGCACCGCCATGATACTGTTATACTAGGGCCGATAATATTTGCGTGTCGCTCCAAAGCGGTCAGAGAACCCACGGAATACAATCCCAATGCTTCGTTGTTCGTCTACAGAGGTGGCCTGGCGCTGCAAGGCCACCGTGACAGGTAGGAGATATCTTACATCAACATCTAGTGTCAACATCTGTATGATCAATGTTGCCCGGACACGAGAAGTATACGAGTGATAGCATATGAAGGGGCCGTGCAATTGAACGCTCAGACAGTCTCATCACGGCCGGAAATTACAAGCTACTATAGTCGGTATCGTGAATGCCGACAGTTAGCTCCCAACTTCGGGCCCAGGCGGCCTTCCGCGTTGATATAAGGATGGTCATATTGCCTCAGCGGCGGAACATGGGCAGAACTTCTTCAAAGCTCCGTCCCCCCCCAAAATCAAATTCTTCCAGCTCCCTCCCTCTCTCTCTCTCTACTGATGCCTTCTACACCAAGGGCTCGCGGATCTCACCCCCCAAAGGCGCCGCCTCATCCCCCAAAGGCGCCATCTGGTCCGGAAAGAAATACCCTAGCATCCCAATCAGCGACACCACGGCGTAATCGGCGTGAAGAGGACGATCCCCGTCATGTGGATAGGAGTCAGGTCGAGCCAAGAGCGAGGCCACAGGAGGGTCGTCGCCCTGGAAGTGGGAAACGTCCTGCCCAGGTAATTGACCTGGAACCAGATAGGCGGATTCGCACTCGTACAACATTGAATCTGGTGAGTTGGCTACCCTGCGCTGCACACTATCATGCCATGGTATTCTGACTAGATGAGCAAAACATAGGAGGCGCGGGAGGAATGGTCCCCTGACGGAGATGGTCCATCTTCTACGGCATGGGCTTCTTCGTCACCGCTGCCGTCTCGGGCATCTTCGCCCACTCCAACTGTCACTACACCACAGTCAACTGCTGATACACCCCCCGCTGCTGACGCAGTGGCGTACGTCAGCAAAAGGATGAACCAGCTGCACGGCGACGAACGGGTTGTCTTTGAATATGCTGCTGATTTGGTGAGGTATCATACGTGGTTTGCGGATGCGTTTGTGGATCCAACGATGAATGATGCTTTAATCGATAAGCTTTGGCTTGAGGCATCGGAAAGGCGACGTTTATCAGTCAAAATGAGCGCAAGTGCCAGGACCTTTGTGAGTGGCGTGATCCGTACCTGGATGACATTGTGAGCTGACTTTATTTAGATAAAGTCACGCCAATCGAGCGCAAGATCCCATCTCGTCTGCGAGACTAAGGGGATCATCGAGGAGCTGTATGGGTTTAAAGAAAGGGAAGAGGAAGATATTAAGAAAAGGGTGACGTATTTCTTGGAAAAAGATCGTTTCCAGTGCCATCCTTCCAAGTATGATGTAAGGCCAATGCCGTCTTTACGGCACGGGGCACGCTGGCTAACGTATGTTAGACGTGTGGTTTTCGCTTTTGTGCCCCAGAAATTGCGCAGTTACTGTTCCAGAGGTGGTTCCGGCGCAAAAAGATGCGGGGGAATGCTGATCCCACCTTCATGGAAAGGATGAATGGGATCGTACTCTGCCTTGCCACGGCATGCCTTTACCACGCTTTGAAGGCATGGAGCACGGGGGCCTTTATCCAGCCGCCGGACTTTAACATGGCGACTGCGGGAGGTGAGTTTGAGATCCGGAGGAAAAGGGTTTTGATGATTTTCGTATTGATTCACCTGAGAATGATTTTGCCCCGGCCGTTGAACGCACTTTTTTCGATTGCACACGTGGAACTTTGGCAGTGTAACGTGAAAATTTTCGAAAAAAGTGTGTTCAATGGCCGGGGCCAAATCACTCAGTTATTACAGACATTTACCAGCGCCAACTAGCTACGTGGGGAAAGCTGCCGGAGACTGTACGCGTGAAGATTGTCAAGGACACCAAAAAGTCTATCAGAAGGCTTCAGCGAGCGGAAGGTTTGAAGAATGAGAAAGAATCCCGTGAAGCCTTGGAGGATCCCGATGCCAGTGAATACATGAAGTTTGTGGTATCTGGCGATGAGGACAGTGATGCGACGGTTTTAGGAGACGAGGAGGGCGAGGAGGAGCCGTGGGTGGATGTGGAGGGCCAGGGAGGAGGTGCCGGCGGGGGTGGCGGAGAGGATACGGTCGTTGGCGGCAAGGAGGGTGTTGATGGGGAACGTACACTTCAGGTTGGGGATAGCGGGGAGGATACGGTGGGTGTCGATGGAGGGTGTACCGGTGGAGATGGCGGGGAGCAGGACGGGGACACTACCAGCACGGGCTATCATACGGCTGGGGAGGCAATTGGGGAGTAGCTTTTCTTATACAGTGCAGAAGCTGAGGGCGGGGAAGATGGCTTTTTTATTTTTTATTTTTTATTTCTTAATTTTTAATCTTTTACCTTTTTAAGACCTGGCAGGCGGTATTAATAGTTAGGATACTAGTAGAGAGGAATTTTAATAATACATGTTCAAGATAGACCGTAAGAAACAAGACGCGGCGCGCCAGGAGAGGATGTCGTGGAGAAATGGCCTTGCAACAGGCACCGCCGTGGAAGATGTGGAAAAGACGGAAAGCGCCACGGGTACTCCATGGGACCGTACATCAGGCATCGTGGGATGGATGGAAAACGCGGTATGTCGCTGGGGGGAACTTGTTAATGGCGGAGAACGCGAGCTGGCGAAGGGAAAGGCGGAGTGTCGCCGGGGGGATCTTGTAAATGGGGGAGAACGCGAGCTGGCGACGGGAAAGGCGGTGTGTCGCCAGGGGATCTTGCTAATGGCGGAGAAGGCGAGCTGGCGACGGGAAAAGCGGTATGTCGCCGTGGGGGGTCATGGTGGTGACGGGGGCGAATTGGGGACAAAGCTCTAAGGCGATGGGCGCCGTGAGAGGACGGGAAAAATCAGGGGTCGCACGGTCATAGCAGGAATTACGTGGAGAGGGAAGGAATTGTAGCATGTGGCAGGAAACGTTGGGGGGAAGATGGGGAACGCCTTGGGCGAACGGAAATTACCAGTAGTGTACAGGGGCAGCGGGGCTCGGCAGGGGTCTACATGGGTGCAACGGCACGGGCCCCCAATACAGGGTGGAACAGGGACGGCCGGACGCCCCTGGAGGCACCCGGACAATGTCACGCGTTCCCTTAACCTCGATTTGTAGATTTCACCCCTCATACCCCAGGTACCTCATGAGGTATGTGGGGAGAAAGCCAACTTTTGCTGATGTTGTTACACAATTTGAAAAATAATGCCTGTCCAAAGTGCGAAGTGCCTCCGGGGAAGCTCGGTGGGCCTCCAGCATGGTTGAATACTTCCGCAGCTCCACCTTTAAGAAACTACCAGAGATATCAGCAGCTTGCGGACAAGTATCAAGATACAGGCGAGGCAAAGCCAATCGAAAAGCTCGCGAAGAAAGGAGTCAAAGGCCTGTTTAATGCCTTCTGGACCCTTTCAAGGGTAGATCCCGCCGAACTCCCTAAACCTGACCTCCTTCACACAATTTATCTCGGCATGCTTAAGCACCTGATGGAATGGATCCAGGATTTTTTAAAAAAGCACGATCGCCTGGACAACTTCGATCAAGCCTGGAGCTCAATGGGGCCTTATCCGGGGTTTACCGTTCCGAAGAAAGCTTACCGGCAGGTTAGTCAATGGCAGGGGAAGGAGATGCGAAATCTCGGATGAATAGTTTTACCGGCCTTTGCGGCGGCTTTGAGGGCCCCGCAGGAGGCTCAGAGACTTCCATTCAAAGCTGCGATTTGCTGTGTGGCATCCTTGGTCGACTTCCACCTTCTCGCCCAATATAAAACACACACTGAAACAACCCTGGAATACATGCGCGAATCTCTTGAAACTTTCCATGAGGAGAAAAGTATCTTTCAGGAGTTCCGAGTTGGTAAGCGGGCAAAAAAGGGAATTGGAAAGTCTGTTGCGGAATTAGCCTCTCTGCAAGCCGTGGAGACTCTTGAGAGGAAAAAATCTGGCAAAAGTGCCGCGAAGAGGCA